>Ga0222707_1000003_pt1 | contig 158876 bp, 169 predicted proteins | sample AntAcemetage1574_FD_179831 | JGI IMG/M metagenome (GOLD analysis project Ga0222707, IMG submission 179831) | Saline water microbial communities from Ace Lake, Antarctica - #1574 | ecosystem: Environmental > Aquatic > Non-marine Saline and Alkaline > Saline | place: Antarctica: Ace Lake...
TCGCTTGCGTATTTATCGCCTTTTCGGTCATGTTGACGGCGGGTGAGTTCAGTTAAAGCCGTTGTGATCTCCATTCAGCTTCACAACCGAACAGAATCACAAACCACTGAACTCACTCAAATATTTTTAAATCGGGCTCTTAGACATAGGGCGAGACGACGCGCGAGTCGGCGTCAAATGCCTGATAACCCAGCGACCGCTCGAGCAGCGTCGCAAGCCCCCGGATCGTCGGCGACAATGCCGCCAGCAAGTCCTGCAGGATAAGCGCGTTGATCGCGCCAACCTTTTCCCAGAAACAGTCCAGTAGCGTCTTGGCACACTCGCGCCCGCCCTCGACCAGCCCAGCCTCATTAGCGGCGGCGTTCATCGCGCCCGCCGATGTGCCTGATATGGCGGCGACATCGATGTCGTCTTCCTCGATCAGGCGGTCTAATACGCCCCATGTAAAAGCGCCATGCGCGTTGCCGCCCTGAAGGCCTAGGTTGATGCGGATCATGTGATGCGACCGCCTGTGCAGTTGGTCGCGCAGCGGATGGGTTCCGCCGGCAGGCCTGCCAAAATCGCCCGCATATCACCACCTTCACAATCAAAATGCTGCACTTGTACAATGGTGCCTGATCTTGCGGAAAAAGTCTAAAGATCATCGCCGGACACAAAAACGCCCCGCCTGTTTCAGGCTTGTTTCAGCCACCGGCCATTATTGACCGATCCCAATAGCCTGAACTGGCTAAGGCAAATTTATTCATTCCATGGCCCAATGGAATCGCGATACGAAAAACGATTCCCAGCCGATTCCCGCTAAGGCGATCAGCACGAATTATGTTGACTTGCGGCGCTCAAAACACGTCGTAATGGCCTGAAAACCCAACAAATACTGGTGTTTCACGAGATTTAGGACAAAAAAAACCCCGGCGCGAGCCGGGGCATAGTTATTGAGGCAGGTTTCATACAGGCAAGAAACCTATCGAGCAGTGAGATCTTTATAATCCCCAATGCTTCGGTATCCAAGCTAAAAGTTTGATAAGTCTCGAAACCCTCTTTAACGTGGTTTGCAACAATGATGACGAACGAGGACATCACACCATGACGACGACTTTACGCAACCTTGCACGCGACGTGGGGCTTGCGGCTCTGCTGATCGGCGCGGCCAGCACGGCATGGGCAGAACCGGCGCACGGCATCGCGATGTATGGCGAACCCGCCCTGCCCGCAGACTTTGCCGCCATGCCCTATGCAAACCCAGACGCCCCCACTGGCGGGCGGATTGTTACAGCTGAGGTCGGCGGCTTTGACAGCCTAAACCCCTATGTCCTCAAGGGCAACGTGCCTTGGCAGCTACGCTTTCTGGTCGGTGAAAGCCTGATGGTGCGATCCCTGGACGAGCCTTTTACCGAATATGGCCAGTTGGCGCAGTCAGTGGAAACCGGGCCAAACCGCGAATGGGTCGAATACGTGCTGAACCCGGCGGCCAAATTCTCTGACGGGACGCCCGTGACTACCGAAGACGTGATCTGGTCGTTTGAAACCCTCGGCACCCAAGGCCACGGCCGCTATCGCGGCTTTTGGGAAAAAGTAGACAAGATCGAGGAAACCGCCCCCGGCACCGTGCGCCTGACCTTTAACGTCGAAGACCGCGAACTGGTCATGCTGGCCGGTCTGCGCCCGATCCTAAAAAAGGCCCAGTGGAAGAGCGTCAGTTTTGCTGATGGCGGCCTTGATCTGGTGCCCATCACCTCTGGCCCCTATATAATCGACGACTTCGAGGCGGGGCGCTTTATCTCGCTGAAGCGCAACCCCGATTATTGGGGGCGCGGCACGATCCCGGTCGAAAACGGGCTGCACAATCTGGACGAGGTCCGGATCGAGTTCTTTACCGATGAAACCGCCGCCTTCGAGGCCTTCAAGACCGGCGAAGTCACATCGACCCGTGAATTCAACGTCGCCCGTTGGGATAGCCAGTACGACTTCCCCGCCGTACAAAGCGGCGATGTGGTCAAATCCGTGCTGGGCCACGCGCGCCCCTCTGGCATGACCGGTTTCGTGATGAACACGCGCCATGACCAGTTCGCCGACTGGAAGGTCCGCGACGCGATGCTGCAGTCGTTCAACTTTGAATTCATCAACGAAGCGATGACCGGCGGCGCGCAGCCGCGCATCACGTCCTATTGGTCGAACTCGACCCTTGGGATGGACGCAGGCCCCGCCACGGGCCGCGTGGCCGAGATGTTAGAGCCGTTCAAGAAAGACCTGATCCGCGGCACGCTCGAAGGCTACGCCCTGCCCGTGTCTGACGGGTCGGAACGAAACCGCGCGGGCATTGCCGCCGCGCTGGCGATGATGGAGCAGGCCGGCTGGACCGTGCAGGACGGCGTGATGAAGAACGCAGATGGCAAGGCGTTCACCTTTGATATATTACTTGAATCCGGCGCGTCGGAAAATCAGTCGATCATCGATATGTATGTACAAAGCCTTAAGCGGATCGGCATCTCGCCATCGGTGACGGCCATCGATTCCGCGCAATACAAGGAACGCACGGACGCGCTGGATTTCGACATGACCTATAGCCGCGTCGCCGTATCCCTGTCGCCGGGGAACGAGCAGTACCTGTACTGGGGCTCTGAAATGGCTGACGTGCCAGGATCGCGCAACCTGATGGGCGTAAAATCGCTGGCCATCGACACGCTGATCGGCCAGTTACTGACCTCGACCGATCAGGACGACTTTGTCGCGTCGGTCAAGGCGCTGGACCGGGTGCTGACCGCGGGCCGTTATTACATTCCGATCTATCAGTGGAATATCAGCCGTCTGGCCCATGCCAAACAGCTGAAATACCCGGATGTCATCCCCAGCTGGGGTGACTGGAACGGCTGGCAGCCCGATGTGTGGTGGTGGGAAGAGTGATCCGCACAGCGGCACTGCTGATGACGCTGGCCGCTATCAGCGCCTGCACCCCAATCCGTATCGTTGGAAACACGGCCATTGGAGCGGGTCAGCTTGCGCTCGGGGCTGCCGACGTTGTGATCTGACGCGCCCCTGCGCCCCCCTGACACTGGTTGCACTTTGTCTTTGGGGGGCCTATTGGTTCACTTTATCGACAAGCCTTGCCAGTCCGGCAGTCACGCTGTCCCCCGCGCGCCTATGGGCAATCCTTGCGGGTTCAGATCCGGCCATAACGACGACGTTCATTATTGGGCATTCGTACAGTGCCGGGATTATCCCGATGCTGACGAAATTTTGCGCCAGCTTGATAGGAACAGACGTGGCACCCGGCCTGTTGGTCCCGCAACTAACAACAAAAAGGAGTATCCCCATGCAATGGAGAGACGTTTCACAAAATTGGGCCGCCTACACACCACGCATCATGACGCAGTGGCCAAACTTGGATGAAGCCGAAGTGCTGTCGATCGATGGCGATCAGGACGGCTTTCTAGCTTATTTGTCCAAGTCCAAGGGCGAAGACCGCGTCGCAGCCCAGATGGAGCTTGCCGACTGGCTGATGGGCGGCGAGCCAATTGACGTGACCATGGCCGAGCAAAATGACAACGCTAACATTGCAGGCACTGCTGCTAATGTGCCCGCTGGCGAAGACGTCAGCGATGACGACGCGAAATTCGGCGACGACGCCGTGACAGCAGCCCCTGTTGGCCGCGTGTCCTAAGACCATGATATCATCTCAGCAGGTCGTTTAAACCTGCTGAGATAACCCCTTCAGGCTTGCACGCGCCTCAATCCCAGACTTGCAACCGATCCTACGCGTGCTAGCCATGGATCATGCAAAACACCCCACCATCGTCGTTCAATATGGCCGCTCATGTCCTGTCACAGGCACAGGTGCGCGCTGATCACCCCGCACTAATCGTGCCGGGTCTGCACAGCTGGACTTATGGTGCGCTTGAATGCGCCGTGCGCGGTTTAGCGACTGGCCTGCTGCAACGCGCAAGCCCCGGCGGCCATGTGCTGCTGCGGCTGGGCAATACGCCTGAATTTCCGATCACCTACCTTGCCTGTATCGCCGGCGGCCTGATCCCAGTTCCCACGTCATCGCAACTGACGGTGACGGAGGTCGACAAGATGGCGGCAGAGCTGCGCCCCGCCCTGATCGTTCAGGCGAAAGGCGTAGCAGCCCCAACGGGCGACTGGCCCGTGCTAGCGCAGGCTGAACTGGCCACGTTGCAAACCCTGCCGCCAGCAAACTATGCCATGGGCGATCCGAACCGCCCCGCTTATATAGTCTATACCTCTGGCACGTCGGGCCAAGCCCGCGCTGTCGTCCACGCGCACCGTGCAATCCGGGCGCGGCAGATGATGTGGGACGGCTGGTATGGGCTGACCCCGGATGACCGCCTGCTGCACGCGGGCGCGTTCAACTGGACCTATACCATTGGCACCGGCCTGATGGACCCATTGAGCATCGGTGCCACCGCAATCATACCCATCGAGGGGACGGATGCCAGCGCCCTGCCCGCCCTAATGGCCGACCAGCGTGCGACGATTTTCGCAGCTGCGCCGGGCGTTTATCGCCGGATGTTAAGGCAACCCATGCCCGCCCTTCCCACCCTGCGGCACGGGCTGTCCGCCGGTGAAAAACTACCAGAGCCGCTGCGCACCGCATGGACGGACCAGACCGGCACCCCAGTGTTTGAGGCCTTTGGCATGTCGGAATGCTCGACCTTCATCTCTGGCAGCCCGCAGCGCCCGGCCCCGCCCGGCGCGCTGGGGTATCCGCAACCGGGGCGAAAAATTGCGCTGATTGGCCCGGACGGCCCCGGCGATCGCGGCCAGATCGCGATCCACCGCAGCGATCCCGGCCTGATGCTGGGATACCTTGGCCATCCGGGTGAAACAGCTGCCCGCTATATCGGCGACTGGTTCCTGACCGGGGACGAGGCTGTCCGCGATACCTCTGGCGCGATCACCTATGCGGGCCGCGCCGACGACATGATGAACGCTGGCGGCACCCGCGTCAGCCCGGTCGAGGTTGAATCCGTACTGTCCCACCACCCCGGCATCACAGAGGCCGCCTGCGCCGAAGTGCGCGTTTCGGACACTCTGTCGTTGATTGCAGCCTTTTATACCGGGCCAGACGTGATAGACGACAGCGCATTAGTTGAATTTGCCAGCGCGCATCTGGCCGCCTACAAGGTGCCGCGCGTATTTGTCCACCGCACCGCGCTGCCACGCGGCGCAAACAACAAACTGCTGCGCCGTGCGCTGCGCACCGAATGGGAGGCCGCACATGGTCAAGCTTGATATTCTGTCCGATCCGATCTGCCCCTGGTGCTATATCGGCAAGGCAAACCTGTTCAAAGCGCTGGAGCAGGTGCCGGACCACCCGTTCATCATCGAATGGCATCCGTTTCAGTTGAACCCCGAAATGCCCGCTGGCGGCATGGATCGCCGCGCCTATCTGGAAGGCAAATTCGGCGGCAAAGCGGGCGCGGTCAAGGCCTATGCCCCCATCGTGGGAAAGGCCGAAGAGGCGGGCCTGACGATCAACCTCGAGCTGATCAAAAAGACGCCAAACACGATCGACGCCCACCGCCTGATCCACTGGGCCGGGATCGAAAAGCAGCAAACGCCTATGGTGGACTTGCTGTTCAAGGCATACTTCGTCGAAGGCCGCGACATTGGCGATGCAGAGGTGCTGACGGATCTGGCTGATGAGGCTGGCCTTGACGCCGCCATCGTCGCCCGCCTGCTCGCCAGCGATTCCGATCTAGACGACATCCGCTCTCGCGACGCCCACAGCCGCGAAATGGGCATCTCGGCGGTACCGACATTCATCGTCGCTAACCAGCACGCCGTTCCGGGCGCGCAGCCGCCAGAGATGTGGATCCAGATCATCAAAGATATTCAAGAACAGATTACAAACGACGCCTGACGCGGAACCAATGCCGCGCGGCCATCGTTAGCCTGTGACATTAAATCACAGGAGTTCTATTATGCGCGTTCTTTTCGCCCTTGCCCCGTTGGCCCTTGTCGCAGCTTGCGCCACCAGTGGCCCCGCCGACGATGGCGTCACGCCTGCTGGCGTGGACAAGATCGTCGACATGACAGCGACACTGAACTTTGCGCCCAATGCCGTGACGATAAACTCTGGCGATACGGTTGAATTTCGCAACATCTCGACTTTTACGCACACCGTATCCACAGTCGCTGATACAGAGATTGAATCGCAGGCCGTCAAGCTGCCCACCGGCGCAAAGCCTTTTGATTCCGCCAAAATTGCGCCCGGCGCGACCTTCACTCACACCTTCACCACGCCCGGCAAGTATCAGTATTTCTGCGAGCCGCACGTTGGCCAAGGCATGATCGGCACTGTTATAGTTAACCCGTAATCGGGGCACTATGAAAGGCAATCGGGCGGTCCTTGTGGCCGCCCGGTTTTATTTCTTCTGACCCTCAACGCGCTTCGCGGCCAGATCGCGGGCAATGTTGAATGCGCCTTGGATCTTGTCCCGCTCACGCGTCCAGTCCTGCATGACAACTATCTTGTTGTCCTTGACGCGTGCCTGCCCCTTATAGTCTCCGATGAAGTCCACCAGCCCCGCCGGGTTGGCGAATTTATCGTTATGGAACCGGATCGTGCCACCCTTTGGCCCCGCGTCCAGCTGACCAATGCCCGCCTTTTTGCACATAGCCTTGATCCGAACGACCAGCATCAGGGTGTTGACCTCTTTTGGCAATTTACCAAAGCGATCAATAAGTTCTGCGGCGAAACCTTCCAGTTCCACCTTGGTCGTCAGGTTTGACAAGCGGCGATACAGACCAAGACGCACGTCCAGATCGGGGACGTAAGTTTCAGGGATCAGGACGGGCACACCAAGGTTGATCTGCGGCGACCATTCGCTGTCGTCCTGCAACCCTTCGGCAGCGCCGGACCGGATCGCATTGATCTGATCTTCCAGCATCTGCTGATACAGCTCGTACCCGACTTCGCGCATCTGGCCGGACTGTTCTTCGCCCAGCAGATTACCCGCCCCGCGAATATCAAGGTCTTGGCTCGCCAGCGTAAAGCCCGCGCCAAGACTGTCGAGGCTTGCCAGCACGCGCAAACGTTTCTGCGCCGTATCAGTCAGTTTCTGGCGCGGCATTGTCGTCAGATAAGCATAAGCACGGGTCTTGGACCGGCCCACGCGGCCACGGATCTGATAGAGCTGCGACAGACCAAACATATCCGCACGCCACACGATCATCGTGTTGGCAGTCGGGATATCTAGGCCGGATTCCACGATCGTCGTAGCCATCAGCACGTCATATTTGCCATCGTAAAAGGCGTTCATCCGGTCATCCAGCTCGCCCGCGGCCATCTGACCGGTGGCGGTAACATAAGTGACCTCTGGCACTTCGCGTTTCAGCCAATCGACCATTTCGTCCATGTCTGAAATGCGCGGCACAACAAAGAACGACTGCCCGCCGCGGTAGTGCTCGCGCAACAGCGCCTCGCGGATCGTGATTGTATCGAATTCGCTAACGTAAGTGCGGATCGCGAGACGGTCGATCGGCGGGGTGCCGATAATGCTCAGATCGCGCACACCCGACAGCGACAATTGAAGGGTACGCGGAATGGGCGTCGCGGTCAGGGTCAGAACGTGCACGTCGGTGCGCAGGGCCTTCAGCCGTTCCTTGTGCTGAACGCCAAATTTCTGTTCTTCGTCAATGACTAACAGGCCAAGGCTGCGGAATTTAACCGACTTTGCTAGCAGCGCGTGGGTGCCGATGACGATATCAACGGTGCCGTTAGTCAGACCCTCACGGGTGGCTGCGGCATCCTTGGCGGACACAAAGCGTGACAAAGGGCGCACGACGACTGGAAACCCGCGGAAACGCTCTGCGAAGCTTTGATAATGCTGACGGGCCAGCAAGGTTGTGGGCGCGACAATGGCGACCTGCACGCCAGAGAGTGCTGCGACAAAGGCAGCGCGGATCGCGACCTCTGTCTTGCCAAAGCCCACGTCGCCGCAGATCAGGCGGTCCATCGGACGGCCGCTTTCCAGATCGGTCAACACATCGTCGATGGCGGCCAGCTGGTCGTCGGTTTCGGCATAGGGAAAGCGGGCCAAGAACTGATCCCAGATGCCGTCCATCGGCTCTAACACAGGCGCTTTGCGCAGGGCGCGTTCAGCCGCGACGCGAATAAGGCGTTCGGCGATCTGGCGGATACGCTCTTTCAGGCGCGCCTTTTTCGCCTGCCAAGCGCCGCCGCCCAGCTTGTCCAGCAAGCCTTCTTCGTGGCCAAACTTTGACAGCAGCTCGATATTCTCGACCGGCAGATACAGTTTTGAACTTTCGGCATATTCCAGTGCCAGACATTCATGCGCGGCACCCAATGCCGTCACGACCTCTAGCCCGATGAAGCGGCCCACACCGTGATCGACGTGGACAACCAGATCGCCGGGCGACAAGGCATTTGCCTCTGTTAGGAAGTTGTCGGCGCGGCGTTTGCGTTTGTTCTGGCGGATCAATCGATCGCCCAGCACGTCCTGCTCAGATATAACGGTGATGCCCGGTGCCTCAAACCCCGCCTCCAGCGCCCAGACGGCCAGATGCACGCCGGATTTACCGACGCGGGACCAGTCGCTGACTGGGATGACCTCGCCGATGCCTTCGTCTTCGATCAGGCCGGTCAGACGTTCGCGCGCGCCTTCAGAATAGGACGCGATGATGACGGGACCGAAGGCAACTTTTTCCTTAACATGACCCGCCAAAGCCCCAAAAATGCTTAGATTTTCCTGTTGACGTTCAGGTGCAAAATTACGCCCGGGCCGCCCGCCCGCGTCCAGCACGCGAAGCCCGGTTGCCTGCGGGAGCGGCGCGAATTGCACCACGCGGCGGTCCGCGACGGCCTTGTCCCAAGCTGCATCGTCCAGATAAAGCTGTTCCGGCGGCGCGGGTTTATAGACGGAATCCATCCGCCCCTTTTGCGACAGAGCGTGCATGCGCGTGGAATACTGATCGGCAATTGACTCCCACCGCGCAAGGCGCTGAGGGCTGGTTTGGTCGTCCAGCATGATCGTGCCGCGTGGCAGATAGTCGAACAGGGTTTCCAGATCGTCTTGAAAGAAGCCCAGCCAATGTTCCACGCCAGCATGTTTGCGGCCCGCGCTGACAGCCTCGTACAGAGGATCATCGGTGCCGGCGGCCCCGAATTCGATGCGATAGCTTTGGCGGAACCGCGTGATCGCGGCTTCGTCCAAAATGACTTCACTGACAGGAGCCAGCTCAATCTCGGTCAGTTTCTCGGTCGTGCGCTGGGTGGCCGGGTCGAACCGGCGGGCACCGTCGAGCGTGTCGCCAAACAGATCAAGGCGGATCGGCCCCCTTTGCCCCGGTGGAAAGATATCGATAATCCCGCCGCGCACGGCGTAGTCGCCCGGCTCCATCACGTTGGCGGTTTGGGAAAAACCCATGCGTGTCAGAAAGTTGCGCAGCGAAGCTTCATCAACGCGTGAACCGACGCGGGCAGTAAAGGCAGCCTCTCGCAAGGTCGCGCGGGCAGGCACGCGCTGGGTCGCAGCGTTCAATGATGTTAGCAGCACGAATTTTGACGGCATCCCATGTACCAGCGCCGCGAGAGTGGCCATGCGCGCGGCAGAAACATCGGCGTTAGGTGACACCCTGTCATAGGGAAGGCAGTCCCACGCTGGGAAGGTAAATACCGGCACATTGGGCGCAAAAAACCCCAGCGCCGCCTGCATCGCAGCCAGCCGCTTGTCGTCGCGTGCGACGTGAAGCACTGGCTGAGCCGAGCTTTCCATTTCTTTGAGAATAAGCTGCGCATCGAAACCTTCGGGCGCACCGGCGAGCGTGATGTGGGTATTGGCCATGACAGGTGAAGTATCCGCATCCGCCCCGGTGTCAAGGCGCTGTCAGGCCGCAGCCGGGCCACAGCTTTAGCGGCGTTACAGCCCGCGCACGACCGCCATCATCTGGATCATGCCGAACATCGCGGTCACAAAAATCGCGCACATGCCGATAATCTGGGTCCACAGCCGGTGGCGCATCAGCATACCATACAGCTGCGCAGGCTCTGGATCAGCGCTGCGAATCTTGCGGGCGCTGAACAGGCTGACGGCACCGACGATGGACAGCGGCAGCGCGATCAGGAACACGGCCTGCGCCAGTTCGACGTCATACACAAAGCCCAGAAAAGCCAGCGTCGTCAGAAGAAAAAAGACAACGCCGGTCAGGATTATGCCCGCGGTTTGTGCGATTCCCAGCATGCGATTCACATTGATGCGCACCAGATCGACCATGTCTTCTTGGTGCTGGCCGCCGAGCCGCCGCGCCTTGGTGATCAGGTCAAAGGGCACGCCAAGCACATAATAGCTGACGGAAGACCAAAGGACCGCCAGCATGATCCAATACCACACCGACGAAAACGACCGCAGGTCGATCACCTGAAATAGGATGTTGCTCCAGTTCAATGCGCGTCTCTCTGCCCAGCTTCACATATTGCAGACCCTAGTATCGCGCCGCCCGGATGCCCAGACTTGTCGCGCCTGATTTTCCGTGCGAGGTCAACCAGTGTGACAAGAAAGGCCCTGCCAGATGAGAGTGTTGCTATGAAACCCACCGTTGCCCCCTTTCCCGCCACGCGCCTGCGGCGTCTGCGGGCTATGCCCGCGATCCGCCGCCTGTCGCGGCAGCACCGGCTTAGCGTCGATGACTTGATCTGGCCGATCTTCGTTATGGAAGGGCAAGACAACGAACAGGCCATCGCATCCATGCCCGGCGTGACGCGCAAAACGGTGGACCGCGCCGTCAAGGCAGCGAAGGAGGCGCATAAGCTGGGCATACCCGCACTTTGCATCTTTCCCTATACCGGTATGAGCGAGCGGACAGAGGATTGCGCGCTGGCCTGGTCGCCAGACAACATCAGCAACCGCGCGATCCGCGCGATCAAGGACGCGGTGCCCGAAATTGCGATCATGACTGATATCGCGCTCGACCCCTATAACATCAACGGCCACGACGGTTTTGTCGAAAACGGCCGCATCGTGAATGACCGCACGGTCGATGCGCTGGTCAAAATGGCGCTAGCCCAAGCCAAGGCGGGTGCCGACATCCTTGGACCCAGCGACATGATGGACGGCCGCATCGGCGCCATGCGCAAAGCGCTAGAGGCCGAGGGCCACATCGACGTGGCGATCCTAAGCTACACTGCGAAATATGCGAGCGCGTTTTATGGCCCGTTCCGCGATGCAGTCGGTGCCTCTGCTGCGCTAACGGGCGACAAAAATACCTATCAGATGGACCCCGGCAACGCAGACGAGGCGCTGCGGCTGGTGGAACGTGACCTTATGGAAGGCGCCGACATGGTCATGGTGAAACCGGGCATGCCGTACTTAGATATCTGCCGCCGGGTAAAAGACATGTACGGAGTGCCGACATATGCCTATCAGGTCAGCGGCGAATACGCGATGTTACAAGCCGCGATCCAGAACGGCTGGCTGGACGGCCCCAAGGTGATGATGGAGAGCCTTCTGGCGTTCAAACGCGCCGGCTGCGACGGCATCCTGACCTACTTTGCACCAGAGGCCGCCAAGCTGCTGAACCGCATGTAACCGCCGGCCCTGCAATTAGAGTGTGACAGATTCGTTTGATCCACCTATAGTTTGCTCCATAACAGGGGCGGCAAACGTCCCGAAGGCAGTAGAGGCGGACAGATATGACATTACTTACTCGGCGGCATTTTGTGGCGGCAGGCGCGGCGGCAACGCTGGCAGCTTGCGGCAATGGCGTGAACCAAAACGGCGCGGCGACGATCGACGCGCGGGTCGCAAGCACGCTTTCATTCCTGTACGACACTTATCCCGGCACGCGGGATCTGGGGCAAAAGGCAGCAGGCGTGCTGGTGATGCCGCTGGTGACCGAAGTCGGCCTTGGCCTTGGCGGATCTTACGGGCGCGGCGCGTTGCAGATCAACGGGTCCACCGTGGATTACTATTCTGGGGCGTCAGCCTCTGCCGGTTTGCAGATTGGCGCACAGCAGTACAGCCATGTGCTGTTTTTTATGACGCAGAACGCGCTGGCCGACTTTCGCGCGTCGATGGGTTGGGCTGCGGGTGCCGATCTGGAATACGCTGCGGCCGACCAAGGCGACGTGCTACGGGCAGAGACGATTACTTCCCTGTCCCCCGTCATCGCCGTGGTGTTCGCGCAGTCTGGCCTGCGCATCGGCGCGACGCTGGAAGGCACGAAGTACACGCGCATCATTCCTTAAAATGCGCGCTGTATCAGGTGAGATAATCCCTATCCTGATCCTTGCGGCAGGCACGTCGTCGCGCATGCGCGGCGCTGATAAACTGGCGATGAATGTGGGCGGCCAGCCGCTGCTGCGGCGTATCGCAACGCAGGCGGCAGAGGTTGGCGACACCTTTGTCGCGCTGCACCACCGCGCGGCGGAGCGTCTGGCGCTGCTCGACGGTCTCCCCATTACGCCGCTTTTGGTACCAGAGGCAGAAGATGGTCAATCCGGCACCCTGCGCGGGGCAGTAGCGCAATTGCCGCCCTGCCCGGCTTTCATGATGGTTTTGGCCGACCTGCCGCTGATCACATCGGATGATCTGGCGGCAGTACTGGCCGCCCGCGATGCCAATCCGGACGCCCTGATCTGGCGCGGCGCGGCACCAGACGGCACGCCCGGTCACCCGGTGCTGTTCGATGCCAGCCTGCGGCCTGCATTTACGGATTTAAGCGGGGATGACGGCGGGGCGGCGGTGGTCAAGCCACTGCGCGCGCGCACAATTCTGTTGCCCTTTGCCGATGACCGCGCGGTCTTTGACCTTGATACACCAGAGGCATGGGCCGCTTTCACGGCCCATAAAGTTTGATTACGCCAGCAGCCGCCGCGCTTTGTGCTTCTTAGGCCGCGCCATAACCGGTGACGCCTGCGGGGGTATCCAGTTCAGAGAGCAGATCAAAAATCTCGTCCCGCTGGCCCTGTGCCAAACCGCCAAGGCTGTTATCGCCGGGCTGAAAGCTTTCGATCCTGACGCCGTCGGACAGGACGACCTCGTGACGTTCAAACATAATTTGCACATAGGTTACGCCAGCCGAGGCCGCCTGCGCGATGCCCGGTGCGCCGATCATCTGCTTGATTGGGGCTGGCACTTCGTTTTCCGCAAACAGCAGCGCGGCGCGGGCGGACTGGATCGGTAAACGGTGGTTCGGTGACAGCACCGTATCGCGCGACAGCAGACCATCACCCAGCGATCCAGCCGCCACACGGACCGGCTGCAGCTTGGGCGAGCGGCGCACATCATGGGCGTCGCGATGCAAGCGTCTGAGGTAAAGCAGATCACCAGCTTTTCGATCTCGGTAAAGTTGACGCGGCCCACGACATCGTTGCCCTTTCATCAGATCAGCCCGGCCGTTTTCTCGCAAGGTGCTGTAATCATGACCTGAAACCGGGTTCAAGCTGTCATAGATAAGCTGACCGTTAGTGTTATAGATACGCACCCCGGTCCAGTCGCCACGGTCGATCCCAGCCTGCAGGTCCAGCACGTCGATGTCGCTTTTATCCGGGTCAGACCCGCCATAAGCGGTGATCGTGCCCAGATTTCCGCATTGAGGATGTTCATGTAATGTCGCCGGTGCCGCCATACAGGCTGTCCTGCAAATCGCGCGCGATCAGTGTGTCGTTGCCAGCGCCGCCATCGAGGATGTCCTACCCCTGTCCACCAAACAGGGCGTCATTGCCGTCGTCGCCAAACAGATTGCCTTCGGCGTCGTCGCCATAGAGCGTGTCGTCGCCGGTGCCGCCGTACAGCGCATTCTTGCCGGTCCCGCCGATCAGCGTGTCATTGCCACCGCAGCCGTACAGGGTGTCGTCGTTGTCACCGCCATCCAGGACGTTGGTTTGGTCATTGCCGGTCAGGATGTTCTTGGATGAGTTGCCGGTGATGTTTTCAAAGTTCAGGTAGACATTTTCCGACACCAGCTGACCGTTGAAGTTCAACGTGCCGCTGTTTTCAATCGTGACGTTCGGTGCCGCATTAGGAGAACTGGAAAAGCTGAACGTGTCATTGCCAGCGCCGCCGCAAACGGTGTCGGGCGAATTGTCGTTGTCATAGATCGTGTCGTTGCAGCCGCCGGGCTCTGTTGATGGCTTGGATGCCCCCTCCCAACGGCATCGCAATGTGCCACTATGATGAGTGTTGAAGCCATCACAGAAGGAAGGAGTATCCATGTCCGAAGTTACTATTATCGGTATTTCCGAAAGGACGACTGAATGGTGCCCAGCCCATGTACGAGAACAAAATTGTAGCAAGTCTGATACGATGTCCTTGATAGCGGTCATCGCCAACGGGTAACCGAACTGAAACAACGCCGGGTCCAGACCCGCCTTGCCGACGCCGGAAAAGCCAAAACCCTATTGGCTTCGGTCAAAAATACGATGAACTTAATCAGAACCAGCCTTGGGCGATCCCCAGAACCAGAACCGATGACGACAGGATCAGCATTATTGCGCCGAACAGCCCATTCCAGCGCAGGCTAACGGTTACCGGACTGCGGTTTAGGATAGCGCCAACATAGGTCGCCGTGGTCGCCAGAGGCGCCAGACAAACTGTCAGCGTCCACCCCGTCAACAATGACAGCAACGCCGCCTGCTGCGAGATCAGCGGGGTACGGACCATAAATTCTGCTAAGATGACAACCGAGATGATCGGGTGTAGCCCCAACATGGCGGCCAATAGGGTCACCCAAGCAAGCGCAAGAACCAAGGCTACCGGTCCGCCCCACGCAACAATGCCCTGCAAGATCGGATCCAGCGCGTGCTGCGGCACCAAGGCCACCAGCAGTGCGCCGATAAGACCAGCGAGGGCGAAAACGCCAATCTCGTTTACGTAACGTGGCGCATTCATGGTAAAATCGCGGATCAACTGAACCGGACCCAGTCCCCCTGCCCGTACCGCCGACCAGACGATGGCGTAAACAGGAATTACGGTGACTAGTACCTCCTGAAAGGTCAGGGGCAGTAGATAATCGCCGCCGATGACCAGCACCGCAAGGCCCACCAGATGCGCAAGCACAGCCAGTAGGCCCAAACCGTCACCTGGTGCGGGTGCCACGGCTATGGGTTTGGGAAAAACAGGGAACAAACGGCGTTCCACGACGTCCATCGTGCCACCGACGATCAGGAATAGGCCCGCGAACCCCAGCCCCCATGGGGCCGCATCGCGCCAGTGTACGTCCGGAAAGATCAGTAACAGCGTGTTCAGCGCAATCCCGAACGGCGACCAAAAGGCAATCGTGGCAAAACCCCGGACGATGGCCGTCACGATACGGCGTTCGCGGATTGCATGAACTTCGTCGCTGACATGGCTCTGCGCCTCTAGTCGACGCTGCCCAGCCAGCGTCATCTCTATCAGCAGACCAAGGCCACCCAAATTCAAAAGAACGCCGAAAAGGTTACCACCGATCCCAAGAGAGACATAGCGGCGGGACGGCGGCTGGTTGGCCAAGAATGCGCCCGCTGCCTGAAATGCAGGATCACGGGCGGCAACAAGTCGCAAAAAGATAAGCGCGATCAGGATTGATGTCAGAAATGAGACCCGTCCGCCAGCGACCACCAGATCCATGGGTCTCAAGCTTTGACTTAACAGGCCATAGGCTGCAATCAGGACAGCCACGACTGCAAAGGACCGCACAATGACCGACGCCCGGCCAAGGTTCATCGCGATAAAGACAAGGATCAGTGCAGCGCTAATGACGGCGGCAGAAGGCCGCCCAAACAACACGGACACCAGATAGGCCACGAAACCCGTAGCCAAAAGAATGGCCCCCGGAATAGCAAGGCGGCCCGGTTGGGCCGCCTTTGGTGTGACGATGACGTCATCCGTTGTCTGGGTCGCCATGTCAGCCCTGTTCCTGCGAAATGCAGCCTTAGTTCATGCCGTAATCGGTCGGCAGCTTGTCGAAGACATCCGTGTTTAGGCGGGCGATCATCGCATCGCGGTCGCCACCCGTCTCTTCCACGATCCCGGCCCATTTGTCGATTAACGCCTGAAGCTTATCGACTTTGGCCTGGGCATCCGTGACGCCGTAAGCACTCTCTGCATTAGTGACGATGACCGGCAGGTCCTCGGCAACAAAGGCGTCCTTGTCGGCGTTCATCTCGTCAGACGGCTCGATCAGTTCGACGCCATGTTCGTCTAGCTGTGACAGCGCGACGGAATCCGCATCGGTATAGGCGATCGTCGCATCGACTGAGACTTGCGCGGCCTGACTTTTGATCAGCGTGCGTTGCTCGTCGGTCAATCCGGCCCACCAGTCGCGGTTCGTCGTCATCAGCGATAGCGAATGATAGGTGCCCAGGTTGAGGGTGGTCAGGAACTTCGCGGCATCCCACAGCTGATAGGACTGGAACGCACCGGGTGCCTGAATAGCGATGTCCAGCGCACCTTTGTCCAATCCCTCGAACATCTCAGAGCTAGGCACGTTCACTTCGATAGCTCCGACCTTTTGGGCCCAACGAGACCAAAGGCTACCGGGCACGCGCACCTTCTTGCCCGCCAAATCGGACGTGGCCCGGATAGGCACGTTCGAGATGATGGTATAGGGTGCCGTCGAATATGTCCCCAAATACAGCGTGTTCTGCGCTTTGTATTCATCAAGGCATTCTGGGCATTCAAGCAAGTTGTATTCAATGGCAGCACCCATAGCCGCCAGGTTATTCGGCGTCGCTAGGCCCATGTCGGCAACCAGTTGGGCGTTCGGAAATTCTGCCGGAAAATAGGTCATGGCCAGCATGCCCATGTCCGCTATTCCGTCGCCGATGCCTGCCAACGCCGGTTTCGCGCCCAATAGCGCGCCGCCTTCGAACTGCTGCACATTGAAACCGTTCTCGGTCAGATTGGCGATGAGGGGCGCGTAACCCGTGGCAACGGGGTGCTTTGGCCCGGTCCACTGGCTGATAGTCAAATCCTGCGCCTGAACACTGCCCCCTAAGGCAATCGTCGTCAGGGCCGTGATAACTGTGAATTTCATGTCGGTCTCCTCCCAGAGTGATGACGGTCGTCCGCTCGCATTTATTTGCGAAACACAGTTTCATTTTGGGTGGGTGCGGTATTCAATGTCCAGAAGAATCCCTCATATCGTGGAGTTTAGACGTGGATTTCCAACTTTCTGAAGACCAGCGCGCACTGCAGGACAGTGCACGCAGCTTTGCCCGGCGGGAATTGCCTGCCGTGGCCAAGCACTGCGAAGCGACGAACACGCCTGTGCCCCACGAAATGCTCGCCGCCTACGCAGAAATGGGGTTCTTGGGTATAAATACTCCCGAATGCTATGGTGGCCTTGGCCTGTCCCATCTCGACGCGCTGATCGTGCTAGAGGAGTTTGCCAAGATTTCCAGCGCTGTTGCCTTTCCTGTATTTGAAGCCTCGGTTGGTCCAGTGCGCATCGTGCAGACATATGGCGCACCGGCACTGGCCGACAGGGTCGTGCGCGAGTCCGTGCAGGGCAAAACGCTCGTCGCAATTTCCATGTCAGAACCCGATGCAGGCACCGCGCTGACAGACCTGCGCACCCGCGCTGTCGTCGAGGGTGACACGGTTGTCCTGAACGGCACCAAACGGTGGTGTTCAGGTGCAGGCCATTCCGGGGCATACGTCGTATTTTGCAAGCTGTCGGACGCGCCCGGCGCGCGTGGAATCGGTGCGGTGTTCGTAGAAAAGGACACGCCGGGTTTCACTTTTGGTGAGCATGAAACGCTAATGGGTTTTCGTGGAATCCCGTCCGCCGACATGCATTTTGACGACGTGCGTTTACCAGTCGAGAATATCCTTGTCCCCGCCGGTGGGTTTGGCGACCTAATGGGCGCGTTCAATCTGGAACGCTGCGGAAACGCGACCATGTCGCTAGGCTTAGCTGCAGGTGCGCTGGATCAAGCGCTGGCCTATACGGGCGAACGCCAGGCCTTTGGCAAGCCGCTGGTCGACTTTCAGGCGGTGCAGATGAAACTGGCCGACATGCAACTGCGGTGCGAAGCCGCGCGCCTGCTTATCCATCGTGCCGTTGCGGGCGTCGAAGGCTTTCCAAGCGTCATGGACGCTAGCCTTGCGAAATGCTTCGCCAATGAAATGGTGCGCGAGGTGACAGGGCACGGAGTGCAGGTCATGGGCGGCTATGGCTATCACAGCGATTACGGGATGGAGCAGCGGTTCCGCGACGCTTGGGGCTGGGGCATCGCGGGCGGTGCAATCGACATTCAGAAGATCAATATCGCCGCCGCGCTGGTGGGACGTCGCTTCGATCAGCGCAAATGACGGTTTCGGGACGCATGGGACCTTAGGCTCCCTTAAACACCGGGTCGCGTTTATCAAAGAATGCGGCCCGTCCCTCTGCGTGATCATCCGACGCCATAAGGAAGCCTTGCAAATCCGCTTCCAACGCCAGCGCCCGGTCGAAATCCGCCATTTGTGCGAATGCCGACTTCGTTGCAGCCAACGGAAGCGGCGCCTGATCTGCAAAGCTTGCGGCGATATCCATGGCCTGTGCCAAGGCTTGCCCCGGATCGCACAGGTGATCAACCAGCCCGTCCGGGGCGGCCTCTGCCTTGACGACAGTGTTCTGCAGTAGGAACCGCTTAGCCCGCGCGGTGCCAATCCGGTTCGGCAATGACCACAGCAAACCGACGTCGGCCATTAGACCTACTTTTCCGAAGACCGCGCCAAAGGTCGCGGCCCGGCTTACCACATTGATATCCGCCAGCGCCGCCAGCGACAGGCCCGCACCAAAAGCCGCCCCTTCGACTGCGGCAATGACCGGCACAGGCCCGGCAGCCAGCAAACGCACCAACCGTGCTGTGATCATCATCCGGGTGCGGGCGTAGATTGGATCGCCGGACTTCATCGATTTCAAATCACCGCCGGCACAGAAATGATCACCCTGCCCGACCAGCACTAACGCCCGCACCTCGCGGTCCAGCATCACAGGGTCCAGTGCCGTCACCATCTGTCCGCGCATATCCGGTGACAGCGCGTTACGCCGGTCCGGGTTATTCAAGGTCACAACAACGGTGCGCCCCTCACGTTTCACGTCAATCAGCATCGGTCAGACTCCCGGCAGCCAGAGGATGATCTGCGGAAACGCAATCAGCGCCGCGATCAGGAAAAAGTCCATCACAACAAACCAAGCGATTCCGGTAAAGATCTTGTGGATCGGCACAAGGTCACCCACGATTCCCTTCACCACAAAGACGTTCAGTCCGACCGGAGGAGTGATGAAACCGATCTCTAGGAACTTGGCCATCAGGACTCCGAACCAGATCAAGTTGATATCCCGCGCTTCCAGCACGGGCAGCAGGATCGGGATCGTCAACAACATGATGCCGATTGGGTCCAGCAACATACCCAGCAAGATCAGGATTGCGCTGATGATCAGGATCACCTGAAGCTGGGAATACTCCGGGTTTCCAATCCAGTCGGCAATGATCTGCGTCGTCCCCGCCAGCGCAAAGAAACGCGTTAGCAATTGCGCCCCGATGGCGATTAGAAAAATCGACGCCGTGGTCCGCAGAGTTTCGCCGATCGCTTCCTTCAGGACCGGCCATGACAAAGCCCTTTTCGCAAGCCCGATCAGGAACGCCAGTGCGGCACCGACCGATCCGGCCTCTGTCGGAGTAAAGATCCCAGTGAACAGCCCGCCGAAAACGCCGATCACCAGCACGATCACCGGCCATGTGTCACCGAAGGCCGCAAATCGTTCGCCCCAAGAGACATCCTCGTGCACAGGGGGGGCCAACGACGGTTTCAACCAGCACCGCACGACCACCATCACTGAATACAAGATCGCCGTCAGGATGCCGGGGATCAGCGCGCCCATAAAAAGGGCCGCAATGCTTTGCTCTACGAATATGCCATAAATGATCAGCAGGATAGACGGCGGTATCATCGACCCGATCGTACCTGCCGCAGCGACCGTGCCCGTAGCCAAGCCCTTGTCGTAGCCCGCCTTTAGCATTTCAGGAACGGCGATCCGGCCCATCGCGGCGGTGCAGGCCAGCGACGATCCTGTAACAGCCGCGAACAGCGCTGACCCCTGGATCGACGCGACGGACAAGCCGCCAGGCATCCACGATAGCCACAGCCGCGCCAGCCGGAAAAGCCCCGTTGTCAACCCTGCATGATAGCAAAGATACCCCATAAACAGGAACATCGGGATCGAAGACAGCGTCCAGTGCGCCGTAAAATCATAGGGGATCGACGACAGCATCCCAATCGCAGGCCGCTCTCCCAAGATGATAAAAATGCCACCGACCGAAACAGTCGCGAGCGCCACACCGACGGGCACACGCAGAAAGATCATAGCAAGTAGAATGAAGATACCTATGAAACCGACAGTTTCTTTAGCCAGATCCATCACAGGTTAGTGCCTCCAACTGGGTCAGCGGGACCGCTGGGCATGTCATCGATCTTGTCTAGATCGGGCCGCCACAGCAGCAGAGCCGTCCGCCCGATCCGTACAAGGATCAGCGCCAGTGCCAGTGCGGTGCCAATCGGCAGGATAAAGCGCGACGGCCAGATCGGCACGGCATAGCTGCCCATGATGAACTCTCCAAGATTATATTTCTTGACAGCGACGACCCAACTGCTGGTCGTGAGCAGATAAAGCAGCCCCCCAAACAGGAGGTAGCTGATCAGGTCGAGAAGCCGCCGCATGACACGGGGCAGCAGGGCATAGATCATTTCGACGTGAATGTTGCCGTTCATCCGCTCGACGGCCGCAAACGGCAAGAATACGACTGCAACCATGTAGTAGTTCGACACCATCTCGAGCGTCATCGGCACAGGGCGATGAAATACGAACTTGCCAACCACGTCGACGGTCACATGGACCATCATTAACATCAGCGCGATCCCGGCCACGACCATCAGCGCGGCACTTAAGCCATCGATCAAACGCAGCAGAAACTGATCAATCCTACCTAACGCCTCCGGCTTTCGAATATCCTCCATTCCGTGCCCCTCCCCTGGCGCTTATCCGCGAAACAGGCTTTCCGCCCGCGGCATAATCTGCAAAAATGAAATTCAGTTTCGCAGATGGATCGACCTTAGGGGCGGCCCCACTGCGGGTCAATCGGGGAGATGGATTATGACCACTGGTGCGCTTTCAGGCCTCAAGGTAATCGACTGCACCCGCGTGTTGGGCGGACCATTCTGCAGCCAATGGCTGGGCGACCACGGTGCAGAAGTCATTAAAATAGAACCACCACAGGGCGACGAGACGCGTGGCTGGGGCCCACCCTTTAAGGACGGCGCATCTAGTTACTTTATCGGTGTAAACCGATCCAAGCGAGGCATCGCGCTAGATTTACGCCAGCCCGAAGGCCGTGAGGTGTTGCACCGCCTGCTGGCCGACGCAGATGTGCTGATCGAAAATTTCAAGACCGGTACGCTAGAGAAATGGGGCATCGGATTTGACACCTTGTCCACCCGTTACCCCCGGCTGATCCATGCCCGGCTGTCCGGCTTTGGTGCCGATGGGCCATTGGGCGGACTGCCGGGCTATGACGCCGTGGTGCAGGCACAGGCAGGTTTGATGAGCGTCAACGGTGCGATGGGTGACGGCCCCCTGCGGATGGGCGTCCCGCTAGTTGATATCGCAACCGGAATTTCGCTGGCCTTCGGCATCATGGCCGCCGCCTTCGAACGTCAGACATCCGGGAAAGGTCAATTCGTCGAAGCCAGCCTTTACGACGTAGCCTGCAGCCTGCTGTTTCCGCATTCGGCAAATTATTTCCTGTCGGGCAAAGTTGCAGGACGCTCTGGCAACCAGCACGCCAACGTTGTCCCCTACGACATGTTCGACTGCGGCGCGGACAAAATCTTTATCGGGTGCGGCAACGACGGCCAATGGCGCAAGCTTTGCGCGGTCCTTGGTGATGCCGATTTTGCAACTGATCCAGATTACGCCACAAATGCCGATCGCCTGGCAAACATTGACGCGATGCGCGACAGGCTTGTCGCCCTGCTCGCGCCACACGACGCCAATACGATTACGCGCACGCTGATGGAGGCAGGTGTACCCGCCGGGCGCGTCAATACCGTAGCCGACGTCTTCACCGCCGCGCATACCCTTCACCGCAATATGCTTGTCGAAATCGGCAACTACAGGGGTGCTGGCAATCCGGTGAAGCTATCGCGGACCCCCGCTCAATTCAGTCGCATTCCACCTCGCTTCGGCCAAGACACCCGAGCGGTTTTATCTGATATCGGTTACAGTCCCACGGAAATTGATGCGATGCTCGCCGCAGGTTCTGCCGTCGCAGCCCAAACCTGAACACATTGCCGCTTTTTGCCAAATACTTCCCCGTCGGTGGCGACCCTTGGGTCGCCACCGATACGGCAGGTACCTCAAAAAGTCCCCTTCATTTGTCGGATAAACTCTGCAACTGAAGGCGTTCTGCCCCTTAAGGCGCGCCTACGATTACCGCATCCAGCGCCACACCGCCCTGTGGGTGCAGCACGAAGGGATTAATGTCGCAGGTTTCCAGATCTGCCGCATGGGCAGCGGCGAACCGGGACAGATCAACCAGCGCCGTCGCCAATGCGGTACGGTCGCCGCCGGGCCTGCCGCGCACACCGTCGAGCACCGCCTCCCCCTTCAACTCTCCGATCATCCGTACCGCCTCATCCAGACCGAAGGGTGCCGCGCGGAAGGTCACATCGTTTAGGACTTCGGAAAAAATGCCACCAAAACCGCACATTACGACCGACCCAAAGACTGGGTCGCGCTGAATGCCAAGGATCATTTCTACTCCGCTTGGTGCCATCGGGGCGACCAGAAGTCCGTCGATGACAGCCTCCGGATGGGCAACCGCCGCGCGCGCGAGTATCCCCTCTGCCGCCTCACCGACTGCCGCGGCGTCCGCTAGGTTGAGCGCCACGCCCCCAAATTCGGTCTTGTGGGTGATCTGGGCCGATACAACCTTCAGCACGACGGGGTAGCCCATGGCATCCGCTGCCGCGACGGCGGCGGCTGTATCGGAAGCCAAGACCTCCTTCAAAATCGGCAAGCCCGCACTGGCCAGTACAGACTTCGCGTCATGTTCGGTCATCGCACCGCGCGGCAAGGGGGTCGTCGTCTCTGGCACGGCGGCAGCCATCGTGCAACGCGCAAAAGCCGCGCCAAAGTCCGACAAAGCCGCCAAGGCCGCGACAGCGCGGCTTGGGTCCTCATAGACGATAAAGCCCGCGTCTTCATAATCCGCCACGACGTCGGGCGGCGCGATGATGGATAAGGCGATCAGGGCGTCCGGGTGCTCCTGCAACGACCCCGCCAGCGCGTCACGCAACGGACCTGACAGGCTGGGCGATCCGGCCAGCGAGGTAAAGAAGGCCACAATGCTATCATAGCCTCCCTGCGCTAGCATCAGATCCATGTTGGTACGGATCAGCGGCAGGTCGTTAAAGACCTGTGCCGTTACGTCCACAGGGTTGACCGGATTGGCAAAGGGCAGCGCCGCCTTCAGCGCGTTCTGCGCCGCATGCGGCATCGGTGGCACCTCCATGCCGTGATCCACCGCAGCATCCGCCATCAGTACACCCGCCCCGCCAGAAATCGTTACGATCCCCAGCCGCCGTCCTACTGGATAAATGCGCCGCCGTGTGGCGACCGCGATGTCGATCAAGTCATCGGTCGTGCGCGCGCGAAACGCGCCGTGCTGGCGCAAGATGGCGTCAAAGACGGCATCTTCACCTGCCAGCGATGCCGTATGGGACGCTGCCGCTGCGGCACCGATTTCGGACCGGCCGACCTTCATAATGGCAACGGGCTTGCGGTTTTGGCGGGCGGCTTCCAGTGCTTGGCGGAATGCCGGACCGTCGCGCACGCCTTCCGCATAGGCCAATATGCAGCCCGTCGCGTCATCGTGTGCCAGCGCATGGATGCCTTCGGCTACTGAAATGTCGCTTTCGTTGCCTGTCGTCAGCATCCGCCCCACACCCATGCCCCGCAGCCGATTGAGGTAGGCGATATGGCTGCCATAGGCACCGGACTGACACACGACGCCGACATGGCCGCCATCCGGCAAGCCCCGGTCTAGCGTTGCAGTGAACGTCGGAAAGAACCCTTGTGCGGCATCGAATAGACCCAGACAGTTCGGTCCTAGAATTCGCAACCTGGCTGGACGTGCGATGTCCAATAGGCGCGTCTGCGCGGCTGTATCGCCCACCTCGGCGAAGCCCGAACTGAAGATCAAGCAACAGCGCACACCCTTGGCGGCACAGTCGCGCACTGCCTGTTCGACCCGCGCAGCAGGCACTGCAATTAGAACAAAATCGACCGGACCGGGAATATCCGCGATGCTGGCAAAAGCGGGTAAGCCCTGAACCGTGTCGCGGGTCGGGTTAACCGGGTAAATCGGCCCGGTGAAACGCTCGCGTGTGTACGCCAACGGCCGGCCGCCGATGCGGGTCGGATCGTCCGACGCGCCAAGAATCGCAAAGCTTTCCGGCTGAAACACGTCGCGGAAAAAACGCTGCGCGTCAAACATCACAGCGTCGCCTCTGACCCCAGAATAGCGGTCACTTGACTGGACAAGACGCCACCGTTGCCATGGGCCAGTGCCAGATCGACGCCCTCCAGTTGGATGCCCGGCGCCGTGCCGCGGATCTGATGCGCCGCCTCGATCACAGTAAAGATGCCGTACATTCCCGGATGCGTACAGGACAACCCGCCGCCGTTGGTGTTGACTGCCAGCGACCCGCCCGGCGCAATTCGGCCGTCTGCCACGAAGGCCCCACCCTCGCCTTTGGCGCAATAGCCAAGGTCTTCAAGGAACAGGATCGTGTTGATCGTGAAGGCGTCGTAAAGTTCCAGGACGTCAATGTCCGACGGTTTCACCCCCGCCATTGCAAAGGCACGCTTGCCACTTTCCACCGCCGCTGTGACAGTAAAGTCGGGCATCTGGCTGATCTGCCGATGTGTTGATTCCGCTGCTACCCCAAGGACATAAACGGGTGTCTTCGCGTGATCCTTTGCCCGGTCCGCCCGCGTCAGCACCATCGCGCCACCACCGTCAGTGACAAGGCAGCAGTCCAGCTTGCTAAGTGGATCGCTAACCATGCGGGACGCCAGCACGTCCTTGCGCGTGATCGGATCACGCATGAAGGCTTCCCGATTGTGGGTAGCCCAGCCCCGCGCGGAGACCGCCACATCGGCCAATTGTTCGCGCGTCGTACCGTATTTGTGCATGTGCTGCTGCGCGGCCATCGCATAGCCCGACACGGGGTAGCGTGGCTTGTAGGGTGCTTCATATGGCGGCAGGCGCGATGCGGTAACCAGCTTACCAGAAGCCGTGCGCTGGTTGCTACCGTAACAAACCAGCGCCACGTCACACAGACCAGCATCCAGCGCCGCCGTGGCGCTTGCCAGATAATTCACGAAGGACGATCCGCCTGTCAACGTCCCGTCGACATAGCGGGGCCGGATACCAAGGTATTCTGCCGCCATCAGGACGGGCATCGAATCCTCCATCATTGCGCAGAACAGACCGTCCACATCCTTAAGCGCCAGACCGGCATCGGCCAGTGCCTTCTGCGCCGATTGCGCCATGATGTCCCAACTGGTGAAGCCGGGGGACTCGCCCAAACCAGCCACGCCAAGGCCCACGATGGCCGACTTTCCACGCAAAGCATGGTTCATGGTCATTCCTCTGTCTTTCGGCAAAGCACTGCGGGCTTACCATCGATATCGCCCACGTAGGCTAGTACCCGCATCCCTATCGCAACGTCGCGCGGATCACCGTCAACACGGGTCATCATCCGCACGCCCTCGGCCAACTCGACCATTGAGACGTTGTAATCGCCGCCCTTCTCGGGGCGCTGACGCACCGTGGTAAAGGTGTATACTTCCGCCTGCCCGCTTGCGTTTACCCAGTCCAGATCAGTGCCATGACAGGCCGGGCACAAAACGCGGGGGAAGAAGATATGCGCGTGGCAGGACGAGCAGCGTTGCAGACGGATCTCTCCGGCGGCCAGGCCATCCCTGAAGTGTTTGTCCGGGGTCATAATCTCTCCTGATTGGACCAGTGGGGGGCACGAAGTTCGCGTTTCAAGACCTTGCCGATTTCGCTACGCGGCAGGGAGTTGATTGCAATGACGCGGCTAATACGCTGGGTCTTTCCAAGGCGGTCGTTCGCGTAGGCGCGCAAGGTTTCAGCGTCGGTGTCGTCGCGCAGCACGACATAGGCTAGCGGCGTCTCGCCCCATTCGGGGCTCGGCACAGCGATCACAGCTGCCTCGGCTACCGCCGGATGGGACAGCAGAGCATCTTCCAGATCGACAGCAAAGACGTTGAAACCGCCAGAGTTAATCATGTCCTTTGCGCGGTCCATGACGTGCAGGAACCCGTCGGCATCGATCCTGCCCATGTCGCCAGACCGCATCCAATGCACACCCTGCGGGTCGGTCCACAGCGCCGCGCGCGTCAAATCAGGCGCATTGCAGTAGCCAGTCATCATGGTGACGGACCGGCCCACAATCTCGCCCACTTCCCCTTGCGGTAAAGGTAAATCATCAAGACCAAGGACCATAAGATTGCAGCCCGCCACGACCCGCCCTGCTGTATGCAGGCGGTCGGGATGTGCAATGCAGTCCATCAGGCAGCCGACACCGCCTTCAGTCATGCCGTAGATGTTCACCATCCGGCCCGGAAACCGGGCCAGCAGGTCAGTTGCCAGATCGACATTCAGGGGCGCGCTGGTCGACAATTTTGTGACAAAACTGCTAAGGTCGGTCGTCTCAAAATCCGGATGCGAAAGCAGGCGGCGGTATTGCACCGGGACGCACATAGCGTGGGTGATACCTTCCGACTGGGCCAGTGCCAGCCAGTCGCCCGCATCGAATTTCGGCATCAGCACCGCCGTCCCGCCACCAGCGAACATGGGCAGAAGCGCCGCCAGCGTCGTGTTGGAGTAAAGCGGCGTAGACACGAGCAAGCGCGCCGTGTGGTCAAAGCCGAAGCCAGCCATCCGCGCCCGCTGCCGGCCGCGAAACCGGTGATCGTGCATAATCCCCTTCGGCGCGCCGGTGGTACCAGAGCTGTAGATAATATCGAAGCCATCGTCTGGTGCGATCTGTGGTAGCGATCTGGAGCCGATAGCGGCACACTCCGCCAGCAGGTTATCAAGCGACTCTGCTGCCAAATCGCCAAGCGCCGGCTGTCCTGCGGCGTCAGTAAAGATCATTCGAGGATGGCAGTTCGCGACCAAGCCAGCGACGATCTGCGGTGTGGCCGTTAACATCATCGGTGCGAATACCCCACCTGCCGCCAGAGTGCCGAGGTACAGCGTCAGATGCGATGGCGTCACGCCACCAATGCTGGCTACCACTTCATTGTGGCGCAGGCCAAGACCCATCAGGTGCGCGGCGACACGGTCCATAGCCGCACCCAGATCGCCCCATGTGGTGATCTGGGTGCCCGCAACGATCGCCGCATGCTTTGGTCGCACCTTCGCGTGCTGGCGCACTAGACTTGGCAGATCCACGGGATCTGGGCCCGGAACGTCAACCGGCACGATCACGGGCATACTCATTTCCACCACCACCAATTCCGTGAAACAATCGTTCGCACAGCGGAAGCATGACTACCACCGGCGTGGGCGTCAAGCCGTCCCCTCGCTTGACAGGTCACATCGGCTGGCCTTAGCTGTTCGCACAGCGAAACTATATTTCGCAGATGAGGGAATTTATGACTGACGTTGTGACATTGGAAAAAGTCGGGGCGACCGGGCTAATCGCCTTTGATAATCCACCAGTGAACGCTGCATCTCACGCCTTGCGACAGGCGTTTCAGGATTGCCTAGAAACGGCAGCTGCTGATCCCGAAATCAACGTCATCGCCTTGTACGGCAAGGGCCGCAGCTTTGTCGCGGGGGCCGACATCCGAGAGTTCGGTACAGTCCCGCAGGCCCCAATTCTGCCTACGATCATCAACCGGATGGAGGAGATCGCCACACCGGTGATTGCCATCATTCATGGCGTCGCCCTTGGTGGTGGTCTGGAAATCGCCCTTGGCGCACAGGCCCGCATTGGCGTCGGTCGCGTCCGCGTCGGTCTTCCCGAAGTGCTGCTGGGCATTCTGCCGGGTGCCGGCGGGACGCAGCGCACCCCACGTTTGACTGGCCTGTCTGCCGCGATTGAGATGATCACAACCGGACGCCATGTTCCGGGGCCCGAAGCGATTGAGCTTGGTCTTTTGGACCGCCTGTCCGATGGCGATCCGCGTGACGTGGCACTTGCGATGGCCGAAGAGGTACGTGCCGGTACACTGCCCGTCCGCACCGTCGGCCAGATCGCCGTACAGGTCGACCCGCAACAAATTGCCGACGCAAAGGCTGCCGTGCAGGCGAAGGCTCCGCACCTCTATTCCCCGCTAAAATGCGTCGAGGCTATTGCCGCCTGCGACCAACCGATCCTTGCTGGGATGGACATCGAACGCGCCTTGTTCCGTGGCTGCCTCGAAAGTCCACAGCGCGCTGGGCTGATCCATGCTTTCTTTGCCGAACGCGCCGTGGCCAAGATTCCTGAACGCAACGCCATCCCCCGTCGTGTCGAAAGTGTAGGCATCATCGGCGGCGGCACCATGGGCAGCGGCATAGCGACAGCTTGCCTGATGGCGGGCCTTCGCGTGCGGCTGAACGAACGCGACACAGCGGCGCTAGAACGCGGGCGGCATGCGATCCTGTCAAACCTCGACGGTGCGGTGAAGCGCGGCAAGATGAAGCCCGAGGCGCGGACGGATGCGGAGCACCGCCTCTCTGCCTCGACCGTGCTGGCAGATTTCGACGACGTCGATCTGGTGATCGAGGCCGCGTTCGAGGACATGGCCGTCAAGATCGACTTGTTCACCCAGTTGGATACGATCTGCAAACCCGGCGCAGTGCTGGCGACGAACACGTCTTATCTGGATATCGACGGCATCGCGGCAGCCACCAAGCGGCCACAGGACGTGGTTGGCCTGCATTTTTTCTCTCCCGCACATATCATGAAACTGCTGGAGGTCGTGGTCGCCAACAAGACCGCACCCGAAGTCGTGGCCACCGGATTTACGCTGGCAACGAAGCTAAAGAAAATCGCCGTCCGGGCCGAGGTCTGCGACGGTTTCATCGGCAACCGCATATTGACCCATTACCGCAAAGCTGCCGATTACCTCGTGCTGGACGGTGCTGCGCCGCAGCAGATCGACGACGCGCTGGAAGACTTTGGCTGGGCGATGGGGCCATTCCGGGCAAACGATCTGTCCGGCCTCGACATCGGCTACGCGACCCGCAAGCGCCGTGCGCCGGACCGACCTGCTACTGAACGCTACAGCGCGGTGGCCGATCGCATCGCAGAGGCGGGCTGGCTGGGCCGCAAGACCGGTATGGGATACTACGACCACAGCACGAAGCCGGCACCTTCGAACCCCGGCGCAACCAGTATCATCGACGCGGTACGGGCCGAACATGGGATCACGCCGCGGGCCTTTACCAGCGCAGAGATTGTCGAGCGCTACATGACCGCAATGATCGTAGAGGCGACAAAGGTGGTTGCGGAAGGCATAGCGCAGCGGCCTATCGATGTGGACGCAACTTTCCTGTTCGGTTACGGCTTTCCACGCTGGCGCGGCGGACCGATGCAATATGCCGACACGATCGGGGCCGCCACGTTGGTCGACCGCATCAAGACCTACGCGCACGACGACCCGCATTACTGGCAGGTGCCGCCGCTGTTGCAGCGCATGACGGACGACGGCACGACGTTTGCCGACATGAACGCGGAAGGATAACATGGACCTAAGATTTTCACTCGCTGAAGAGGCATTTCGCGCTGAAGTCCGCGCTTTCATGGCAGACAGCCTGTGCCCAGAGACCGCGGCAAAGGTCCGCGAGCGGCGCACACTGACCAAACACGACATGGAAGCCTACCATGCTGCATTGAACGAGCGCGGCTGGCTGGCACCCAGTTGGCCTGCGGCATACGGCGGCGCAGGTTGGACGCCGGTTCAGAAGCACATCTTTGACGAGGAAGCCGCTCGGGCTTCCGCACCGCGACTGGTGCCCTTCGGCATCGCCATGTTGGCCCCGGTGCTGTTTCGTTTCGGGACGCAGGCCCAGCGCGACCATTATCTGCCCCGTATTCTAGACGGCACCGATTGGTGGTGTCAGGGCTATTCCGAACCGGGTGCTGGATCGGACCTTGCAGGGCTGAATACACGGGCCGTACGCGACGGTGACGAATATATCGTCAACGGACAAAAAACTTGGACGACGCTAGGACAGCACGCCGACTGGATATTTTGTCTCTTGCGGACCAAGCCCGACGGCAAGCCGCAGGAAGGCATCAGCTTTCTATTGATCGACATGAAAACGCCGGGGGTTGAATTGCGTCCAATCCGCCTGATCGAAGGTGGCTACGAGGTCAACGAGATCTTTTTGACGGACGTGCGGGTGCCAGCGTCTAATCTGGTTGGCGAAGAGAACATGGGCTGGACTGTCGCCAAATACCTCCTGACCCATGAACGAAACAATATTGCGGGTGTCGGATTTTCCATTGCTGCGTTCGAAAGCCTGCTCGCCTATGCCCGCATGCCGCGCCGGTCTGGGCGACGACTGATCGACGATATGCTGTTCGCCGCACGGTTGGCACGGATCGAGGTCGATCTGGAAGCCATGAAGATCACCAACCTTCGGCTGGTGGTCGCCGGTGAGACATCCGGTGCGCCGGGGGTCGAAAGCTCTATCCTCAAGATCAAGGGGGTCGAGATCCGACAAGCCCTGAATGATCTGTCGCGCCGGGCGCTAGGCCCTGCGGCGGCCCCGTTCCCATCAGAAGACCTCGATGGAAACGCAGCCCTTGTGCCGCCCGAGCAGGCAGCAAACGCGGGGGAGTATTTCAACAACCGCAAGATGTCGATTTATGGCGGGTCCAACGAAATCCAGAAAAACATTCTGGCCAAAGGGATGCTGGGACTTTGAGATGAACTTTGAACAGACCGATGACCGCCGGATGCTGACTGACAGCCTGTCGCGGCTTCTGACAGACGCATGCGACGCCAAGACCCGCAATGTCACGGCCTATGCCGCACCGTTTCACAGCCCCGATCTGTGGTCAAAACTGGCGGATCTGGGCGTGTTTCATGCGCTTGCAGACCCGGCGCAGGGTGGCTTTGGCGGTACTGGCTTCGATATTACCACGATTTTTCAGGCTCTCGGCAAGGCCTTATGCCCGGAACCTGTCCTTCCAACCTTGATGGCCGCCCGGCTCCTGACGCACGCTGGCGCGGATTTGGGACCGCTGCTTTCGGGTGCTGTTCACTACGCCGTGGCCGTGGGGGAGCTTGATAGCTGGTCACTAGACGAGATCGAGACGACGGCCCGGAACGGCACGCTGACCGGGCGCAAGAGCGTCGTCTACGGGGGCGCGGTTGCGGAGAAGATCCTCGTGGTGGCCCGCGATGGTGCAGAGCTATCGCTTTTTGAAATCGCGCCAGCGGACGCCGAGGTCATCCCCTATGCCATGATCGATGGCGGCGGTGCGGCAGAGGTGTTTCTTGACGCGACACCGGCCCAGCTATTGCGAAAGAATGCTGGGGCCGCGGTGCAGGATGCACTTGATGCTGCGGCACTGGCCCTGTCTGCTGAGGCGCTGGGCGCGATGGACGTGACGCGTGATACCGTCGTCGATTATCTGAAACAACGCCGTCAGTTCGGCCGCCCCATTGGCAACAATCAGGCATTGCAACACCGGGCCGTCGAATTGATGACCGAGATCGAGCAGGTCCGGTCCATCGTGATACTTGCGGCAAGCCGGATGGGAACGGACAGCCAATCGCGCACCGTGTCAATGTGTAAGCACCTGTCCGGGCGTGTGGCCCGGCGCGTGGCAGAAGAGGCGATACAGATGCATGGCGGTATTGCGATGACGTGGGAAGCACCTGTATCACATTACGCCAAGCGACTGGTAATGATAGACTCGCAGTTTGGCGATACCGACTACCACATCAAGCGCGTGATGGAGGGCCTCCAGGCCACATGATCGCTGCCGATGGCGGCAGGTGCTGGACCTTATCACGGCCAGCATATTGGCCTTGTTGGTGTCTTTGCTTCCAGCCTAACAGACAGACTGTCCGCCGCCAGTGCCGCGGTCCCTACCCGTTCAGTGCCTAACCGGACGTGCGGAACCGGAAATTCGCGGTCAGCTACATTATCATGACGATTTTCTTGGTCCCCGGGTTGCCTTGAAATAATCGGCCATAGCCAAGTACTGAACCCTCTAAAGTGGATTGCCTTTGACCTGAATCGTCTGGGATTCCCATTTGATCAGTTATCTGTTTCACTTTTGGCAGGAGGTGAAGGATGGGCAAACCCCTTTTAAATGGATCTTCGCGAACGGATATCTGGATATATCGCTGCCGGGCATTCACGACGAGCAGCGGCGCGGCTGTTCGGCGTGAGTGCGAGCACAGCGGTAAGGCTTGCGGCTGAGTATCGCGACCGGGGTGCGGTCCCCCTAAAGCGTCAAGGCCGCGCTCCCGGGACCACAGGCAAGCTCAGACCGCACATTGCGTTCCTTATTGAGATCGTCCGTGCCGAACCCGACATCACACTAAAAGAACTGGCCGCAGCGCGGAAAGAGACACATGGCGTGTCGGTACAGCTTTCCTCGATTCACCGGGCACTGGTCCGCTCTGGTCTGTCATATAAAAAAGGGCCTGATTGCGGAGGAGCGTGCGCGGGCTGATATCAGGCTAACGCGACATGACTAGATCGTGCGCCGCCAGCCCTTCATGCGGGAAAGAGCACAGCGGCTGGTTTTTATTGACGAAACGTCGATCAAGTCGAACATGACCCGCATGTGCTGTCGGAGTGCCGTTGGCGAACGTCTGTTCAGTGTGGCACCGTTCGGGCGCTCGCAGACATAAACTTTCATCGCAGGGCTGACCTGCGAGGCATTGGTAGCACCATGGGTCATCGGCGGCGCAATGGATTGAGCCGCTTTTGACATTTACGTCGAGACTCAACTCGCTCCAGCGCTGGTGCCTGGCACAGTGGTGATCCTCGACAACCTATCTACCCACAAGAGCCCGCCCGCAGCCGAAATTCTGAAAGCCCATGACTGCTGGATGCTTTTCCTGCCCACCTACTCGCCAGATATCAATCCGAACGAGAAGGTCTTCTCAAAGCTGAAAGCACATCTCCACCGCATCGGCGCAAGACCCTATCACACCCTCACCCAAGCTCTCGGCGACATCTGTGGCCTCTTTGATCCCGAAGAGTGCTGGAACTTTTTCAAAGCTGCAGGATACGTTTTAGATTAAAAGCAAACCGCTTTAGCGTGGCACGAAGTTAGGGATTCCCTAATATTCATCACTTCGTCCTTCAGGGGCGGATCGAAGCGGGCGTAGTCCTCTGACCAATCGACCTTCTAAAAGCCGATCAGGCGCTGCTTAGAATAGCGATGCCCGATTTGATCTGAGCGACGACGTCAAACATCTTTCGGAAAATCGGACAGTTCCCGTGCGGCGGCGACCAACTTGGGACCATAGACATCCCGCAGTTCTGCCTCGCTGGCCAGAAACGTTGGCGCACCGATGTTCATCGCATAAAGGCGGTCGCCGTTCAGGGACCAGATCGGCACAGCAATCCCGTTGATCTGATCGCGCCACGCACCGAAGGATGTGACAAAACCCTGTGCCGCATATTCGGCACAGGCGGCCTTTAGACCAGCGCGGATGGCCCCCATGTCCTCTCGCCCCTCGGTTGCCGCGTCCTGCAGAAGTCTTTCTTGATCGGCTTCGGTCATCGCGACGAGTGCGGCGCGGCCAATGGCAGATCGGAACAGCGGAAGCCGTGCCCCCACGGTCATCGATAGGGCTATGTTCTGTGTGGTGCGCTGCACGGCCGTATAAACCATGGTCAGCCGGTGCTGTTCGCCCAGCGCTACATTGACGTTCAGGTTCGGCCCGCCCTGTGCAAGGTCACGCATCACAGCGCGGGCGCGGTCCGCCAGATCGACCCCAGCCAGTACGCCATAACCCAATTGCAGCACCCCCGCGCCAAGACGGTAAAAGCCGGTGCTGTCGGAATGCACAAGGTAACCAAGTTGACAAAGGGTATAGGTCAGGCGTGTCACAGTCGGTTTCGGCAGGTCCGTCCGTTGCGCGATATCGGTGTTCGACAGGCTTTGTTCGTGCGGACGAAAGCAGCGGAGCACGTCAAGGCCACGGGCCAACGCCGTCACGAAATTGCGGTCGGTGTCCTCTTCGCTGGCTGTCATGATATTCCTTTCGCACACGGACCCGTCGCCGGAATTAGCATCATTTAAGCCGGGTCCAGATAGCGACGATTCAACCAGCGCGCAATCAGTGCGGGCTTATCCTGCCCCTTAATCTCGACCGTGACGTCCCAGGCGACAGAGACTTCACCGGGTTGCCGCTCTTCCAATGCTGAAAGTGTAAACCGCGCCCGCAATTCGCTGCCAACAGGCACCGGAGCAATGAACCGCAAACGGTCGAAGCCGTAGTTTACGCTCATCCTCAGGCGGGACAGTTGCGGCTGCGCCTCTATCGCCATGGTGCTAAGCAGTGCAACGGTCAGAAAACCATGCGCAATCGTGCCCCCGAAGGGTGAGGTGGCGGCACGTTCCGGATCTACATGAATGAATTGAGTGTCGCCGCTGACTTGCGCAAAGGCGTTGATAAGTGCCTGATCAATCCTGTGCCAAGCGGACACGCCGACCTCGGTGCCGACCATGGACGTCATCTCTGAAAGTGTCAGATCGTGTCGGTTCATAGCTGCTCCTACATCGCAGTGCAGAATACGGTTTCGCAAAAGATGCGCAACCCACGACGGACCAGCAACATCGCGGCGACCGGGTTCGGCCCGCCATCACCCAGTCTAGCCAAGGTGTCGTGCAACCGGTCTTCCTTGGCTTTGACCGTAGCGATCGCTTTAAATCGGGACGACTCAGGGATCCGGGAAAGCGAACGTCTCCTTCAAGCCTATCAGCCCTATCAGCCCTATCAGCGTAAGCTGCTGCAATAACCGGATAAGCTCTGTTTCTGGTGCCTCTTAGCAAAACGATTAAAATTAGCCGACCGAAATGAATTGGTTCAAGCTGAACCACAGTATTTCATGGGCTTCACGCGTCCAAAAAAGTAGCAATTGTGCCAGCAAGAGCGTCGCAATCGGTGAACTCCCGTATGCCATCTGTTAATTCGACGTCATGTCCTTTCAGTGCAACATGACGCACGATCTGACTTTGGAAATAGTCATAGCTGCCAAGGCGCACCGCACCTGCAACAAGTGTTTCCTGCGTCGGATCAAAGCCTGTACGCATTTCCATCTCGGTAAGATACTATTGTGCCTCTTCCAGCCCTTCAGGAAAGGCCGCCTTGAGGCTGACCGACACCATCAGCGTCGAATTCTTAGCCAGATTTGCCTTGGCAGCACTGACCGCGACTTCAAATGCTTTAGGGTGACGTCGTTCGTGAACGAGTACCGCGAGAATAACCTTATCTGCACCACTCAGCGACAATTTGGTCAATTTATCAGATGTGTCGACTAGGTTGACTTTGTGGCCCTGCTGTTGATTTCCGGATCGAATTGACCCAGTTTTCCGAAACATCGTGACCCACCAGCTGTAATTAATTCCGGCAACTTTCCATGAGGTTATCATAACCAGAGGGGTCAACGCGAAAAAAGGGGTCAATTCGATCCGGAAATCAACACACCAGATACAGAAAGCCGTTTTTGACGGGAATATAGGTGCTGTCGCGGCACCAAACCTGATTGGGCCGCGTGATTGCGAGCTTCCTCAGCAGGTGTGGATAAATGCGGTGCTGTGGGTGCTTCTCGCTGGTGTTCGGTCACTTGTAGATGGCCTGCAAACCCATGAGATTCACCATACGTCGGACACGACGACCGCCCGCCTATAAAAACTTAAAAACGTCCGGTGGACCAAAAGGTGGTCGAGGTTAGGGAGGGCAAGACTGATATTCTATGATATCAACGACTTACTATCCACAAATGGTACCGGTGGTCGGACTCGAACCGACAAGATCTTGCAATCGGGGGATTTTGAATCCCCTGCGTCTACCATTCCGCCACACCGGCCAATGCTGCTCACGTAAACAAGGCGCAGGCCCGCGTCAATCGGGCCTGCGCGATAAAAAGCTTTAAATTTGGTTTGCAGAGAGCGTATCGCAATCGGTCAAATCGCCGCTGTTATATCCGCGTTTGAACCAACGCTGCCGCTGATCGCTGGTGCCGTGGGTAAAGCTGTTGGGGCTGACCGCCTGCCCGGCGTTGTGCTGCAGCACATCGTCACCAATCCGCGGGGCGGCGTTGATCGCCTTGTCAATGTCGCCGGGCTATAGCATGCCATTCATGGCCTGCGTGCCCTACGTCAATATCTCGGCATAGCAATCGGCCTGCACATGATGGCCGACCTCGTGGGCGACCACATAGGCCGCCGCGTTATCGCCGCCCACGCCCAGTTGCTGCTGCATCGTGCGAAAAAAGTCGGTGTCCAGAAAAACGTCCTGATCGGAAAGGCAATAGAACGGACCGGTCTGCGGGCTGGCATTGCCGCAGGCGGACCGCGTGACGCCGTCGAACAGCATCAGCTTTGGCGGCACATAGGCCCTATCGACCTGCTGGTTGAGAATGGCGGCCCAGAAGCAGGATCAGCACGCCGCTGATTCCGCTGATGGCACGCACGACACCGCCGCCGCTGCGCCGTTAATATTGCGGCTGACACGCCGTCCTTGCCATTTCATCACAAAATCCTTTTCAGTACGGGGCCTTTCGCCGCTTGCCTGCAACAACAGTGCGACATGGCGTCGCTGCAATTTGCATCACTGACATAGAGCGCCGATGGCTTGACCTTTGCGCCGGTTCCATGGCCTAACCGCTCCGGAAATAACAGGACACCGCCATGCTTCGCCGCCTATATAACTGGACGATGTCCTTGTCCCGCTCGCCTCATGCCTTGTGGGCGTTGGCCATCGTCAGCTTTATTGAAAGCAGCGTCTTTCCGATCCCGCCGGATGTTCTGATGATCCCGATGATCATCGCCCGCCCGTCCCGCGCCTTTTTGATTGCAGGCATCGCAACGTTGGCTTCGGTGTTGGGCGCGCTTCTGGGCTATTATGTCGGTGCGGCCTTGTTTGATACGATCGGCCAGCCGGTTCTTAATTTTTACGGCAAGGGTACGGAATTCGACGCCTTCGCGGTCAAGTATAATGACTGGGGTGCCTGGGCGGTCCTGATTGCGGGCATCACGCCCTTCCCGTTCAAGGTCATCACCATCGCATCTGGCGTCACCGGCCTGTCCCTACCCGTGTTCATCGTGGCCTCGATCATCGCGCGCGCCTTCCGCTTCTTTATGGTGGCCGCGCTGCTGTGGCGCTTTGGTGCACCGATCCAGGACTTCATTGAGCGTCGCCTTGGCCTTGTCTTCACCGTCTTCGTCGTTTTGCTGGTCGGCGGCTTCGCCGTACTCAAGTTATTCTGATGCGTAACACCTTGATCCTGATCGCCGCTGGCGGCTCTGCTCTGCTTCTGGCCGGCGCATTCGTCTTTCAGTTCCTCGGCTATCTGCCCTGCGAGATGTGCCTCTGGCAGCGCTGGCCCCATGCAGCCGCCGTGGTCATCGGCACAATTTCTTTGGCCGTGCCGGGCCGCGCCCTGCCGTGGCTAGGCGCATTGGCCGCCGCAATAACCAGCGGCATTGGTGCCTTTCACGCAGGCGTTGAAAAAGGCTGGTGGCCCGGCCCCACGTCCTGCACCAGCGGCGGTGGTGGCGGCCTTGCTGGCGACCTGTTGTCCACCGACGGACCGCGCTTGATCATGTGCGATCAGGTCAGCTGGGAGCTGTTCACCATCTCTATGGCGGGCTGGAACGCCTTGCTCTCTGCCGCATTGGTCCTGATCTGGATCGCCGCCACCCGCGCCCGCACATAAAAGGTATCACCATGACACAGACCCATTGCATTCTGATCGGTGCCCCTGTCGATTGCGGTAAACGTCACCGCGGCTGCTTGATGGGCCCCGACGCCTATCGCACCGCCGGCTTGTCAGAGGCGATTTCCGCCCTTGGCCACACGGTCGAGGATCTGGGCAACCTGACGCCTGCCAGCGTCGAGGTTGCGCCGCACGCCAATGATAAGGTCTATGCGCTGGCCGAAAACATCGGCTGGACGCAAACCCTGATGGCCGCCGCGCAAGAGGCCGCACCGCGCGGGCTGCCGATCTTTCTTGGCGGCGATCACGCGCTGGCCTTGGGCAGCGTCGCCGGTATGGCCGCCCATGCGCAAACCCAAGGCCGCCCGTTCTTTGCCCTATGGCTGGACGCGCATAGTGATATCCACACGCCTAACACCTCTGACAGCGGCAACCTACACGGCACGCCTGTGGGTTACGTCATCGGCCGCGACGGGTTCGAGGCGTTTCCGCCCCTGCCCGCCCGTGTCGATCCTGCGAATATCTGCATGATCGGATTGCGGTCTGTGGACAGCGCCGAACACGCCGCCTTGCTGGACATGAACGTCGATGTCGTCGACATGCGCGTTATCGACGAAACCGGTATCCGCACCCCGCTCGCGGCCTTCCTTGACCGGGTCGCCGCTGTGGATGGCATGCTGCATGTCAGCCTTGATGTTGACTTCCTCGACCCTTCCGTTGCGCCCGCCGTCGGCACGACCGTCCCCGGCGGTGCCACCGTGCGCGAAGGACATCTGGTCATGGAAATGCTCTGCGACAGCGGGCTTGTTACATCGCTTGATCTGGTCGAACTGAACCCCTTCCTGGATGATCGCGGCAAGACCGCATCGTTGATGGTGGACCTAACTGCGTCCCTGCTGGGCCGCCGGGTGTTCGACCGCCCCACCCGCAGCCACGGCTAATCAATGCGGCCCGGTGCACCGCGCTCTCCGCTTTTTTCGTCGAAAAACCGGATAGCGCGGTGCTTGTGGCCAGCGTTTTGCCTAGAAGACGTTGCGCACCAGATCGGGTATCTGCTAAGGTTAGTAGATCAAAATATAGACGTCCCATCGGATAAGGCATTCACGTGAACGATACCCCGGAAACCCCTGAAAACGATGATGAAAACGCTACTCCGAAGTGGACGTATGACGGCCCGCAGGTCACGATCGAGCATGAGCTAAAGACGGCATACCTTGACTATGCCATGTCCGTCATCGTCAGCCGCGCGATTCCGGACCTGCGCGACGGCCTGAAACCCGTTCACCGCCGCATTCTTTATGCGATGCACGACACCAACAATACCTACGATAAGCCCTACCGCAAATCCTCGCGCCCCGTGGCCGAAACGATGGGTAAATACCACCCGCACGGCGATAGCGCGATCTATGACGCCCTAGTGCGGATGGCGCAGAATTTCTCGATGTCGCTCGTGCTTCTGGACGGACAGGGCAACTTTGGCTCCATGGACGGCGATAAGGCCGCGGCCTATCGCTATACTGAAGTGCGGATGCAGAAGGTCGCCAATTATCTGCTGGACGATATCGACAAAGATACCGTCGATTTTCAGTTCAATTATGACGGAAAAGACCGCGAACCTACTGTTCTTCCTGCGAAATATCCGAACATGCTGGTGAACGGTGCAGGCGGTATTGCCGTTGGCATGGCGACTAACATTCCGCCCCACAACTTGGGCGAAGTCATCGACGCAACCCTTGCGCTGATCGACAACCCCGACCTGACCAGCGAAGAGCTGATCGCATACATACCCGCCCCCGACTTTCCGACCGGTGGCTTGATACTTGGCCGGTCTGGCGCGCGTAAAGCATATTTGGAAGGCCGTGGCAGCGTCATCATGCGCGCCCGCACCCACATAGAGGAAATCCGCAAGGACCGCTGGGCCATCGTAATCGACGACGTGCCTTACCAGGTGAATAAATCGTCGATGATCGATCGCATCGCTGAAGCCGCCCGCGAAAAGCGGATCGAAGGCATCGCCCACGTGCAAGACGAATCCGACCGTAACGGCGTGCGCGTAGTAGTGGAACTGAAGCGAGATGCCACTGCAGAGGTCGTGTTAAACCAGTTGTTCCGCTTCACCCCGATGCAGACGAACTTTGCCTGCAACATGCTGGCGTTGAACGGCGGCCGTCCAGAAACGCTGACGCTGGTACGCTTCCTGTCTTGCTTTGTCGACTTTCGCGAAGACGTCGTTGCCCGCCGCACCGCGTTCGAGTTGCGCAAGGCGCGTGAGCGGTCGCACATCCTGTGCGGTCTGGCCGTGGCTGTGACAAACATCGACGAAATCGTTGCCACAATTCGAAAATCCTCTGATGCGGCAGAGGCGCGCGAAGCCTTGATGACTCGCAAGTGGCCGGCGCAGGATATTCTGGAATATATCGCTCTGATCGATGATCCCACCCATACTGCGAACGAGGATGGCACCTATAACCTGTCCGAAGCGCAGGCCCGCGCCATTCTGGAGTTGCGCTTGCAGCGCCTGACCCAGATCGGCGTCAAAGAAGTCACCGACGAGCTGAAAGAGCTGGCCGCCAAGATTCGCGACTACCTAGAAATCCTCGGCAGCCGTGACCGAATTATGCAGATCATCCGCGACGAGCTGAACGAGGTGAAAACTCAATTTGCCGTGCCGCGCCGGTCGGAAATCGTCGACTGGGCCGCCGACATGGACGATGAGGACCTAATTGAGCGTGAAGAGATGGTCGTGACCGTCACATCCGGCGGCTACATCAAGCGGACCGCGCTGACTGGCTTCCGCCAGCAACGGCGTGGCGGCAAGGGTCTGTCGTCGATGGCGACCAAAGAAGAGGACGTCGTCACGACCCTTTTCGTCGCCAACACCCACACCCAATTGCTGTTTTTCACAACAGACGGAATGGCTTACAAACTGAAGTGCTGGCAATTGCCACTCGGCAGCCGCACCGCGAAAGGCAAGGCGATCGTCAACATCCTGCCAATCGTGCCGGGCATCACCATCGCAGCGATAATGCCTGTAGACCGGGCCGAGGCGGAATGGGACGACCTTCAAGTCGTCTTTGCGACGTCCAAAGGCACCGTGCGGCGCAACAAGCTGTCGGATTTCACCAATGTGAACCGCGCCGGCAAGATCGCAATGAAATTCGAGGATGATCAGGCCGACAACACGCTGATCAACGCCCGCATCGCGTCCAACGATGACGACGTCATGCTGGTCACCAACTCTGGCCGTGCGATCCGCTTCCCGGCGACAGACGTGCGCATCTTTAACTCGCGCGGCTCTGTCGGTGTGCGCGGCATCCGATTGCACGGCGACGATAAAGTTGTGTCAATGTCCATCATCCCCCACTTCGAGGCGGAAGCCTCTGAACGTGCTGCATACCTTAAGATGCGCCGCGCGATGGCGGGCCTTGCCGACGACGCGGAAGTGTCCGATGACGAGGACGACGTGACACCCAGTGCGATCAAACCGGAACGTTATGCCGAGATGTCGGCAGCTGAGAACCTGATCCTGACGATTACATCAAAAGGGTCTGGTAAGCTTAGCTCTAGCCACGATTATCCTGTGCGCGGACGTGGCGGCATGGGCGTGACGGCGATGGACAAGGCGATGCGGGGCGGTGCGCTGGTGTCGTCCTTCCCGGTGGATATGTCGGACCAGATCATGCTGGTCACATCGACCGGTCAATCGATCCGCGTGCCCATCGAAGGCATCAGCTTCCGCTCTCGCGGGGCTGGCGGCGTTAAAGTGTTCGACACGGCCAAGGGCGAAGAAGTCGTCAGCGTCGCGTGGATCGCCGAGCAGCCAGACGCGGATGTGGATGTCGAAGAGCCTGAAGCGTGACCAACACGCCACGATGTTGAATTGTTAACAAAATATTATCAACCTACAATTTAATCTGGTGCCGGACAACTCCACCCAAGGAAGAAGGCGATCACTGAAGAGTCGCCCCTTAATTGAGGTTCGAAGGACTAATTTTGTCAAAGCCATGCTGTCTGCTAGCTTTTATGTGGCTGCAACTGCGGCAGCATCGCAATCTTTGACCGGCGGCGATGTGTCAGCCACCTACGGTGGCCTGACCGACAGCGGTTACGACGCCGCCAGGTGCAATCTGTCTACCAGCGGCTAAGTCGGCTTTGACCGAGCTTTCGCGCTTCAGGGCGACATCAGCTACACTGATGGCGATTTGACCAGCTTTACCGGCGACTCCATCGCGCTGACCGGCCACGGCATCTGTCATGCCAACGAAAATGCGTTTTTTGGTGTATATTATGGTCAAGAATCCGCTGACGGCGACGATCTGAAACATTACGGCTTCGAGGGTGGCTACGAATCTGAACAACTGCAGGTCGAAGCCTATTTAGGCATTTCTGCGATCGATCTGGGTGATGCGTTAGCTGGCACCGAATTGGCAGAGGCCGGCGCAATCATCTGCGATTTCGAGTTCAATCAGTCCGGTATAAAGGTCGCCTACACGGTGAACGGGATGTTCTTGGTGATGGGCCGGTATGATCAGATCCACTTTACCGACGCTGTATACTACGATCGTCTTGGCGCTGGCGTCGCGGCCGATCTGAGCAACAATATCGGCCTGTCCGCATAGCTGGGGCTTCAGACCATCGATCTGGCTGGCGCGTCCGACGACACGACCTATGCCCATATCGGCGCGACCTACACCTTTGGGACAGAGCGCGGCGCGACCTTTGGCGCGCGGGATTTCGCCCATACGCTGTCAGGTTTCTGACTCCTTTGCGCCACAGATCATGTCGGGCAACAACGCCCGGCTCGACTAAACTTGCACAAATTGATCATCCCTCTTATTTTTACGGCAAGAGGCAAAAAAGCCTTGTCAAAAAAACATCGAGGCAGACAACATGATCAACCGTGCATTTCCCGTGGCCATCCTTTTGGCAACGCTCCCTTTTCCCACATTCGCCCAAGGCATCACTGGTGGTGAGCTTGGCGTTGAATATAACGCCCCAACCAACGGATCGAACTTCGGCGGCACGACCTATTCAGGCGGCCTCGAATATGGCTTCCTGCAGAATTTCAGCGTTTCCGCCAACGCAGCCGGTTTCAAGCCTGACAATATCAGCACCACCGCCAACAACATTACCCTGCATGGCACGTATCACCTGTCGTCTGCAGCGTCTCTCGGCGGCTTTTACGGCTTCGATTCGGTGGACGGCGACGGGTTGGACCTGTTCGGCGTCGAAGGCAGGACAGAGTTCATGGGCGCCAAGTTTAGCGCCTATCTTGGCAAAGCCGATGACAGCGGCGATGAAGGCACGATCTTTGGCATGGACGGCAGCTATGGCTTGCGCTCCGGCTTTTCGTTAATCGGAAACGTCGACCTGATCGACCTGGACACTCGTCTGACCGAGGCCTCTATCGGCGCTGAATATCAGATGGTATCCGGGCCGCAGTTCTACACGCAAATTGGCCAGATCACCGGCGATGTCGGCACCGAGTCCGATTCTGTCGGCTTCTTTACCGTCGGGGCCAAGGTCGCCTTCGGCGCAGCGCGCGGCACCACCTTCACCAACCGCAGCGTTTTTGAAGTCCTGCCCGGCTTCTGACCCTTTGCAAATTGGTCCGCGGTGTCCTACATCGCGGGCATGACACATGAATTACACATCGTCGGCGGCGGCATGGCCGGATCAGAGGCTGCCTGGCAGGCCGCAAACGCGGGCCTGAAGGTTACCATTCACGAAATGCGGCCCAAGGTCGGCACATTTGCCCATCGTACAGGCGATCTGGGCGAGATGGTATGCTCTAACTCGTTCCGTTCTGACGACGATGAACAGAACGCCGTTGGCCTGCTGCATTGGGAAATGCGCCAGGCAAATGGCCTGATCATGCAAACCGCCGCGCAGCACCGCCTGCCCGCTGGCGGCGCGCTGGCCGTGGACCGCGATCCCTTTGCTGCAAGCGTCACCGCCGCACTGAAGGCGCATCCGAATATCAGCGTATCCTACGAAGAAATCACCGATCTGCCCACGACCGGTGCCTGGATCATCGCGACCGGCCCGCTGACATCCGGCACGCTGGCCGAGGCGATCCGCGCCAAAACTGGTGCCGACCAGCTGGCGTTTTTCGACGCCATCGCGCCCATCGTTTACGCCGAAACCGTCGATATGGACGTGGCTTGGATGCAGTCCCGCTATGACAAGGGCGAGACGGAGGACGAGCGTACCGCCTACCTGAACTGCCCGATGACCAAGGACCAGTACGAGGCGTTCATCGACGCCCTTCTGGCTGCCGAAAAGACCGAGTTCAAAGAGGGCGAAACTGCAGGCTATTTCGACGGTTGCCTGCCGATTGAAGTCATGGCCGATCGCGGGCGTGAAACGCTGCGCTTTGGCCCAATGAAGCCTGTCGGCCTGACCAATTCCCATGATCCGGCGACCAAAGCGTACGCCGTCGTCCAGCTGCGCCGCGACAACGCGCTGGGGACGCTTTACAACATCGTCGGCTTTCAGACCAAGATGAAGTACGGCGCGCAAAAGGATGTTTTTAAAATGATTCCCGGATTGCAGGACGCAGAATTCGCGCGCCTTGGCGGGATACACCGAAACACCTTTATTAACTCGCCAACGCTGCTAGATGGGCAGATGCGGTTGAAGTTTCAGCCCAACATCCGCTTTGCTGGCCAGATCACTGGCGTCGAAGGCTATGTTGAAAGCGCCGCAATGGGCCTGCTGGCCGCACGCCTCGCCATTGCAGAAGCGTATGGCATCGAGCTGCTTCCCGTGCCCAACACGACCGCCATGGGCGCGCTGGTCACACACATCACGGGCGGCGCAGATGCCAAGACGTTCCAGCCGATGAACGTGAACTTCGGCCTGTTTCCGCCGCTTGAAGGCACCGGCATTAAAGGCGGCCGCCGCGGCCGCAAGGAACGCTACAAGGCCTACACCGACCGCGCCAAGGAAGACTGGACCGCTTGGCTGGCCCAAACGGAAACCGTCCCAGCTTGATTACGCGCTTCGCACCGTCGCCAACTGGCCCGCTGCATCTGGGCCACGCCTATTCGGCCTTAGTGGCCTACGATATGGCGATGGCGGCGGGTGGAACGTTCCTGCTGCGGATAGAAGACATCGACCAATCCCGCGCCCGCCCGGAGTGGGAGACGCAAATTTACGAAGACCTGAACTGGCTGGGCTTAACTTGGCCCACGCCCGTCATGCGCCAGTCAAACCGCCTGCACGCCTATGCAGGCGCCCTCGACAGACTCTGGGCCCGCGGGCTGCTCTATCCTTGCACCTGCAAGCGCCGCGACATCCTCGCCGCTGCCAGCGCCCCACAAGAGGGTGCACCGTTGGGCGCCGACGGCATCATCTATCCCGGCACCTGTCGCACGCAGCCGCGCACAGGCCCGCGTCCGGTGGATACCGCCCTACGGCTGGATATGAGGAAAGCCTTGCAAGTCATTGACACAAGATTATTTCACGGCGCGGGCCCCACCCACATGACCGACCAAATCGGCGACGTGGTGCTGGCGCGGCGCGATATGGGCACGTCCTATCACCTGTCCGTTGTCATAGACGATGCCGGACAGCAGATCACCGACGTCGTGCGCGGCGCTGATCTGGAAGAGGCCACGCCTATTCACGTCATACTTCAGCATCTGTTAGATCTGCCTACGCCAACCTACCATCACCACCGCCTGATCCGGGACGAAGCTGGAAAGCGCCTCGCCAAACGCGACGATGCCCGCGCGCTAAGCAAATACCGTATCAAGGGCACGACCCCCACCGACATCCGTCAGATACTCGGGCTATCCTGACATCATTTTGCCAAAAATACTCGCCCGCCGCAGGCGTCCTTAGCCCGCCATCGGCGCGTCGGTGACCATCTCTTCGCCGCCTTCAACCTTGGTGTAAAAGCACGACCGCCGCCCAGTGTGGCAGGCCGGGCCGATCTGATCCACCTCGACCAGCAAGCAATCGCGGTCGCAATCCAGCCTAAACTCCACCAGCTTTTGCACGTTGCCGGACGTCGCGCCCTTGACCCAGAATTCCGCGCGCGAGCGGGACCAATAGGTCACGTCGCCGGTCTGCAGCGTCTTGGTGATCGCTTCAGCGTTCATCCAAGCCAGCATCAGGACTTCACCCGATTGCGCGTCCTGCGCGATGACCGGAATCAGACCGGCGTCGTTAAACCGCAGGCTGGCGGGGTCGAAGGACATGAGCGTCACCTTTCCAAAACATGTGATGCGCCCTATCTATTGGTCAACCAGTGAAAGGGCAAACCGGTGAGTGCCGAGACCGACATGATCAAACTGTATTCCACGCGCATTCTGGCGCTGGCCTCGCAGATTCCATATACTGCCCGCCTTGATGCCCCCGATGGCACCGCCCGCAAGCGCTCGCCGCTGTGCGGATCGACCGTCACTGTCGACGTGGCAATGACCGACGGGCGGATCACGGCCTATGGTCAGGATGTAAAGGCCTGCGCGCTAGGTCAGGCGGCGGCTTCTGTCGTGGGGGATGCTATTGTAGGCCTTGACCGAAGCGCCGTTCAAAAAGGCCGGGACGAGCTGAACGCCATGCTAACGGACGGCGGCCCTGGCCCAACTGCGCCCTTTGACGGGCTGGCGGTGCTGGAACCCGCCCGCGATTACAAGAACCGGCACGCGTCGATCATGCTGGCCTTTGACGCGACGCTGGCCGCGCTGGATGATGCCAAAGCGACCGCCTGATATCACGTTAGCCCCAAAAAAACCGCCGCACACCTGGGCAGGTGGCGGCGGTAAGTGATGCATCTCGGCGGCAATTATCAGGGCAGGCAACCCTTGATCATACATAGGACAGGCAGTCAGCGTCGCTCGTGTGGGACAGGCAAAACGCAAACGCCGCCGGGCGCAAACAGATCAGATCATCGCAGGCAGTGACAATCCGGCAAACAGCATGACGACCAGTGCAGCGACCCCGATCGCGTCGGCAAGGATTGTATCTCGGCTGCGGTGGATCGCGGTCTTGATGTCCTTGGCCATGGGGTCTCTCCTTGGGCTACCTTCTGTTGCCTATTTGTTCTCATTTAATTAACCACCTGTAAAGAACTTTTTAAGAACATTTGTGAACAAAAAGATCATACCTCCACTAACCCACTGATATCAAACGAATCGCGCGATCCTGTTCCATCAGCCATAGCAGAACACGTGCCGCCTTACCCCGCGGCCTTGTTAGCTCTGGATCGTCGTTCAGCAGCGCGCGGGCGTCAGATTGAGCCACGGCCAGCAGCGCGCCTTGCCGTTCCAGATCTGCAATGCGGAACCGTGGCAGGCCCGATTGCGCGGTACCGATCATGTCACCGGCACCGCGAATGGCGAGATCCTCTTCCGCGATGCGAAAGCCGTCCTCGGTCTCTCTCAGGATCGCCAGGCGCCGCTGCGCGGTCTCGCTCATCGGCGTTTGATACAGCAGCAAACACGTCGAGGCAGCAGATCCGCGCCCGACCCGGCCGCGCAACTGGTGGAGCTGCGCCAGACCAAAACTCTCGGCCCGCTCAATCACCATGATCGAGGCGTTGGGCACGTTGACGCCAACTTCGATCACAGTGGTCGCGACCAGCACTTTGGTTTTGCCCGCCGCAAATAGCGCCATGGCGCTGTCCTTCTCTACGGGCGGCATCTGGCCATGCAAAAGCCCGACGACGCCTTCGCCAAAGGCAGCGCGCAACGTCTTGAACCGCTGATCGGCGGCCGTCATGTCGATCATTTCCGATTCCTCGACCAGCGGGCAGACCCAATAGGCCTGCCGACCCTCAGCAATCGCGCCGCGCAGCTTGGCGATCACCTCGTCGATGCGGTCCGTGCTGACCAGCGCTGTCGTTACAGGCGTGCGGCCAGGCGGCTTTTCATCCAGCACGGATAGATCCATCTCTCCAAACTGCGCAAGGCTGAGTGAGCGCGGGATCGGAGTGGCTGTCATCACCAGCACATCAACCGCCTGCCCCTTGGCCCCCAGCTCCATCCGCTGCGTGACGCCGAAGCGATGCTGCTCGTCCACCACAGCCAGCCGCAGATCGTGGAAATAAACATCCTTTTGAAATACCGCATGGGTGCCAACAAGAATTTGCAGCTCGCCCGACGCCAGCGCTGCCAGCTTGGCCTCGCGCTCTTTGCCCTTGTCGCGGCCTGTCAAAATATCCAGCCGTACCCCGGCCAGCGCGGCCAAAGGCTGCAAACCTTCAAGATGTTGCCGCGCCAGAATCTCTGTCGGGGCCATCATAACGCCCTGCCCACCGCCTTCGACCGCGATCAGCAGCGCCATCAGGGCAACAAGGGTTTTTCCCGATCCCACATCACCTTGCAACAATCTATTCATGCGATGCGGAGCCGCCAGATCGGCCGAAATCTCTGCGATAGATCGGGTCTGGGCGGCGGTCGGCTGGTACGGCAGCGCCCCCAGTACATGGTCTTGAAGAGCGCCCGTCCCGACTGTTATTCGCCCCGGTTTGCGCCGCATCCGCTGGCGCGCCAGTGCCAGCGTCAGTTGATGCGCAAAAAGCTCGTCATAGGCGAGCCGCACCCGTGCCCGCGACAGCGGCGACAGATCACCCGTGCCCTGCGGCGCATGGGCCGCCTGCAACGCGCCCTGCCAATCCGGCCAACCTTCGCGCGCCAGCAAGGGACCGTCGATCCATTCCGCCAGCGGCGGTGCCAGTTCCAGCGCACCACGGGTCGCGCGATACATCAGCTTTTGCGTGACGCCGGCGGTCAGCGGGTACACAGGCTCGAATGCCGGAATATCCGCCGCCGCGTCCTCGGTCACGACATGATCGGGGTGCGCCATCTGGCCAACCCCATCGAACAGTTCGATCCGCCCAGAGATGATGCGCCGCTCTCCTGTCGGGAGCAGCTTTTGCAGGAAATCCCCGCGGGCGTGGAAAAAAACGAGTTGAAAGTTCGTCTCGCTGTCCGTCACGGTCACGCGGTAGGGGCGGTTCTTGCTGGCCGGGACGTGATGCGCGCCGATGGTCACGGCGACGGTTACGGTGCAGGGCGGCACGACGTCGCGGATGCTGGCGCGGACCTGCCGGTCGATGCCGCCCTGCGGCAAGGTAAACAGCATGTCGCGGGGCCGGGTGATGGCCATATGTTCCAGCAATTGCGCAGTCTTGGCACCTACCCCCTTCAGCGCGATCAACTCGCCAAACAGGGGAAATAGAACCTCCGGCCGGCCGCTCATGCGTCACCAATCAGCGACAGCCAGCCGTCTTCATCGATGGTTTCAACGCCAAGATCGGCCGCTTTTGCCGCCTTGGACCCTGCCCCCGGCCCCGCGATCAGCAGATCGGTTTTCGCACTGACAGAGCCCGCGACCTTGGCACCAAGCGCCTCGGCCCGGGCTTTCGCCTCGGCCCGGGTCATCTTTGCTAGGGTACCGGTAAAGACGACTGTCTTGCCAGCAACCGGGCTGCTGGACGCGGCGCGGCGCGGCGCGGGCTGCACGCGCAGTTGCGCAACCAGCCGGTCAATCGAAGCGCGCTCTGCCTCTTGCTGAAAAGTCGTGACGAGCGAGACCGCAACCGTCGCGCCAATCCCCTCGATCCCGATCATCTCGTCCCAAGGGGCTTTTGCATCCAGATCGACGCCCTTCCAAGACAGATCACGCGCCGGTTTCAACCGTGCACGGCGCCCCTCGTCGGCGGCGGCGGCACGCTCTGTGACTTCAGCTGAATCAGCATCCAGATGCGCCCGGGCCGCAGGCCGCGCCGCATCGACGTTGGCCACCAGCGCATCCCAGGTGCCGAAATGCTGTGCAAGATCAGCGGCGGCGACCTCTCCGACATGGCGGATGCCAAGGGCGAAAATCAGGCGGTTCAAGGGGATATCGCGTTTATCATCAATCGCTTGAAACAGGTTCCGGGCGCTGGTTTCGCCAAAACCATCGCGGTTAGCCAGCTTGGTCAGTAGCGCCTCATCCCGCGCCTTCAGCGTAAAGATATCAGCAGGCTCGCGGATCGGCAGGCTGGCATCGGCAAAGAAGTATTCGACCTGCTTTGCGCCTAGCCCTTCGATATCAAAGGCCGCTCGGCCAACAAAATGTCGCAACTTTTCAACCGCTTGCGCAGGACAGATCAGGCCGCCCATACAACGGCGCACGGAATCGCCATCCTCGCGGACAGCGTCCGACCCACATTCGGGGCACCGGATCGGAAAGGCAAAGGGCACCGCGTCCGCAGGCCGGCGCGCGGGGTCGATGTCGCGAATCTTCGGGATGACGTCGCCAGCGCGGTACACCTCGACCCAGTCGCCGATACGGATATCGCGGCCATCCCTGATTGCGGTGCCATCGCTGGCGCGGCCGGCGATGTAATCTTCGTTATGCAAGGTCGCGTTAGATACGACCACACCGCCGACGGTGACGGGCACCAACCGCGCAACCGGCGAAAGCGCCCCAGTGCGACCAACCTGAATATCGATCCACTCCAGCTGCGTCCAAGCACGCTCTGCCGGGAATTTATGTGCGATGGCCCAGCGGGGTGTCGTCGACCTGAACCCAAGACGCCGCTGCAGCGCAAGGTCATCCACTTTATAGACAACGCCGTCGATGTCGTATCCCAGCGCCGCACGGTCCGCGGCTATCCTGTTGTAATGATTTATCATCTGCGCGGGGCTATCACACAGGCAGGTCAGGGGGTTCACGTCGAAACCAAGCACGCCCAGACGCTTAATCGCGGCGCTTTGCGTGTCAGCCAACGCCTCTGACACCTCGCCCCACGCATAGGCAAAAAAGTGCAGCGTGCGCGCGGCGGTAATGCTGGGGTCCAATTGCCGAAGCGACCCAGCGGCCGCGTTGCGCGGATTAGCAAAGGTCTTTGCCCCCGCCTGCTGCTGCCGCACATTCAGCGCCGCAAAATCATCATGGCGCATATAAACTTCGCCGCGCACCTCGAGGATATCCGGGGTTCCCGTAAGTATGTGCGGGATTGAAGCAATGGTTTTTGCATTCGCCGTCACATTTTCGCCCACGGCACCATCGCCCCGCGTCGCAGCGTATTGCAGGACGCCATCCACATAACGCAGCGAAAGAGACAGGCCGTCGATCTTAGGCTCTGCCGTGTAGGTGAGCGGCGCATGGCCGGAGAGGCCCAAGTACCGCCGGATCCCGGCATCAAAATCGTCGATATCTTCGTCCGAGAAGGCATTGGCCAAGGACATCATCCGTTGGGTATGAGTGATCTTGCCAAAGCCTTCAGCAAGCGCGGCACCGACCTGATCGCTTGGCGAATCTGCACGCTTCAACGCGGGAAAGGCGTCCTCGATCGCAGCGTTTCGGCGGCGCAGCGCGTCGTATTCCGCATCACTCATGACCGGCGCGTCATCAGTGTTATAGGCCGCATTCGCAAGGTGCAGCAGCGTCGCAAGGCTGTCTAATTCCTTCGCTGCCTGCGCCTGCGTCAGAGTAGCCGGCTCCATATCCTGAAAATCATCCACGGCATCGCCTTGCGGCGCAGTCTTGCCTGCGTCTTTCAAACTTGCCATGTCGCAGCCTCCGGTCGGGTTCGTCCGCGGATGCGGTTCGGGCGAAATCTAAAGCGACACCGTTCAGACGTCCAGCCGCACCCTGCCCCCTTCAGCGGACAAACTGTGGCAGAACACCATATCTTCACGCACCCACGGCGAGCGGCGGAGCCTTGCCAGATTGCGCATCGGCGTCGCGCAGAACATGTCCCCGGCCCCAAACGGTTTCGAGAAAATTCTCGCCGCCCGTGACTTCGGAGAGTTTCTTACGCAAATTGCAGATGAAAACGTCAATGATCTTGAGCTCTGGCTCGTCCATGCCACCATATCGGTGGTTGTGGAATATTTCCTTGGTCAGCGTCGTGCCCTTGCGCAGGCTCAGCAGCTAAAGCATCTGATATTCTTTGCCGGTCAGGTGCACGCCACGGCCCTCAACCTCGACCGTTTTGGCATCCAAGTTCACGGCGATGCTGCCAGTCTTGAAAGTAGACTGCGCGTGACCTTTCGACCGGCGGATGATAGAAGCAATGGGTGCGACGAGTTCCTCTCGGTGGAACGGTTTGGTCAGGTAGTCGTCAGCACCAAACCAAAATCCCTTAAGCTTGTTTTCAGTATCGTCCTCGCTAGACAGGATCAGGATCGGCGTATCAATCTAGGCCAGACACAGCTGGCGCAACACTTTATGGCCGTTCATATCCGGCAGGTTCAGGTCCAGCAGGATTAAATCGTAACAATACAGTTTTGCCAGATCGATGCCTTCTTCCCCCATGTCGGTGGAATAGACATTCAAATTAGCATAACTCAGCATCAATTCGGTGCTTTTCGAGGTGGTGGGATCATCTTCGACCAACAGTACACACATCAGGGTTCTCCGATTCGTTATGACCTGGTCACTTTGGCGTCCAATGATTAACTCTTCGTTACCGGATCACTAAAATGTGAACAATCGCCCTTAAGTTGTCTGTACCGTTGTAGCGCTGTCGTCTTCAGCGCGTCCTGACCATACATCCGGACCGCGTTTTCCCATTAACCAAATTCATCATCCGATAACGAATATGTTTGCAAAGCCAGATTCCGCCCGATCAAGCCATATGTGATTGCAGCCACCACAGCCGCCTTGCGTGATGCGACCCAGCGCCGCGTGCGGGCGGGTGGCATGTCGGCGCGTCTCATTACGGACCCGTCCGGCAACGTGACGGATCGCGGTCAGTCAATTTTCTTCAGATACATACATCACCCTTTCCGGTGTCCCCCGGCCAATTGGTCGCGCAAATCCCTTAAGGACTGGTAAGCTCGGTCACTTGGGTATATCGGGCATTTTCTTATATATTAGCTTAAGCCGTCCAAAAGGTGTGCGATGTCCCTTGATCAGCCGCTGAATTCCCTTGGTTTTGCCAAGCCCCCCGCGCAGACCCGCGTTGTTGTCGCCATGTCCGGCGGGGTCGACAGTTCTGTCGTCGCGGCCCAACTGGCCAGCGAAGGCTATGATGTCGTTGGCGTCACGCTGCAGCTGTATGACCACGGCGCGGCGCTCGCTAAAAAGGGTGCCTGCTGCGCTGGACGCGACATTCAGGATGCCGCCCGCGTGGCCGAAGCGATGGGCTTTCCGCACTATGTGCTGGACTACGAAAACACGTTCAAAGAGGCCGTGATCGACGATTTCGCCGACAGTTATCTGGCGGGCGCGACCCCCGTGCCCTGCATCCGCTGCAACGAGCGGGTCAAGTTCAAGGACTTGCTACAGACCGCGCGAGAACTGGACGCCGACTGCATGGCTACCGGGCACTATATTCAACGCAAAATGGGCGATGATGGCGCAGAGCTGCATCAGGCCGCCGACGCGAACCGCGATCAAAGCTATTTCCTGTTTTCAACCACAGCAGAGCAGCTGGATTACCTGCGTTTTCCGCTGGGCCACCTGCATAGCAAGGCCGAAACCCGCGAGCTTGCCCAGCGTTTTGGGCTGACCGTGGCAGACAAGCCGGACAGCCAGGACATCTGTTTTGTGCCCAATGGCGACTATGCCGCCGTGATCGAAAAGCTGCGCCCCGGCGCGGCAGAGCCGGGCGACATCGTGGACGTGAACGGCACCGTTCTGGCGAAGCATCGCGGCGTCATTCACTATACTATCGGCCAGCGCCGCGGCCTTGGTATCGGCGGCCTGACCAATCCGCTTTATGTGGTGAAGCTTGATGTGGACGCACGGCACGTCGTCGTCGGCTCCAAAGAGATGCTTGCCACCCGCCGGGTGCCAATCAGGGAAATCAACTGGCTGGGCGGCGGCGATTTTCTGGCCGGCGGCACGCGCACGATTGCAGTTAAAGTTCGGTCGACCAAGCCGCCCGTCGATGCGGTGCTGCACCCGATTTCAGATACCGAGGCCGAGGTCGAGTTGCTGGTGGCCGAAGAAGGCGTAAGCCCGGGACAGGCCTGCGTGTTCTATGATCCGGAAAGCAGCCGCGTGCTTGGCGGAGGCTGGATCTGGCGCGGCCGCTGATCTGTAGGCCAAAAAGTTTTAGCTATACTCCGAGTCCCGCAGGAGCCTAATTTGATGGTTTGACGGCTGGGTCTAAAACGATTCAGTTTTGCATATGATCCACCCCGGCTTTATTTCCGCATCAGAACGCCTTGTTCTTGAGCCTTGCGTGCGTCGTCAGCGCGAAGACCACGGCATTGCCCGTCAGGCAACTGCGATGCTACTGCTCGACGACGGCAAGTGCTGCCAAGAGATTTCAGATTTCCTGTATCTGGACGATGACACCATCCGCGGCTGGTATAAAAGCTACCGGCAAAATGGATGGGAGACACTTGCCTTTGATGGCTGGAAGGGTGGCCAGTCCCATATGACGCAGGCGCTGCCTTGTGTGCGTGGCTGGAAGCGCGCTTCTGTCGCTCAACGGCCGAGATCCGTGCCCATATCTGTGCTGAATTTGGTCTGGATTGCTCCCATTCCGGCTGCATCAAGCTTCTGTCCCGGCTTGGCTTTGAATACCGCAAAGCCAAACCCCTTCCGCGCGTGGCATCAGAGGAAAAGCAGGCCGCTTTCATCGCATCACATGAGAAGCTGATGCGGGGGCTACCGGCAGATGAAGCCGTATACTTCGACGATGCGGTCCATCCGGAATACCAGACCAAGCCTGCATTTGGCTGGGTGAAGGTGGGATCCAATCCTGCAGTTCTCAGCACGGCAGGGCGTGGTCGTGTGAACATTCATGGGGCTGTGAACCTCGAAACCTTCGATGCGCCTTTTGTCGAGCCCACGACCGTTGATGGGGTCAGCGCCGTGCAACTTCTGACCAAGATCGAGGAGCGAAACCCAATAAGTGCATCATTAATGTCATCTGGGACAACGCCGCCTATAAAAAGGGCCCCTATGTCAGGGCCTTTCTCTCCAGGACATCCTGCCGTATCCATCTGATCCAGCTGCCGCCCTACTTCCCCCACCTCAATCCTATTGAGCGACTTTGGGCCGTTCTGCACCAATACGTGACCCATAATCGCTACTAAGCAAGTCAAAAGCATTTTGCCGACGCTATCCTTGCATTCATGCGCGAAACCATCCCGCAAGAATGGAAAACCTTCCGCGACATGGTCTCAGACAACTTCCGCGTCATAAACAACGAGAAGTTTCGGGTTTTGGAGTAGCGGCGATATAAAATATTTCCTGACTTAAAAATGTTCTAGAAGATTTTTCCGCCGCGCCTTAGGCAAGCGGTATGATTTATACATCCTCCGCCGACTGGCTTGCCGCCCCGCAAAAACGTGTTCTGTTCTTTGGTATGTCGGGCCTGGGCAAAACCCATATCGCCAGCCTGCTGCGCCGCACTGGCGACTGGTTTCATTACTCCGTCGATTACCGCATCGGTACCAGGTACATGGGAGAGTTGATCGCCGACAACGCCAAGGCCGAGGCGATGAAGGTGCCTTTCCTGCGCGATCTGCTGTTGTCGGACAGTATCTATATCGGCTCGAACATCACGTTCGATAACCTAAACCCCGTCTCGACCTACCTTGGCAAACCCGGCAGCCCCGCAATGGGGGGCCTGCCCTTTGCCGAATATACCCGCCGTCAGGACCAGTTCCGCCGGGCCGAAGTCGCAGCCCTGCTGGACACGGGCTATTTCATCAACCGCGCCACGTCGCTTTATAACTACCCGCACTTTGTCTGCGACACCGGCGGGTCGATCTGCGAATGGGTCGATCCGAACGACCCGAACGATCTTGTCATGCAGCATTTGGCGCAGCTCACCCTCCTGATCTGGATCGAAGGCTCTGACGCGCATACCGCCGAACTGGTGCGCCGCTTTGATGCGGCCCCCAAGCCGATGTCCTACCAGCCCGGCTTTTTGCTCGACGCTTGGACGGCATATCTGACCCAGCACGACTGCACGGAATCTGACGTCGATCCCGACGCCTTTATCCGCTGGACCTATGCCCGTGCCCTTGCCCACCGTCAGCCGCGGTATCGCGCGATGGCGGAACGTTGGGGCCTGACGATCCCGGCAAGCGAGATTGGCGCGGTTCGCACCGCCGCCGATTTTGACGCATTGGTTGCCACCGCCCTGCAACGGGTTGAGATGCAGGACTAACGCGCCTATCTGTCACCCCTGCGTTCAAGGATCAAACCCATGCCGATCAAACTGCCATCCACCCTGCCCGCCTTTGAAGTGCTGTCGCGCGAAGGTGTTATGGTGCTGGCCGAAGATGCCGCCGACCGCCAGGACATCCGCCCGCTGCGCATCGCGCTGCTCAACCTGATGCCAAAAAAGATCCAGACGGAAAACCAGTTTGCCCGGCTGATCGGGGCGACTCCACTGCAGATCGAGCTCAGCCTGATCCGCATGTCAGAACATCAAACCCGCAACACCGCCGCCGAGCATATGGAGGAGTTCTATCGCCCCTTCGCAGAGGTCGCAGCCACGGGTGAAAAATTCGACGGGCTGATCATCACCGGCGCGCCGATCGAGCATATGCCGTTTCAAGATGTCACGTACTGGCAAGAGCTGGAACAGGTCTTTGCCTGGACTCAGACCCATGTGCATTCCACCTTTGGCGTGTGCTGGGGCGGTATGGCGATGATCAACCATTTTCACGGCGTGGAAAAGCATCTGCTGGATCACAAGGCCTTTGGCTGTTTCCGGCACACGGTGACGGCCCCGGCCTCGCCCTATCTGCGCGGGTTCTCCGATGATATCGTAGTGCCCGTCAGCCGCTGGACGGAGATGAAGCAGTCAGAGATTGACGCACGTCCCGCGCTAAACACGCTAATCACCAGCGCCGAGTCCGGGCCCTGTTTGATTGAAGACCCTGCGCACCGCGCGCTTTATGTGTTCAACCACTTTGAATACGACAGCGGCACGCTGAAACAGGAATACGACCGCGATGTGGAACAGGGCACGCCGATCAATGTCCCCTGTAACTACTATCCCGATGACGAACCCGCGAACCCGCCCCAAAACAGGTGGAGAAGTCACGCGCACCTTCTATATGGCAACTGGATAAACGAGATTTACCAGACCACAAAGTATGACTTGAATGAAATTGGCACTTAAAGCCATCGCCCTCTCTGCACTAACTTTGGGGTTAAGTGCCATCCTGACGGGCTGCACCGCTTCTTACCGCATCACGCAGGCAGAACAGGCGTTTCCGCCCATTGGCGATTTCGTCACCGTGCAGGGCGGCGCAAAGGTGCATTACATTCAAGCGGGTAGCGGCCCAGATGTCGTGCTGATCCACGGCGCAGGCGGCAACCTGCGCGATTTCAAGTTCGATCTGTTCGACAAGCTGACCGACCATTACCGCGTTACCGCCTTTGACCGGCCCGGCCTTGGCTATACCGACCGCTATCCCGGTCTCGACACCAGTGCGCTGGCCACCAAGGGTGAAAGCCCGCTGCAGCAAGCCACCATGCTGCGCGAGGCAGCTATGCAGCTGGGGGTGCGCAATCCAATCGTCGTGGGTCATTCAATGGGCGGCATTGTCGCGTATGAATGGGCGCTGATGGGGCTAGACCGCGACAGCGACGTGAACGCCGCCGCGATGGTTTCATTTGCGGGGGTGGCGATGCCATGGCCCGGCGATCTGGGCCCCTATTACACGATCAACGCCAGCGCCTTTGGGGACGCTATAGCTATCCCGCTGATCTCGGCATTTGTGCCAACATCAACGGTGAAGGAAGTGATCGAGGACACCTTTGCCCCGCAAACTGCGCCCGCTGGATATGGCGACTACGTCGGCGCGGCGCTGGCCCTGCGGCCCGAAACCTTTCGCGCAAATGTGCGGCAGGTGAATAGCTTGCGCCCCTACACGATTGAAATGGCAAAACTTTACCCGTCATTAACCCTGCCGATCGAAATATTGCACGGCACGGCTGATACGACGGTCCCCATAAAAATCCACTCTGAAAAGGTGATCGCGCTAGTAAAATCAGCACATTTGACACGGCTGAACGGTGTGGGACACATGCCGCATCACGTCGATCCGGGCTCGGCGATCGCGGCGATCGATCGCGCCGCCGCCCGGGCCGGATTGCGCTGATCCACCGCCAGGGCCATAGTGCTAAAACAGCCGGAGGACTTCATGACCAGACCCTTTGACGGTGGCATCAGCCGCTATTTCGAACAGCACGCCACGCCATCCGTGCGCGACGCGATTCGCGACTCTAAAAAGGGCGAAATCCTGAACCCCGATTTTCCGTATGAAGAAAAATGGGGCAACAAGCCCTATAAAGATGCGCTCGAAAAGCTGCAGATCGAGCTAGCAAAGCTACAGGCAGCAGCGCAGGCCGATGGTCAGCGCATCGTCGTGATTTTCGAAGGCCGCGACGCCGCGGGCAAAGGCGGTACCATTTCGCGTTTCCGCGAGAATATGAATCCGCGTCATGCCCGCGTCGTGGCCCTGACGAAACCGACACAAACTGAGGCGACAGAATGGTATTTCCAACGTTATATTAAACACTTGCCAACCGCAGGTGAAGTGATTTTCTTTGACCGCAGCTGGTATAACCGCGGCGTTGTCGAACATGTCTTTGGCTTTTGCACCACGGCAGAGCGCGAGGCGTGGTTCAAACAGGTCACCGCCTTTGAAAAACTGCTGGTGGACGACGGGATCAAGCTGTTCAAGCTGTGGCTGAACGTCGGCCGCGCGACCCAGCTCAAGCGGTTTCTAGACCGCGAAAGTGATCAACTCAAGCAATGGAAGTTAAGCCAGATCGACGTGGACGGCCTGCGCAAATGGGACGCTTATTCCGACGCGATCCATGAAACACTGAACCGGACCCATACCAAGGACGCCCCCTGGACCGTGATTCGCGCCGATGACAAACGCCGTGCCCGCGTCAATGCGATCCGGTCTGTGCTGTGTCCGCTGAGCTATGCTGGGAAATCCGACAGCGCTATCGGAGAACTTGATCCGAAAATCGCCGGAGCCCCCCCTCGGCGCCATGGTTAAACGCGGCTACCATCACGGCAATCTGGCTCAAGCGCTGGTCGAAGCCTGCCTGCGCTTGATCGAAGAGCGCGGCCCCACAGGCTTTACCCTGTCCGAAGCCGCGCGCGAGGCAGGCGTCACGCCCGCCGCCGTCTACCGCCACTTTCAGGGCCGCGAGGACCTGATTGCCGAAGCCGCCCTGCAAGGCTACACCATCTTTGCCGAACGGATGGAAGTTGCCTATGCCAGCGGTATCCCGTCGGACCTGAAGGCGTTTCTGGCCACCGGCGCGGCTTATCTTGATTTTGCCCGCGAAAACCCCGGCCACTACGTCGCGATGTTTGAAAGTGGCGTGTCGATCAATCGCTCGCCCACAATGCACAAAATCGCCACCCGCGCGCTGGGCGTGATGGAAAAAGCCTCTGACCAGTTGTCGCAGCAAATCCCGGCGCACCGCAGACCGCCACCGCAAATGTTCGCCGCCCATATCTGGGCGCTATCCCACGGCGTTGTCGAGCTTTTTGCGCGCGGCAGCCCCGGAACCAAAAGCCCCTATCCACCAGAGGATTTGCTGGAAACCGGCATCGGGATCTATCTGCGCGGCCTTGGCATCCTGCCACCAGACGCGTGATGCCTGACGATCTGGGCACAGCTCCATCCTTGCTTAATCTGATGCCTTGGCGCAAAACATGATGGGCCAATGATAGGAGCAGACCATGGACGGAGCCCTCGCCGCGATCTTCGTGATCACCAGCCTTACAGACATGGCCCTGAACGATTGCCCGATGGGCTGCCTTGCGCCCTTGGACGCGCCCGAACGGTTGTCGTTCCAGTTGGGTGATGTACGCTTTGAAGAGGACCGGATCGCCAAGGAATTCTACCTGGGCTACGATATGGGCTATAAAAAGGGGCCTTTTCAGCCCACCATCGCCGTTTCTGTAACCGAAGACGGCGCTGGCTGGATCGGCGCTGGTGGTAAATGGACCAGCACTGACATCCTGCCCGGCCCGCTATTCATCGAATCGACGCTGATGCCGGGGATATATTTCCAAAGCGGCGGCCCCGATCTAGGCGGAAGCCTGCAGTTCCGGTCCAGTCTGGGTGTCGGCTATGCCTTCGATAACGGCGCTACTGTCACCGTGGCCTATGACCACAGATCCAACGCCGACACGGACGTCACAAATCCGGGACTGGAAGTGCTGTCCGTCCGCTACGCGATCCCACTTTAGAAAACGACGATGGCCCGCTCATCCCAGGCTATGCGTGTCTGCGCCCCGACTTCCAGCACAGGACGCCCGATCATGTTTTTCATCGCAATCGTGAGGGGTTCTGGCACGTCCTTCACGCGGACGTCGTAGTAGGTCATATCGCCATAATAGACGACCTCGTCCACCACAGCCGCAGCTTCATGACGGCTGGCCTTTTCGCCGTCGAACAGAATCGCCAGCGTTTCGGGCCGGATGCCGATCGCGGCATCACCCAGTTTCGCACCCTCTGGTGCCTGCACGGTCGGCACATCGGTGCGGCCAAAGCCTGCGACGTCGAGCGTGATTGCCTCGCCCACCGCCACCACCTGACCGGGCAGAAAGTTCATTTTGCCAATGAACTCTGCCACGCGGCGCGAATTGGGGCGACGATACAGTGTTTCCGGATCGTCCAGCTGCCCGATCTCTCCTGCGAACATCACGGCAATCCGATCGGACATGACCAACGCTTCTTCCTGGTCGTGGGTCACAAGAATAAACGTAATACCCACAGCACGTTGCAGGCGAATCAGCTCTACCTGCATATGTTCGCGCATCTTCTTATCCAGCGCCGACAGCGGCTCGTCCAGCAACAGCACCTTGGGCTTCAGGATCAATGCCCGCGCCAACGCGACCCGCTGCCGCTGGCCGCCGGACAGCGCATGTGCCGCGCGGCTGCCATAGCCAGCTAGGCCAACCATGCTAAGGGCATCTTCCATCGCCTTGGCCTTGTCCGTTTTGCTCAGCTTCGATTTACGCAGGCCAAAGGCCACGTTTTCCCCAACACTTAAATGCGGAAAAATCGCATAGGACTGGAACACCATATTGGTCGGCCGCTGGTTCGGCGGCACGTCCTTCATGTCCTTGTCGGAAATCATGACCGTCCCGCCCGACACACCCTCGAACCCCGCAATGACGCGCAGCAAGGTGGTTTTGCCACAGCCCGACGGCCCCAGCAGAGAAAAAAATTCCCCCGCCCGGATCGTCAGGTTGATGCCCCGCAGCGCATGATAGTCGCCGTAGTATTTATCTACGCCGCGCAGTTTGATCAGGTCGGTCACAGAAAGCCCCCGGTATCGGTGCCACCGGCGCGGCGAACGCCCCGGCGACGGAATATTTCGGCAATGGTCAACAGGACCACGGATAGCGCCACAAGGATCGTCCCCAGCGCCATAATGACAGGCAGCGACTTCGGAAAGCGCAGCAAGCCCCAAATATAGACCGGCATCGTCGGATTGGACCCGGTTAAAAAGAACGCGATGATGAATTCATCAAGGCTGATGGTGAACGCGATCAGCATCGAAGAGATGATCCCCGGCATCACCAGCGGAAGTGTCACAAGGCGAAATGCGCTCCACCGGCTTTCCCCCAGATCAAGCGCTGCCTCTTCCATCGCAGGGTCCAGCGCGCCAAAGGCGCCGTTCAGGATCGCAATGGAAAAAGGCGTGCAGATCAGCACATGTGCCATGATGATCGTCCAATTGCCAAGAGACAGCCCCAGCACTTGTCGGAGGATGACCAGCAGCGCCACCGCGACGATGATCTCTGGCAGGACCAGCGGCAGCATAATGAAACCGGTGATCCCCTTCTTGCCCGGAAAATCCGACATCGCCCCGGCGCGCGCGGCGCATAGGCCCAGAATGGTTGCAAAGATCGCCGTGCAGACCGCGATGATCAGCGAATTTTGTACGGCTGCATGCAAGGCGCTGTTCTGCGTCAGTTCTGAGAACCATTCGGTCGTGAAACCAGACAGCGGAAAGGCGATGATCGTCGCATCATTGAACGCAAAGATCGGCAGCAGGATGATCGGCGCATACAAAAATATAAGGTAGGCAATGGCGTAGATGAGTAACTTCATGTCCGCCCCCGCAGATATTTACGGTTCAAGAAAACAAAGATCAGCGAAATCGCCGTCACACAGATCATCGCCACAATGGCCAATGCGGCCCCAAGCGGCGCGTTGTTCAACTGCAGGAACTGCGTCTGGATCATGTTCGCGATCAGCTTGCCACCGGCCCCGCCCATCAGTTCTGGCGTGACGTAATCCCCGATTGTCGGGATGAAGACGATCAAGACCGCACCCACGACGCCGGGCATCGACAGCGGCAAGGTCACGCGCAGAAAGGTGGAAAACTTCGTCTCGCCCAGATCCTGCGAGGCTTCCAGCAGGCTCCGGTCGATCTTTTCCAGCACAACAAATATAGGCAGGATCGCGAAGGGCGCAAACGCATGGGCCAGCGTGATGATGACCGCGTTCACGTTATACAGAATGAACGTCAGCGGCTCGTCGATAATCCCTAACTGCAGCAGGCCAGAGTTAATGACGCCGTTGTACCCCAAGATCACCTTCCACAGAAAAACCCGGATCAGATAGCTGGTCCAGAAGGGGATCGTGATCAGAAACAGCCATATACTTTTCTTGCTGGGGTGGACGTGAAAGCTGATGAAATAGGCGACCGGATAGGCCAGCAGCACGGTCACCGCCGTCACAATTCCGGACACCATCAAGGACCGGCGCAGCAGTAGGCTGTAAATCGGGCTGTCCCAAATCTCGCGGTAGTTTGCAGTCGTGAACGTCGTGTCGACGGTCATGAAATCCTGCGTCCAGAAACTGAATAGCACGATCGACCCCAGCGGCACCGCCAGCAACAGCAACGCATAGATAAGCGGCAAGCCCAAGAGCTTGATGCTACGGGTCTGGTCTTGGGTCAGAGTCGAAAATTTAGCCATGGCACCAATCGTTTCGCCGAACGCGCGAAAGATCAATCCCGGATCGCACGCCCGCCCTTCTTCTGGTCAATAATACCCGGAGGAACGGCGCAGCCCGGGGACAGAGCCCTTTACCACAACCCAAAACGAAAAAGGGCGACCCCATAGGGCCGCCCATTTCCAAAATCCGTCGTCCAAATATCAACGCTTAGAGAACTGGAAGCTCTTACGGGCTTTCGCCTTGCCGTACTTCTTACGCTCTACGACTCGGCTGTCGCGGGTCAGGAAGCCAGCAGCTTTCAGGGCTGCGCGCAGGGTCGGATCGTACAGCTGCAGCGCTTTGGACACGCCGTGCTTGACCGCACCAGCTTGGCCGGACAGACCGCCGCCAGCAACAGTCGCCATCACGTCGAACTGGCCAACAACGCCAGCGATCTGAAACGGCTGCTTCAGAATCATCTGCAGGACAGGACGGCTGAAGTAATCGTCGATCGGCTTGCCGTTCACTATGACCTTGCCGGAACCCGGCTTGATCCAGACGCGTGCAACCGCGTCCTTACGCTTGCCGGTCGCATAGGCACGGCCGTGGGCGTCGCGGACGGGCTCGCGCGGGGCCGCCATCGGAGTTTCAGAGCCCTGCACACCACCGATATCGGCGGTCACGGCATTGCCCAGCTCTTCAAGAGAGTTGATCTGATCGGCCATTATGCGGTCCTCGTGTTCTTCTTGTTCATGGACGCGACGTCCAGAACTTCTGGCTTCTGGGCTTCCATGCCATGCACAGTGCCTGCGAAGACGCGCAGATGAGTCATCTGTTGACGGCTCAATGGACCGCCGGGCAGCATCCGCTTGACGGCCTGCGTGACGACCCGCTCGGGGTGCTTGCCATCCAGGATCTCGCCTGTAGTGCGAAACTTGATGCCGCCGGGGTGACCGGTGTGCCAGTAGTTCTTTTCGTCACGCTTGTTGCCAGTGATCTGCACTTTTTCAGCGTTGATCACGATAACATTGTCGCCCATGTCCATGTGCGGCGTGAAGGTCGGCTTGTGCTTGCCGCGCAGACGCATAGCGATAATCGATGCAAGACGACCAAGGACGACGCCTTCAGCGTCGACGATGATCCATTTCTTGTCGATATCCGCTGGGGTAGCGGTAAAGGTTTTCATATCTCACCAGAGTAATTTGGGGGCCATCACTGACCCGTCATTCGGATGGCCGGTTTATAGCTGCACTGAACGCACGGTCAAGCGCTACAAATCCAATTTTATCAATCAATAACAGATACTTGCAATTAAGGTACTATAATACCCCATAATTCGGTGCCGCTCAGACCGCTTTCAGACCGCGATTCTGGCTGGCGGCGCGTCCAGAAGCCCCCGCAGCTGAATCATGGCACTTTGAAAATGGGCATGGGTGATCTCTCCGTTCACAGCGATGCGCACCGCATGGACCATGCGGCTGTCACGCTGGACAAAGGCCTCGGCCGATTTCAGCATGACCCCGCAGGTTTTAGCCGCGTCGACAAAAGCGCCGGCCCGCCAGGGCGACGGCAGCGCCAGCCAGACAAAAGGCGCGCCATCCGCCCAGGCGAGATTATAGCCGTCCAGCACCTTAACCGCGCAGGCGACGTCCTGCGAAATGCGGTTGTTGACAGCGGCAATGATGCCCCCCAATTCTGGAGCAGCCATCACACTGGCATAAGTATGACAGACCAGCTGCGACACGCCAAAGCTGTGGCCCGTCGCCGTGCGAACCAACGCCCGCGCGTAGGTTTGCGGTGCCACCGCAAACCCAATCCGTAGCGACGGCGTCAGCGATTTCGAGGGCGAGGTCACATACCACCCCAGATCGGGCAACAATGCTCGATAGCTTGGCCCCAGTCGCTGCGTCCGGCTGTAACAATCGTCATCGATCACATGCACACCATGGTGCCGCGCGACCTCGGCAATCTGGGCGCGCCGGGCAGGCGATGTCGCCCGCGTTGTCGGATTACACACCTCTGCTGCCGTGCAATACAACTGCACCCTGTGCTGGCGCACCAACTGGACAAAAGCTTCGACGATCGGCCCCTCGTCGTCCCATAGGACCGAAAACACCTCGGCGCGGCAAAGCTCTGCCGCGCTGCGAAACCCGTTATAGCTCAGCTCGTCCACGATGATCGCAGGCGTCGGGCCGTGCAGGACGGTCTGCATGATCATCACCACCGCGTTTTGCCCGCCATGGGACAGCACCACGTCCTCGATGGTTGCAAGCCCCACGGCCTCTTGGTCAAGCACGGCATGAAAGGCCGCCCGCGCGCCCGCGTCCGTGGTGCGGCTCGGATAGCGCATCAGCAATTGCGCGGGGTAGGCCGCGACCTCTGCCAGCACACGGCCCATAAGCGCCGCCTGCCCCTTGTCGGGCATCCGCGGGCTGACAAGGTATCCGGGTGACACCTGCTCCATCTGAAAATCCGCCAGCAGCGACGGTGACATGTTCTGCGCAATATCCTCGGTCAGGCCCGGCGGGATATAGACCGGGCGGTCGGCCACAAAGGTGCCACGCCCCACGCACGCGACCAACACCCGATCATCGACCAGCAAGCGGTAAGCCCGCGCCACAGTCCCCGGCGTCACCCCGACGCGATAGGCCAGATCACGCACGGGGGGCAATTGCATCCCCGGTTGCAGCTGCCCGGTCAACACACCTTCGCGAATTGTATGGGCCAAAGCCTCGTATTTCGACCGCGTTCCAGCATGCGACAGGTCAGGCGTCCATTTTGTATCGAATACAATCATTTTCTGGACGCCCCTAAATTCATTTTGTACCGATACGGTATAGCCAATCGCTATTTTGTGTCAATACAATTTAAGGAATGATCCCATGGCAGTAGCACTGCACGCCGCACAACTCTCGCTTCTGAATAGCCAAGCATCGCTGCCCAAGCTGGCCCAGTTCTGCGTGATTGCTGCCGTAGCCGTGACCGTCTGGGACATGCGCAAAAAAACGCGCAAGGCCCTGTCCCATGCCGAAGCGCATACGCTGCGCGATATCGGCATGACCCCCGGACAAGCACGCCACGAGGCTGAAAAGGCCTTTTTTCTGCGCTGATGAGACCACCTCGAGCAACTGGGCTAAGCTTCTGGCTGGCCTTTTTTCGTTAAAGCTTCAGCTTGACGGGATCGCATAGGTCAGACTGGCGCGCGCAACCGGCTGATCCTGCCCCTCGGAGTAAATCAGCGCATCACCCACCGCCAACACGCGCCCCAGCTTCAGCAACCGGCACTTGCACAGCAAATCCACACCGCTGGCCGGCTTGCGCATGAAATCAATGCTGCAATTCGTCGTCACCGCCAGCGCGACGGGCCCCAGCCGCGACAGGATCGCCAGATAGACGGCCACATCCGCCAGCGCGAACATGCTGGGCCCCGAAATTGTGCCGCCGGGCCGCAGATGCCGCTCTGCCACCTGCAGCCGCACGCACAATCCGTCCACTTCCAGCCGATCAATCGCAAAATCCGCCGCCACCTGCGGAAAAGCCTCTACCAGAAACGCTTCCAGCGCGGCTATATTCATCTTGAGTTCCAAAAGCGGCCTCCCTGCACTAACCTAACCCCAGACAATCGCAAAGGGGCAGCGATGACAATCCTGACAAGAGACTACAACGACGACCACGTCGTAACCCTGACCATGAACGCGCCAGACCGGCTGAACGCGCTGTCACTGTCCATGCTGCAGGCGCTGCACGAGGCATTCGATTCGATCGCTAATGACACAAACATCCGCGTCGTGATCCTGTGTGGCGCAGGCCGCGCCTTTTGCGCCGGTCACGATCTGAACGAGCTGCGCGATCTGCGCGACCAGCCGGACAAAGGGGCCACCGGCCTCAAGGCGCTGTTCGACCGCTGCACCGCCCTGATGACGCGCATCCAGTCCCTGCCCCAGCCCGTCATCGCGCAAGTCCAAGGCCTTGCCGCCGCCGCAGGCTGCCAATTGGTCGCCACCTGCGATCTGGCCGTGGCAGAGGAAGAGGCCCGCTTTGGCGTCAACGGCGTGAACATCGGCCTATTCTGCTCGACCCCCATGGTCGCCCTAACCCGCAACATCCCAACCAAAATGGCGTTCGAGATGCTGACAACCGGCCGGTTCCTCCTCGCGTCAGAAGCGCAGCAGCAAGGCCTGATCAACCGCACCGCCCCAGCAGAGGAGCTTGCGGACCAAACCCGTGCCCTCGCCCGCAGCATCGTGCAAAAACTGCCCGCCGCCGTGCGCATCGGGAAACAAGCGTTCTATGCCCAAGCTCAGATGAGCACCGCCCAGGCCTACGCCTTCACCGGCGATGTCATGGTCGAAAACATGGCGCTGGACGCGACCGACGAAGGCATCGAGGCCTTCCTAACCAAACGCCCGCCGAACTGGCCGACCTAAACGAGAAGCCCAAAGGCTTCTTTTCGTCAAATATATTCTGGGGGAAGCACGCAGCGCTGGGGGCTGGCTTATATACCAAGCCAGCCCCCCGCAAACCCCCCACCGTATTATCGTCAAAAATACCTTGGGGGGCGGCGCAGCCGGGGGGCAGAGTTCCCAACGACGATTAATCCAAACTCAAAGCCCGTATATCGCCCCGAACTTCGCTTCCAAATAATCCAGCAATGGTGCCTCTGACGGTGCCCCGCCTGACGCTCGCGCAATCAGATCACGCGGCTCATACAGCCCGCCATGGCGCTGCACCTTGTCCGCCAGCCAGCCTGTCGCCCGCGCTGTATCGCCCCGCGCCAGATCGAGATCCAGATTAGGAATATCGGCCCGCAACGCGCCGTGCAAGCACCCGGCATAGACGTTTCCCAGTGAATAAGTGGGGAAATAGCCGAACAGCCCCTCGGACCAATGCACATCCTGCAGCACGCCATTCGACGGCAGGTCGACGGCAAACCCAAAATCGCGGGCAAAGCGGTCGTTCCAGGCCGCCTCGAGATCGGCGACTACCAGATCGCCCGATACAAGCGCCTGTTCCAGATCAAACCGTAGCAGCACATGAAGGTTATATTGCACCTCGTCGGCTTCGGTCCGGATATAGCCGTCAGCCACACGGTTCACGCAGGCAAAGAAATCATCCGCATTGGCGATGCCAAAATCGCCAAACCGCTCTGTCATCTGGCCAAACAGCCAGCCGGTAAAGGCACGGCTGCGACCGATCTGATTCTCGCAAATCCGGCTCTGGCTTTCGTGCACGCCCATCGACACGCCCGCGCCCAAAGGCGTCAGCAGATAATCGCGGTCGATATGCTGCTCGTAACAGGCATGCCCGACCTCGTGGATCGTCGAATAAAAGCAGTTAAACGGATCAAGCGGGCTGGTCCGCGTCGTAATTCGCACATCCAGACCAGAGCCAGAGGAGAACGGATGCAGCGCCTTATCAATGCGCCCGTTGTGCAGATCATAGCCAAAAGCCAACGCCAGATCGCGGGTCAGCGCCATCTGCCCGTCCTCTGGGAAGGTGCCGCGCAGCATCGGCGCGGGGGTCTTGTCACGGATTGCATCGCGCAAGGCCACCAGCCGGGGCCGCATCGCGCCAAACATCACCGACAGCTGTGCCGCTGTGGCACCCGGCTCGTAATCGTCCAGCATCGCGTCATAAGGATCGGCGCTTCCGGCAATCGCCTGCGCCTCCTGCCGCTTCAGCTGCAACACCTCGTCCAACGCTGGAAGAAAGGCCGCGACATCCTCGTCCGCGCGGGCCTGCGCCCATATCCGGTGTGCGCGGCTGGTTTCGCGCGCAATGGCAGAGGCAAGCTTCGCCGGAACCAGCGTTGTCCGCTCTAAGCTGCGGCGAATATGCCGGATCTGCGCCTTCGCGACGTCATCGGTCGCCACAGCCGTCTCCAGCCATTCCCCAATGCGCGGATCAATGCGCCGGGCGTGCAAAACGGACGCCATCGCACCATGCTCTTCAGCGCGTTGCTCGCTGGCACCAGCAGGCATCACCGTCTCTTGATCCCAGCCCAGACGTCCTGCCACTTGGGCCAGTGCCTCAGTCTCGCGCACGAAACCCATCAACTTGTCGTATTCGGTCATATTCACGCCTCTCGGACGGATTGAGGCAAGGGATACCGCGACAGGAACCGTGCGCGCAGAATTAGCACCCACAGCACGATCGCACCCGCTTGATGAACGATCGCCACATGCGGCGTCGCCATGGTCATCACAGTCGCAATACCCAGCACCATCTGCGCCACCATCATCGCCATCATCATGGCATAGGCGCTGCGGGTGCGCCGGTTCGCACTGCGGCGACTGCGCCACCAGACAAACAAACCATATGCGAACAGGATATAGCCGCTCATGCGGTGGATGAACTGCACGGTGCCTTCGTTTTCAAACAGGTTGCGCCACGCGGGGGTCAGCTGCCACATATCAGGCGGCAAAAAGCCCCCGGCCATCAGCGGCCAGTCCGGATAGGCGCGGCCCGCGTCAATACCAGCCACCAGCGCGCCTAGCACGATCTGCAAAAACGCCAGCACCATCAACACGGTGCCAAGCGTCCACAGCCGCGCATCGCCTGCCCGGCGTGCAACCACCAGATCAGGCGAACGGCGCCCGATCTTCAGAATATACCATGTGATGAAGCCAAAGATGATGAACGCCAGCCCCAGATGCGTCGCCAGCCGGTAAGACGCCACATCCGTGCGCGCGCCCTCCAGCCCCGAGGACACCATCCACCAACCAATCGCACCCTGCAGCCCGCCTAGCGCACCCACGAAAAAGAGCCGTCCTGTCCAGCCTGCGGGGATCTTGCGTGCGACCAGAAAGCCAACAAAACCGACGGCCCAGACCAGACCAATCACCCGGCCCAGCTGCCGGTGGCCCCATTCCCACCAATAGATGCTCTTGAACTCGGCCATGCTCATGCCGGCGTTCTGCAACTGGTATTCAGGGCTGTCTTGATACTTGGCAAATTCCGACAGCCATGTGGCGTCATCCAGCGGCGGCATCGCCCCGGTTACAGGGGCCCATTCCGTAATCGACAGACCCGAATCCGTGAGCCGCGTCAGCCCGCCCACGGCGATCATCACCGCCAGCAGGGCAAAAATCAACATCAGCCAGCCCCGGATCGCACCGCGCGCGCCAAGCACGCGTCTATCGATGCCGCCGGGGGTGGCGACCTGCTTTTGCGTAGTGCCTACATCTTCAAAAATACTGCGGGGTTTGGTTGCCATGCCGAATACTCCTATTATCGCGCCACAATCTAAGCCCGCCCATGCACGGGGGCAAGCGACACAGGGACGCGGCGGACCCGCACATCATGTTGCCCAAAACACCCCGGCCGGAGGCATCCGCCCCCCGCACCGCAAACCTCCCCCCCAATGCGCGCAGCGCCCGTGCACGCGCAGGCGGCACCGCGTCAACGGCCAGCGCGGTAAAAACATGCACCGTATCCATCACCAGATCCACGACCGCATGATCGCCGACCCAACCGCCCAGTCCCAGATAACTGCGCAGCAGTGGCGGCAGTCCCGCCAGCGCAGCGCGGCGGTCGGGGACAGGTCCATCCAGCGACGTGACCTGCGCCGCTTTGACGCCGGGCAACATCTGCGCCGGGCCGCGGTGATGCTGGCCCAGCAGCGCCAGCGCGGCACCGTGGCGCGCCGGATCAGCCCCCGCAAAGCTGGAACAACCAATCAGCAGACCAATCCCTTCGGCGTCCACAAACCCCGTCAACGCGCCCCATGCCAGCCGCAGCACGTCGGTGGTCGCCCCCGGCACGGCGCAAAAGCGGCCGACTTCCATTACTGGGCGAGCGTAGGCAGCCAAAGGCGACAAATCATAGGCGCTGGCGGTATAGCTCTTTTTCAAAGCGGCCCCATTGGGCAGTATCATTACGCGACAAGTGCCAATCAGGCCGATCTCTCCGTCGATCATCACATGCTGGCACAGCGGGTCATAAGCGTCGGCATCCACGCCCGGCACATCAAAGAAACACGCGTGGCGCAGCGCCTGACAGGAGATCAGATCCTTTGGGGTGCTTGCCAGCCGAACGCCAAGGCGTCTTTTGTGAAACGATGCCTTCACGCAACCGATCTCCTTGGCGATCCATGCCACGCGCCCTACATGATACCCTAGACGTTTGCAGGAAAGATGACACAGATGGACAAGATCAACAAAACCGATGCCGAATGGAAACAGGAATTGTCACCAGAAGCCTTCAAGGTGCTGCGCAAGCATGGAACCGAACGGGCGGGCAGCCACGATGATTTCCCCAAGGATGCAGGCGTTTTCGTATGCAAGGGGTGCGGCAATCCGCTGTTTGACCAAGAAACAAAGTTCGAATCCGGTACCGGCTGGCCATCATTCTATGCCCCGATCGATACCGAGGCCGTGGGCGAAAAAGAAGATCGCGCGCTTTTCATGCGCCGCACCGAAGTGCATTGCGCCCGCTGCGACGGGCATCTGGGCCATGTTTTTTCCGACGGACCAGCCCCAACAGGACTGCGTTATTGCATGAACGGTGTGGCTATGGCGTTCGAGGCGGACAACTAAACCCGCAACAAGCTGCCGGCGGGGGCGGCAACTGTACTGCCCCCGAACTTGGCCCGCATTTGAATTACTCGCTAACCAGGTCTTCGGCGTTGAATCGGCCAACACTGCCCAGCAGCTGCCGCAGGAATGTGCTATCTGTGACATTGTCGCTGGTCACACGGCGCGACAAGGCGACGACGTTGCCGTCCTGCAAGGTAAAGCGTTCGATGTTCGACACCGTGCCACCCGAGTTAAAGCTGATTTCCAGCACCTGACGGTCGACTTCAACCGGGGCACCCGGGCCGATGGTTTCAAAGCGGCTTTGCACATAATAGAAGGCATTATTGCCAATCGCGCCCATCGTCGTCGGCGAGCCAAAGGCCTGCAAAACGCTGTCGCGCGTATCCGCCCCGACAGAAATCGACGCCAGATCGCTCTCTGTCGGAATATAACCATAGTTGCGCACGATAGGTGCGCACGCCACTGCCAGTGCTAGCCCACAACCGATAAACAAACTGCGAAATCCAACCTTTGATCCGTTCGTCATGGCGCGCTCTTCCCCGTAACCGATGGGCCTGCGGCCCTTGCTATGGCGCGATACGCCTTTTAACTCACCTACAACATGCGACGCCCCTTGTTCAAGAATGGAACCGCCCGATGACCGACGCGTCTGAATTGCCGACTAAAATCCTGCGGCTGGCCGATCTGACCAATCGCCATGCCACAACCTTTGAGCTGGTCCCGACGCCAGAACAGCGCGTGGCGATTGCTGCCCATCTGGATATCCCGGCCGTGAAAAAGCTGCTGTTCACCGGAGAAATCACGCCGCTGGGCCGCGGTGACTGGCAGCTGACAGGCAAGCTGGGTGCGACAGTGGTGCAGCCCTGCGTCGCCACGCTGGCCCCAGTGACCACGCGGCTGGATGAAGAGATCCGCCGCGTTTATGAGCGCGACTTTACCTATCCGGGCGGCGCAGAGGCAGAGATGCCGGCGGACGACACGGTCGAGCCGCTGCCCCAGACCCTTGATCTGGGCGTCGTGATGATCGAAGCGTTAAGCTTGAGTCTGCCGTCCTTTCCCCGCGCAGCGGGCGCAGAGACGGGCCAAGTGCTAGCCGCAGCCAAAGGCGTGGCCCCGATGACCGACGATGATGCAAAGCCCTTTGCCGGTCTGGGCGCGCTGCGTGACAAGCTGGCAGGGGACACTGAAAACGACAGCTGAGACACCGTTTACAAAAGGGTTGCACAAACATGCTATCGCAGTATGTTCTCTACCTCTTCTATACCCCCCTCGACAGGGCGGCCCTGATGACATAGGACCGCCGCGAGATAACCAAAACACGGGCCATTCGCGCCCCTCATTAACAGATAGGTTGCGACATGGCCGTCCAGCAGAATAAAGTTTCTAAATCCCGCCGCAACATGCGTCGTTCACACGATTCGCTCTCCAGCGCGAACCCGAACAACTGCACGAACTGCGGTGAAGAGAAGCGCCCCCACCACGTCTGCCCGTCTTGCGGCCACTACGCGACTCGCGAAGTGATCGCTGCTGTAGCCGTCGAAATCGACGAAGACGCGGCGTAAGCCCTATTGGGCGAGCAGAACGAAAAGAAAGTCACAACCATGCCCGAAACAGGGACGGCCCTGACAGGTGTGGATGGTTCTCGCGTTCTGTCGATCGACGCCATGGGCGGCGATAATGGGCCTGCAACAGTCGTTGCGGGCCTTTCTTTGTTTCTGAAAAAGAATCAGGGAACGCAGGTCATGCTGCATGGCCGCGCCAAGGAACTGACCCCGCTGCTGGCCAAACATGGACTGACAGACAAGGTCATACTGCGCGATGCCACCGACATCGTGACCATGCATGACAAACCCAGCCACGTTGTCCGTCACGGCAAGGCCACATCCATGTGGTCCGCGATCGAGGCTGTGCGCAGTGGCGAAGCTGGTGTTGTGGTGTCCTGCGGCAACACCGGTGGCCTGATGGCCATGTCGATGCTGCGCCTGCGCAAGATCGACGGCGTGAACAGGCCTGCCATTGCCTGCCTGTGGCCCTCGCGGAACAAGCAGGGTTTCAACGTCATGCTGGATGCGGGTGCTGATATCCGCGCCGATCAGGACGATCTGCTGATCTATGCATTGATGGGCACGTCTTATGCGCGCAACGCCTTTGACCTGAAGCGTCCTCGAGTCGGCCTGTTGAACGTTGGCACCGAAGAACACAAAGGCCGCGCCGAACTCAAAGTCGCGCATGAACTGATCGGTGCCTCTGCCCAAAAGGGCGATTTCGAATATGTCGGCTTTGTCGAAGGCGGCGATCTGCCCGGTAATGCCTGCGACGTGATCGTGACCGACGGCTTTACCGGTAATGTAGCGCTGAAAACCGGCGAAGGCATCGCGAATCTGATTTCAGACCTGATGCGCAAATCGCTTAAGCGGACGCCGCTGTCGATGCTAGGTGCCCTATTGGCCCGCGGCGCGCTGCGGGCCTTGAAAAAGAGGATCGACCCACGCCGCGTAAATGGCGGTGTATTTTTGGGTCTGACCAAGACCGTGATCAAAAGCCACGGCTCTGCCGATGCGATGGGCGTTGCTGCAGCAATTTCCTTGGCGCACCGTCTGGCGGATCAGGGCTTTTCCGAACGTCTGGCCTCGCGGCTTGCGGGCTCCTTGCCCCACGAAGCTAACCGCGCCAGCCCATCACAGGAGCAGGCATAATGCGCCGCGCAGTCGTTCAAGGCGTCGGGCACTATCTGCCCGACCGGATCGTGCCAAACGCATGGTTTGCCGAAACGTTGGAAACCTCTGACGAATGGATTATCAGCCGCTCTGGGATCGAACGGCGCCACTTTGCCGCCGAAGGCCAGACCACGTCCGACCTTGCGACACGCGCCGCCCAGGCCGCACTTACAAACGCCGGGCTGGAAAGCGACCAGATCGACGCGATCATCCTTGCAACATCCACCTCTGACATGACATTCCCATCCGCCGCTACAATGGTGCAGGCCGCGATTGGCAATACTCGCGGCTATGCCTTTGACGTGCAGGCCGTCTGCGCCGGTTTTGTTTATGCGCTGGCACAAGCCAATGCATTGATCGTTTCGGGCCAAGCCAAACGCGTTCTGGTGATCGGTGCCGAAACATTCAGCCGGATCATGGACTGGACCGATCGCAGTACCTGCGTGCTGTTCGGTGACGGCGCCGGCGCGATTATCCTAGGTGCCGAAGACGGCACCGGCACCACATCCGATCGCGGCATCCTGTCCACCGACCTGAACAGCGACGGCCGCTACCGTGACCTGCTTTACGTCGACGGCGGCGTGGCCACACAGAACACGGGCAAGCTGCGGATGGAAGGCAAAGAAGTCTTTCGCCATGCTGTCGAAAAGCTGGCCCTGACCGCCGATGCCGCCTTGAACAAAGCCGGGCTGACCGCAGACGACGTCGATTGGGTCGTGCCGCATCAGGCGAACATACGCATCATTCAGTCCACCGCGAAAAAGCTTGGCGTTGGCATGGACCGAGTCGTCGTTACTGTTCAAGATCACGGCAACACCTCTGCCGCATCGATTCCCTTGGCGCTGTCAGTCGGTGTAGAACGTGGCCAGATCAAACGCGGCGACCTGTTGGTGACCGAAGCGATCGGCGGCGGGCTTGCTTGGGGCGCTGTTGTACTGCGCTGGTAATAGTTTCAACTAAAAGCAGAACGCCTCACAACAGCTTGTTATTGACTTTCAATTTGCTGCAAACGTAAAGTTCATGAAATCTTGGGGGACGACATGACTGACAAAACATTGACTCGCATGGACCTGGCGGACGCCGTTCATACGCAGGTGGGCCTGTCGCGCAACGAAAGCGCTGAGCTGGTTGAAAGTGTACTGCAACATGTCTCTGACGCGCTGGTCGCCGGCGAATCGGTCAAGATCTCGTCCTTCGGTACGTTATCGATCCGCGACAAGGCGGCCCGCGTCGGCCGCAATCCAAAGACCGGCGAAGAAGTGCCAATCCATCCACGTCGGGTGCTGACCTTTCGGCCCAGCCACCTGATGAAGGACAAAGTTGCAGCGGGCAACAAACCATAAGGGACAACCCATTGGCCAAAGCCCCAGACGCCTTTCGCACCATTTCAGAAGTCGCAGAGCGTCTGGACACCCCCGCTCATGTGCTGCGGTTCTGGGAAAGCAAATTCACTCAGGTCAAGCCGGTCAAACGTGCAGGCGGGCGCCGGTATTACCGACCCGACGATGTCGCCTTGCTAGGCGGGATCAGAGCGCTGCTGCACGATCAGGGCCTGACGATCAAAAGTGTGCAAAAAGTGCTTCGCGACAGCGGACCCAAGGCCGTCATGGACTTGGCCCGCGACGAAGAGCCGTATTTTAATGACAATGCGGACATCATCGATGTCGAGGCAAATGTGATGCCAGAGCTGCTTGCCGACCCTTTAGCTGCGGACGAGTTTACAAGTGTTGCCGATCGGCCTGTCCCCAGCCCCACTGATTTTGCGAAGGTAGCATCCCCTGCCCCTGTGTCCCCAGACAATGTCGTGCCGCTGCAGGGCATGATCGCGCCGCACGTCATGATGCCTCCGGCCCAAGTGCCCGTCACCCCGTCAATTGACCTGCCGCCAATGCCAGCCCCGCGCGCAGCCGTTGAATCGCGCCTTTTGCGGGATCTGTCCCTCATGGATAGACTGGCAACGGCGCAGCAGGCTGCGAAACTTGCGCCATTGTTTGTGCGGCTAGTGCAGTTGCATGGCCGCATGACGGCGGGTTGAAAATAACCCAGCCAAAGGCGCAATTCGACCCTTGCCCTCTGCCTGATATCGGGTAAACAGACCTCAAGTCGGGCTATAGCGCAGCCTGGTAGCGCGTCCGTCTGGGGGACGGAAGGTCGCAGGTTCGAGTCCTGCTAGCCCGACCAAACAAACCGCCCGTTGGCACGTGTGCCGCGGGCGTTTTGCTATCTGATACACGGGGGGTGGCGCATGACGACATTTGCAAACGGCGTATTGGCCGATCACCAGATCACCAATTTGATCCAGCGCGGCGCGATAAGCGCCGATGTACCCTTTGACGGTGGCCAGATCCAGCCCGCGTCCCTTGATCTGCGACTCGGCGATATTGCCTACCGCGTGCGGGCGTCATTTTTGACAGGGCGCAACCGGACTGTGACCGAACGCCTGCAAGATTTCACCATGCACACCGTCCCCCTGACGGGCGGTGCCGTGCTGGAAAAAGGCTGCGTTTATGTTGTCCCGCTTCTGGAACGGCTGGACTTGCCTGCGGGCATGACCGCCGCCGCCAGTGCGAAATCGTCGATTGGCCGATTGGATCTGCTGACACGGATCATCACCGACCGGGGCGATGCGTTCGACCGCGTGCCTGATGGCTACACCGGGCCGCTGTTTGTGGAAATCTGTCCGCGCAGCTTTTCCGTCGTCGCGCAGCCGGGTCAGATGCTGAACCAGATCATCTTTCGTCAGGGTCAGACCCTGATGTCTGACGCAGAACTGCTGGCCCTGCACCAGCAGACCCCCATCGTGAACACCCCACCAGAAATTTCAGACGGCCTCGGCTTTTCCGTAGATCTGCGCCCGGCGCGGGGGACCCTGATCGGTTACCGGGCCAAGCCTCATACCGGCGTCGTCGATCTGTCCAAGATCGCCCACTATACCCCTGCTGATTATTGGGAAGAGGTGCATACAGACACCGGCTGGATCATTCTGGATCCCGGTGCCTTTTACATCTTGGTTAGCCGGGAATCGATCGCAATTCCCCCGATGCAAGCGGCGGAAATGGCACCCTATCTGGCGATGGTCGGTGAGTTTCGCGTGCACTATGCCGGGTTCTTTGACCCCGGATTTGGTTGGGCGGCGGCCGGCGGCACCGGATCGCGCGGCGTGCTAGAGGTCCGCTGCCACGAGGCACCCTTTGTTCTGGAACACGGTCAAATCGTCGGGCGGCTGGTATACGAGCATATGTCGTCCCATCCGCAGGCGCTCTATGGGGCCGGGATCAAATCAAACTATCAAGGTCAGGGGCTGAAGCTATCAAAGCATTTTGCCCCAGCAAAACAGGACTAAGCCACGCGCACGGCAAAGATTGGTGCAACGGCAATGCAGTTTCGCCAGGCCGCATTAGCCTGATACAGCGCCAGATCAGCGCGTTTGATCGCGTCGTTAAAACTGCCGTCCGTCAATGGCATGTCCACAACACCGAATAACGCGCTGATCTGAAAACGGCCCGTCGTTTAATGTTTGCCTGTTTCCCGCGACAGATCTTAAATTGCTACGCGCAGGCGTTCCACCAACTGCGTCAGCTCTTCTAGTTGGCGCAAATCGGAGAGCAGGAACCCCTCGCCACCCCAGCGGCCCAGCACATCAAACTGACCCAATAGTGGCTCAAGGCAACGCGCCAAGCTGACTAAAAACCGGTCGCCTTCGTCATGGCCATGAGTGTCATTGATCCTTTTGAAGTGATCCAGATCGAACATCACGATCCCGGCAGAGTGGCCGGATTGTTTCAGCTCTGCCATGCGGTGGCGCAGGACCTGCGTGATGCCCGCCCGGTTGCGTAGTCCGGTCAAACCATCGGTCACAGCCTGTTCTACAAGGCGACGTTCAGCGGCGCGGCGCAGTTCGTGGCAGATTTGATGCTGATACGCCGACACGATGGCCAGAATGATTGTGGACCTCAAAATGACCGTGATCATCAGGGCAACAATGGAAAATTCATCCTATAGCCTGCCCCAGACACGGTATAGGAACAGACTCGCGGCCCATGGCACCAGGATGCCCACCGTTGCCATGACGCAGGTGCGGGCCCCAACCTCTGACGAGAGCAGAATGACCTGCACAAACGGGTGGTTCGCGTTGACCAACACGGCAAAAATCGCGGCAAGGCAAAAGGACAAAAGCGTCATGGACGCAAGATCGCCGCCGAAGCGAACAACGCCAAGCGACAACCCCGCGACACTGTTCAGAATGATCAGCAAAAATCTGGTGAGAAACACAATGCTTGGGATATGCAACCGCGCACGCAAGCCGGTTGAAAGTGCGAGGAAGACGATGCCCGTCACCGCCTCGAACGACATGCGGCCGTGAAATGGCAGCGCAATGTTGCCCGGATAGACGTCCAGAAAAAGCAGCGCCTGATACAAAAGCGAAATGATGCCCACGAGCGCACAGAGCAACCGGACGCCGCCCTTGCGCTACGCCGCAGAGCCGCTGCGTTGCAGCGAGATGGCCAGCAGGCATAGGCTTAACGCCGTGACCGGATGGGTGGCGGCAGCCCGATTGGAATGCGGCAGCAATCCGGCCGCCTGCATCACATTCAGCATCAGCCTGGACAGGGCCGAAATGGCCATCAGAGCCGCGAGGACGGGGCCATTTTTCGCCAGCCGCACGACAATCTTCAGCCGGTCATCGGACAGATCCAACGTCTGTGTAACTTTACCACCCAATCACCTCCGTCCATCTGGACATGGGGAATATCTAGCAACCTGAAGGTGTAGAGATGTTAAATAAATACACTTTGAATTATTCTTCGAACAAATCGTCCTGATCATCGTCGGCTTCAGGCTCTTCCACACCGGGGGGCGGGCGATTTTCCAGCAGGCCAGCAGCGCGCAGCTCTTTCAGCCCCGGCAAATCACGCGCTGTCTCTAAGCCGAAGTGGTCCAAAAAATTCGACGTCACGACAAAAGTCACCGGGCGACCCGGCGACATGCGGCGCCGTCCCAGCCGTATCCAATCCAACTCGATCAGCTGATCGAGCGTGCCGCGACTGACGGAGACACCGCGAATTTCCTCGATCTCGGCGCGCGTTGCAGGCTGGTGATAGGCGACGATCGCCAGCGTTTCGATCGCAGCGCGGGACAGTTTACGCGTCTCGACGACCTCGTGCTGCATCAGATAGCCCAGGTCCGGCGCGGTGCGAAAGGCCCAAGCCTCGGCAATCCGGACAAGCGTCACGCCGCGCCCTTCATAGCGTTTGCGCACAAGGGCCAGCGCGGTGGCGGGATCGCAACCGTGGGGCATGCGGCCCGCCAGTTGCGGCAGGGTCATCGGGTCGGCGGTGGCGAAGAGGATGGCCTCGATCATGCGTTCCTGTTCGGCCATGAGCGGGGCCTCGAACAGACTGTCACGGGATTCAGCCATTGCGCGGCGTCCTTTTGCGGATCTGTATGGGGGCGAAGGTATCGCCTTGCTGGATGTCGATGCGGCCTTCTTTTACCAGTTCCAGACTGGCGGCAAAGGTGGCGGCGGTGGCGCTCCGGCGACGGACGGGGTCGGCTTCCCATTCGGGGGGCAGATAGCTGACGATATCGGTCCAATCGCCGGCAAAGCCGATCAGGTGCCGCAGTCGGTCCAACGCTTCTTCCATTGTCATCAGGTTTTCGCGGTCCATGACGAAAGGGCGAAAATCGTCGCGGGTGCGGATGCGGGCGTAGCCTTGCATCAGGTCCAGCAGGCTTGCGGTATAGGTCACGCGCCGCACGCGGGCGACGTCCTCGGTCAGGCCACGGGCAAAAAAGTCGCGGCCCAACTGATCGCGCGCCATCAAGCGGGCGGCGACGTTGCGCATCGCCTCTAGCCGTTCTAGCTGGAACGCAAGGTGGGCGGCCAGTTCCTCGCCCGAGGGTTCCTCGTCCTCTGGATCGGGGGGCAGAAGCAGGCGGGATTTCAGGAACGCCAGCCAAGCGGCCATGACAAGGTAATCCGCCGCCAGTTCCAACCGCAGCGCTTTGGCCTGTTCAACAAAGGCAAGGTATTGCCGGGCCAGCGCCAGAATGGAAACCTTGCGCAGATCCACCTTTTGCGTGCGCGACAGGGTCAGCAGCAAGTCGAGAGGCCCTTCGAACGCGCCGACGTCAACGATAAGCGCCTCGGCCGCGACGCGGTCGGCGACACTGGTGTCCATGATATCAAATGATTCCTGCGCCATGTGAACGGCCCCTTAGGACAGAAGGGTCCCAAGTTCACGCGCGGTGTCCGTAATGTCAATCGGCTGCGGCGCGGCGCGCTGGTTCAGAGCATGCAACGCTCGGGCCTGCGCGGTTGCAGTCATGGGGCCTGCGGCATCGGCCACAGCGGGCATCTCGCTCAGATCCCCATTGCAATGCAACACTATATCACAGCCCGCAGCGATCGAGGCCGCGGCGCGTTCGGCGGGGGTCCCAGACAGCGCCTCCATCCCAATATCATCGGTCATGATCAACCCGCCAAAGCCGATGTCGTCCCGGATCACCTGCATCATCGCGGGCGATGTCGTGGCAGGCGCATCCGGGTCGATGTCGGAAAACACGATATGCGCGGTCATGCCCATGCGGATATCGCTCAGCGCCTTGAACGGTGCGAAGTCGCGGGCGATCAGATCATCGCGGGCAGCCTCGACTCGCGGCAGGCTTTTGTGGCTGTCGACGCTGGCGCGGCCATAGCCGGGAATATGCTTGAGTACTGGCAGCACGCCGCCATCGATAAAAGCATTCACGCAGACGCGGGCGGATTCGACAACAAAATCGGTCGTTTCACCGGACAGACGGTTGCGCAGGACGGGATGCGTTTGCGCCTCGACCAGATCGGCAAGGGGCGCGCAGTTTACGTCGATGCCAACATCATGCAGTTCGGCGGCAATCAGGCGGTTGCGCAGCCAATGGGCGCGGACCGGATCGCTGGCGCGGGCCATCTGGTCCAACGCCGGCAGGTATTCACGCCAATGCGGACTGCGCATGCGCTGCACGCGACCGCCTTCTTGGTCAATCAGGATCGGCGCATCATGGCCCACGCAATCGCGTAGCGCTGCCGTCAGCGCGCGCAGCTGATCAGGGCTGTCCACGTTGCGGGCAAACAGGATGAAACCCCAAGGAATCGCGACCTTGAAAAAAGCAGCCTCGGCCTCCGTCAACCGCAGCCCAGACAGGCCAAATATCGCGGCGTTAGCGGACAACGACAGGCGTGCAGGCCGCGCGGCCCGCATCCAGAGTTTCGCAGAATTTACGCGCGGCATCGAGGCCATCAAAACCACTGGCCCGCAACCGATAGAACGTCGCCCCGCCCGATGACGCCTGCTGGATGAGCTGGGTCTTGTCGGCCAGCAACTCGCCAAAGCGGCCTTGCAGGTTCAACCATTCCTTTGACGCATCCTCTGGTGTCGGAAAGGCACCCAGCTGCACCAGCTTCGTGCCCACGGGCAGATCGTCGGTCAGCACGGCGGCAGAGGGCAGCGGCACGCTGATCGGTGCTGTGACAGCCACGACAGTCACAGGGGCAGCGGCCAGATCGGCGGCGGTCGCCACGGCAGGTGAGGCACGCAAGGGGCGCAGGGTTGGGCGGATCACAGACCGCAGGTTGCCTGCGGGGGCATCAACGGGGGCTGCGACGTCGGACGACATAGCCTCTGCCAAGGCCATCGCGATGGGGTCTTGAGCGTCGATGTTCATGATTTCGGTCGTGTCGACTTCTTCACCATCAAGGGTCATCACGGGGCTATCGCTGTCGTTGTCCATATCCTCGATCGCGGTCATCGGCGCGATCCCGGCAGATATCTGGTCGGCCAGCGCAAGGATGTCGTCAGCGTTCATCGGGCCGGTTGGCACGGCTGCCGCAGCGGTCCCATCGGCGCTGGCATCGCTGATGGCGTCTGGCGTGGCTTCGGCCAACGGCGCAGTATCCAGATCCTCTGCCGCCAGCTCTAGCATGCGGGGGGCCAACGTGACGCTGTCCTCGGGGGCGGCGGCTTCACCAGAGCCAGCGACCGTGTTCACGGCCAGACCGCGGTGATCGGCAACATCGCCGCCAGGATTTTCGGGAGCGACGCGCATATCGCCCTGCATGGCGCGCACGACGGGCACACCGCTGACATCGCGCATGATCGTCTTGGTTCCCCAGACGGCCACGCCGATCATCAGCGTCAGGCTGACAGCCGCACCAGCATATTGGGTGTAGCGACCGGCAAGGTCCGTCAGACTGCCCCGGGCTTGCGCCTCGTCATATACTGCCATTACTGCCTCGTTTTTGGCGGGTTCTTATGACCCGCTTGCCTCTGACCTTTGGACGCTTAGCGCATCTCTTCGGCCGGTTTGACGCCAAGGATACCCAAACCACCTGCGATCACAACCTGAACGGCCCGGATTAGGGCAATCTTGGCTTGCGATGTTGCATTGTAGCCATCCTGAATAAAGCGAAGGGCGGTTTCCGCATTGCCCAGATTCCACAGACCGTGCAGATCAGACGCCAGATCATAAAGATAAAACGCGATCTTATGCGGCTCGTGGCCCTTGGCTGCGATTTCCACCATGCGCGGCCATTCGGCGACTTTGCGCGCAACGGCCAGTTCGGCGGCGTGGTTCAGCTTGGTCAGGTCAGCCCCGGCCAGCGTCGCGTCATCAACAACGATCCCCGCCTCGCGCGCTTTGCGCAGGACAGAGTTCACGCGGGCATGGGCGTATTGCACATAGAAAACCGGGTTGTCCTTGGACTGCTCGGTCACCTTGGCAAAGTCGAAATCCAGCGGCGCGTCGTTCTTGCGCGTCAGCATGTGGAACCGGGTAACGTCGGGGCCAACCTCGTCCACAACGTCAGATAGAGTGATGAACGTCCCTGCCCGCTTGGACATCTTGAACGGCTCGCCATTCTTATATAGTTTGACCAGCTGCGTCAGCTTGACGTCCAGCGGCACGCGGCCATCTGACAGCGCGCTGACTGCCGCCTTCATGCGTTTGACATAGCCGCCATGGTCCGCACCAAAGACATCGATCAACGAGTCAAAACCGCGTTCGATCTTGTCATAGTGATACGCGATATCGGGCGCGAAATAGGTCCAGGCCCCGTCAGATTTCTGCACAGGTCGATCCACGTCGTCGCCATGTTCGGTCGATTTGAACAGCGTCTGCTCGCGTGGCTCCCAATCTTCGGGCATCTTGCCCTTGGGCGGATCCAACGTGCCGCGATAGATTAGGCCAGCAGAGTCCAAACGCGAGATAGCTTTCTCGATCTTACCGGTGCCGTACAGCGACTTTTCAGAATAGAAGTTGTCCATCGTGATGTTCAGCTTGGCCAGATCGGACCGGATCAGGTCCATCATGGCTTCGGTCGCGAACAGGCGAACCTCTTCCAGCCAGACATCCTCTGGCTGGTCCAGCCAGATATCGCCAACCTTGGCCTTCAGCGCCTCACCCACGTCGATCAGGTAATCGCCAGGATAGGTCCCCTCGGGCCAATCGACGGACAGATCATGCGCCTCTTGGTAGCGCAGATAAACAGAGCGTGCGAGAACATCGACCTGCGCGCCGCCATCGTTGATGTAGTATTCGCGCGTGACGTCAAAGCCCGCGTAGTCCAGCAGACTAGCCAGCGCGTCCCCAAAGACAGCGCCCCGCGTGTGGCCGACGTGCAGCGGACCAGTGGGGTTGGCAGAGACGTATTCCACCAGAACTTTTTCGCGGCCGCCCATCGTGCTGCGCCCGTAACCGGGATCGGTCAGCGCATCCACGACCAGCCCCTGCCAGACCGTATCGGCCAGCCGCAGGTTCAGGAAACCGGGGCCCGCGATATCGGCGCTGGCAACGCGCGGATCGTCCGTCAGCCGGGCAGCGAGAGCATCTGCAATCTCGCGCGGTTTCATCTGGGCGGGTTTCGCCAGCACCATCGCGGCGTTGGTCGCCATATCACCATGGGCTGCATCGCGCGGCGGCTCGACCGACACGGCCTCGGTGGCAAGGCCTGCGGGCAGGATTCCGTCTCGCTCCATCCCGGCCAGCGTGTCGATGACAAGGGTGCGCAAATCGGAAAAGATGTTCATGGCATTGTCTTTCGTTCAGTGATCGTGGCGGTCATACCACCGCCACGGCAAAGGTCAACGCAGCCCCGCGTCACGCGCCCGCAGGCGATTACGGCGCGGGGGATCCGTATTCGGCGGTTTCAGGCGGACGCAGGGCGATAATGCGGGTGCCGGGAACACCGCGCATGTCGGCCGGATCGCTCAGCATCTTGAACTCGCCATTGGGCAGAATGCGCGCCACCAAATGCGACGCCGGGCGTTTATCGATCCAGTGCTGCAAGGTGAATTCATCCGTCAGGCGGGTGATACGGAACGTCCATCCCTCATTCACAAGGCGGTTAATTTCGTCAAACGTGGCGCCATGGGCGAAAGTACGGCCGCCCAGCGTGGCCGGCAGCGCATGGCGCGCACTGTCAGTCTTGGTGCGAGCGACCTGAAAGACGCTCTCTCGGCCAAATTCTGGCGCAAGGTCTGTCGCGACCAGCGTATTATAGGCGTCGTTATCCGTGCCTGCCAATAATGTGGCGTAGCTGACCAGCTCAAGCCGCTGCTCTGCCCCCTCTGACAAGATGTCGCCAGAATAGGTCGCGATCCCCGCCGCCCGCGCCGCGCGAAGGTGGCCAAAGTTGGGATCGGTCATTAGGACAGGCACCTCTGCCTTGACCAGCGCCTCTGCCAGCGAGGTCGTCCAAGTGGACCCGCCAATTATCAGCACGCCGGGATTGCCCGCACCCGTCAGCCCCAGAAACTTCGCAAAGGGCTTCAAGGTAAAGCCGTGCAGCACAACGGTCGCTGCCACCAGCACAAAGGCCAGCGGACCAATTAGCACCGCATCCTCGAACCCGAGCGCCAGCAGACGCTCAGCAAACAGACCCGCCACAGCTACCAGCACAACGCCGCGCGGGCCGGTAAAGGCGATCAGCACCTGTTCACGCCACGGAATGCCCGAGCCCCAAAGAGAGGCAAAGACCGTCACGGGCCGCGCGACAAAGATGATCGTCCCGACAAAGATAACCGAACGCCATGTTAGCAATTCCAACGCGACAAAATCAAGGTTCGCTGCCAGCAGGATGAAAACACCCGACACCAGAAGAATTGTTGCATGTTCCTTGAAGCGGCGCAGTTCCTCGTAGGATGGCAGATTGGCGTTGGCGATCACGATACCCATGACCGTCACGGCCAGCAGTCCGCTTTCATGCAGCACCGCGTCAGAGATACCGAAGATTCCCAGCAGCAAAGCGAACAGGATTGACACCTTCATGTATTCCGGTACCCAGCCGCGCCGGAACGACGCCGCAAGCCCGTAGCCCGCCGCCAGACCAAGGCCGAGCGCAAAACCGATGCCAAGGCCCAACTCCCATATGGCACCGCCAATGGTCTCGGCGGTGTTCAGAACCAAGACCACCTCGAACGCCAGAACGGCGGCCATGGCACCGATGGGATCGTTGACGATCGCCTCCCATTGCAGCAGCTGCGAAGGGCGGCGCGACAGGCGCGCGGTGCGCAGCAAGGGCGCGATGACTGTGGGGCCGGTGACGATCAGGATGCCGCCAAAGACCCAGGAAGAAGACCACGTGAGCCCCGCACCGTAATGCAATGTAAGTGTTGACAAAACCCAGCCAAGTGGTCCGCCGATAAACACCAGTCGCCGCACACCGACAGCGGCATCAAGCAGCTGGTGAAAGTTCAGGGTTAAGCCGCCCTCGAACAGGATAATCGCCACGGCAATGGCGATGATCGGTGCCATAAGCGGGCCGATGTCGCGGGCCGGATCAAATACGCCCAGCACCGGGCCGATGATGACCCCCGCCAGCAGCATCAGCACAATGGCTGGCATCCGCAAACGCCAAGCGAGCCACTGGCTCCCGACGCCAAGGCCGCCCACAAGCGCAATTGCAATAACGGGACTCAGCGCGCCAGGAACGGTTTCAATGGCCACCGGTCACTCCTGGAGGAACGGAGGTACCGCCGATCAAGCGGGTATGTTCCTGAATTGCAAAACGGTCTGTCATGCCAGCGATGTAGTCCGCGACAATTCTTGCCAAGGCCTCATCGTTTTGTGCCTCAGCCACTTCTTTGCGCCACTGTTTTGGCAGTTCGCCCGGATTGTGCTGATAAAAGGGAAACAACTCGTCAATCATATGGGTGACCGCGTGGCGCATTTCGACGACGGCAGGCGCGCGATACATGCGTTCGAATAGGAACTGGCGGATGACCTTCAGATCGGTCCAAAGGGCGGGCGTGAATTGAATCATCATGCGCCCGGCGTGGCGAATATCGTCCACAGTGGCCGGGTTGAAATCGGCCAGGTTCTTGCGGCTGACTTTGATCACATCCTCGACCAGCACGCCAAAGAACCGGCGCAGCGCCTCATGGCGGCGGCGATAGTAGTTCAGGCCGGGGTACAGGGCATCGACACGCTCAAAGCATTCTTTCAGCACTGGCAGCTCTGCCAGCTCGTCCGTACTGAACAATTCGGCACGAAGACCGTCATGTAAGTCATGGTTATTGTATGCAATATCGTCTGACAGCGCGGCGACCTGCGCCTCGGAGCTGGCGTGGGTATCAAGTTCCAGATCGTGACGTTGGTTATACGCCGTCAGCGCCCAAGGATAGGGTTTCGGCACGGGGCCGTTGTGCTTGGCGATACCTTCCAGCGTCTCCCACGTCAGGTTCAGACCGTCCCATTCGGCGTAGTGCCTTTCCAAATCGGTCACGATCCTCAAGGCTTGTGCGTTGTGGTCAAAACCGCCGTAAGGTTGCATGAGACGATCAAGCGCTTCCTCTCCGGTATGGCCAAAGGGAGTGTGGCCCAGATCATGCGCAAGCGCGACGGCCTCGGTCAGCTCTGCATTCAGGTCCAGCGCGGCGGAGACGGTGCGCGCGACTTGCGCCACCTCGATCGAGTGGGTCAAGCGCGTGCGGAAATAATCGCCTTCATGTTCGATGAACACCTGCGTCTTATGTTTCAGCCGGCGAAACGCGCTGGCGTGGATGATCCGGTCGCGATCCCGTTGAAAGGGCGAGCGAAAAAGGCTTTCCTCTTCAGGGTAAAGCCGCCCGCGCGCAGTGGCGGGATTTGTCGCATATGGGGCTGCCATCATGTTGCCTGCTTGTGACCTGTGCCTGTCCTTCCTATATTGAATCAAACCGCTGAACGATAGGTGCAACATGCTGACCCTGCCCCCGACCGTGACCCCGCGCGCCTTTGAACGGCTTGCCGAAATAGGCGCATCCTCGCAGGGCAAAGCCCTGCGCATCGCCGTAGAAGGCGGTGGATGTTCTGGTTTTCAATACGAAATCGCACTGGACGAGGCAAAGGAAGACGACCTGCGGCTCGAGGCCAAGGGCGAAACCGTTGTGATCGATTCTGTGTCACTGCCTTTTCTTACCTCCGCCGTCATCGACTTTACCGAAGAGCTGATCGGCGCACGCTTTGTGATCGAAAACCCAAATGCGACGTCGTCCTGCGGCTGCGGGACGTCCTTTTCAATGTGATGTGATGTGATGCGACATCGTGAAACTATCATTAACGACATAATGTTGTTATAATAAATTTGACCAGACGGAGACCGCCATGACTGCCATCATCGCCATCGCCATTCTTGCCGGTATCGCCGCTGCAGCTGCAGCTGCGGGACAGGTTGCGGAACAACCTGTGCGTATTCCGGTGCGTGTGCGCGAAGACCACTGATCTTGTGCCGCGCCACCGTTAGCGTGGCGAAAATTGGGGCGACTTATGAGAATTGCGACTTTCAACATTAATGGCGTCAAAGCGCGGATCGAAGCGTTGACGACATGGCTACAGGACAGCGCCCCCGACGTAGCCTTGCTGCAAGAAATCAAATCCGTCGATGACGGTTTTCCCCGGCAAATCATCGAAGATCTTGGCTATAATGTTGTTACCCATGGACAAAAGGGGTTTAACGGTGTCGCCATTCTGTCCAAGTTCCCGCTAGAGGACGTCACTCGCGGCCTGCCCGGTGACGAAGATGACGAACAGGCACGCTGGATCGAGGCGACAGTTGTAGGCGACGTGGCCGTGCGGCTGTGCGGTTTGTATCTGCCCAACGGCAACCCAGCGCCAGGTCCGAAGTTCGATTACAAACTGGCATGGATGGACCGCCTGCACGCCCGCGCCAAGGACCTCCTGGCGCAGGAAATGCCCGCGATTATGGCGGGTGATTACAATGTCATCCCCCAAGCCGAAGACGCCGCCCGCCCCGATGCGTGGCGCGACGATGCCTTGTTTCGCCTCGAAAGCCGCGCTGCCTTTCGCCGGATCATGAACCTTGGGTTCACTGAAAGCTTTCGGGCGAGCACTCATGGGCCCGGGCATTATTCATTCTGGGACTATCAGGCTGGCGCGTGGAACAAGAACGACGGTATCCGCATTGACCATTTCCTGCTGACGCCGCAATGCGCCGACCTGATGCGCGATTGTTATATCGAAAAAGATCTGCGCGGCCGGGACAAACCCAGCGACCACGTCCCTGTCTGGGTCGACCTTGCAGCATAGGATGAACTATGCGACATAAGATACGGTTATAACTCATACTTATTGCCTTAACGAACCCGCTGCAGGCGCAGTGCCGCATGGCTGCGGCCGGGGCCTGCGTGTCCGTCCCTATCAAAAAGGCAGCGCCCCCGGTCGAAATAGGAGAAGTCATTCCGCGCGGCAAGTATTCCATGGTCATGGATGCGCGCTGGTATGGCCTGTCGCCCGCCACTGACGGCTGGGTCTATTTCCAGATCGAACGGGACGTTTACCGCGTGGATTATGTCACCATGACTGTGCTGGAGCGCGCGACGGAAGAAACAAGCGGCAACTGGCCCTAGGCGGTCGCGTCATAGCCATAAAGCCAGTCCATCCGCCCGATAAAGGCATCCGGCACAACCAGCCCCAGCGCCCGCAATCCCATGTGGGCAATCGTGCGGCGCGGGCCGCGCAGGTGGTAATTCTCAGCATTCGCGCTGGCCGCTGCAATCGCCCGCCGCACGCGCGGTTGCCGCAAGGCCTGATACCGTGGCAAACCGGCGCGCATGCCATGCAAGGACAACTGCCGCGCCAGAACAGCAGCGTCTTCCAGCGCCAAATTCGCGCCTTGAGCCAAGAACGGCAGGGTCGGATGGGCGGCATCCCCGACTAGTGCGACTTTGTCCGTGACCCACACAGGTGCCACAGGATGCTGAAAAAGCCCCCACAGGTTCGGAGTTTCGACCTGCATCAAAATAGACTGCAACGCGCCGCAAGCCTCTGAAAATGCTTCCCTTAGGTTGGCGGGTTCGTCAGGGTGGTGCCAACCTTCTTCGGCCCAGTCGCTGCGTTCTTGTACAGCGACGATATTCAGTCGCCCGCCGGGCAGCGGATAGGTCACAACATGGCGGTGCGGCAGCATCCAGATCCGCGCCTCTGGCTTAGCATCCGCGTCGATTACAGCGCGCCAAGCGACCTGCCCGGTGAATTTCGGCGAAGCCTCGCCATTAAGCATGGCGCGAGTCATCGACCGGATGCCATCAGCGCCAATGACAAGGTCTGCCTCTGGCAGCGCCTCGGACCGGTGGTTAAGCACGACCTGCACACCGCGCCGGTGGCAGGCGGCGGCCAGCATGTCGATCAGATCGGACCGGGCGACAAACCGATAAGCAGGATCCTGCGCCGACAGGCCAAAGCGCGTGACGGCCCGGCCTGTCAGCCCGTCCATCGGCACGACGGCATCCGCGCGCAGCCCGGCGGCGGCCAGCGCATAGCCAAGGCCCAGCGACTGCAACACGCGGGCACCATTTGGGGTAATTTGCAGACCTGCGCCGACCTCTGCAATCGCGGGGGCCTGTTCGTAAACAACAACGCTGGCTCCTTGCATCGCAAGGGCCAGCGCCGTGGAAAGTCCGCCAATGCCGCCGCCAATTACGGCAACTTGGGAATGGGCAATCATGTGATCAGTCGTCGCGGTGGACCTTTTCACGCCGCTCATGACGCTCCTGCGCTTCCAGCGACATCGTGGCTATGGGGCGTGCGTCCAGACGCTTCAGGCTAATCGGCTCGCCGGTGATTGAACAGTAGCCAAACTCACCTTCGTCGATGCGGCGCAGGGCTGCGTCGATCTTGGACACCAGCTTGCGCTGGCGGTCGCGGGTGCGCAATTCGATAGACCGGTCGGTCTCCTCAGAGGCGCGGTCAGCCACGTCGGGGATGTTGCGGGTCTGGTCCTTCATACCGGCGACAGTGTCGCGGGTATCTTCCATCAGATCCGACTTCCAGTTCAGCAGTTTGCGACGGAAGTACTCGATCTGACGATCGTTCATGAAGGGTTCGTCTTCGGCCGGCGTATAATTGTCCGGAATGAAGGTCTCTACTTTCATTTTGGTATCCTCAATTGCGCCAGATACGTTTTCGGCAGTAGCTCCGGACATCTGGCGAACTCTCTACGTTGGCGTCCGTTTACCCACATCACGCGAGTGTGTCACCCCCCTAAACGTCAGTGATACATACGACTTCGTATCACAATTTAACCATTCGTTAACCTGCAATAGCCCTTGCCCCGCGCGCGCCGTAGCCACACCCTGCGCCAAACGAAGGAGACACATATGACCAAAGCTTTTACCAGCACCGACGCCTATGTAGCGACCGATGATCTTACCATGGCTGTAAATGCTGCCATCACCTTGCAACGCCCGCTGCTAGTGAAGGGCGAGCCGGGCACCGGAAAGACGGAACTGGCGCGGCAGGTCAGCGCGGCCCTGAATATGCCGATGATCGAATGGCACATCAAATCGACCACCCGCGCGCAGCAGGGTCTTTATGAATATGACGCCGTCAGCCGGCTGCGCGACAGCCAGCTGGGCGATGCGCGCGTGAATGACGTAAGCAATTACATCAAGCGGGGCAAACTGTGGCAGGCGTTCACCGCCGACCAGCGGTCCGTTCTGCTGATCGACGAGATCGACAAGGCCGATATCGAGTTTCCGAACGATCTTCTGCAAGAGCTCGACCGGATGGAATTCCACGTCTACGAGACCGGGGAAACCGTGCGCGCCGAAGTGCGGCCTATCGTAATCATAACGTCGAACAACGAAAAGGAACTGCCCGACGCCTTTTTGCGGCGGTGCTTTTTCCACTACATCCGCTTTCCCGATATCGACACGATGCGCAAAATCGTTGCCGTGCATCATCCGGGAATCAAGGACGCGCTGCTGACCACCGCGCTGACGCAATTTTACGAGCTGCGCGACACCGCAGGGCTGAAGAAGAAGCCATCGACGTCAGAGGTGCTGGACTGGCTCAAACTGTTGCTGGCCGAGGATCTGAGCCCCGAAGACCTGCGGCGCGATGCCAAAAGCGCCCTGCCCCGGCTGCATGGTGCTCTGCTAAAGAACGAACAGGACGTGCATCTGTTCGAACGGCTGGCATTCATGGCGCGCAGCGCCCGGTAGTTTTCTCAGATGTTGTGGGCCGGGTGACACTGTCCCACAAATCACCGCGCCTTCGGTGCAACGCATGATACTTAAGACGCACGAAAAGGGCAGTGGACCTCCCATCCACGGCCAGGCCCAGTGTTACTGACACCACCCCCCGGGCGAAGAATTCACGGCTTTGCCGCAATCAAGGCCAGAAGGGTACGCAGTCTTGCGGCAGACAGGTCTGACAATAATGAGGCGAGCTATTTTGACCAAGGCAAATATGCCGGTCGCAGAGCGCCGATGTCTGGCCCCCGCCGGGGCCCTCATCTGTGCATTTTGCGGCGCGCGCCACCTGCCCCCACACCGGCTGCGTCGGCCCATCAAGGGCCAAGACATCATGAAACGTTTCAGTGCGATATTGCTGGCGGCGCTGGTTGCCTCCTGCTCTCCTGCTCCTGTCTCGCCCCCTACGACCCGCGCCGCTACTATCAGCTCCATTCCGGCGATGCGCGGCTTTAGCGACACATTTTTCGTGCCGGTAACCCGCGATAATACCGAAATGGCGCAGGACTTTTTGGACCTGACCTTTCGCCTTGAAAGCGGCCGCGCCATTGTGGCCATGACTCGTTTTGAAGGGCCGATCACCGTGCGCGTCGCCCCAGGTGCGCCGGCGACCCTCGCGCCTGATCTGGATGTCTTGCTGAACCGTCTGCGCCGCGAAGCGAATATCGACATCACCCGCACCGATCTGCCAAGCGCAAGCATCACCGTTCAGGCCGTGCCGCAAAAGGCGTTGCAACGCGCCGTGCCGCAGGCCGCATGTTTCGTCGTGCCACGCGTGCGCGACTGGGACGAATATCTGAAACTGCGCAAGACCGAAGCCGTCGACTGGACGGCGCTGAAGACGCGCACCAACGCGACGATCTTTATCCCCGCGGATGCGGCCCCGCAGGAAATCCGCGATTGCCTGCACGAGGAACTGGCGCAGGCGCTTGGTCCGCTGAACGATCTATACCGCCTGCCCGACTCGGTCTTTAATGACGACAACATCCATGCCGTGCTAACCGGGTTCGACATGCTGATGCTGCGCACCACCTATGCCCCCGAACTGCATAGTGGAATGAGCCGCCGCCAGGCGTCCAATGTGATCGGCCCGCTGCTGGCGCGGCTGAACCCGCAAGGGCAGCGCAAAGGCTACAGCGTATTCCCGGACACATCGCGCGAATGGATCTCGGCGATTGAAACCGCGCTGACCAATGGGTCAAGCGCCGTTGCCCGGCGCAAATCGGTAGAGCGTGCAGTCAAGATCGCACATCAGTTCAACTGGGGCGGCCCGCGTGAGGGCTTCTCTTATTATGCGCTTGGCCGTTTGCAGGTCGGTCTGGATTCCTCTGCCGCGTTGGCCGCGTTCAACCGGGCTGATCAAATCTATGGCACCTCAAAGTCGATGCAAATCCACAGCGCCCATGTCGCGGTGCAAAAAGCCGCATTTACCCTGTCTGCAGGCGACGCGTCTGGTACGATCAAACTGGTCGATGGTGCCACTCCGGTCGCCGCCCGCCACCAGAACGCCGCCCTTTTGGCAACCCTGATGATGTTCAAGGCCGAGGCGCTGGACATGCAAGGTGACAGTGTCGCAGCACAAGCGGAGCAGGTGGACAGTCTAGGATGGGCGCGATACGGATTCGGTAGTGATGAAAATGTGCGCGCACGCCTGGCGGAAATCCATGGGCTGCGCCTCTACTGACAAAGGCGCAACCCGATGATCTTTCCCCTTGGCGGTATCGTTCTTGGCGCCCTGATCGGCGCAGTCCGCGCAAAAATGCGCGGCGGCACGGTGATGGACATGGTTCAGTGGGGCGTCGCTTTTGCCGTCATGCTGGGGATTATCGGGTTGTTCATTCTGGTGTTCCTACAGCGGGCCGCCGTCGCCTAGATGTTCCTGCGGTTCTTTGACAATCTGCGCAACCAAGGTGTGCCGGTTTCGATCCGCGAGTTTCTGGCGTTTCTGGACGGCATGCAGGCGGGTTTGGCGACCTATGACATCGATGCCTTTTATCACCTTGGCCGCACGATCATGGTTAAGGACGAACGCCACATTGACCGCTATGACCGAGCCTTTTCCGCAAGCTTTTCGGGGCTGGAGGCGATCTCCGATCAAGAGGTCATGGACGCCGTCGATATACCCGCCAACTGGCTTGAAAAGCTGGCTGAAAAGCATCTGAGCGCTGAAGAAAAAGCCTCGATCGAGACCTCTGGCGGGTTCGATGCGCTGATGAAACGGTTGAAGCAGCGGCTAGAGGAACAAAAAGGCCGCCATCAAGGCGGCAGTAAGTGGGTCGGAACGGCTGGCACGTCCCCCTTCGGCGCTTATGGGTACAACCCCGAAGGCGTGCGGATCGGCCAAAATGAATCCCGCCACCAGCGAGCGGTCAAAGTCTGGGACAAGCGTGAGTTCCGCGATCTGGACGACAGCGTCGATCTGGGCACCCGCAACATCAAAGTCGCCCTGAAACGCCTGCGCAAATGGGCGCGCGACGGCGCTTTGGAAGAGCTTGATCTGGACGGCACGATCCAAAAAACCGCCGAGCACGGTTATCTGGACGTGCAAACACGGCCAGAGCGGCGCAATGCCGTCAAGGTGCTGCTATTCTTGGACATCGGCGGCAGCATGGACCCGCACGTCAAAGTCGTGGAAGAGTTGTTCAGCGCCGCGCGCGCAGAATTCAAACGCATGCAGCACTTCTATTTCCACAACTGCCTGTACGAGGGTGTGTGGACCGACAACCGCCGCCGCTGGAACGCGCAGACGCCAACTTGGGACGTGCTGCGCAAATATGGCAGCGATTACAAATGCATCTTTGTCGGCGACGCCAGCATGTCGCCCTATGAGGTCGCCAGCCCCGGCGGCGCGAACGAACATTGGAACGCCGAGGCAGGCTCGGTCTGGCTTGATCGCGCCCGCCAGCAATGGCCTGCCCATGTCTGGATCAATCCCCTGCCCGAACGATATTGGACGCACACCCAGTCGATCCACATGATTCAGCAGATCTTTGGCGCGGATAGAATGCAGCCGATGACCCTTGGCGGAATCGGTGCGGCAATGAAATTATTAACCTGAGTCCGTAGGAATTAACTTGCCCGTGCGTTCAATGACCGCAAGATCAAAAGGATCAAGCGACTGGCCGCCAGAAAACGGGAAGGAACACCATGATCCGGCAACTCTGGCAGCATTACCACAAAGCCCTGATCGCTTTTGCCATCGCCGTGGTCGCAGTTTTGTATTTCGGCTTTCAAACATTGACCCATGCGTTGTATTGGAATTACCCAGCGCACCGCGATCAGGCTTTGGCGGGCTGGATGACACCGCGCTATGTCGCGAATTCCTACGCGATTCCGCCAGAGGTGTTCGGCCCGGCGCTGTACTTGGACCCTGAACAAAAGCCACGCCGCCTGTCGCTCGAGGCGATTGCAGATGAAAATGACGTGACTCTGGATGAGCTGCAGGCGCGCATCGACGCCACCGTAGCCGATTGGCGCAACGCCTGCACAGACCGCGAGAAATGAGCGATCTGGTCCTCGCCCTCGTTGCCGATTACGGCTTCCCGATCCTGTTCTGCGTGACCTTCCTATCCTGCCTCGCGCTGCCCGTGCCGTCATCCTTGCTGATGCTGGCCTCTGGCGGCTTTGCCCAGACGGGCGATCTGTCGTTGTTCGCCGTGATGCTTGCCGCCTTCTCTGGTGCCGTTCTGGGCGACAACAGCGGCTATTGGCTGGCGCGCGGAATGGGGTCGCGGTTAACCGCATGGCTGGCTGCGCGTCCGAAACGGGCTGCAATGCATCATAGGGGGCAGGCGTTCATGAACCGCTGGGGCGGGGCGAGCGTGTTCTTTTCCTGCTGGCTGGTGGCCCCGTTGGGGCCCTATATCAACTATGTCAGCGGGCTCACCCAGTTTTCATGGATGCGCTTTGCAATGTGGGGCGTGCTTGGCGAAATCGTCTGGGTCACCCTTTACGTCGGGCTTGGCTATACCTTTGCCGACCGGATCAGCGCATTGGCGTCACTGATGGGGAACCTTTCGGGCCTAATTCTGGCGCTGGCTGCGGTCATCGGTCTGGGCCTGTGGCTGTGGCGCGCGCGCCGCAAAATGGCCGTCACAGCCTGACCGGGTCCAGCGCAGATTGACGCGGCGCGCCATGTTTCCTTGGCAATTGCGCGGCGCTACCCCATATAGTCAGCATGCTCAAGTTTACTCCGATCCTGCTCGCGCTTGCCTATGGCCTGGCCCTTTATCACTTCTCAGCGTGGCGCACCCGGCGAGAGCTGGACGCAGCCTCGACCGAGCTGGCAGACCCGCGTCTGCGCGCCTTGACCGACCGCATGGCGCAAGCGCTGGATATCAAACGAATCAAGGTGCACATTTACGAGGTCGCGATGGTCAACGGTCTAGCCGCACCCGATGGCCGCATCTTTATTACGCGCGGATTCTTTGACCGCTATCGCGCGGGCGAAGTCACGGCAGAAGAGCTGGCCAGCGTCATCGCGCACGAGCTGGGCCATGTCGCACTGGGCCATTCGCGCCGCCGGATGACGGATTTTGCCGCACAAAATGCCATGCGCACGGCAATAGCCATGGTGCTGAACCGGTTCCTGCCGGGGATCGGTGGCTGGATTGGCAACGGGCTGATGTCTCTGCTGGCCGCCCGCCTGTCGCGCGCGGACGAGTTCGAGGCGGACGCCTATGCCTCTGCCCTCTTGGTGAAATCCGGGATCGGCACTGCGCCGCAGCGATCCTTGTTCGAAAAACTGGAGCATCTGACAGGCACCGCCGGAAAAGGCACGCCAGCTTGGATGCTGAGCCATCCCAAAACCGCCCTGCGCATTGCCGCCATTGCTAAGAATGAGGCGCGCTGGACCAAATGACGCGGCCATTTTTTCTCCGAAAAATTGACTACATCAGCCGTTTGCCAAAACGGGGCATCCGCGCCTTTTTCATCAGGGCGCGGATTGTCCACGGCTCTGGTGACAAACGGTTCGCTTCGGCAAGGACTTTGTGGGCGATTCCGCTGACAACCTCCGGGGCCTCGTCGTGCAAGCGCAGCAAAAATCCATCGGGATCGGCGCGGAACAAATCTTCGTACGCCAGCAAGTTGCCGGGGAAATCCTTTGCATTCATCGTCAGGATCGCATCGCAGTGCCCAGTCACAGCGGCGGCAAGCACATGGATGTCGTCTTCGTCCGGAAGCCACAATCGCCGCAGCATGCCGTTATCAGGCGTAACACTGGCACGCGGGAACTGTGCTGTCAGCGTTGCAATCTCGCCACTGGCAAAGACCTCGGCCTCTGGTCCTAGCTTGACCGTCGCCCGCGCCCACTCTTCCAAGATCCGCGGCGACCAGCAGGGCTGATACAGCCCTGCTGATGCGCAGCCGATCAGCACTTCGCGCATCACGGTAGGATATAGAACGCAGGCGTCGAGCAGAACCTTCACAGACGGAAAGTCACCGCTTTCAAATAGCCGCTTTCAGCCAGATGCGGCAGCAGCGGATGATCCGGCCCGGCAAAACCGGTCTGGATCACTTGGCTGCGCCGACCGGCGCGCCCGATTCCTCGGGCAGAGGCATTGCGGAACCGCGTTAGATCGGCTGCATTGCTGCAGGAGCATACCATCAGATAGCCGCCGTCGGCGACCAATGTTGCTGCCAACCGGGCAATCCGTTCGTAAGCGCGCAAGCCCGCCTCGAGCGAGGCTTTGTTCGGGGCAAAGGCCGGGGGATCGCAGACAATCAGATCGAACTGCGCGCCTTCCTCGGCCAGCTCGGCCAGCGTGTCAAAAGCGTCGCCCTTACGGGTTTCAAACTTGTCCGACACGCCCATCGCCTGCGCACCCTTATCGGCCAGCGCCAGTGCAGGCTCTGATCCGTCGACCGCCAGCACCGAAGCCGCACCCCCTGCCAAAGCAGCAAGGCCAAAGCCGCCGACGTGGCTGAACATGTCCAGCACCCGCGCACCGCGCGATAGGCTGGCAGCAAACGCGTGATTCGAACGTTGGTCAAAGAACAGGCCTGTCTTTTGACCGCCCATGACGTCGGCCATATAGGTCGCGCCATTCATTGGCACCGGGATCGGGTCGGTCGGGACTGTGCCGCGCAACATGCCCATACGATCGTCCAGACCTTCCAAGCTACGCGCCCGGCCAGAGGCGTTCATGACAACGGTCGTCACGCCAGTGACCTGCACCAGCGCATCGCAAAGCGGCTCGATCAGCGCGTCGGCCCAAGCAGCGTTCGGCTGGATCACGGCAGTATCGCCAAAGCGGTCGATGACAACGCCGGGCAAACCGTCCGCCTCTGCATGGACCAGACGATAGAACGGCTGATCATAGATCCGCTCGCGGTGAATCAGTGCGCGGGTCAGCTTGGCCGCGAACCAAGCGGTGTCAATCACGGCCTCTGGATCGCGGTCGATCATGCGGCAGATGATCTTGGACGCCGCATTGACGGTCACAAGACCCAGCGGGACCCGGTTCGCGTCCTCTAGCACGGCAAGCGCACCAGCGGTCAGCCCGCGCGTCCGGCGGTCAGTGACCAGTTCATTGGCATAGACCCAAGGGAAGCCGTGGCGGATTGCGCGGGCATCCCCTTTGGGGGTCAGACGGACGGTGGGATAAGAGGGCATATTCATGAGCAACGCTTTAACTTGCGCAGGCCGTGTCCGCCAGAGGCCAGTTTTGCACGGATCGATGCGCAAAAGGACTCAAAAGCCGCAAAATCAGCGCCCCACAGGCGTTGTTAGCGCTAACCGTTCATGCTAAGAAAGATACAACCCACCATATACACGGGAAGACCCATGGCCCTGCACCCTAAAATTGCCGAAGTCACCGACCGGATTCGCGCCCGCTCTGAAGGGCCGCGTCGCCAGTATCTGGACACGATGGCCCGCGCCGCTGCTGCTGGCCCCCGCCGGTCGCACCTGACCTGCGGCAACCAAGCACATGCCTATGCCGCGATGGGCGACCAGAAAGACGCGCTGGTGGCCGACAAGGCCCCCAACATCGGGATCATCACCGCCTACAATGACATGCTGTCTGCGCATCAGCCGTTCGAGACGTATCCCGCCCTGATCAAGAAGGCCGCCATTGCCGCCGGTGCCACAGCGCAGGTCGCCGGCGGTGTGCCCGCGATGTGCGACGGCGTCACCCAAGGTCAGACGGGAATGGAACTGTCGCTGTTTTCCCGCGACGTAATCGCGCTGGCCGCTGCCGTTGGCCTGTCGCACAATACCTTTGACGCGGCGATCTATCTGGGCGTCTGCGACAAGATCGTGCCGGGCCTTGTTATGGCCGCCGCGACCTTTGGCTATATTCCGTCGGTCTTTTTACCGGCCGGCCCCATGGTCAGCGGTCTGCCCAACGACGAAAAATCCAAGGTGCGCCAGCAATTCGCCACCGGCGAAATTGGACGCGAAGAACTGATGGCGGCGGAGATGGCTTCCTATCATGGTCCGGGCACCTGCACCTTCTATGGCACAGCCAACAGCAACCAGATGCTGATGGAATTCATGGGCCTGCACCTCCCGGGTGCCTCCTTTGTCAACCCGAACACACCGCTGCGCGATGCGCTAACCGTGGCCGGGACAGAGCGAGCGGCCCAGATCACCGCGCTCGGCAATGCTTATACCCCGACCTGCGATGTTCTGGACGAAAAAGCCTTTGTGAACGGCCTAGTCGGCCTCATGGCGACGGGCGGATCGACAAACCTTGTCATCCACCTTCCTGCCATGGCGCGCGCCGCTGGCATCATCCTTGATCTGCAGGATTTCAGCGACCTGTCCGCCGTGACCCCGCTGATGGCCAAGGTCTATCCCAACGGTCTGGCCGACGTGAACCACTTCCACGCTGCGGGCGGCCTTGGCTACATGATCGGCGAATTGCTGAATGCGGGCCTGCTGCACGACGACGTGAAAACCGTCGCTGGCGATGGCCTGAACCTTTACACTCAAGAGCCCAAGCTGGACGCAGGCCGCGTAACCTATGCCAAGGGCGCTGGCGAAAGTCTGAACACCAAGATCCTGCGCCCCGCCGCTGATCCATTCCAAAAACATGGTGGTTTGATGCAGCTCAAAGGCAACCTCGGGCGCGGCGTGATGAAAACCTCTGCCGTGGCCGAAGAGCGCCACATCATCGAAGCGCCCGCCCGCATCTTTCACGATCAAGACAGCGTCAAGGCGGCCTTCAAGGCAGGCGAGTTCACGTCCGATACGATCATCGTAGTCCGTTTTCAGGGTCCAAAATCCAACGGCATGCCCGAATTGCACGGCCTGACGCCAACACTGGCGGTACTGCAGGATCGCGGCATCAAGGTCGCGCTGGTCACTGACGGACGCATGTCGGGTGCATCGGGCAAGGTTCCCTCGGCCATCCACCTCGCGCCAGAGGCGGCGAACGGGGGCCCTATTGCCAAGATCAACGACGGCGACATCATCCGCTTGGACGCGGTGAACGGCACCATCGACGTGCTGAATGTCGATCTTGCTAGCCGCCCCGATGCGGTAGCAGACTTGTCCGGCAACGGCACCGGTGTAGGCCGCGAATTGTTCGAGGTCTTTCGCCGCAACGTGGGCCAAGTCACCGAAGGTGCAGGCGTCGCCGTTTGACCCATCATCTTGCCTGAAATACTCCCGCCGGAGGCATTCCACCCCGGCCAAGCATTCCGACGAAAGTAATGAACATGACCCCCGAACAAGCCTCTGTCCTGAACCGTGACCTGTGCCTACTGGCACCCGTGGTGCCCGTCCTTGTGCTGGACGATGCCGCCCTTGCCGCCGATCTGGCGCGTGCACTGATCGCGGGCGGATTGCCAGCGCTAGAAGTGACGTTGCGCACCCCTGCAGCCCTTGATGCGATCCGCGAAATGGCCGCCATTCCCGGCGGGGTCGTCGGTGCAGGCACGCTGCTAACGCCGAAGGACGTTGAAAACGCCAAGGCAGCGGGCGCAAAATTCGGTGTGTCACCGGGTGCGACGGACCTGATCCTGGACGCTTGCGAAGCCAACGACCTACCCCTGCTGCCCGGCGTCGCAACCGCGAGCGAGGCGATGCGCCTGCTCGAGCGCGGCTATACCGTGCAGAAATTCTTTCCCGCCGAAGCCAACGGCGGCGTACCCGCGCTCAAAGCGATCGGCGCGCCGATCCCGCAGGTCAAGTTTTGCCCAACTGGCGGTGTCAGCCTGAAAAACGCGCCAGATTATCTGGCACTGTCCAACACGCTTTGCGTTGGCGGCAGCTGGGTTGCGCCCAAGGATCTGATGCTGGCGGGTGACTGGGCCGGGATTGAGGCGTTGGCCCGCGAGGCGGCTGCGCTGAAGCGCTAAGGGTATTGGTGTCGACTTGCTTTGCAAGCCGACACTCGGGGGCCAGCCCCCGTATCCCAGAGGTATTTGAGACTAGAAGAAGTAGGGCGTTAGCCCCTTAACTGCCGACCCATATGACCGCCGCGGCGTGCTGGGCTAGGGGTGTCGGCAAGTCCTGCTAGCAGGGTTTGCGTCATAGGGTGGTCTGATGGATGGTCCGCGTATTGTATCAGCAGGAGTTTGATCGCAGCGGGCAGATCATCGGGCGCATCCGATTTCATCGCCCAGTCAAGAAAGATCACGCGGCAGTCCTGCGCGGTGATCTTTTCGATGCAATAGGCCTGTTGGATCAAACCAGCAGGATCGAGGGCATCGCCCTTCATGATGCGGCCTGAAGGCGGGCCGAGATGGCCTTGTCAGCGGCAGCGGATATCTGTGTCATGGCGTGTTCCAGCGTTTCCATTGTGGTAAATCCAGTTTCTCTCAGCACTAAATGGCGGCCGCCTTCGCCAAGAGCATCCGGGTCAAGCACGCCCCCTGTCAGTAGGCGACCGGTGGCCTGCAGCTGCCAGAACAGCAATTCTGCGAGGGTCAGCGCATCGCCCTGTTCAGAGCTGAACCAGCCGCCCGCGACGCCCGCCGCGATCTGCCCCGAAACATGGCGCAGATTGCTGCCCGTGACAAGGGCAGCCGTCTGCGCCGCCAGTTCCACATCCATCAACCGGCCCGGCCCCATCTTAGCATCCCAAGCGCCCTGCGCCGGTTTGGCAGCGGCGAGGCGGGCGCGCATGTCGGCCACATCTGCTTGCACCGTTTCGCCTTTGCCCTTGGTTGCCATCAGCGTGCGACGGAAAGCCTCGACGCCGGTAATCAGCACCTGTGCGCCCGCAATGGGCCGGGCTCGGGTCAGGGCAAGATGCTCCCACGTCCAAGCCTCTTCCTTTTGGTAATCGCGAAACGCAGACCAAGATGTCGCAACCGGCCCCTGTTTGCCGGACGGGCGCAGGCGCATGTCGACCTCGTACAGCTTGCCATCCGCCATGGGCGCTTGAAGAGCCGTGACGAGGGCCTGCGTCAGGCGTGCGTAATAGCTGCGCACTGGCAGCGGGCGTGGTCCGTCGGAATTGCCCAAGATATCTGCGTCATAGATCACGATCAAATCGACGTCTGATTGCGCGTTCAGGCGGCCGGCACCCAGCGACCCCATACCCAGCACCACTGCGCCCTGCCCCGGCAATGGTCCGTGGCGGCGGGCAAAATCAGCAGTCACAATGGGCCAGATCGCGGCGATCACGGCTTCTGCCAGATCGGCATAGTGCTGACCTGCGGCGCTAGCGTCGATCAGCCCGCGTAGATGATGCACGCCGATGCGGAAATGCCATTCGCGCGCCCATCGACGGGCAGTGTTCAGTGCAGTTTCAAAGTCATCGGTGGACGCCATAGCGTCCATCAGCCCCTGCGTCAGGATCGCGGCCCCCGGCCACGGCGAAAAGAAATCGCCGCCGATGACCGCATCGAGCACGCCCGCATTGCGCGACAGGTATTGCGCCAGCGCAGGGGCTGTGGCGCAGATGTCGACGATCAGCTGGGTCAGGGCGGGGTTCGCCTCGAACAACGAAAACAGTTGCACGCCTGCGGGCAGTCCAGCGAGGAAGGCGTCGAAGTTGATCAGCGCTTCGTCGGGTTTAGCAGCCTCGTTTAGGCGGGCAAGGATGCCTGGCCGCAAGCGGCGGAATATATGTACCGCGCGGTCAGAGCGCAGCGCGGGATAGTCGGGCCAACGGGCGGTGATGTCCTGCCCCCAGTCGGCGGGGGCGGCAGGTTGCGGGGTGCCGGGGGCAAAGAAGCCTTCGGTCAAGGTATGCACCTGTTCCAGCCGTTCGGTCAGGTCGCGGCGCAGATCGCCAGTTTCCATGTCCATGAAGGCGGCCAGCCTGTCAAAGCTGGCATCGTCCTGTGGCAGGCTGTGGGTCTGGGCGTCATTGATCATTTGCAGGCGGTGTTCGACAGTGCGGTGCGCGGTGTAGTGATCCGTCAGCTGCGTCTGCACGTCCGCTGCGATCCAATCGGCAGCGGCGAGCCGTTCGAGCCCCTCAATTGTGCCGCGCACGCGCAGGCTTTTGTCGCGCCCGCCAGCGATAAGTTGGCGGGTCTGGGTGAAGAACTCGATCTCTCTGATCCCGCCTCGGCCCAGTTTCATGTTGTGACCTTCCAGCGACAGCTTGCCGCCCAGCCCTTTGTGGTCGCGGATGCGCAGGCGCATGTCGTGGGCGTCTTGGATGGCCGCGAAGTCCAGATGCTTGCGCCAGACAAATGGGCGCAGGCTGTCCAGAAATCGCTGTCCGGCGGCCAGATCACCCGCGCAGGGGGCAGCTTTGATATAGGCGGCGCGTTCCCACGTACGGCCCACGCTTTCGTAATAGCGCTCTGCCGCGGCCATCGACAGGCACACCGGCATGACAGAGGCATCGGGTCGTAGCCGCAGGTCGGTGCGAAAGACATAGCCTTCGGCGGTATTGTCCGACAGCAGCGCGCACATCCGGCGCGTGACGCGGACAAAGGCGGTGCGGGCGGTGGCCGTGTCCTCTGGTTCAAAGCGATCGTCGTCGAACAGGCAGATCAGGTCGATGTCAGAGGAATAGTTCAACTCTCCCGCGCCTTGTTTGCCCATGGCGAGGACGGTCATCCCAGCGGCAGTGGCGGCGTCGGCGTCCATCATACCGGGCAGTTTGCCGCGCGTGATTTCGGCGGCGACTAGCGGCACGATGCAAGCGTGGGTGGCGGCGGCGGCAAGATCAGTCAGGGCCTGCGTGACGGTTTCCAATGGCCATACGCCGCCCAGATCACACAGCGCCGTCAGCAGGGCGACACGGCGCTTGGCCTGCCGCATGCCGGAGGCCAGATCGGCAAACGGAATGGCAGGGATCGCTGAAAGGGTTTGCGCCAGTGCGGCGTCTGGATCATCGACAGCAGCTTGCAACCAATCCGTTTCACGTCCGATCAGGCCTGCCAGATACGGGCTGCAACCTGCCGTCCCGCCGATCAGATCGCGCAGCGGACCGGTAGCCCATGGCACGAGTGCAGCCGCATCTTTCCCAAGGTCGGGATCAAAAGGGCGCGGGTGGCGGGTGATGCGGTCGGACAGGGTCATCAAGTCGGCTTTCAGAAAGACGGCGCACTGGGCAAACACAGGCTGATGGTGCCGAGCACTGGCCGGATTAGTGCAAACGTGGCAAAAGGTTGGGCGATGAGCAAGAGATTGAATCGCGGCGGCGGCGGTTTGAGGGGCACAGGGCGATCACTGCGGCCTTGGGGATAAGGTGCGAAGGATCGGAAAATACAGCTGGTAGGTGCAGTTTGACGCGATGTGCCGTTAGGACAAGGGGTAACCGGCCACCCACACCCGCAACCGATAATATCGCAAATAATTGATATAAATACGCAATTACACGCAATGTAAAAAACATTCACATTGACCCTTGCGGCACACCTCTCGCATCCACATATCGGCAATGTGAAAAGTATTTACATTAACCCGACAGGAGCAACCCCGATGTATTCGACACCTACATATTCCCAAGCGTCCGGCCCGCTGACCTGGCTGCGCCGTGCCGAGGCCTGGCTTGACGCCCGCGGCCACGGCGCATGGATCGCGGCGATGGTCGCAGGCTTCGTGCTTGTCTGGCCCGTCGGCCTTGCCCTTTTTGCCTATATGATCTGGAGCAAACGTATGTTTTCCCGCAATTCCGAAATTCGCCCCGTCTGCCGCCGCTTTGGCAACACGATGATGCAATCGTCCGGCAACCGCTCCTTTGACGCCTATAAGAAAGACACGCTGCGCCGCCTGCAGGACGAACAGGACAACTTTGCCGCCTTCCTGGGCCGCCTGCGCGATGCCAAGGACAAGGCAGAGTTCGACCAGTTCATGGCCGACCGGTCCGGCGATACCGCCGTGCAAGAGCAGCAAGGCGACAAGTAATCCGCACGATCGGCGGCCCCGCACCCGGTGCCGCCGCAACCCTGTCAAAAGGATTGGCCCGACCATGACCGCCCCCATTACCCCGCTGACCGCCCTGCCCGACCCAGAGGTTGATGCCGAATTCTATGCCGGTGTGCCGTTCAAGCGGGCGTTTGCTTGGGCCGTTGATGCGACACTGATCCTGATCGCCGCGGTGCTCATCGTGCCATTCACGGCCTTTACTGCGCTGTTTTTCTTTCCGGTGCTGATCGTGATGGTCGGTTTTACCTATCGCTGGTTCACCATTGCCAGCGGGTCGGCGACCTTGGGGATGCGCCTGATGGGGATCGAACTGCGAGATCATACCGGCGCGCGGCTAAATGGCACGCTCGCCCTGCTGCATACGCTTGGCTATACCATGTCAGTCGTAACGCTGCCGCTGCAGTTGATCAGCATGGGCATGATGGCGCTGACGCCGCGCGGTCAGGGGCTTAGCGATACGCTGCTGGGCACGACTGCGATCAACCGCCCCGGCTAAGTATTGGCGATTTTCGCCTACGACGAAAATTCGCAGTGTCCGGGGGCTTGTCAGCGGCGGCAACAGCCTACAATCTTATAACATGCGCCATATGCTTCCCTCCACGCCGCATTTCTATGTAACGGCCCCGCAACCCTGCCCTTACTTAGAGGGGCGGACGGAGCGTAAATTGTTCACCGCGCTTCAGGGGGAAGCTGCGTCTTCGCTGAATAATACGTTGTCCAAGCAGGGCTTTCGACGCTCGCAGAACGTATTGTACCGGCCCAGCTGCGCGGAATGTTCCGCCTGTATGTCTGCCCGCATCCGCGTTGCGGATTTCAAGCCGACCCGCAGCCAGCGCCGCGTGCTGAAACGGAATACATCCCTAAAGCGCCGCGCGACGTCGCCTTGGGCCACGGAGGAGCAATACGAGCTGTTCCGCCGTTATTTGGATGCGCGCCACGCCACGGGCGGCATGGCGGACATGGATATGTTCGAATTTGCCGCGATGATCGAAGAGACGCCTGTCCGGTCCCGCCTGATTGAATACACCGACACCGCGAATAGCAATCCCGACCCTGTCGCCGCCTGTCTGACCGACATTTTGGATGATGGGCTGTCGATGGTTTACTCCTTCTTTGCGCCCGAACTTGAACGCCGCAGCCCCGGTTGTTTCCTGATCCTTGATCATATCGCCATCGCACGCGAGCTGGACCTGCCTTACGTCTATCTAGGCTATTGGGTGCCCGGCAGTCCCAAGATGGGATACAAAGCGAACTTTGACGCGCTAGAGGTGTTTCGCGGCGGCGTCTGGGCGGATATCGGCGATCCCGAAGGTTACGATGCCGCGCTGCATCCGCTGTCGACCGACCCGATCGCCGAACAGGTCGCGCGGATCAGCCTACCCAATGAGGCCAGAATCGTCCGCTAGTCCAGCCCAGCGTCGCTCGCTAGTCCAGCAAAGTGCCCTCGTCCCCGTCCACCATGATTACCTGACCGTCCTGTAGCGCCACATAGGGCATGGCATTGTCCATCAGCCAATGCGCGGCGCGGTCTGCCCCCGGACTGTCGCGGTGGTTGGACCCAACGTGGGGCACCACGGATTTGGGAAACAGGTTCAGCCCTTCGTATGAAATCGCCTCGCACCCGAATGTGCCGACTTTGGGGTCGTCCATCAGGTCAAAGCCGCACAAGCTGGGTGCGGTGACGATCGCGCCTGCGCTAAACCCGCCGTAGACCAACGCATCCTGCGACAGCAGACCGTGGATAATCCCATCGAAACCGCTGGCCCGCATCGCGCGGCGCAGCACAAAAGAATTGCCGCCCAGCACCCAGACCAGCCCGCAAGTGCTAAGCTGATCATGCAGGCGGATGGGCGATCCGACGAAATCGCGCAGGTCCAGCCAACTGGCGGGCAACCCCAAGGTGTTCAGCTCTGCCACCGGATCATAGGTCGTGGCCGTATAAACCGCGCGGGCAGCAGCAGGAATGTAGTCAAGCGCATTGCCGATCACCAGTGCGTTACGCCGATTGCCCACAAGGCGCACCAGTGCATCCGCGTGGCGGCCAAGGCGATGAGAAGAAAGAAATAAGCGCATAGGTCAGACGGTCCGGCTGTGGTCATCCAATCCTGCATCGCAACCGCGCGGTGACAAGTGGGAAAAGGCGCGCACGCTTTTTTCCGCCGCACAGTCATGCCCGCACAGGCGCACTTTGCGTTCCGTCCGCAGCGCACTACCTAGGAACTAGTGGAAGACAGGAGACCCCTACATGACCAAGTATAACCCGCCCAAAGTCTGGACCTGGGACGCCGAGAATGGCGGTGAATTCGCCAAGACGAACCGTCCCATCGCGGGTACGACCCATGACAAGGTCCTGCCGCGAGGCGAGCACCGGTTCCAGCTGCATTCGCTGGCAACGCCCAACGGCGTCAAGGTTACCGTCATGCTAGAAGAGCTGCTGGAAGCAGGCTACAGCGGCGCGGAATACGACGCATGGCTGATCAAGATCGGTGACGGCGACCAGTTCGGATCCGGCTTCGTCGAGATTAACCCGAACTCCAAGATCCCGGCGCTGCTAGACACCAAGACCGATACGCGCGTGTTTGAAAGCGCTTCGATCCTGCTGTATCTGGCCGAAGAATTCGACGCCTTCATGCCCAAGGACCGCAAAGCGCGGACCGAAGCGATGAACTGGCTGTTATGGCTGCAAGGCTCTGCCCCATATCTGGGCGGCGGCTTTGGCCACTTCTATGCCTATGCGCCAGAAAAGTTCGAATACCCAATCAACCGCTTCACAATGGAAACCAAGCGCCAGCTGGACGTGCTAGACCGCAATCTGGCAGACCGCGAATTTTTAAGTGGCGCTGATTATACCATCGCCGATATGGCGACGGCCCCGTGGTATGGCTCGCTAGTCAAAAACCAGGTCTATAGCGCCGCCGCATACCTAGAGGCTGACACCTATACCAACGTGCAGCGCTGGGCTGATAAGGTGATGAACCGTCCGGCGTATCAGCGGGGCCGCATAGTGAACCGTCCCTTTGGCGAGCTGTCAGAGCAACTGCACGAGCGTCACGCCGCCAGCGACTTTGACACCCAAACGCAGGACAAGATTAGCAAAGACGCCAAATAATTGGAACAACGCTGGGGGGCCGGGCATTAAGCAAGGAACCATCAAGGACTTGCCATGCCCGACGCCTCTGCTCACCCCGCCGATATCTCGACCAAGGGGTGGCTTGCGCTGCTCAAACGCGTCTTCTCCGAAGTTGGCGATGACCACGTCGGTCTGATTGCGGCGGGCTGTGCCTTTTACGGCTTGCTCGCGATCTTTCCGGGGCTTGTGGCGGCGATGGCCCTTGCAGGTCTGTTCACCGATCCCGCAACGATTGTCACGCAGCTAGAAACGCTGACCCGTTTTATCCCGACGGGGGCCGCGCAGATCGTCATCGATCAGGCGAAATCGGTCGCGGGCAGCGACAGCGGCGGCCTTGGCATTGCGGCGATCATCAGCCTTGGCACTGCATTTTATTCCGCCACCACTGGCATGGCCGCCCTGATCGAAGGGCTGAACGTCGCATTTGACGTGGATGAGCCGCGCAGCTTTTTCCGCGCCTTACTAGTAAAGGGCAGCCTGACACTGGGGTTGATCGCCGGGTTCTTTGGCATCGTGCTGGTGCTGGTGGCGATCCCGCTGGTGCTGGTTTTTCTGCGCCTGCCGACTGAAACCGAATGGTTAGTCATGATGGTCCGCTGGCCCGTCGTGCTGATCTTAGTCTCAGCCGGTCTGGCCGTCCTGTACCGCTATGGCCCCGCCCGCATCGACCGCAGTTGGCGCTGGGTCACGCCCGGTGCGGCGATTGCCTGCATTCTTTGGCTGATCGGGTCGATGACTTTCGGGTTCTACGCCAGTCACTTTGGCAGCTATAACGAGACCTTCGGCGCGCTGGGCGGTGTAATCATCCTGCTGATGTGGCTGTGGCTGTCCGCCTATATCGTCTTGCTGGGCGCAGAGATTGACGCCGAGATAGAGGCGCAGGCCAAGCAAAACCCTGCCCCGGCAACTGCGGACGCAGGCAGCGCGGATGCTGACTTGCTAGAGGCTGGTCACGCGAACACATCGACCGCACATACAGCGCCGCAGGGTAAATCCGCGCCCGCAATCGAACCGCGCCCGGCGCCTGTAACGCGCAAAGGATCCAAACTCTCTGCCGGCGGCTTGGCCCTGCTGGCGGGCGCGCTTATTTTCGCAAAGCGCGGGAAATAGCTTCTACGTTTACGAATGTTGCGAAAAATGAACATCAGGCGACATTTTCTCCATTGCAGCGGTTGACGCTGCCAAGAACGCCGCCTAGAACACCCTCATGCAAAGGAAACCCGCATGAACACTGTCTTACTAATTGTAGGAAGAACGCGCATGGGCCGGTAACGGTTTGACCATTCAGGTTCCCCATGCGCCCCCGTCTAAACACGGGGGCTTTTTTGTGCGATACGACCGCAAGCGACGGACCCACTCACGATCTGGCCCACCCAAGACAAACGGCCGCTGACAAGGACAAGACGATGACAAAGACGATGACTGGCGCAAAAATGGTAGTGCAGGCTTTGATCGACCAAGGGGTCGAGGTGGTCTTTGGCTATCCCGGCGGTGCAGTTCTGCCGATCTATGACGAGATCTTTCAGCAAAACAGCATTCAGCATGTTCTTGTCCGCCATGAACAAGGCGCGGTTCACGCAGCCGAAGGCTATGCCCGCTCGACCGGGAAACCCGGCGTTGCGCTTGTGACTTCCGGCCCCGGTGCCACTAACGCTGTGACTGGCCTGACTGACGCGCTGCTGGATTCGATCCCGATCATCGTGCTGACCGGTCAGGTTCCGACCTTCATGATCGGTACTGACGCGTTCCAAGAGGCCGACACCGTCGGCATCACGCGTGCCTGCACCAAGCACAACTGGCTGATCAAGGACACGGACAAGCTGGCCAATACCATCCACGAGGCATTCCACGTCGCGACCTCCGGTCGCCCCGGCCCGGTGCTGATCGACATCCCCAAGGATGTGCAATTCGCAAACGGCACCTATAGCGAAAAAGCCAAGCGCAAGTCGCATTATGCCCCGCAGGTCAAAGGCGACATCGCCATGATCACGGAACTGGCCGAGGCGATGGCCAAGGCCAAGCGCCCGGTGTTCTATACTGGCGGCGGCGTCATCAACTCAGGCCCCGCAGCCAGCCAGTTGCTGCGCGAGCTCGTGGAGGCGACAGGCTTTCCCATCACATCGACCCTAATGGGTCTGGGCTGCTATCCTGCGTCAGGTCCCGCGTGGCTGGGGATGCTGGGCATGCACGGCACGTATGAGGCAAACCTCGCGATGCACGGCTGCGATCTGATGATCAACATCGGCGCGCGTTTTGACGACAGGATCACCGGGCGCCTTGATGCCTTCAGCCCCAAATCGACCAAAGCGCATATCGATATCGATGCATCATCCATCAATAAAGTGATTCAGGTCGATATGCCGATCCTTGGCGACGTGGCCCATGTGCTGGAAGACCTTCTGAAGGTCTGGAAGGCCCAAGGGAGAAAGACCGAAAAAGAAGCCGTCGCGAAGTGGTGGAAGCAAATCAACGAATGGCGCGCCAAGGATTGCCTTGGCTTCACGCAGGACGGCCCGATCATCCGCCCGCAATACGCCCTTTCCCGTCTGGAAGCCCTGACTAAAAACCACGATCGCTATATCACGACGGAGGTCGGCCAGCACCAGATGTGGGCCGCGCAGTACCTTCGGTTCGAGGATCCGAACCGCTGGATGACCTCTGGCGGCCTTGGCACCATGGGTTATGGCACACCCGCATCCATCGGCGTGCAGATGGCGCACCGCGACAGCCTTGTCATCAACGTGGCGGGCGAAGCGTCCTGGCTGATGAACATGCAGGAAATGGGCACAGCGATGCAGTACCGGTTGCCGGTCAAGCAGTTCATCCTGAACAACGAACGCCTTGGCATGGTGCGCCAGTGGCAGGAGCTGCTGCATGGCGAGCGTTATAGCCAGAGCTGGTCAGAGGCCCTGCCCGATTTCGTGAAGCTGGCCGAGGCTTTTGGCGCGAAGGGCATCCGCTGCGATAACCCTGACGATCTGGACGAGGCAATCAAGGAAATGATTGCCTATGACGGGCCGGTCATATTTGACTGCCTGGTTGAAAAGCACGAAAACTGTTTTCCTATGATTCCTTCGGGCAAGGCGCATAACGAAATGCTGCTCGCCAACGCGCAGTTGCAGGGATCGATCACGGCGACAGGGGCGGTGCTGGTCTAAAAGTCTTCGTCACGAAGACTTTTGCCACCTGAAGACTTTTCATACGAAAAGTCTTCGCCCCAGCCCAAGACACAAGGACACGAACATGTCGGCACTGAACATCAAAAAGGGCGCGAGCAGCCACTCCGCCTATGACCTCCGCTCTACTTTCGGGGAGACCATCGAACGGCACACGTTGGCGGTGATCGTGGAAAACGAACCGGGTGTACTGGCCCGCGTCATCGGCCTGTTTGCCGGTCGCGGTTATAACATCGAAAGCCTGACCGTCGCGGAAATCGACCACACCGGGCACCTGTCGCGGATCACGATCGTGACCACGGGCACGCCGCAGGTCATCGTGCAGATCAAGGCGCAACTGGGCCGGATCGTGCCGGTGCACGAGGTCCATGACCTGACGGTTGAAGGCCCATCAGTCGAGCGTGAACTTGCGCTGCTGAAGGTGGCCGGTCAGGGCGAAGCGCGGGTCGAGGCGCTGCGCCTTGCGGATATCTTCCGCGCCAGCGTCGTGGACAGCACGCTGCAGTCGTTCGTGTTCGAAATCACCGGCACGCCGGAAAAGATCGGTGCCTTTGCCGAACTGATGCGCCCCTTGGGTCTGCAGGAGGTCGCGCGGACTGGTGTGGCCGCCCTTGCACGGGGCAAGAAAAGCCACGTCTGATCAGGGGACCGGACGGCGTCCATCGGCAGCGCGCCTGCTGTGCCTCTCATGCCTTTGGGGCTCGTTGATTCCTGAAAGACGGCCTGCTGTTCCACGTTGTCCAGCAGGCCGTTTCCATTGGCATGAAAGGACGCAAACACCTGTTGCGTCATGGCCGGGTATTGCAGCTGCATCTGAACCAGTGATTTTGACAGGCCGTTGCCAGCCCCGATCTGTCCGGTGCCAGCGCAGTCTGTGCTGAGTCAAAGGGCGGTTAGAACGGGGATATAGTACGAAAGATCGGAATAATAGTCACCTTTTGTTGAAGATCCATTCCATGCGAGCGCAGCCCTCGTCCATTTTGTTCCGCTGGTACTTGCGCGAGCCCCAGCCGGGTCTTGCGCGTGACCACACCGCCCCCTTGCCCCTGCCCGCTGGCCCGGCCACAGTGCGCTCAAAGCTCCAAGGATACCGCATGGCCCGCAAGATCATAATCGACACCGACCCAGGACAGGACGACGCCGTCGCGATCCTGCTCGCCCTCGCCTCGCCAGAGCTGGAGGTGCTAGGCATAACCGCCGTGGCGGGTAACGTGCCCTTGGACATTACGCAGAAGAACGCGCGCATTGTGTGCGAATTGGCCGGACGCAGCGACATGAAGGTCTATGCTGGCTGCGATGCGCCGCTGACGCGCAAGCTGGTCACGGCAGAACATGTGCACGGCAAGACCGGCCTTGACGGCCCGCAGCTGGCCGAGCCCATCATGCCGCTGCAGGGCGAACACGCCGTCGATTATATCATCGACACGCTGCGCAGCGCGCCAGCGGGTACGATCACGCTGTGCCCACTTGGGCCGCTGACGAACATCGCGCTGGCGTTTCGCCGCGCCCCCGACATCATCGAACGGGTGCAGGAAATCGTTCTGATGGGCGGTGCCTATTTTCAGGTTGGCAACATCACCCCGGCCGCAGAGTTCAACATCTACGTCGACCCCGAGGCCTCGGCAGAGGTCTTTGCCGCCGGCGTACCGCTGGTCGTGATGCCGCTGGACGTGACTCACAAGGCGCTGACTACACAAACCCGCGTCGATGCGTTCCGCGCCATGGGGACCCGCGTCGGTGAAATGGTCGCCGCGTGGACGAACTTCTTCGAACGATTTGACAAGGAAAAATACGGCTCTGAAGGTGCGCCACTGCATGATCCTTGCGTCATCGCCTACCTGCTGCAACCGGATCTGTTCACCGGCCGCTATGTGAATGTGATGGTCGAGACGGGCTCGGACCTGACCCTCGGCATGACCGTCGCCGATTGGTGGCGCGTCACGGACCGGGTGCCCAACGCCATGTTTATGGGGGACATCGACGCCAATGGCTTCTTTGCGCTGCTGACCGAAAGGCTGGCCCGCCTATGAGCACTGCAATCGCCCTTGCGACCGGCAACGATGCCGACCGCATCATGGACCTGATGGCGCGCTATCATGCCGATGCGCAGTTGCACTATGACGACACGCACCGTGCGCAGGTCACGGGCCCGTTGCTGGATGGATCGCCCCTTGGGGCGGTCTGGCTGATCGGCCCGAAAAGCAGCCCGCTGGGCTATGTCATGGTGACCTTCGGCTGGTCGATGCCCCACGGCGGCATGGTCGGCTGGCTCGAGGAATGCTACATCCGCCCTTCGGTGCGCGGACGCGGGATCGGGACAGAGGTGCTGCACGCGGTGGCCGTCAACCTGGGCCGGGCCGGAATGCAGGCGATGCACGCCATCCTGCCACCCGCCAACCCGGACGAGGCGGCGCGCTTTTGCGCACGCGCAGGCTTTCGTCCTGTCCGCGATGTGCGCATGATGACTGATCCGCTGTGATTACATTCGATAACAGCTTTGCCCGTCTGCCACAGCAGATGTTTACGGCGCAGACACCGACAGCGGTGCGTGCGCCGCACATGCTCGCAGTGAACGCTGATCTAGGCGCGCTGCTTGGGATCGATGCGGGTTGGCTCGCTAGCGATGCGGCAACGCAAGTGCTGTCCGGCAATGCCGTGCCGGATGGGGCCGCCCCGCTGGCGCAGCTTTATGCCGGGCACCAGTTCGGCAACTGGAACCCGCAACTGGGCGACGGCCGCGCAATTCTGCTGGGAGAGGTCATCGGCACCGACGGCATCCGCCGCGATATACAGCTGAAGGGATCGGGCCGCACACCCTATAGCCGCAGCGGTGATGGCCGCGCTTGGCTGGGGCCGGTGCTGCGCGAATACCTCGTGTCAGAGGCGATGGCCGCCATGGGCGTGCCCACGACCCGCGCGCTGGCCGCGGTGGCCACCGGGGAAAGCGTGCAGCGCGAGACCGCCCTACCCGGCGGAGTGCTGACCCGCGTTGCCCGCAGTCATATCCGCGTCGGCAGCTTTCAGGTGCATGCGTCGCGGCAGGATATCCCCGCGCTGCAAGCGCTCGCCGATCACATCATAGCGCGGCACTATCCGGAGGCGGAGGGCATCCCCGGCCTACTGGACGCCGTTGTCGCAGCGCAGGCGCAACTGATCGCGCAGTGGATGGGTCTGGGGTTCATCCACGGCGTGATGAACACCGACAACATGGCCGTCAGCGGAGAGACAATCGACTACGGCCCCTGCGCCTTCATGGACACCTATAACCCGCAGCAGGTCTTCAGCTCTATCGACCGAGGCGGGCGCTATGCCTATGACAACCAGCCGGGGATTGCGCTGTGGAATCTGGCGCAGCTGGCCACAGCGCTGATCCCACTCATGCCCGATCAGGACGCGGCGATTGCGGATTTCACCACACGGATCAACCGCTTCCCCAATCTGTATCAGGCGGCTTGGGTGCAGGTTTTCGGGGCCAAGATCGGCCTGCCCGACCCGGTGCTGGCGGACGCGGAACTGATCCAACGCTTGCTGACGCTGATGGCCAAGGACGGGGCTGATTTCACGAATACCTTCGCCACTCTGGCGACGCCGCAGGCCCAGGATCAGTTTACCGACCGCGCGGCCTTTGCCGATTGGGTCGCCGATTGGGAACACCGCCGCGCGCCGGGCTACGCGCAGATTATGTCGCAGGCCAACCCGCAGATCATCCCGCGCAATCACCAGATCGAGGCAATGATTATCGCCGCCACTGCGGGCGACATGGGACCGTTCAACAACATGCTCAACGTTGTCACCCGTCCCTTTGATCCGCTGGATGACAAACGCGCGCCTTATGCCGCGCCGCCAACCGATCAGCAGATCGTAACCGCCACATTCTGCGGTACCTGACCACTTCTTTTCGTCAAAAATATCCTCGCCGAAGGCATATCAGCTCACCACCGGTGTCATCGCTGCAGATCAACCCAAACAGCTAAACCCGCACCAAGAATGCAGTGCGGGCCCCGCAGGGCCCGCTCCGTTATAATAAAACTGCGCAGCGCGCTTATTCGGTTACGACAACCTTGGCCATCACATCGGGCGTGCCGGTCACGGACCCGTTCGGGCCATCGCCTATCTTGATCTGATCAACCACATCCATGCCTTCAGTCACCTGACCGACTATGGTGTACTGGCCGTCCAGAAACGGGCCGGGTGCGAACATGATAAAGAACTGGCTGTTCGCAGAATCTGGGTTTTGGCTGCGGGCCATGCCGACCACACCGCGATCAAAGCTCATTTCGTTAGTGAACTCTGCGGGGATGTCCGGCAGGTCGGACCCGCCCATACCGGCGCTGGACGTATCGCCATCTGCTTTACCGAATTCCACGTCGCCGGTCTGCGCCATGAAGCCTTCGATCACGCGGTGAAAGACGACGCCGTCATAGCCGCCATCTGCCGCGATCTTTTCGATCTGGGCGACGTGCTGGGGGGCAGTGTCCTCGAACAGGTCAACGTGGATCGTGCCATTCGCCTGACCTGCAACCGTGATGTCCAGACCGGCAGCAAAGGCCGGTGCGGACAGCACGCACAGGGCTGCAGCCAGCTTATACATCAGCAGCCACCTTGACGCTGATCATGCGGTCGGGGTTGCGGGGAGGCTCGCCTTTGGCGATTGCATCGACGTGGGCCATACCTTCGATGACCTGACCGTAAACGGTGTATTGGCCGTTCAGGAAATCGTTATCTTTGAAGCTGATAAAGAACTGGCTGTTGGCCGAATTGGGGCTGGCGGAACGTGCCGCACCCAATGCGCCGCGGGCGTGCGGCACCTTGGAAAATTCTGCAGGCAGATCGGGCTTGTCGGACCCGCCGGTGCCAGCGCGGCCCGGGTTATAGTCCTTTTCCATGTTCGCATGTTCCACGTCACCAGTCTGCGCCATGAAGCCATCGATCACGCGGTGAAAGGCGACATTGTCATAGGCACCGGCGCGGGCCAGTTCCTTCATTCGCTCCACGTGCTTGGGGGCGACGTCAGGCAGCAACTGAATGACGACATCGCCGTCCTTCAAGGTCATGATGATCGTGTTTTCTGGATCTTTAATATCGGCCATTGGGGCACCTCTTTGTTGAAAACTTGGGCATGACATATGGCGGATGTGGCCCGATGCCAAGTCACGCCCGGTTGACGCGGGCGCAACCTTGCCACAGGAATACCGGAAAACAGCGGATGGAGGCCAATATGGCTTGGAATACACTTGATGACATGGACCTTAGCGGTAAGCGCGTTCTGGTGCGGGTGGATATCAACGTGCCCATGGCAGATGGTCAGGTGACCGATACCACGCGGATCGACCGCATCGTGCCGACGGTCAAAGACATTCAGGCCAAGGGCGGCATGCCGATCCTGCTGGCGCATTTTGACCGCCCCAAGGGCAAGGTCGTGCCGGAGATGTCGCTGAAACAAATTGTGCCCGCGCTGTCCGCTGCGCTAGGTCAGGTCGTGACATTTATCGACAGTGACTATGGCGAGGCTGTGGCCAAGATGACAGCGAGCGACGTGGCCTTGCTGGAAAATCTACGCTTCAATCCAGGCGAAGAAGCCAATGACGCAGGCTTTGCGCAGCGTCTGGCGTCTCTGGGCGATGTCTATGTCAACGACGCGTTTTCGACTGCGCACCGCGCCCATGCCAGCACAGAGGCGCTGGCATACCTGCTGCCCGCCTGCGCTGGCCGCCTGATGGCAGAGGAGCTGGACGCGCTGGAAAAGGCGCTTGGCACGCCGGAACGCCCGGTAGTCGCCGTCGTTGGTGGGGCAAAGGTGTCGACCAAGCTGGACCTGCTGAGCAACCTTGTCGAAAAAGTCGATGTGCTGGTGATCGGCGGCGGCATGGCGAACACGTTCCTTGCCGCCAGCGGCATTGATGTCGGCAACTCCTTGTGCGAGCATGATCTAGCGCAGACCGCCCGCGATATCGTCGCCAAGGCCGCTACAAAGGGCTGCGCGATTCTGCTACCCCGCGACGTTGTTGTGGCGCGCGAATTCAAGGCCGGTGCGGCGAATGAGACCGTCAAATCCGAGGACTGCCCGGCGGATGCTATGATTCTTGACGCGGGTCCCGATTCTGTCGCGCATATTGTGCAGGCGCTGGAACGGGCGAAAACACTGGTATGGAATGGCCCGCTGGGCGCGTTCGAGATTGAACCCTTTAACGCGGCCACCAACGCGGCGGCCAAAGCGGCGGCTACGCTGACCCGCGAGGGCAAGCTAATTTCAGTCGCGGGCGGCGGCGATACGGTCGCGGCGTTGAATGCCGCAGGCGCAGCGGATGATTTCACCTATGTCAGCACCGCCGGTGGCGCGTTTCTGGAGTGGATGGAAGGCAAAACGCTGCCGGGTGTGGCGGCTTTGGACCACTAAGCCAGAGCGTTAGCGCTATCACATTGAACGTTAGCGCAACCATAATTGTCACTCCGACGCCCCCTGCCTATGCACTGACCGGGGGCGTTTTGCCTTAGCTTTAGAGGAGTGACAGGGTGAACAAGGACATGGCGGCGCAGGTTCGCGCGGGGAACGGATTTATCGCTGCACTTGATCAGAGCGGCGGATCGACCCCCAAGGCGCTGGCCGCCTATGGCGTGTCAGAGGAAGTATTTGGATCGGACTTGGAAATGTTCGACATGATCCACACGATGCGCAACCGGATCGTGAACGCCCCTGCCTTTAACGGTGACAAGGTCGTCGGCGCGATCCTGTTCGAGGATACAATGGACCGCCAGTTTGCGGGCCAGCCTGCGGCAGATCACCTGTGGAACGTGCAGCGCGTCGTTCCTTTTCTAAAGATCGACAAAGGCTTAGAGGCCGAAGCTAACGGCGTTCAGATGATGAAGCCGATGCCGAGTCTGGACGCCATGTTGGACCGCGCCCATGCGCTTGGTGTGTTTGGGACCAAGGAACGGTCCGTCATTCATGCCGCCAATACGGCGGGCATCGACGCCATCGTCGCGCAGCAGTTCGACATCGGCCGCCAGGTTCTGGCGCACGATATGATGCCGATTCTCGAACCCGAGATCACGATCAGCATTTATGACAAGGCAGAGGCCGAACAGCTGCTGCTGGACAGCGTGCTGCGCCATCTTGATGCGCTGCCGGACGGCACCGAGATCATGATCAAGCTAACCCTGCCAGAGGTCGCGGGCACCTATCAGGCCCTAGTCGATCACCCCAAGGTCATGCGCGTTGTCGCCCTGTCCGGCGGCTATGACCTGACTGAGGCGACACGCCGCCTGGCGCAGAACCCCGGCATTATCGCCAGCTTCAGCCGCGCCCTGACCCAAGGTCTGTCGGCGCAGCAATCCGATGCCGACTTTGATGCGGCCATCGCCAAGACCATCGACACGATCCACGCCGCATCCATCGCCGGCTGAGTTTTGTCGGCCACGGTTGCAAAGAGTTTTGCAACCGTGGCCAAAAACCTATTTTCCCTGACCAATAGGTATGAGATCGTGCTTCTAATGCGCCTTTTAGAGGTGCGAGTGAGGCACGCATGAACGAAAACAGCCGTCCCGGTCTGGGCACCCTTGTATATTTTCTGCTGACCCTGATGCTGGGGCTTTATTTTACCTTTGCTGCCATTCAGGGCGACTATGGCGTATTTAAACGTGCCGAAGTGGATGCCGAAGCCCTCGTGCTGCACGACGAACTGGCGAGCCTTCAGATCGAACTGGACGCCATGGAAAACCTGACCAAGCGCCTGTCCGACGACTTCCTTGATCTGGACCTGCTCGACGAGCAAGCCCGCGATGTGCTGGGCATGGTGCGGACTGACGAAATCGTCATTCAGTAGTCATTGGCAATATCGATTGGATTAATCCACCTGATCGGATTGCGTTAGGTCACCGGCCACCTTATCATCCCCAGTTAGTTTAACACTATACTATCTGTTCTAGCACAGAGGGAGCGACCATGCCGCCGAAGAAGCCAGATACTAGGGCAAACGTCTCAGCTGAGGAATTGCTAGGTCATTACCGCGAAATGCTGATGATCCGCCGGTTCGAAGAAAAGGCGGGCCAGCTATATGGCATGGGCCTGATCGGTGGTTTCTGCCACCTTTACATCGGACAAGAAGCGGTCGTCGTCGGCCTGGAAGCTGCGGCTTCGGAAGGCGACAAGCGCGTTACATCCTACCGCGACCACGGCCATATGCTGGCCTGCGGCATGGACCCAAAGGGGATCATGGCCGAATTGACAGGCCGCAAGGGCGGCTTTTCAAAGGGTAAAGGCGGGAGCATGCACATGTTCTCGAAGGAAAAGCATTTCTACGGCGGCCACGGCATTGTTGCAGCGCAGGTGCCGCTGGGTGCCGGCCTAGCATTCGCCGACAAATACCTTGGCAACGACCGCGTGACGTTTACCTATTTTGGCGACGGCGCTGCGAACCAAGGTCAGGTCTATGAGGCCTATAATATGGCGGAACTCTGGGATCTGCCGGTGATCTTCGTGATCGAGAACAACCAGTATGCGATGGGCACGTCGGTCAAGCGGTCCACCAAGTCGCCGTCCCTATGGGAACGCGGCGCTGCTTACGGTATCCCGGGCGAAGAAGTAGATGGCATGGACGTATTGGCTGTGAAAGCTGCTGGCGAAAAGGCCGTCGCGCACTGCCGCGCTGGCAAAGGCCCCTACATCCTAGAGGTTAAAACCTACCGCTATCGCGGCCATTCCATGTCGGACCCGGCAAAATACCGGACCCGCGAAGAAGTGCAAAAGATGCGTGACGAGCGTGACCCGATCGAGCAGATCCGCGAAATGCTGCTGACTGGCAAGCACGCGACCGAAGACGACCTGAAAGCCATCGACAAGGACATCAAGGCGATCATCAACGAGGCCGCCGAATTCTCGAAAGAGAGCCCGGAGCCGGCGCTTGAAGAGCTTTGGACCGACATCTACGCAACCGACGTCCCGCAGGAGGCCTGAGCCATGGCAACTGAAATTTTGATGCCCGCCCTATCCCCCACGATGGAGGAAGGCACGCTGGCAAAGTGGCTGGTCAAAGAAGGTGACAAAGTCGCCTCTGGCGACATTCTGGCCGAGATTGAAACCGACAAGGCCACGATGGAATTCGAGGCCGTGGACGAGGGCGTGATCGGCAAAATCATCGTGGCCGAAGGCACAACAGGTGTGAAGGTCAATGATGTGATCGCCGTGCTGCTAGAAGACGGCGAGAGCATGGACGAAGTGGCAACGGCACCGAAGGCCGCTGAAGCCGCAGCAACGCAGGCGCAGGCAGAAAAGGCTCCCGCAGCGGCAAAAACTGCGACCCCTGCCCCGATCGACGTCAGCCCCGACTGGCCCGAAGGCACGGAAGTCAAATCCACGACCGTTCGCGAAGCCCTGCGCGACGCGATGGCCGAGGAAATGCGCCGCGACGACACCGTATTGCTGATGGGTGAAGAAGTCGGCGAATACCAAGGTGCCTATAAGATCAGCCAAGGTTTGCTGGACGAATTCGGTGCCAAGCGCATCATCGACACGCCAATTACCGAGCATGGCTTTGCCGGAATCGCGGTTGGTGCGTCCTTTGGCGGTCTGCGTCCCATCGTGGAATTCATGACCTTCAACTTTGCCCTGCAGGCGATGGACCACCTGATCAACTCTGCCGCCAAGACGTTGTATATGTCCGGTGGCCAGATGGGGGCACCGATAGTGTTCCGTGGCCCGAACGGTGCCGCCGCCCGCGTGGGCGCGCAGCACTCTCAGGATTTCGCCGCATGGTTCATGCAGATCCCCGGTCTGAAGGTTTGCATGCCCTATTCGGCAGCTGACGCGAAGGGTCTGATGAAATCCGCGATACGCGATCCGAACCCGGTGATTTTTTTGGAAAACGAGATCCTGTATGGCCGTTCCTTCGACGTGCCGGTCATGGATGATTTCACGATCCCCTTCGGCAAGGCCAAGATCGAGCGGGCCGGCGACGATGTGACCATCGTGTCCTTTGGCATAGGCATGACCTACGCGCTTGCTGCGGCTGAAACGCTGGCAGAAGACGGGATCAACGCCGAGGTCATCAATCTGCGCACCCTGCGCCCGATGGACACGGAAACCATCCTAGCTTCGGTCCGCAAAACCAACCGCTGTGTGACCGTCGAAGAAGGCTGGCCGCAGGGCAGCGTCGGCGGCTACATCAGTGGTGTGATCATGCAGGAAGCGTTCGATTATCTGGACGCCCCGGTCATCACCTGCACCGGCAAGGACGTGCCGATGCCCTATGCCGCAAACCTTGAAAAACATGCCTTGCTGACCGTCGATGAAGTCATCGCCGCGGTCAAAAAAGTCACCTACCGGTAAGGAGCGAGAGCGATGCCTACAGAAATTCTGATGCCCGCCCTGTCCCCCACAATGGAGGAAGGCACGCTGGCAAAATGGCTGGTCAAAGAGGGCGACAGCGTCGCCTCTGGCGACTTGCTGGCTGAAATCGAAACCGACAAGGCCACGATGGAGTTCGAGGCCGTAGACGAGGGCGTGATCGGCAAGATCATGGTCGCCGAAGGCACCGAAGGCGTAAAGGTTAACGCCGTAATTGCGGTGCTGCTGATGGACGGCGAAAGCGCAGGCGACATCGGCAAGGCGTCCGCGTCTAAGGCCGAGGCGTCATCAAACACCGCTCCGGCAGAATCGTCCAAAGCGAAAAAGCCCGCCAAGGGCAATGGACCTGGCGGCGGCGCAGCGCAGGGTGAAAAAGCCCCCGTCAAGAACAGCGACCGCGTGTTTGCATCCCCCCTTGCGCGCCGCATTGCGGCAGACAAGGGTCTGGATCTTGCAGGCATCACAGGGTCTGGCCCCAAGGGCAGAATCGTCAAGGCTGACGTGGAAAACGCGACAGCTCATGCGAAAGCCGCTGCACCTTCCGCGAAGGCCGATTTGCCCGCTTCCAAGGGTGGTGCCGCAATGGCGTCTGGCCCGACGACGGAACAAGTCATCAAGATGTATGACGGGCGTCCGTTTGAAGAGGTCAAGCTGGACGGGATGCGCAAAACGATTGCCGCCCGTCTGACCGAAGCTAAGCAGTCCGTGCCGCATTTCTATCTGCGCCGCGACATCGTGATGGACGATCTGATGAAGTTCCGCGCCCAGTTGAACAAGCAGCTGGAAGGCCGCGGCGTCAAGCTCTCGGTCAATGACTTCATAATCAAGGCCTGCGCGCTGGCCCTGCAACAGGTGCCAGAGGCGAACGCCGTCTGGGCCGGTGATCGCACGCTGAAGTTCACCAAATCAGACGTGGCGGTGGCTGTCGCCATCGAGGGCGGCCTCTTCACCCCGGTCCTTAAGGATGCCGAGATGAAGTCGCTGTCCGCGCTCTCTGCCGAAATGAAAGACCTCGCCACCCGCGCTCGCGACCGCAAGCTAGCGCCCCATGAGTATCAGGGTGGTAGCTTTGCGATTTCGAACCTTGGTATGTTCGGCATCGACAACTTTGACGCCATCATCAACCCGCCGCACTCTGCGATCCTTGCGGTTGGTGCGGGCGCTAAAAAGCCAATCGTTGGCAAAGATGGCGAGCTGACCGTCGGCACGGTGATGTCCGTCACGCTGTCCGTTGACCACCGCGTCATCGATGGAGCGTTGGGTGCTAACCTGCTGAACGCCATAAAGGAAAACCTTGAAAATCCGATGACGATGCTGGCCTGATACCGGCACATGCCTGCGTTGATCTAGATCAACGCAGGCTTCGGTCACTCCATGCGAAACGGGCTCCTGTAACGATACAGGAGCCCGTTTTCATTCATGAACTGGAAAGATCATTTGGCCGAGGCGTCGGCCAATCTTGTCAGCTTTCGCAAGGCGGCACCGGACACGGCAAAGGGGTTCGGCGCGTTGTCTCAGGCAGCATTGTCAGAGGGCAGCGTCACTCTACGTCACAAGGAACTGAGGTGCATTGCAATCGGCATTGCCAAACAATGCGACGATTGCATCGGCTTTCACGTCAAAGCCGCCATGCTCGCGGGCGTCTCACGCGAAGAAATCGTCGAGAAGATCTCTGTCGCGATGTACATGGGCGGCGGGCCGTCGTTTATGTATAGAGCAACGGCGTTGGACGCCTTCGATCAGATTAGCGTCTGACCTTCGTCCGCCAGGATATGGTTCATCGACAGCGCAGGCTGCGCGCAGCCTGCTTCGCCCACGATCTTGGCGGGCACACCTGCCACGGTTTTCATCGGCGGCACGTCATGCAGCACGACAGAACCGGCGGCAATCCGGCTGCAATGACCGATGGTGATATTGCCAAGCACCTTTGCGCCTGCACCAATCAGAACGCCGTTCCCGATCGTGGGATGGCGCTTTTCCTCTTCCTTGCCAGTTCCGCCCAGCGTGACGGAATGCAGCATGGACACGTTGTCACCGATCACGGCCGTTTCGCCCACAACAATAGAATGGGCGTGGTCGATCATGATGCCCTTGCCAATTTTTGCGGCTGGGTGGATGTCAACGCCAAAGGCCTCTGACACGCGCATTTGAACGAAATAGCCCAGATCGAACTGGCCATCCTGCCAAAGCCAATTGCTAAGCCGGTACGCCTGAATTGCCTGATATCCTTTGAAAAACATCAACGGCTGCATCAGCCGGTGGCATGCGGGATCACGATCCATCGTGGCCACCAGATCAGCGCGGGCATCCTGCACCAGAGTATGACACTGGGCATAGGCTTCGTCGGCAATATCACGAATATTCTGGGCCGACATTTCAGACGATTCCAGCTTCATCGCGATGCGATAGGCCAGCGCATCGTCAAAGCGGGCGTGCTGCAGGACGCCTGCGTGCAACATCGCCCCCATGCTGGGCGATGCGGCAACAGCGCTGCGCGCCTCTTCACCAATCTTTTCCCACACCGGATCGATGCTATGAAGTTTCGCCTGAATATAGGCCATCGCAAACATTCCTCACCGCGTCTATTTTTATGGAATATAGCGTTTGCTGCGAATAATCAAAGGCCCCTCTTTCTAACAATGCCGACAACACTGCCTGCAATGCCGTCCGGGAGGCCGCACCGGACATGGCAGCTTGGCACGGCCCCTGCCTGCGCAGCCGCCCCCCAGCGCGCCATCGCCCCACACGGCGTGTTGCTGCCCCAGCCGCTTGCCAAACCTGTCAGCCAGGCGCGCGCCTTCGACCATACGGGCGGCGACAGTTTGCTGCGGACACAAAGGCCGCGCCAGTATGGCGCGGGCGGCTATGTCCAGATCGGTCAGATGAACCGGGCGCATCAGCCGCCGATCTCGATCCCGGTAAACGGCCCGGTGCTATAGCGCGTGGACAGCTGAGCGACTTAGATGACAAAGGCTACCGAAATACCGTCCGCCTGCTGCATCGCCTAGGTCTAGACCCACCCCGGCGCATCCACGCGGTCCTATCGCCGCATCGCCTTGCCGCACCTGCACGACATAGGTCTGCGTCTCTTCGCCCCGCAGCACATCCCCGCGCTCCGGGATGCCGCCTAAGACGCGGAACAAGTGGAAATGGGCATCGAACAGCATTTAATGTGGTGAATGGATCAATCCTGCCCTGAACGGGCGGAGCCCCGTCTTCCATCAAATAAGCCTGAACTAGAAAGGCCCGGCTGTGCGACAGCTTGACATGGGCAACTTGGAGCTTGGTGCGTTCGTCACCCAAGACCGCAAAGTCTTCGCTCCAGTCGAACTAGAATGCCTCACCCAGACGAAAGGACAGCGGCACGAAGGCACCGTGCCCTGTCGTCTGCTGCTCTCGCTGCCGATCTGGTGGTTCTCGGATTTACCGGGCCCAACGGCCGTGTCGTGATTTTTGCGCGTGATTGGCGGGCCTATCAAGCAGCACATGCATCTCGACCGGCAAACAATCCTCGCCAACCCCTTCCAGATAGGTGTTCCCATTCAGCAGCAACTGGCCATAGATGGCCTCCAGAAGTTCTGCCGTGCTTTGCGCACCATTCGGCCACGCCAGCAAGTCCTGCGCCGGGTGCCTGTCATAGCGTTTCAGACGGCCCTGGACCATCAACGGCAGCGCGCTCACGGCCTCAGAGATCATCTTGACCGCCTGAAACCCCACCGGGTTCGTCATGCATCCAGAGTGCGTCAGCGACGCCGTATCCCGCGCACTTCAGGCCGCACGGCCAAGGCTGGCAATGGCCACCAGCGGACCTTCAGCCGAGGCCTTCGTCTCTGGCACCGCCTCACCGCGCCCAGCCCCCTTGCCGAAGAATTCAAACATAGCTTACTCCTTGATCACGCCGCACACTCAGTTCGATAACCAGAGTTCTGACAGCCAAGTCTGAATGATCCCCGCCCCCACCGCCCGTACGGCAGGGACGGGACGGAATGACGCTACATGCTTCGCATCTGCGGCGCGTGCCACCCCTGCGTCGGGGCGATCATTAGCTCGTGCAGCACCCAGACCAATGCGTCGACCCGGTCAGGAGAGCCTGAACCCGCAAAGCCGCCCTTGGTCATCAGGCACATCTGATCCTCCAGCGTGCCCAGCCCCCGCAGATGCGTGACGCGGCCCTGTTCATACAGCGCCGCCACAGGTTCGGCCCGCGCGACCTTGCCCTTGGTCGCCGTCACCTTGCGATACGGTACCAACGGATCGATATGCCGCACGATCGCCTCGACCATGTCGCCCCCCAGATTGACCTCTACCACCAGCCAGTCCAAGTTGTGCAGGTGAAGCGCGGCAACCGCCGCCCGCGCCCATTCCAAGGGCGAGGCCGCTTGCACCGTCGCATCCTCCAGCACAATGCCTTCCAGTTCAGCGGCGACCCCTGCGCCACCATACCGGCCACCACAATCCCGCAGGCATGCGAGCTTTTGTGCACCGTCGCGGCGGATCGACCGCCACAATGATCCGGTTTAGAACCGGCGCAGAGTTCACCATTGCCGCCTTCAACGCACCACTCGACCAAAGCGCCCCCGGCGCATCCGACAGCAGCACACCGTCCAGATCCTGCCGCCCCTGCCGCGTTCCACCATAGCGGCACTGCACTTCCTCCAGAAACGCAGGCGCTAGGTTGGCGGCATTCTCGAACGTCGTGGCATGGGTCTGCGCCGTACTCCCCCGCTCCAGCATATCGCGCATCACAGGTAAATTACGCAGATACATCGTCATAGACGCCCGCGGATCGCGCCCCAGCCGCAGACAAAGCTCCACCATATCCCAGGTCGCCTGCCCCTGCTTCCACTTCGCCAACTCGTCCGCCCAGACCGCGCCAAACTGCGGCACGCGCAGCGCCTCTGGATCGAACGCCGAATACAGAGTTGCTTGCGCCCCATTCGGCCAGCGCAGCATCTTGCGCCGCGCAATCCACTCTTGCCGACTATCACGCGGCGCGCAGACAATGATGCCACTGTCCCCAAACACCATCACCTCGCGCGCCGGATCATAGGTTAAGCCAATGATCCCCACACGCCGCGCCACCCCTTGGCCCGCGGCACTGGCCCCTCGACTGTTGACCGCACCCATTCCGCGCCAGCCCGCGTCTTTCCCGCACCGCGCTCGCCTAAAATCACCCAAGACGGCCCGTCCCCACCCGGTGGCAACTGATGCGGCATCGCCCAGAACTTAAACAGATGCGGTAGGACCCGCAGTTCCCGGTCGCCCATCCCCTCTAAAAACGCGTCCTGCGCCCTCGGCGCTGCGGATGCGATCAAGAGTGCGCCCAATCCCAGCGCGGATGTTGTCATGGTTGATGTCTCCGTCGTCCGTGCCTTGCCCGAATTTCTCAATGAAGTTATCTTTGGCTTTCAAAAGGTAAACATGGGTGGCCTACAATTCGGCCAGCTTGGCGGCATGCGCCTTGGACGGCGGCCCGCCGTCCACGCTGATCTGTTCAAGTTGTTCAAGAAAGATCGTCTTCAGGGCCTGACAAAAGCCCGCCAACTCGCGGACACGCGCAAGCGCTGTTGCTCGCCCAATAGGCGCTGGTTCGTCTGTTTGTGTCACGATGTGTATTGCCGGTCCGAAATCTTCCGTGACAGTCGAAAGTCCGCCCCCGCCCCAGCAAGATGGGGAAGCAGGCGCAAGGGATCAGTCTTCCAGCTCTCTGCAAGCTTACGGCCAGAAGCCTAATAAGGTGTGATGCAAAGCCAGCGGCTGCACGGTCCACTTAAGGATTGGTACAACCCCATTTTACAGATTGATGTTTAGTTTCCGCTACCTGTAGCCTGCTTCGCCTCTATGACGCGCCAGGCGGCGACGTTGCGGTTATGCTCGTCAAGCGTCTTGGCAAAGGCGTGACCGCCGCTTCCATCCGCCACAAAGAACACAAAGTCCGTCATGTCGGGGTTCAGCGCAGCCTCAATGCTGGCCTTGCCCGGGTTCGCAATCGGCGTCGGCGGCAGCGCAGGGATCACATAGGTGTTCCACAGCGTCGGCGCATCCAGCTCGCTGCGGCGCAAGCCGCGCCCCAGAATTCCTTCACCCTTGGTCACGCCATAGATGACCGCCGGGTCCGTCTGCAAACGCATCCCCCGCTCCAGCCGGTTGACAAAGACGCTGGCAACCTGCCGCCGCTCTGTCGGCACACCGGTTTCCTTTTCCACCAAAGACGCCAGAATCAGCGCCTCTTCGGGCGTGGAAATCGGCAAGCCATCAGCCCGAGCAGCCCAGCTCTCGGCCAAGATCTGCGTCTGCGCAGCCTGCATCCGCCCAATGATTCCCGCGCGTTCGCCGCCCGGCGTGAACTCATAGCTGTCCGGTGCGAGGCTGCCCTCGTCTGGCGTTTCCGCAATCGTGCCGTCCAGAATATCAATCTTGCGCAGCGCGTTGGCGACCTGCCAGCTTGTCACGCCCTCGGCCACAGCCAGACGATAACGCGTATCGGCTTCCTGCTTCACGACCTCATATTCCGCCGGCACATTATCAACCTCGGGATCAAACTCTGCCACTTCGGCATAATTGCTCGTCGCCGGATCCAACTCGCGGATCTGCACCAGATTGCGCCGCACACCTACACGGTAAACGACTTCCGTGCCGCAAGTACTTTGCCCGCTGCTAGTTACCAGCGCGACGATCGCCGCCATCGACGCGCCCTCAGGCACCAAAAAGCTACCTGCCTTCAGATCACCCGACCGGTCGGAATAATCAGCGCCCATCCGGAAAATCACACCAGAGCTGACAGCTCCCTGGGCTTCCAACTGCTCGGTGACCCTCCGCATGTTCGACCCCGGTTCCACCTGCAGGCAAATCCCCTGCGTCAGCGGGCCCACAGCCTGATAGGACTGCGTGCCCCAGACGATAACCCCGGCTGCCAGAAACAGGGCCACGATCAAAAAGGTAATCCCATTGGCCGCAATATGTCGCCACATCAGCGCACTTTCCCCAGCACCAAGGTCGCGTTCGTGCCGCCAAAGCCAAAGGAGTTCGACAGCGCAATATCAATCTTGCGCGGCACTTTTCCGTTCGCACACAGATCAACAACTGTGTCGCAATCCACGTTTTCAAGGTTGATCGTCGGCGGCGCGACCTGATCGCGGATTGCCAACACACTGAAAATCGCCTCAATCGCGCCCGCAGCACCCAGCAAGTGCCCCGTCATCGACTTGGTGGACGACATCGTCAGCTTTGCAGCCGCCTCCGGCCCGACCAGCCGCTCGACCGCGCCCAGCTCTATCGTATCAGCCATCGTGGACGTGCCATGCGCGTTCACATAATCAATCTGCAACGGCTCAATCCCGGCATTACGGCACGCCGCGCGCATCGCCCGCTCGGCACCCTCATGGTCGGGGGGCGGCGCAGTGATGTGATAGGCATCGCCTGACAGGCCATAACCCAGCACTTCTGCATAAATTTTCGCACCGCGCGCGATGGCGTGCTCGTACTCTTCCAGTACGACAATGCCCGCGCCTTCGCCCATGACAAACCCATCGCGGGCGCTGTCCCAGGGACGGCTCGCCTTGGCCGGATCATCGGTAAACTTCGTCGACAGGGCCTTGCAGGCATTGAACCCGGCGATCCCGATCTTGCAAATCGCAGCCTCTGCGCCGCCCGCAACCATCACATCCGCGTCGCCATGCTGGATCAGACGGCTTGCATCACCAATCGCGTGCGAGCCTGTCGAACAGGCCGTCACGACGGAATGGTTCGGCCCGCGAAAGCCGTAACGGATGCTGACCTGACCGGAAATAAGGTTGATCAGCGCGCCGGGTACAAAGAACGGTGACACGCGGCGCGGTCCCTTTTCTTCCATCATCACAGCCGTATTCGCGATGGAATTCAGCCCGCCGATCCCAGATCCGATCAGCACGCCAGTGCGCTCCTGATCTTCGCGTTCCGTCGGCATCCAGCCGCTGTCTTCCACAGCCTGCTGCGCCGCCGCCATACCAAACAGGATAAAGGTATCAACCTTGCGCTGCTCTTTGGGCTCCATATAGGTGTTTGCGTTGAAGGTCCCGTCGCTGCCATCGCCAAGCGGCACTTCGCAGGCATAATTAGTGACAAGCCCTTCGGTGTCGAACCCCTTGATTGTCCCGGCACCGGACTGACCGTCCAATATACGTGACCAGCTTGCCTCAACCCCGTCAGCCAGCGGCGTGACAAGTCCCAGTCCTGTAATAACGACGCGGCGCATCATTCGTCCCCTCAACACATAATCCTCGCCCTGATACCGCAGCGGAGCGCAAATGGGCAAGAGCCCAGCCTCATTCCTGCTGAACCGCCCAAACCCTGCTGGCGACAGACCTAACATGACCCAAAATCGCCGCCCCCTTCTTCTCGTCAAAAATACCTTGGAGGTTTGAGGGCAAGGTCCTCAACGGACCACGGCGGCGCAGCCGGCCCTATTCCCCCACAGACACCACACCCCACAAAGCAAAACGGCCCCAGCAATTGCGAGGGCCGTCTCAAATCAATTCCACCGACCCGCAGGCCCGAGGCAAAAGTAAACGCTTACTGCGCGCCCTTGATGAACTTCACGGCATCGCCGAAGGTCTGGATCGTCTCGGCGGCGTCGTCAGGGATCTCGATCCCGAACTCTTCCTCGAAGGCCATTACGAGCTCAACGGTGTCAAGGCTGTCAGCGCCAAGATCGTCGATGAACGACGCGCTCTCGACTACCTTGTCCTCTTCCACACCAAGGTGCTCCACAACGATCTTGCGTACGCGGTCTTCGACTTCGCTCATGAACAATTCCTCACGTTCTTGATGGGCCTAAACCCAGTTATTGAACTGACCGCCGAAGGGGTCTGTCCGTTGCAGCGTGGCCTATAACAGAGATTTGTGCGCGCGCAAACGCTTTCACAAATCCCGGCGCAAGCCTGGATCAAAGCATGGCCATTCCGCCATTCACATGCAAGGTCGCACCCGTGATATAGGCTGCTTCTGTGCTGGAAAGATAAAGCACGGCAGCTGCGATCTCGTCGGCCTCGCCCATACGGCCCGCCGGGATCTGTCTCAGAATGCCGTTTTTCTGATCGTCCGTCAGTTTGTCGGTCATCGCCGTAGCTATGAAACCGGGGGCGACACAGTTGACAGTAATGCCCCGGCTCGCGACCTCATAGGCGATGGATTTGCTCATCCCGACCATACCAGCCTTTGACGCGGCATAGTTAGCCTGCCCCGGATTTCCGGTTGCACCCACGATCGACGTGATGTTCACGATGCGGCCCCAGCGGGCCTTAATCATGCCCCGAATAGCGCCTTTGCACAGGCGCATGCTGCTGGTCAGATTGACGTCCATAACACTGGACCATTCATCATCGGACATCCGCATAAACAAGTTATCGCGGGTGATACCTGCGTTGTTCACCAGAATATCCAAACTGCCCATGGCTTCCACCGCCTGTTTAGGCAGCGCCGTCACAGCCTCAGCGTCGCTCAGGTTGCATGGCAGCACATGCACCCGCTCACCCAGCTGGGCGGCCAAGGCCTCCAGCGGCTCGACCCGTGTGCCGGACAGACCCACCGTCGCGCCGGCATTGTGCAGCGCTGTCGCAATCGCGCCGCCAATTCCCCCAGAAGCGCCGGTCACCAGCGCCGTCTTGCCTGTCAAGTCAAACATCATGCCTCTCCCTTGATGGCGGCAGCTGCGGCTACGGCCTCTGCGGCGGTGCCGACATTCGCCGTGCCCACCTCTTTTGCGATACGCCGGATCATGCCCGACAGAGCCTTTCCAGCGCCGATTTCAACAAAGGACGTTACGCCCTGCGCCACCATCCACTCAACCGAGGACGCCCAGCGGACCCGGCCTGCAACCTGCTCTACTAGTTGACTGCGGATCGTATCGGGGTCCGTGACCGGCAGCGCGGTTACGTTTGCAACAAGTGGCACGGCCGGGGTCTGCATGGCGACTTCAGCCAGCGCGCCGCGCATCAACTCTGCCGCAGGCTGCATCAGCGCGCAATGAAACGGTGCCGACACTGGCAACATCAGCGCCCGCTTGGCCCCCGCCGCCTTGGCCAACACAGCGGCGCGTTCCACTGCCGCGACATGGCCAGATATCACGTTCTGCGCCGGGTCATTTTCATTTGCTAATTGGCATACTTCGCCCTGCGCTGCGTCCTCGGAAATCTGCGCCACAGTGGCCGCGTCCAGCCCAAGGATCGCCGCCATTGCGCCAACGCCTTGCGGCACGGCCTGCTGCATCGCATCACCGCGCACCCGCAGCAGGCGGGCACAATCCGCAATCCCCAGCGCACCGTTAGCTGCCAGCGCACTGTATTCACCCAGCGAATGCCCGGCGACAAAATCCGCATCCGTGATCGCGACGCCTTCCGCCTCCAGCGCGCGCATCGCGGCCATGGACGTGGCCATCAGCGCAGGCTGTGCATTGCGGGTCAGCGTCAGTGTCTCCAGACTGCCCTCAAAGATCAGCGCCGACAGCGCCTCTCCCAGCGCGTCATCGACCTCCTCGAACACCGCGCGGGCGGAAGGATAAGCGTTCGCTAGATCTTGCCCCATACCTATGGCCTGTGCGCCTTGTCCCGGAAATACGAATGCCCGCATGGATTTGCCCTTTTTTCTGCGTGTTCGGGCCTTGGTCTAGCCTGCACCGCGCCGCCGCACAATGCCCCTGCGTCATCGCAAATTGTGCCGCAGCGCAGCACTCGCTAGCCTTGGGGCAACCACATAAAAGGACGCGCCATGACCAATCCGACCACCTACGGCACCGTGACCAAGGTGTTCCACTGGCTGACAGCCGCCTTGATCCTGACGATCATCCCGCTGGGGATCATCGCGTCCGACATGACCTACGACACCAACGAACAGCTCGCTCAAAAGGCGCAGCTGTTCAGCATTCACAAGACCCTTGGCGTTGCCGTCTTCTTTGTCGCACTCGCCCGGATCCTGTGGGCGCTGGGTCATCCCAAACCCGGCCCCCTGCACCCCGAACGCCGGGCCGAGACTTTACTGGCCGAAACAATCCATTGGCTGCTCTATGCATCCCTTGTCATCACACCCCTGACCGGCTGGATCGGCCACGCCGCGACCACAGGATTTGCGCCAATCTGGTGGCCCTTCGGTCAGTCCCTGCCCTTCGTGTCCAAGAATGAAGCCACTGCCCATCTATTCGACAGCCTGCACTGGGTCTTTGGCAAGGTGATGATCAGCTCCGTGCTGCTCCATATCGCTGGCGCGCTCAAGCATCACTTTATCGACCGCGACGCCACGATCAGCCGCATGTGGTTTGGCAAGACGATAGCGCCTGACGCTGGCTTTCACCGCACCCTTGTAGCCGCGCCCCTGCTGACCGCTGTGATCGTGGCGGCCGGGATCGGAGCAGCCTTCACACTCTCTGGCCCAGCCGAAGACGCCCCCGAAGTCGCCGCGCTTGACCAAGTCGCCTCCGATTGGACGGTCCAACAAGGTGCCCTCGCGATCACCGTGACCCAATTCGGCAAGCCCGTGCAGGGCAGCTTTGCCGACTGGACCGCCGCGATCACCTTTGATCCAGAGGCAGAGACCGACGCGGGCAACGTCAAGGTCACAATCGCCATCGGCTCCCTAACCATTGGCTCTGTCACCGATCAGGCCATGGGTTCGGATTTCTTCAACGCTGAATCTTTCCCAACCGCGGCCTTCACCGCACCGATTACCAAAACGGCGGACGGCTATGTCGCGGACGGTACCCTGACGTTGAAGGACACAACGGCACCCGTCACCCTGCCCTTCACCCTTACACTGGACGGCAAAACCGCCACCATGCAGGGCAGCACCACGCTGAACCGCCAGACCTATAACATCGGGGCCAGCATGAGCGACGAGACAAACCTTGCCTTCGACGTCACCGTCGACATCACCTTGACCGCCACACGCGGCAACTGACGCAATCACCCTTTAGCGCAACAAACCGCACCTGCGGCAACCTTTGCGGCAGGTGCTTTACATTTCGGCCGCCCCACACCGTACACAAAAAATCCGCGCCGGAATTACTCCCGACGCGGCTCTGAACGTCTCGCGGTGCTCGGGGCTTATTCAGCCTTCATTGCCTCGATCGAAATTTTCACGTTCACTTCGTCGCTCACGAATGGCGCGAACAGACCGACGTTATAGTCGGACCGCAGCAGCGTGGTGGTGGCGTCGAAACCAGCCCAGGGCTTGCCTTCCATCGGGTGATCGGCAGCCTGGTTCAGCGTAGCGTCCAGCACAACCGACTTGGTCACTTCGTTCAACGTCAGATCGCCAGTGATCTTGGCGGTCTTGTCGCCGGTCACTTCGATGCTGGTTGATTTGAACGTCACCATTTCGTCTTCGGCGGCACCAAAGAAGTCAGCGGACATGAAGTGCTCGAAACGCGCTTCCCAGCCCGTGTACATGCTGCGCACAGGGAACGATACTTCTACCGACGAATTGGCCGGATCTTCCTGATCGAACTGGATCACGCCCTCAAAGCCAGAGAACATGCCAGTCCCGGTAGAGAAACCAAGGTGGTTATAGTCGAACACGATCTGGCTGTGGCCAGCGTCCAGCACATAGGCTTCAGGTGCGGCAAATGCGGGTGCAGCCAGCAGGGTAAAAGCGGCAGCGGACGTCGTTAGAATTTTCATAATCTGGTCTCTACGGTTTTGGGTTTCAGGCCTTCGTAGATGGGGCAAGTGCCTGATCCGGGCAACCCGGCAATAATGAACATGTCCTGTTCGGCGACGCATCGCCGCCTTATGTTTCAAGTGAGGTACGCATCCCCATCACTGTTTCCCGTTTGCGGCGCAGCGTCGCCTCCGGTGTCAGCTCGCTTACCGGCTGACGATCAGTTCACAGCCCATAAGGTCGCCTAGACGGCTCAGGTCTTGCTCGCGCCTTGATACCACGGCCACGGTCCGCGCCGTATTGCGATAGCGCAGTACCAGCGTCGCTGCACTGGTGCCGGGGTGCTGAACAAAGGCACTGCCGACGCAATCGAAACCATAGCGCAACATCACCGTCTGCGCGCCGATAGGATTGCGGGCCACTTCGCGCACTTCGCCGTTCATCGTGTCCACCTCGATATGGATCACCGTACCCCGGCTGGCGAACCACATTAGGATAACTCCAGTAGTCAGAATTAGCATGATGACTGGCACAAGGAACACAAAATCCTCTGACCAGCTCATCATCAGCTCGACAGAGCCTGCAATAAATGCAGCGTCGCTTAGCATTGCGGGCGCCTGCAACAGGACGATACGCAGCGGCGCGGCCCCCTCAGGCACCACACTGTAGCCCGAATAGGTTTCCTCTAGTGTGAAACACGCCGCCACCACTTTGGCTGCCTGCGGTCGGCGCGGTCGAACCGGTACGGCAGGGCTGGTATATGGCATCTCCGACATGGCTGGGATTTTCTCTGTGCTAGTGGTATCACTTTCAGTAACAGGCACCTGCTTCGCGGTGAAAAAGTGTTATCCTTAGGGTCTTGTAAAGCGTTATAAATTTTTCAGGCATATCCGCGCTGGACAACTGCCCTGCTCGCCATGCCGCGCGCGCCGCAGGCTACGGGTTGCGCCAATCGGGCGACTGTGTATAAGCGGCGCACTTCCGCAATGGTTATTCACTGCGCAGTCTCTCGTGGTCGGGGTGCGGAAGTCCTTAGTCCCGTCCTATGAAATGCGTCGAACAATATGAAAAGGAACGCCATGCCGCTTTACGAGCATGTGATGATTGCGCGTCAGGACTTGTCCAACACGCAAGCAGAAGCCCTGATCGAACACTTTGGCACTGTGCTAGCCGACAACGACGGCAAGCTGGTCGACAGTGAGTACTGGGGCGTCAAGACGATGGCCTACAAGATCAACAAGAACCGCAAGGGCCACTATGCCTTTCTGCGATCTGACGCGCCTGCGTCCGCTGTGCAGGAAATGGAACGCCTGATGCGCTTGCATGAAGACGTGATGCGCGTTCTGACCATCAAGGTCGACGCACACGCAGAGCTGCCCTCCGTGCAGATGCAGAAGCGAGACGAACGCGACACCCGTCGCGAGCGCCGTTAATCAGATCAGGAAAGGACCATAAATCATGGCAACTAAACCATTTTTCCGCCGTCGTAAGTCCGATCCGTTCGAGGGTGATGAAGCCCCAGCGATCGATTACAAAGACACCCGCACGCTGCAACGCTACGTCTCTGAGCGTGGCAAGATCGTCCCCGCCCGTATCACCGCTGTCGGCTCCAAGAACCAGCGCAAGCTCGCCCAGGCGATCAAGCGCGCACGGTTCCTGGCCCTGCTGCCCTACGCTGTGAAGTAAGGAGCATATATCATGCAAATCATTCTTCTGGAACGTGTGGCCAAGCTTGGCCAAATGGGCGAAGTCGTGAACGTCAAGGACGGTTACGCCCGTAACTTCCTGCTGCCGCAAGGCAAAGGGCTCCGCGTCAACGCTGCAAACCTCGCTCGCTTCGAAGCCGAAAAGGCCGCCCTGGAGGCACGTAACGTTGAAACGCGTACGACCGCTCAGGCTGATGCAGACAAGATCGATGGCGAAACCTTCGTCATCATCCGCTCCGCATCCGATTCGGGTTCGCTATATGGCTCCGTCACCCCGCGTGACGTTGCTGATGCTGGCGCTGAACACGGCTTCAAAATCGACCGCAACCAGGTCGTTCTGCAAGGTCCGATCAAGGATCTCGGCCTGCACGACGTCATGCTGAACCTGCACCCTGAAGTCACGGCAATGGTCACACTGAACATCGCCCGCTCAAAGGATGAGGCAGAGCTTCAAGCCGCCGGCAAGTCGATTCAGGAACTTGCAGCTGAGGAAGAAGCCGCTGCTGAGTTCGAAATTCAGGAACTGTTCGACGATCTGGGCGCTGCCTCGAACGACGACGACGAATAAATAGTCTGAACTGCTACAGTTTAAGGCCGTCCCTTCGGGGGCGGCCTTTTTCATTGCACACCGCAATGATGGCGAAATGCACCGCCGTTGATTTCAACAAAAATCCGTCCTGATGCGCCAATTTCTTCTAACTTGGGCACCTGTGTCGTGACAGCGTTGCATTTCATTGTCAGTCCGAAAGGACCTAACCTGACAAGAAATTCCACGCCATGTCCTTAAACCTGTCTCGCCGCTCGTTCCTCGCCTCCACCGCTGGCTTTATAAAGCTGCATCCGTTTTCCGCGCGCTAGCAGGCAAATTAGGTGCACCTGCGCTTGATGGAAACGACAGACATGCACTTCCACGTCTTTCCTTATGACTATTATTCGGATCAGCCGGTGGACGCGGTCGGCCTCGCGCGGACAGCATCGATCATCGAAAACACCCGCGCAGAATCGACGACTTCAATGCTGCTCGACAACGGCGACGTTCTCAAGGGCAACCCGATGGGCGATTACATCGCCTATGAACGCGGCATGAAAGAAAGCAACATGCACCCAGTCATCGCCGCGATGAATACGCTCGGCTTTGACGCACCGACCTTGGGCGACCACGTTTTCAACTACAGCTCTGATTTTCCGACCAAATCCCTCGCCTGTGCCAGCTATCCGGTCGTCAGCGCCAACGTCGTGAAAACCATGGGCGCTAACCCAACGGACGACGACACGCTGCCCCCCCTACGTCGTCATCGAACGCTAACTCGCTGACGGCGCATGCGAAAAATATCCAATCAAGATCGACCTGATCGGCGTTGTGCCACCGCAGATCATGAACTGGGACCACCAACACCTCAAAGGCAAGGACCAGACCCGCGACATCGTTGCCACATCTCAGGCCTACGTTCCGCAAATGAAGGAACAAGGCGCGCAGATCATTATCGCCCTGTCCCACTCCGGCATCGGCGCAGCAGAGGCGCAGGACGGCATGGAAAACGCCTAAATCCTACTCGCAGGCGTTGAAGGCATCGACGCACTGATGACCTGCCACAGCCACCTTGTGTTCCCGTCCTCCAGCTACGATGGCTTTGCCAGCGTCGACGTCGCCGATGGGCACCCCCCCGTGATGGGCGGTTTCTGGGGCAGCCATATGGGACTGATCGACCTGATGCTGGAACGCGACGGTAGCGACTGGAAAATTGTCAGCCACACATCCGAAGCATGCCCGATTTCCCAGCGTTACGAGGATCGCAGCATCACTGCATTGGTCGAGAGCGATCAAAAGGTGCTCGACGCCGCCCAAGTCGAACACGACGCTACGCTGGAATACGTCCGCCGAGCCGTCGGCCAGACCGATGCGAAGCTGTATAGCTACTTCGAACCGGTGGCTGATGATCAGACCTTCCAGATCGTGGCCCAGTACATTAAGAAAATTGTGCAAGACACTAAAAAAGATAGATTTTCTACCTTGTCCGCCGCCGCCCGTTCAAGGTTGGCGGACGCCAAGACCCGGAATATTACACCGCCGTGCCCAAGGGCGATGTCGCGATCAAGAATGTCGCTGATCTCTACCTCTATCTCAACACCGTGCGCGCGATGAAGATCACCGGCGCGCAGGTCAAGGAATGGCTGGAACGCAGCGCAGACATGTTCAACCAGGTTGAGGCCGCCCACTGCTGAACGCTAAATTCCCCAGCTACAACTTCGATGTAATCGACGGCGCCACCTATCAGATCGACCTGAGCCAGCCGTCAAAGTTCGACAGTGACGGTGCCGTCGTCGCCACGGATGCCAACCGCATCACTGACTTGAAGTTCCAAGGCGAACCCATTGACCCAGAGGCGGAATTGATTGTTGCCACCAACACTACCGCGCCAGCGGCGGCGGCAGTTTCCCCAGTGCGGACGGCAGCACGATTGTCTTTGAAGGCCCCAACGCCAACGCGAACTGGTCGTTCAGACCGATGCCAGGCACGACGGCCGTGTTCGAAGCCGGCCCCAACACCGCGCAATACGCCGAAACGATCGAAAGCGTATCGCTGGATACCAACGGGCAACACACCCGAAGGCTTCGCGCTGTATCGCATAATTCTATAATGCAAACCGGGCCATCCACACCGCGGGTGGCCCATCCTAGCCCGAGTAGGTCGATAGGTTCAGCCGTGCGCGGCACTGTTCGCCGTCCTTCGTTCCGACCCAGACCATGATCTCTCCACGACCGGGCCGGCGCAGAATCAACTGCGGCTGGCCCGTACCCTGCCCACTGTCATCATAGTACCAATGACCGTCTGCCGTGCGCACCAGCATGCCGGTGGCGCAATCGCTGTCGGCCCGAATCTCCATCGCCAGACCGATCATCCCGCTTAGATCCGCGGTAAAGCTTGGCGCATCGTTAAACATCATCGGCGGCACCTGCGGCAGCCCAAGATAATCGCAGCCTATCAGCTCCGCCTTGCCCCCGGCAAAGATGCGGCGATTCTGCCCCAGCCGCAGCGAGGCCCCGTTACTGCTGATCTGCCGCGTGGCAGCCATGTCGGGATTGGGGCAGGCCACCGCTTGCCCCGTCACCTGCGTCACAGCCAGAAAAAGTCCCAGCAGACACATTTGCCAGAATGACATGATCGCCCCTGACCAATTCAAGAATGTCGCGGCACAACCACCACCCATATTCAAAATATGTGCCGTTCATCCGCCAGTGGCAAGGGCGAACAAAAAATGGCACCCCGATCCGGGATGCCATTACAACTAGCCTTCGATGAAGAAGGACTTGATTACTCTTCGCTTTCCAGCGCCTCGACGGCGGTCTGCAACTCTTCTTTCGTGATTGTCTTCTCGGTCACGGTTGCCTTTTCAAAGATGTGGTCGACGACCTTGTCTTCGAACATTGGTGCCTGCAGCTGCTGGCGAAACTGTGCGTTCTGCTGCACGAACTCAAAGAATTGACGTTCCTGACCCGGGTACTGACGTGCCTGGTTCATGATCGCTTGCGTCATTTCCTGATCGCTGACCTTCACTTCAGCGTTCTGACCAATGTCAGCCAGCAGCAGGCCTAGCTTAACCCGGCGCTTGGCAAGCGACATGTGCTCGTCCGTCGGGTTGATTTCCGGGTGATCATGCCCCTGAACGTCAGGGTTTTCCTCGTGCCACAGCTGGTGCGCAATCTGGTTGGCTTCGGCGTCGACCAGCGATTCGGGCAGTTCAAAATCAACCAGCGTGTCCAGCTCGTCCAGCAGCTTGCGCTTGGCGATCGCACGGGACGCACCGCTGTATTCTGCTTCCAGACGCTCACGGATCTGGCCTTTCAAGGCTTCCAGATCTTCTGCGCCGAACTTCTTGGCCAGCTCGTCGTCGATTTCTGGAGCCTTTGAAGCGCGGACTTCTTTGACGGTCACATCAAATACGGCTTCTTTGCCGGCCAGATGAGCAGCCTGATAATCAGCAGGGAAACTGACGGTCACGGCTTTTTCTTCGCCGGCCTTCGTCTTGACCAGTTGGCCCTCGAAACCAGGAATAAAGCTGTTAGAGCCCAGAACCAGCGGATAGTCCTCGCCAGCGCCGCCTTCAAAGGCCTCGCCATCGATCTTGCCGACGAAGTCGATCACTACCTGATCGCCATCCTTGGCTGCGCCTTTTTTCACTTCAAAGGAAACAGCCTGCGGGCTTTCGGCCAGATTCTTCAGCGCTTCTTCAACAGCCGAATCGTCAGCTTTCACGACCATACGCTCCAGCTTGACCTTGCTCAGGTCCGTGTCAGGCACATCGGGCAGCTTTTCGTAAGACACTTCGACGACGACATCGTCGCCTTCTTTCCAGTCTGCGTTCGCCATTTTCATCTCAGGCTGTCCCGCAGGACGGTCACCAGAGGTCTCCATGTGATCGTTAACGGCACCATCGATGGCTTCTTGCATAGCTTCGCCCATCAGGCGCGGGCCAAACTGCTTGCGCATCATGGCCATAGGCACTTTGCCCTTGCGAAAACCCTTCATCTCGACTTCGGGCTGCGCTTCTTTCAACTTGCCAACAACTTTGTCGTCAAGTTCCGCCGCCGTCACGGTGATAGTGTATCCGCGCTTGAGGCCTTCGTTCAGGGTCTCAGTGACCTGCATGGGCTTTCCTTCTTTCTACTCAATCTTTGGTGCGGGTGAGAGGACTCGAACCTCCACGCCTTGCGGCGCCAGAACCTAAATCTGGTGCGTCTACCATTCCGCCACACCCGCATTAAAACAGGGGCGGATATAATCCACCCCCGGCTTTGCGGGGTGTCTATCAAAGGTCACACAGGTATGCGAGTACAAATCGTAGTCCTGAAAAAGGCAGGACTCTGCTCTTTTCCCGCGTCATTTCTAAACCAGAGATTGAGGCAGACATAAGCAAGAGCGGGAACACGCCATGCACACCGGGACAATGACACGCGACACCGTCGCAAAAGCAGCCGCTAACCTGATTTCAGGGGTTTGCGCAGATACCACAATAATGACGCTGGACGGCGAAATGCGCGTCGAGGATTTGACGCAGGGCACCAGCGTCATTACGCGTGACAGCAGTATGGCCGCGCTGCGCTCCATCACATCCCAGACCGTACGCGTCGCGCCGATCCGCATCAATGCCGGCAGCCTTGAACACACCCTCCCCGATCGCGACATGTTGGTCGCACCGGGCACCCAGATCCACATCCGCAACTGGCGCGCAGAGGCGCTGTTCTGCCGCCCCGCCGCCATGGTCGAGCGCAACGCCTTGTCGACGGTTAATTCCTTGCGGTTCAAGACATGTGCGAGATGACTGTCTTTACCCTGACCTTTGATCGTAAACATATCATGTATGCCGACGGCATCGAAATGGCCTCTGCCAGTGCCTAATCGCGCCAAAGAGCATTAACTTCAAAGGCCAAAGCCCTGACGAATTTGGCCTTTTTTACATTCCAAGATCGCGCAAGACACCGGGCAGAGCCTCTGGCAAATCCTCTGCAATCAGCCCCGGCCCAAATGCGCGCGCGCATTCCACATGCAGCCAGGCCATGGCCTGAGCCGCCTGCATCGGCGCGAATCCCCTCGCCAGCAGCCCGGTGATGAACCCCGCCAGCACATCACCAGCCCCCGCCGTCGCCAGCCATGGCGCGCTGCGGTCATAGATTGCCGCGTTAATGCAGCAGCGACCCGACGGGTCCGCAATCACCGTATCAGGCCCCTTGAACAGCACAGTGCATCCCGCGCGTTGCGCCGCTTCCCGCGTGGCATCCACCTTGGAATAGGCCGGGCCCGTCATCGCGGGCGCATTCAGCTTTTCAGAGATGTCCGGGAACAACCGCGCGAACTCCCCTGCATGCGGCGTCAGCACGCATTTGCCGTGCAACGCGGCAAACAGGTCTGCATCCTGCGACAGCAACGTAAGCGCATCCGCATCCAGCACGGTGCTACGCCCCGCAGCCAAGGCCGCACGGACCAAAGCCGCCTCTCTCGCGCCGGTCCCCATACCCGGACCCAGACACAGCGCATTGATTCGCGGATCCTGCAGCGTCGCGCTTAGATCACCTGCGTCCTTGACCTTGCGCAGCATCACCGCATTCAACTGCGCCGCATTCTCGATCAGCGCCGCAGGCGGACAACCCACCGTCACCGCCCCGGCCCCAATCCGCAGCGCCCCCCGCGCCGCCAGCCGCGCAGCACCGCCATGGCCGACGCCGCCGGACAGGATCAGCGCGTGGCCATCCGAATACTTGTGACCTGCATCTTGCGGGTCCTTACCAATCCATGGGAGATTGCTCCATTCACCGGCCTCAAACCACCATCGCTCAGCTATCGTGACTGCCGTAGAATGATCGATATATATCGCACCGTTCTCATTCTTACGTTGATGCAGAACCTGGCACGACAGGGGTCGGTTGATACCCAACGGCACCGTTACCAGTCTGGCTGCGCTCACACCGCCACGGGACAACACATGACCAAGCTTGGCAAACGCGAAGGTCACAGTCAGATGCGCGCCCACGGCAAGACTAGAATCGTCGCCAATGATCCGGCCACTATCGGCACACAGCCCCGAAGGAAGATCGACCGCGACCACGTAAGGTCCATCGTCATTAAGATTCGCAGCATGAGCCAAATCGCACACGTCGAGAAAATCTTTTAGACCGAACAATGGGCGCGTTAGCCCGGTGCCAAACAAGGCATCAACACACAATGTAACGTCAGTGGTCGCTCCTCGTAGAAGATGTGACACCTTTTCTTCGTCTTCTTCAGAAGGTTTGGGGAAATTTAACAGCTGCACTGCCCCCATCGCCGCCCACCGTTCATAATTCACCCGCGCATCCGGCGGGAGTGCCCCGGCATCGCCATACAGAAACACCTCCACCGCCCAGCTCGCATCCCGTAGCAGACGCGCCACAACAAACCCGTCACCGCCATTATTCCCCGGCCCGCACAACACAACAGCGCGGCGTCCCGTTTTTTCTCGTTCCAAATACCTCGGGGGTGCGGGGGCTGGCCCCCCCTGCGGCGCGGCACCGGGCGCAAGCGCGGGCCACTGCGCAAAAATCGCATCTACTACGCCCTGCCCGGCCCGCTCCATCAACTCTAGCCCGATGACTGCGCCAGACTCGATTGCCGCGCTCTCAACGGCGCGCATTTGGGCAGCGGTCAGTAGTTCGGTCACAGTTTCAGCACCTATAGTTTTCAAATTGCTCAAAAAACAATCACACCGCACATTTCTGAAGCGCATCGCTCAAATTCTGCGGCTCTTCGCTTGCACCTTGCGCGCCATGAATTGTTCCTGTCTGTCTATGATGGTCTGACCTCGACAAGACCGCAACCAAAGGGGGCGAACCTGTGAAAAAGATCGAAGCCATCATCAAGCCGTTCAAGCTGGACGAAGTGAAAGAAGCCTTGCAGGAGGTCGGCATTCAAGGCCTCTCTGTTGTCGAGGTCAAAGGTTTCGGCCGCCAGAAGGGCCATACTGAACTTTATCGCGGTGCCGAATACGTAGTCGATTTTCTGCCAAAGGTGAAACTGGAAATCGTAATAGCCGACGATCAGGTCGACGCGGCCATCGCGGCGATAATCACGGCCGCCAAGACCGACAAGATCGGCGACGGCAAGATTTTCGTCTCTCCTGTAGAGCAGGCGATCCGGATCCGCACAGGCGAAACTGGCGACGACGCCCTGTAAAGGCGCGATTGCCCAACCACACGATCAAGACTGAAAAGGACCTCTCCACATGAGTACCAAAGATTTTCTAAAACTAATCAAGGATGAAGAGGCCGACTACGTCGACATCCGCTTCACCGATCCAAAGGGCAAGCTGCAGCACGTCACGATCGTGGCTGACCTGGTCGACGAAGATTTTGTCGAGGAAGGCTTCATGTTCGACGGCTCCTCGATTGCCGGCTGGAAGTCGATCGACCAGTCCGACATGAAACTGATGCTGGACACTACCAGCGCCTATGTCGATCCGTTCTATGCGGAAAAGACCGTCTGCGTGCATTGCACCGTGGTCGAGCCCGACACCATGGAACCCTACGACCGTGACCCGCGCGGCACCGCAGAAAAGGCCGAGGCGTACCTGAAGGCGTCCGGCATGGGCGACACGTTCTATTGCGGCCCAGAAGCTGAATTTTTTATCTTCGACGATGTCCGCTACTCCGTATCGATGAACAAAGTGTCCTTCCAGGTCGACGCTATCGACGGCGCATGGAACACTGACACCGATTTCCGTTCGGAAACTGGCGTAGGCAACACCGGCCACCGTCCGGGCGTCAAGGGCGGCTACTTCCCAGTCAACCCGATCGACGATGCGCAGGACATGCGCGGCGAGATGCTGTCCACCATGAAGCGCATGGGCATGAAGGTCGACAAGCACCACCATGAAGTCGCCTCCTGCCAGCACGAACTTGGCCTGATATTCGGCACGCTGACCCACCAGGCTGACGAGATCCAGAAGTACAAGTACGTCATCCACAACGTGGCACAGGCTTACGGAAAATCGGCAACCTTCATGCCAAAGCCGATGTCCGGCGACAACGGCACCGGTATGCACGTAAACATGTCGATCTGGAAAGACGGCAAGCCGCTCTTTGCTGGCGACAAGTATGCTGACCTGTCTCAGGAAGCGATCTACTTCATCGGTGGCATCCTGAAGCACGCAAAGGCGCTGAACGCGATCACCAACCCGACCACTAACAGCTACAAGCGCCTGATACCCGGCTTCGAAGCCCCTGTTCTGCGCGCATATTCGGCTCGCAACCGTTCGGGCTGTGTGCGTATTCCTTGGTCCGAAACCCCCAAGGCAAAGCGCGTCGAAGCGCGCTTCCCCGATCCCGCAGCCAACCCCTATCTGTGCTTTGCAGCACTGCTGATGGCTGGCCTTGACGGCATCAAGAACAAGATCGATCCGGGCCCCGCGTCCGACAAAGATCTTTACGATCTGCCGCCAGAAGAGCTGGCAGCAATCCCGACCGTTTGCGGCTCGCTTCGCGAAGCCCTCGACGAGTTGGAGAAAGATCACGAGTTCCTGCTGGCCGGTGACGTGTTCACCAAAGGTCAGCTGGAAGGCTACATGGCGCTGAAGTGGGAAGAGGTTTACGCCTACGAGCACACACCGCACCCGATCGAGTACAAGATGTACTACAGCTGCTGATCCAAACTGGATCACGGCAAGGAAGGGCGTCCCGCTGGGGCGCCCTTTTAGGGCGCAGTGCGGCCCCATCGTCGTCACAATGGCACGCTAGGGATGACGGCATGACAAATACGGTGCCTCCACCCGCATCCCGCGCCGATCGCCTGCCCGCCCTGCGCAACTGGATCGAAGAGATTGGGTATAGGCACATTGATTTCGAGCTGAAGCACTGGCGCGGCCCTCGGCGTGATCCGCGCACATAGCAAGAAACAAGGCGCAACCTTCGCAAGTTCAGAAAAGCTCGCGCGCGCAAGGCCGTGGATAAAGTCGCCGTCCGCATGTCGACATGCGATTTCACCACTGCCGGCGCGATCAAGCGCATCTATCGCAACTTGCGCGCTGGCTATAACGTCCGTAAAATCGAGGTGTTCGGCATCATTATAATAATCTTCATCCTGTTTGTCACCCTCAAGGTGCTGATGCTGCTGGATGACCTGCTGGGCATCAACGAGTTGATTCTCAGCACCCTGCAAGCCGCGCGAGCCGGCCGTTGACGCCAGCTCCGTAATGCGCCCTAGCCCGCCAATCTGTCCCTTTTGCGGCGGCACGGGCACAGTTTTCGACACTTTTGAAGCACCTTAATATAACACTTATGCGCGCGCTGATGACGCAATAATGTGGACCATCAGTCGTTTCGAACAGTTCTGTTTGTCATACGTTTGCGACCCGTCATCATTTTATCATTTGTCGGCCTGTCAGCTTGCGGCTGCAGTGGCGGCGTGCCTGTCGCGCGTTCCGGCTTTGCAAGCATCGGGTCAGACGGGTTGATCCTGACCGACCCCGGCGCGGAACAAGAATCCGCCGGTCAGGTCAGGTCAATCCGGCTTTTAGTATGCTATGCAATCAAACGGGTCAGACGTGTCGGCGCAAGCGGCGCTGGTCAACGGAGGTGCCATTGCCGGCCGCCCCGCAACCGGCACCGGCTAATTCACGGCGCAATTCCAGATCAACGAAATCGCAAACACCACTGTCAGCCAAGAAATCACCGAAGTAGAAGGCGAACTGCCGATCACTGTGAACTTTGGCAACGGCCGGGTGCGCGGGTCCAGCGACAATCTGACAGTTGCGGGCCAGATGGCGACGACCGGCACTGCCTTTTCCGGCACGCCGACATGCGCGGCGAATTATGCTGGCTGCTTCACCGGTAATGGCAGCCTCACGTCCTAATCTGCGCTAAACCCATCAGCACCGCCCGGTTACGGGCGGTACCATACCGAGTTCATCGTGTAATCTTTGCGCGATCCCGTCACGGTCCAGACTGCCTGCCATTGCGGCCAATGGCTGACATCATGCACCACGCGGTAGGTATCGGGATCGCATTGGTGCAACGCCTCGGCTCCTGATCCGGGATCAAACTGGATGAAATCGCGCCCGTCGGCAAAGCGCATGACAATGCCCGCCTCAGTGAAGGCGTAAAGATAACGCCGCTCTGCCTTAATAGGCGTAGCGCTACCCAACTGCAGCAGCCCGGTTTCATCATAGACTGCGCCCTGCGCCCCATGCGGCGTAAATCGGGCCGTGCCGCTAAACTGCGCCGCCTGCCCCGCCCGGCGATCATCGATCTGACGCGTCAGCACCCAATAGCCCAGAAAATCGTCCCGCGTCAGCTTGGTTTCCGTCACGGCAGCCTCCGCTTCTTTTCATTCTTGCCCGGCGCAAGTATGACGCCATCAACGCCGCTGCCAATCCCGAAAGGTTCTACCAATGATCCCGCGCTATTCCCGCCCCGAAATGACCGCCATCTGGGACCCGGCCTCAAAATACAAAATCTGGTACGAGATCGAGGCGCACGCCTGCGACGCCATGGCCGATCTGGGCGTGATCCCGCGCGAGAACGCCGAAGCCGTCTGGAAAGCCAAGGACGTCACCTTTGACGTCGCCCGCATCGACGAGATCGAGGCCGTGACCAAGCATGACGTCATCGCATTCCTGACCCATCTGTCCGAACACATCGGCGCGGACGAAGCGCGTTTTGTGCATCAGGGCATGACGTCGTCCGACGTGCTGGATACCACGTTCAACGTGCAGCTGGTCCGCGCCTCTGACATCCTGCTGGCGGACATGGACCGCGTACTCGCCGCGCTGAAGGCTCGCGCGATGGAACACAAAGACACCGTCCGCATCGGCCGTAGCCACGGCATCCACGCAGAGCCGACGACGATGGGCCTGACCTTTGCCCGCTTCTATGCCGAAATGGACCGGGGCCGCGCCCGTCTGGTCAACGCCCGCGCTGAAATCGCGACCGGCGCAATTTCCGGCGCTGTCGGCACCTTTGCCAACATCGATCCGCGCGTCGAGGAACACGTCTGCAAGCAGCTGGGCCTGACGCCAGAGCCAATCAGCACGCAGGTCATCCCGCGCGACCGTCACGCCATGTTCTTTGCCACGCTAGGCGTTATCGCCTCCAGCATGGAAAACATCGCCACCGAAATCCGCCACATGCAGCGCACCGAAGTGCTGGAGGCCGAGGAATTCTTTAGCCCCGGTCAAAAGGGATCGTCCGCGATGCCGCACAAGCGCAACCCAGTCCTGTCGGAAAACCTGACCGGCCTTGCGCGCCTTGTCCGCATGTCCGTGACCCCGGCGATGGAAAACGTAACCCTGTGGCACGAGCGGGACATCTCGCATTCGTCGGTCGAACGGACCATCGGGCCGGACACGACCATTACCCTTGATTTCGCGCTGAACCGTCTGGCCGGCCTGATCGAAAAGCTGGTGATCTATCCCGAAACCATGCTGGCAAACATGAACAAGTTCCGCGGTTTGGTCATGTCGCAGCGCGTGCTGCTGGCCCTGACTCAAGCCGGAGTCAGCCGCGAGGACAGCTATAAACTGGTCCAGCGCAACGCGATGAAGGTCTGGGAAAAAGGCGCTGATTTCAAAACAGAGCTGCTGGCCGACCCAGAGGTTATCGCCGCTCTGACACCCTCTCAGATCGAAGAAAAGTTCGACATCGGCTATCATACCAAGCATGTCGACACGATCTTTGCCCGTGTTTTCGGCAAGGACTGACCGGACTTGGACGTATCTACAAAAATATCTCGGAGATTAACCTTACGTCATGCTATCATTACGCAGGATCAATCAGACCGGAGGCTTTTGTAATGCTCAAGACCGCATGTTTTGCTCTGACCCTAACCCTTTTGCCGGGCCTCGCCTTGGCAGAAGGGTGCAGCCATTCAAACACGACTGCGATGTCTTGCTCCGAAGGGTCGGTCCCTGACGCGCAGACAGGCACCTGCGTACCCGTCACGACCAGCTAACCCTCCGATCAAGCGGGCCCGACAGCGTTTCATCATACTGACTGAGCATGCAGTAGCTGCGGCGGTGCGTGGCCCGAGGCACATCCGGTACGGTCCGCGTGACCGGGATCGACAAAAACGCATAGCGGCGGCCATAGTTATCGTTTGTATTAGGCTCGCCAATCCACTGCACCCCAAAGCCAAGCTGCCGCAACGAGCGCATCATCGCGAGCCGTGACAGCAAAATCAGCTGCGTCGCACCCTGTTGGGCCGCTACATCGATCAATCCCTGCACAATCATCGTCAGACACGCGCTGCGGTCCGCCTGCGTATGTACCGTCTCTGAAAACACCATCCGCGTGCATTCCCACATATCGGCAGAGACGATGTCGATGCCCAGCACTTCTCGCGGGATGTCGATCAGCTTTCCCTTTGCCGCGTCGCGCAGCATATAGGCATGGCTGCCCCAAGTGGCGGTCGTGGCCATCGCCCACGCGCCGCCGATGACTTCGCCATCACGCAGAACCAGCTAATACCAGGCCTTGGGGTTGCCATTTTGGTCCATCTCGACTTCTTCGTCATGGGGGATGTGCCAGCCGAGCGTATCGACAAAAAACAGATTCCGCAGGTGCAGAAAGTCATAAATGCTGTACCGTGGACGTGCAGAGTCGACAGGTTGAAGGTAATGTTTTCCATGGTGAATTCTCTTTTTAGGTGAATCCATTGTTAGCTAATATCACTCTGATTGCATCAAACACAGTTGACACCTGGTAAACATAACAGCGGCCCTTAGCGAGATCACATCACATCGCGAAACATTAACCGACCACGGTGAGGCGCGTTCAGATTAGCTTGAATTGCCGCGCCATGGTGGCCGCCTGCGTGCTGGTATTGGCACCAAGCTTGATTTTGGCGTTCTTCAGCCGTTGTTTGACGGCACCTTCGGTCACGCCCAAATTATAGGCAATCTGCTTGAGCCGCTGGCCATCCTTGACCATCGCCAACGCCTCGAGTTCGGCCGCGGTTAGGTTAGTCGGGGGCAGCATTTCAAGGTGACGCCGCGTCAGAAACGCCAGTAAGAGCCGCGTTTCAAGATCTTTGAATTCACGATCTGCACGCGCAAAACTTGCAAAAGACCGATGCCCTTCTATGTTAACATCAGATACGGCAACCGTCAGTCCGAACCGTAACCCAAAGGACCCTGCCATAGTCAACACGCCGTGGGGATCATCAGCCCTCAGATCAGACCACCGCACAATGCCTGTATTGTAATAGGCCCATCGCATCACCGGATCGAACAACATCAGCCGATTCTTGGTGTAATGATCAATCCAATCGCACGGCAGCGCGTTGATCTCCTCCATCGGGAAAGCAAAGCCGATACGCAAAGCGACATAATGCCCGGCAAGCGACACATTTTCTATGTCCTGAGGGGTCATCTGTCGTACCATAAGGTAGAATTTACCCTGCTATTAGCACCGTAAAAATGCAGTATTGAACAGTATTTCAATAGTATATAAAAGAAAATAAGATTTTCGCAGACAGCAAAAAATAAACCAAAAACGATAGGTTTTTGATCATGTCAGACGTTGCGCAAATATTGGATCGCGTCGAACGGGTCTCCGTACTTGCCCCTACTGGGTATGCACTGGCTTTCCACATCCGCTATGCAACGCCGACCTTCTTGTTGCAGGCCTATCCGAAGTCTTGGACGACCTATTATTCCTTTCATGCCTTAGTCATGGTCGATCCGACAGTGGCATGGGGCTTATCCAATTACGGCAGTTGCCGCTGGTCTGAACTTACCGACGATCCATCCCGCGTTATGAAACGCGCTGCAGAGCATGGTTTGAATTTCGGCATCACCTGCGCGACGGAAACCGACGATAGCCGCAGCTTTGGAAGCTTTGCGCGCAGTGACCGAGAATTCAACCAGAGCGAGATTGACGAGCTCATGAGCGTGCTAACGCACATACATGGTGCCACTAAGTCGGCCAAGGATCTGTCGCAAGAGGCAATCGACACATTGCGCGCCATGTCGATTAACTACGCCAAGGGCTAACCGCGTTCATTATTCATGGACCGTTCTAGCGTTAACGTCTGCGCATGCTCAATGCCTTTGATCCCCGTGCCGATCTCATCCCCCAAGGCGCGCTGCGCCTAACCCGAAAACGCAAGGCACCGCTGAATGTTCAGTTGCTAATCAGCGACGGCAAGAAACTAGCCCTGTCCAATATGCCGGACCATGTGCAATAGGTTCTGGCCCGCGAGCTTGGCGCGATCCAGCTAGTGGACCAGGACACGGTAAACGCTATCGCCACAGAATTTACCGACCTGCTGGACGCGATCGGTCTGACCGCCCCCGGCAACGTCGATGCCGCGCTAGAAGCGCTGGCCGTACATTTCTCGCCACATCTGGCGGACAAGCTGCGCGATCAACTGGACAATCGCTCTGGCCGCGCCCCTTTTATCCGGTTGCAGAACATGACGACGGATGAGGTGGTGCGCATCCTGTCTAGCGAAAACATCCAGATCGGCGCGGTGCTGCTGTCCAAACTGCCCGTCTCCCGCGCCGCAGAGGTGCTTGGAAAATTGCCCGGCAACGCGCGCGGCGCATTACATTCGCAGTGCGGCAGACCGCCGATATTACTCCGGACGCCGTGGTGCGTTTTGTTCATGCATTAGTTGCCCGCTATTGCCGTACCCGGCTGACCGCCTTTGACAAGACCCCCGTCGAACGTGTTGGCGCGATCCTGAACTCTAGTTCCGCCATAACGCGCGACGATGTGTTGGTCGGGCTCGTTGAATCCGATGCCGATTTCGCCAAGGATGTGCGCAAGTCGATCTTTACCTTCGAATACATCCCTGCCCGCCTGCGCCCCATCCAGGTGCCCGGCTTTCTGCGCATGATCGACCCAACCGATCTGGCGACCGCCATGGCCTATGCGTTTGGCATCGGCGGCAAACGCGAATAATCGGCAAATTTTACCCTCGACTGCATCTTTAAGCGTATGGCGTCCAGAATGAAAGAAGAGGCGGTCGAACGCGGCACCCCAAAAGCCGTCGGTGGAGAGGCCGCCATGAACCCCGTCAACGCGGCAATCCGCGCGCTGGCCGACGACGGCACCATCAGCCTGATTGACCCCGACGCAGAAGATGACGCCTAAGCCTCGCTCCACTCACTTAATTGCCGCAAACCAAAGCGCACCCTGTTCGCCTTCGCGGTCGGCTCAGGGCTTCCCAAAGCGGCGCTCGGGCATTATCAGACAGCCATGACCGACAACGCCCACACTGAAACAGCATCTACCGGCACGTTCGTCCAATGGCTGCAGGATATGGTACTGCGCGCCCTGATCGGCGGGATGAACCGCCTGCCCTATGTCCTGCGCATTCGCGGCACCGGAGCCGTTGTGGCCCGCGTGATCGGCCCGCTGGCAGGCTATCGCCGCCGCGCAATGGCGCATCTGGCCGCTGTGTATCCGGACATGGACAAAAGCGCGCGCAGCGATCTGGCGACCCGCATGCTGGACAACTTTGGCCGCACGCTGATGGAAAACTACGCCAACCGCGACTTTGCCGCACAGCTGGCGCAAACCAAGCCGCGCGGTGACGGGCTCGCAGCGGTGCAGCAGGCACAGGACGCTGGTCGGCCGATCATCTTTCTGACGGCTCATTTTGGAAACTTTGAGGCACCGCGCCACGTTCTGACCCGGGGCGGGGCCAGCATCGGCGGCCTGTACCGGCCCATGGCGAACGCCTATGTCGACGCCCATTACCGCGAGACGATGACCAGTTGGGGCGGCCCCGTCTTTGCCCAAGGCAAGCGTGGCACTAGGGGATTTGCACGGCACATCAAATCCGGCGGCATGGGCACGCTGCTGTTCGATGTGCACGTCTACGGCGCACCCGCGATTAATTTTCTGGGCTGCCCTGCGCTGACGTCACTGGCAGCGGCAGAAATGGCCCTGCGCTTTGACGCGCTGCTGGTTCCCTATTTCGGCATCCGCCAGCCCGACGGCCTGTCCTTCGATGTGGTGGTGGAATCGCCAATCCCGCACAGCGATCCGCTGAGAATGATGACAGAGGCCACTACCCGGCTGGAAGCGCGTATAAAAGATAACCCCGAACAATGGTTCTGGGTGCACCGCCGCTGGAAATAACACGTCAGCGCAGCTGAACAGCACCCAGCACCGGCCCCGCAGCCCCGTCCTGAATGATCGCCACGACCGGCTGATCCCCCGTCACAGTCACGCGCAGCGACAACGACTGCGACGTCGTCCACTGCCCGGCCACCACCCAGCTGGTCACGACGTTACGATAAACGACAGTCTTCCCAGCATTCTCGCCCTTTGTAATCTGGCGGGTGATATTTGGCACGTAGCGCACGATCTGCACAAGCGCTTGCGGCGGCACCGGGCCGATGGCGGTGGCGGTGATTGTTGCAACATCCCCGTCACGGCGTAGCTGGACCTGCACCGGATTGCCCGACGCGGGAAGTGACGCAATAGCGTCCATCGCCACGACCGGATGACTGCCAACGAATTCCTTGACCCCGGCCACGACCATCTGCGGCGTATAAACATTGCGCGCCTGCCATTGATGCAAATAACCACGCTGCCGGGCCGTATAGGCGGGGCTGCCCAGATCGTCCTTCCAGCCGATATAGTCCCAATAATCCACATGCAGCGCCAATGCGATCACGTCGTCGCGGTCTGCGATCTGCTCAAATATCCGGTCAGCGGGCGGACAGCTGGAACATCCCTGAGAGGTATAAAGCTCCACTACCGTACCCGTATCTTGTGCGACCAGCGGCGATCCCGCGAAGAACGCGGCAATAACAGAAGCAGCGAAGACATGGCGCATTTGGGCACTTTCCAGAATATGACTTTGGATATCGTGTAAGAAGATTGTGTTGAAATGGCCAATCAAGCATTTGCGACGACCACGAAGCAATCCGCCGGCGCGGCTCTCGCGACACACCTGGACTCAGTATACAATTGTATACCTTTTTTTCGACTGCCCCCTTGAACGACTGTGCAGGTTGGGGCAAAAGTGACGCAAGCCATAGTCCTCAACCCTAAAGGGATAGCCATGACAGTTACCGTCGGCACCGATACAGCAAAAACCCGCAAGACCCTGACCGTAGGCGACCAGACGGTCTCTTATTATTCGATCGACGCGGCGACAAAGGCCGGTTTGGGAGATTTCAGCAAGCTGCCCGCAGCGCTGAAGGTCGTGCTGGAAAACATGTTGCGCTTCGAGGACGGCAAGACCGTCACCGTCGACGACATCAAGGCCTTCGCCAAATGGGCTGACAACGGCGGCAAGAATCCGATCGAGATCGCCTATCGCCCCGCCCGCGTGCTGATGCAGGACTTCACCGGCGTGCCCGCCGTGGTCGACCTTGCCGCCATGCGTGACGGCATCAAAGCACTGGGCGGCGACGCACAGCAGATCAACCCGCTGAACCCCGTCGATCTGGTCATCGACCACTCAGTCATGATCGACGAATTCGGCAACCCGCGCGCGTTCCAGATAAACGTCGACCGCGAATACGAGCGCAACATGGAGCGTTACCAGTTCCTGAAGTGGGGCCAGAACGCGTTTAACAACTTCCGTGTCGTCCCGCCGGGCACCGGCATCTGCCACCAGGTGAACCTGGAATATCTGGCCCAAACCGTCTGGACCGACACAGACCAGAACGGCGATATGCTTGCCTATCCCGACACCCTTGTCGGTACCGACAGCCACACCACCATGGTCAACGGTCTGGCAGTGCTGGGCTGGGGCGTTGGCGGGATCGAGGCTGAGGCCGCAATGCTGGGTCAGCCGATTTCCATGCTGATCCCCGAAGTTGTCGGCTTCGAACTGACAGGCGAGATGATGGAAGGCACCACCGGCACCGACCTCGTGCTGAAAGTCGTCGAAATGCTGCGCGCCCACGGCGTTGTATCCAAGTTCGTCGAATTCTACGGAGCGGGTCTGGACAAGCTGCCACTGGCTGACCGTGCAACCATCGCCAACATGGCCCCCGAATATGGTGCGACCTGCGGCTACTTCCCGATCGACGACGAGACACTGCGTTACCTGCGCAACACGGGCCGCGAAGAAGACCGAATCGCACTGGTCGAAGCCTATGCCAAGGAAAACGGCTTCTGGCGCGACGCGTCCTATGCGCCGGTCTACACCTCGACCTTGCATCTGGACATGGCAACCATAGTGCCCGCGATTTCCGGCCCTAAGCGTCCGCAAGACTATATCGCCCTGACCGACGCCGCCGGCGCATTTGGGAAGTACATCGCTGGCGAGCGCGACGGAAAATCCGTCCCAAAGGCTGAAAAGTCCGACTGGACCGAGGAAGGCGGCTCCCCCGCCCCTCACCATATCCCCGGCGACCAAGGCCACCATAAATCTCAGAAGGTCGAAGGCGAGGATTACACGATTCACGATGGCTCCATCGTGATCGCCTCGATAACCTCCTGCACGAACACGTCCAACCCCTACGTCATGATTGGCGCGGGCCTCGTGGCCCGCAAGGCGCACGCTCTTGGCCTGACACGCAAGCCTTGGGTCAAGACGTCACTGGCCCCTGGCTCTCAAGTCGTATCGGCCTACCTGGAAGCGGCTGATCTGCAAAAAGATCTCGACGCCATCGGGTTCAACCTCGTCGGCTATGGCTGCACCACCTGCATAGGCAACTCGGGCCCGATCCAGAAAGAGTTGTCCGATGCCATCACCAAGGGCGACCTGATCGCGACCTCCGTTCTGTCGGGCAACCGCAACTTTGAAGGCCGCATTTCGCCTGACGTGCGCGCGAACTACCTCGCATCGCCGCCGCTGGTCGTGGCCTATGCGCTGGTCGGCGACATGAACGTCGACATCACCAAGGACTCCCTGGGTAAAGACTACGACGGAAACGATGTCTATCTGAAAGACATCTGGCCAACGTCTGACGAAATCAACGCGCTGGTCGAAAAGACCGTCACGCGCGAAGCGTTCCAGTCCAAATATGCCGACGTCTTCAAAGGCGACGAAAAATGGCAGGCTGTCGAAGTCGTGGACTCCGAGACCTACAACTGGCCGCCGCAGTCGACCTACGTCCAGAACCCACCCTACTTTAAAGGCATGTCTAAAGACGCAGGCACGATCCACAACGTCAAGGACGCCAAAGTCCTTGCCGTTCTGGGCGACATGGTCACCACCGACCACATCAGCCCCGCCGGCTCGTTCGCCGAAAGCAGCCCTGCTGGTAAGTACCTGACCGAACACCAGGTGCCCGTGCGCGAATTCAACTCCTACGGCTCGCGCCGCGGCAACCACGAAGTGATGATGCGCGGCACCTTAGCCAACATCCGCATCAAGAACGAGATGCTAGACGGCGTTGAAGGCGGCTACACGAATGGCCCCGATGGCAAGCAAACCTCGATCTTCGACGCGGCCATGGCCTATGAAAAGGACGGCACCCCGCTAGTCATTTTCGCTGGTGAGCAGTACGGCGCAGGCTCGTCCCGCGACTGGGCGGCAAAAGGCACAGCGCTGCTGGGCGTCAAAGCCGTCATCGCCGAAAGCTTCGAGCGGATCCACCGGTCCAACCTCGTCGGCATGGGTGTCATTCCGTTCGAATTCACTGGCGGCGACACGCGCAAGACCCTCGGTTTGACCGGCGAAGAAACTGTGAGCATCGACGGTCTGGACTCTATCACGCCGCTGCAGACAGTGACGGCACATACTACGATGGCCGATGGCACGACCAAGGACATTCAGGTCAAATGCCGTATCGATACAGAGATCGAGATTGAATACATCGAACACGGCGGCGTGCTGCACTACGTTTTGCGTAATCTCGCCAATGCGTTCTAAGCCATTACGACCTTAAAATAAAAAAAGGCCGCGCCTCACAGCGCGGTTTTTTGGGCGTCAACCTTTCTTCTCGTCAAGAACACCTCCGCCGAAGGCAACGCCTTCGCGCAGCGATGGCGTTAGCCGAATTTCCGACGGGAATTCTGAGCGGCGGGGGAATGCCCCGGACACCGAGGTATTTCTGACGACAGGAAGGCGATGCCGCTACTCGGCTGCTGCGGCTTCCAGCATGGGCAGGAACCGCTGTTCGTAGTCCGACCCGATAAGAGGTCCGATGAAGCGGCTCAGCACCGTGCCATCTGGGCCAACGATAAACGTTTCCGGCGGCGCAGTGACGCCCCAATCGATCGCGACGCGGCCACGCAAATCGAAGCCTGTTGCAAAGAACGGATTGCCCTCGTCCGCAAGGTAGCTGGCCGCATCATCTGCCTGATCGCGAAAGTTCACGCCTGCGACGCGAAAGCCTTGATCGCTCAGCGCCTTCAGAGTCGGATGCTCTGCCCGACAGGGAGGGCACCAGCTAGCCCAGAAGTTCACGATGGTGATCTCGCCAGTATTTAGGTCGGCTGCGGTCAGCAGCTCTGTGCCTGCGACGGCTTCGGTCGGCAGGTTAGGCGCGGGCTGGCCAATGAACTGCGACGGCAGTTCGCCCGCGTTTTCGCGCATCAGTCCGCCCCAGAACAATCCGGCAAGAGCGGCAAATATCACGGGCGGCGCAATAAGCAGAGGCGAGATTTTAGCCACGTTCCACCGCCTTAAGCGCGCGTTTAACCTTGCGCGAGCGTCGCACGCTTCCGCCAACAAGCACGGCGAGCACTGCTATGCTGGCGGCATAGGCCGTCAGCACTTCGAACGCGTATTTTCCCAGATCAGGCACGTTGCGCCCTCGCGATCAGGGCGGCGGTGCGGCGAGCGCGAATCTCGGTCCGGGTGCGCAACAGGACGAGTGCCACGAACAGCGCAACGAAGCCTGCGATGCACACCAATAGCGGAATATAAAAGATGTCAGCCACGTTTTCCTCTTTGTCCAATGACAGCGAAGCCCCCTGATGCAGGCCCTGATTCCAGAAGTTCACCGCATAGCGCGAAAGGATCGCAAAGACCGAGCCCACGAGGCACAGCACGGATGTCAGGTCTGCGGCGGTATCCGCATCCTCGATCGCGGCCCAGAGTGCAATGTAGCCAAGGTAGAACAAAAACAGGATCAGGAACGACGTCAAACGCGGATCCCATGCCCAATAGGTGCCCCACATCGGGCTGCCCCAGATCGCCCCGGTGATCAGCGCGATCACGGTCATCGCCAGTCCGATCGGCGCAGCGGCACGGGCGGCCAAGGCGCTGACGTGGTGGCGGCGGACCAGCCAGATCAAGGATGTGACCAGCATCATGAACCAGACGTTGATCGCCATTAGCGCGGACGGCACGTGAAGATAGATGATCTTGACCGTCGATCCCTGACGCGATTCGTCTGGGGTAAAAAAGAAGCCCCAGATTAGACCCACGACCAGGCAGGCCGCGGCCACGCCAAAGGCCACGCGCATAATGGGCGGGGTCCAGTCCATGAACCTTTTCGGATTTGCATATTCCCAGATTGACATTTGTTACTCCTACCCCGGTGCCCCGCGCCCCTCAATCCCTGATCACCGCAGGTTGATGCGCAATACTGCCGCAGAGGCGAATGGCAGTAACGCAAAGCATCCCAGCGTGATCGCTCCCATCAACATCAGTGGTGCCGTGGCCCCGGTGCCATCGACTCCGCGACGCACCGCCTCTGCCCCAAAAATCAGCGTCGGCACGTAAAGCGGCAGCACCAGCAGCGACAGTAGCAATCCGCCGCGACGCAGCCCGACAGTCAGCGCCGCGCCAAAGCTGCCGATCATCGACAGCGCGGGCGTGCCAAGCGCCAGCGACACCAGTAAATAACCATAGGCGTCCGGTGCCATGTTCAGGAAAAACCCCAGCGCCGGGGCCACCAGCGTCAGCGGCAGGCCCGTTGTGATCCAGTGGGCCAGCGCCTTTATCAGCGCGATGCCTTCCAGCGGCAGCGGCGCGGTCACCAGCAGCGCCAGCGAGCCGTCTTCGAAATCTAGGGCGAATATCCGGTCCAGTGATAGCAGCGCCGCCAGCAGCGCCGCCACCCACAAGATGCCCGGTGCGATCAGGGTCAGCGTGCTGCGGTCGGGGCCGACGCCAAACGGCACCAGCACAACGACGATCAGAAAAAACGCAAGGCCAAGGCCAAAGCCACCACCCGCCCGTACGGCCAAGGCCAGATCGCGGCGCAGCAGGGCAATCACAAGAACGCCTCGTCCGCGCCGCCATCCGCACTCGGAGCGGCGACGTAGGGCGTCAGGTTCAGCACAGGTGCCTCTAGCCCCAAATCAATGTGCGTTGCGATCACGGCGCAACCGCCCTGCGCCAGATGCACATCGCGCATCCAATCCGCGAACATACGCACAGAAAAACCGTCAAGGCTGACTGTCGGCTCGTCCAGAAACAGCACGCTGCGCCCAATCACGCCAAGCCGCGCCAATCCCAGCCGCCGCTTTTGCCCAGCCGACAGGGTGCCGGCAGCGCGTGTCCGCAGGCTGGTCAGATCAAAGCTGTCGTAAACTGTGTCCGGCACGCTACGCCCGTAAACTTGCGCCCAGAACGTCAGATTTTCGGTGACCGTCAGCGCTGTCTTGATTCCGTCAGCGTGGCTGGCATAGGCAACGGTCCCGTCAG
>Ga0222707_1000004_pt1 | contig 158090 bp, 165 predicted proteins | sample AntAcemetage1574_FD_179831 | JGI IMG/M metagenome (GOLD analysis project Ga0222707, IMG submission 179831) | Saline water microbial communities from Ace Lake, Antarctica - #1574 | ecosystem: Environmental > Aquatic > Non-marine Saline and Alkaline > Saline | place: Antarctica: Ace Lake...
GCCATCCTTGCTTTCATGCGTGAGACCATCCCGCAGGAATGGCAGAAATTCCGCGACAAGGTGTCAGACAACTTCCGCGTCATAACTCACGAGAACTTTCGGGTTTTGAAGTAGGACCGGTATAACAGAAAAATGACAGAAACGGGGGCAAACCGCGACCTGTCTGCGTCATGCGGTCTATATCGGGGCGTCACAACCCGATTCTGGTCGCATGGCGCTTGCGACACCGTAGGACGTCTGCTATCTCGCGCAAGATTTTGACGCTTTCGTGTAAACGAAGGCTTAATGAGCTGCTTCTTTGCTGTCCTTTTTTCGGGTCGTCGTAAAGTTGGGCCAAGACATCGGAAGGGTGGACGTGTCCGAAACCGCTGGTATCTCCACAGGCATCGCCGCGCGCTATGCGACGGCTGTGTTTGACCTCGCCAAGGAAGGCAAGGACATCAAGGCATTGGAAACGGATGTCGCGGCATTGCAGGCCGCCATCGCTGACAGTGCAGATTTCACGACATTGCTGACATCTCCGCTGTATAACCGCGGCGAGCAGGGCGCAGCCGTGACGGCCATCTCGAAAAAGATGGGCCTGTCGGTGACTGTCAGTAATGTGTTGTCGCTTTTGGTGGCCAAGCGGCGGTTGTTCGTGCTGCCGCATATGCTGGCTGTCCTTCAGGACCGTCTGGCCGACGAGCGCGGCGAAATGACAGCCGAAGTCACGACTGCAAAGTCCCTGACAAAGGCGCAGAGCGACAAGCTTGCCAAAACGCTTTCGGGCCAAGTGGGCAAAACCGTCACCATCAAGCAAACCGTCGATGAAAGCATCATCGGCGGTCTTATCGTAAAAATGGGCTCTCGGATGATCGACACGTCGATCGCCGCCAAGCTCAATGCACTCCAGAACACCATGAAAGAGGTCGGATAATGGCGATCCAAGCGTCGGAAATCTCTGCGATCCTGAAGGACCAGATCAAGAACTTCGGTCAAGATGCCGAAGTGGCCGAAGTTGGCCGTGTGCTGAGCGTGGGCGACGGGATTGCCCGCGTCTACGGGCTGGACAATGTGCAGGCCGGTGAAATGGTCGAATTCCCCGGCGGTATCCGCGGGATGGCATTGAACCTTGAAACCGACAACGTCGGTGTCGTGATCTTCGGCTCCGACCGCGAGATCAAGGAAGGCGATATCGTCAAGCGCACCAAATCCATCGTGGACGTGCCGATTGGTGATGAACTTTTGGGTCGCGTCGTGGACGGTCTGGGCAATCCGCTGGATGGCAAGGGCCCGATCAAGACGACCAAGCGCGCAGTTGCCGACAGCAAGGCCCCCGGCATCATCCCGCGCAAATCTGTGCATGAGCCGATGGCGACAGGTCTGAAATCGGTTGACGCGATGATCCCGATTGGCCGTGGCCAGCGCGAATTGATCATCGGTGACCGCCAGACCGGCAAAACCGCCGTGGCGCTGGATACGATCCTGAACCAGAAATCGTATAACGACGCTGCCACCAACGAATATGACAAGCTGTATTGCGTCTATGTCGCGATCGGGCAAAAGCGTTCGACCGTTGCCCAATTGGTGAAAAAGCTCGAAGAATCCGGCGCGATCGAATATACGATCGTTGTTGCTGCCACCGCATCCGACCCCGCGCCGATGCAGTTTCTGGCACCCTATGCCGCGACCGCAATGGCCGAACATTTCCGCGACAATGGCCGTCATGCGCTGATCATCTATGACGATCTGTCCAAACAGGCCGTGTCCTATCGCCAGATGTCGCTGCTGCTGCGTCGCCCACCAGGACGTGAAGCCTATCCAGGCGACGTGTTCTATCTGCACTCACGCCTGCTGGAACGCTCGGCCAAGCTGAACGAAGACAACGGTGCCGGTTCGCTGACCGCTCTGCCGATCATCGAAACGCAGGGTGGTGACGTTTCGGCGTTTATTCCAACCAACGTGATTTCGATCACCGACGGCCAGATCTTCCTTGAAACCGAATTGTTCTATCAGGGCATCCGCCCTGCTGTGAACACCGGTCTGTCGGTGTCGCGTGTTGGTTCCTCTGCCCAGACCAATGCGATGAAATCCGTCGCCGGTCCGGTGAAACTGGAACTGGCGCAATACCGCGAAATGGCGGCATTCGCGCAGTTCGGGTCCGATCTGGACGCCGCGACCCAGCAATTGCTGAACCGTGGCGCGCGCCTGACCGAATTGATGAAGCAGCCGCAGTATGCGCCGCTGACCAATGCGGAAATCGTCTGCGTGATCTATGCTGGCACCAAGGGGTATCTGGACAAGATCGCCGTCAAGGAAGTCGGCCGGTTCGAGGCTGGTCTGCTGAAATACCTGCGGACCACCGGCAAAGACGTGCTGGACATGATCACCAAAGAAGATCCAAAGATCAAAGGTGACGCCGAAGCCAAGATCAAGGCCGCTCTGGACGCATACGCCGCCGACTTCGCGTAATCCTAAGATAAGGAGACGAAAACGTGCCTAATCTTAAGGATCTGAAGAACCGGATCGCGTCGGTCAAATCGACCCGCAAGATCACCAAGGCCATGCAGATGGTCGCGGCAGCAAAACTGCGCCGCGCCCAGGATGCGGCCGAGGCGTCGCGCCCTTATACCGAACGGTTCACTGCCGTGATGGCGCAGCTTGCGGCATCGGTGGGCGGGTCGGATAGCGCGCCGAAATTGCTGTCGGGGACCGGCGGCGATCAGGTGCATCTGCTGATCGTGATGACCGCCGAACGCGGTCTGTGCGGTGGTTTCAACAGCAACATCACCAAGCTGGCGAAAATCCATGCGCAAAAATTGCTGGCCCAAGGCAAGACCGTCAAGATCCTGACGGTTGGCAAGAAAGGCCGCGACGCGCTCAAGCGGGAATTCGGCAGCTATGCGGTGGGTCACGTTGACCTGTCTGCGGTCAAGCGTGTGGGCTATGTCAACGCGCAGGACATCGCGCGCGACGTGCTGGCCCGTTTCGACGGTGGCGAATACGACATCGCGACGATCTTTTTCGCGCGGTTCGAAAATGTCGTCACACAGCACCCGACCGCGCAGCAGATTATCCCTGCCAAGTTCGAACAGGCGGCCGATGCGGACGTGACCTTGTACGACTACGAACCCGGCGAAGAGGAAATCCTTGCCGATCTGTTGCCGCGCGGCGTGGCCACGGCGATTTTCAGCGCGCTGCTGGAAAATGCCGCGTCCGAACAGGGCGCGCGGATGTCCGCCATGGACAACGCGACCCGCAACGCAGGCGAGATGATCGACAAGCTGACCATCCAGTACAACCGTTCACGTCAGGCCGTCATCACGAACGAGCTGATTGAAATCATTTCGGGCGCGGAAGCGCTCTAGACCCCGGAGAAAACCACTATGGCAAATGCAAAAGGCAAGATCACGCAGGTCATCGGCGCTGTCGTTGACGTGCAGTTCACCGATCACCTGCCCGCGATTCTGAACGCCCTGATCACCGACAACAACGGCAAGGAACTGGTGTTGGAAGTGGCGCAGCACCTTGGTGAAAACACTATCCGTGCCATCGCCATGGACAGCACCGAAGGTCTGGTCCGCGGTCAGGAAGTCATCGACCAGGACAACACGATCACCGTGCCCGTGGGCGACGCCACCCTTGGCCGCATCATGAACGTGGTCGGCGCACCCATCGACGAAAAAGGCCCCATTGGCGAGACCGAGCGCCGGTCAATCCATGCCGACGCGCCACCATTTGAGGCGCAATCCACCGCATCAGAAGTCCTGGTCACCGGCATCAAGGTCATCGACCTGCTGGCGCCTTACGCCAAGGGCGGCAAGATCGGCCTGTTCGGCGGTGCCGGCGTGGGCAAGACCGTTTTGATCCAGGAACTGATCAACAACATCGCCAAGGTGCACTCGGGTTATTCCGTCTTCGCGGGCGTGGGTGAACGGACCCGTGAAGGCAACGACCTTTACTACGAATTCATCGAATCCGGCGTTATCAACATCGACGACCTGACCAAATCCAAAGTGGCGCTGGTTTACGGCCAGATGAACGAACCACCAGGTGCGCGTATGCGCGTCGCGCTGTCCGGTCTGACCATGGCGGAATCTTTCCGCGACCAGTCCGGCTCTGACGTGTTGTTCTTTGTCGATAACATCTTCCGCTTTACGCAGGCCGGTTCCGAAGTGTCCGCGCTGTTGGGCCGTATCCCGTCCGCCGTGGGCTATCAGCCGACACTGGCGACCGACATGGGCCAGATGCAGGAACGCATCACATCGACCAAATCGGGGTCTATCACATCCGTGCAGGCGATCTATGTGCCTGCCGATGACTTGACCGACCCTGCGCCTGCGACCTCGTTTGCGCACCTTGATGCGACCACCGTTCTGAACCGTGCGATTTCGGAAAAAGGGATTTATCCCGCCGTTGACCCGCTGGATTCCACCTCGCGCCTGCTCGACCCTGCCATCGTGGGTGAAGAGCATTACCGCGTCGCAGCTGACGTGCAGAACATGTTGCAGCGGTACAAGTCGCTTCAGGACATTATCGCCATCCTCGGGATGGACGAATTGTCCGAAGAGGACAAGCTGACCGTGGCCCGCGCGCGCAAGATCGAACGCTTCCTGTCGCAGCCGTTTGACGTGGCACAGGTGTTCACCGGTTCGCCCGGCGTGCAGGTGCCGCTGGAAGACACGATTGCATCGTTCAAGGCCGTGGTTGCGGGTGAATACGATCACTTCCCCGAAGGTGCGTTCTACATGGTCGGCGGCATTGAAGACGTGAAAGCCAAAGCCGAAAAAATGGCCGCCGCCGCCGCATAAGGAGCTGCCGATATGGCAAATGTACAATTCGATCTCGTCTCGCCAGAGCGCCGTCTGGCCTCTGTCGCGGCGAGCGAGGTACGCATTCCCGCAACGGAAGGCGATATGACCGCGATGGCCAACCATCTGCCAACGATCACCACCCTGCGCCCTGGCGTCTTGGTGGTGGTGCATGATGGTGGTGCGGATGAATATGTCGTGTCCGGCGGTTTTGCCGAAATCAGCGCGGAAACCGTGTCGGTGCTGGCCGAACAGGCCCTGCCCAAGGGTGAAGTGACGCAAGCCATCTATGACCAGATGGTTGCCGATGCCGAAGCGGCGCTGAAAACCGCGCAGGCTGACGCAGCCAGCGACGATGGCAAGGCGGTCGATGCGGCCAAGGCGCTGTCCGACACTGTGGCCATCGGTGCTGCCATCGGTCTGACCACACGGGTCTGAACCCCGCGATCCCAAAAACAAAGGCCCCGCATTGCGGGGCCTTTTGCGTTTCGGACAAGGCCGAAATTCCTAGGCCGTGTCATTGCCCCCGAAGGGCCACGCCGTTGCCAGCAATTTTGGCAGGATCTCGGCTGCAAAATCATCTGCCGTGACGCCATCGAACAGGTATTTCGCCTTTCCGTCGAGCACGAGACTGGCAATGCCATGGATCGACGACCAGACGATGAAAATCTGTGCCATCGGGTCCGCAGTCGGGTCACGCCGCATGCAGGTCTTTGCAAAATCTGACAAGGCCTGCCTGCTGGCCTGCGCGTAACGCGGGTCGTCGCGGTTGACCAGATCAGGACGGAACATCAGCCGAAACCGCCCCGGATAGGCCAGTGCAAACCGCACATAGGCCAGCGCAAGACGCTGCAAATCATCGCCCGCGTCATCGCTGGTCGTGACCGCATTCAGCGCCGCGCCAAGGCTGTCATAGCCCAGAAGTGCCACTTCGGTCAAAAGACCGGTGGCCGACCCGAAATGATGCGCGGGTGCGCCGATGGACACGCCCGCCCTGCGGGCCGCCTCGCGCAGGGAAAAGCCTTCGACGCCCTTTTCGCGGATGATCGCGTCAGCCGCGTCGATCAGCGCCACTTTCAAATTGCCGTGATGATAGCCGCTTTTGGCCGGTGTATCAGGATTTTCCATCTATGCAGTGTTCAAATTGCCTGTTAGTGCCATTTTAGCGTTGTTCAGATTATGATTGTAGGGACTAAACCATGAAAACCTGGCTGATAACAGGCGCAAACCGCGGGCTTGGCCGCGCCTTTGCGCAGGCAGATATCGCGGTGGCTGCGACGCAGGTGCAACATGGGTGACCCCAATCCGACCCGCCGCCGTGCGGTGGATTGGGCGCTGACTGGTGTTGTGGCACTGGTGATGATCGGCGGTGGTGTTGCGCATTTCGCAGCGCCGCAGGGGTTTGCCGCCCTGGTGCCAGCGTTCCTGCCTGCGGTGCCGGTCATTCTGGCGGCAGGCGCTGTGCAGATGGTGACCGGGATAGCGGCCTTGGTGTCGCGCAGCCGCCACTGGGGCGGCCTTGCCTTTGCCGCGGTATGCGCGGCGTATCTGCCGCTGCACCTGTGGGATTTTATCCGCCCCGACCCTGTCTTTGCGCCACCCGTCGCCGCCACGATCCGCTGTGGTGTTCAGGGCCTGTTCATCTGGGCGGGTCTGGCCCTGTGGCGCAGGACAGGCCCTGCGGCACCAAGACTGGCCGGATAAAAACGACTGCCCCGTCAGGCGGGGCGGTCTGGGATCATTCCGCCGCGTAAAGCCCTTCGTAGATCGGGCCAAGCGTCTTGTGATCGAACAGCGACGATACAGATGTGCCGTTTGCGGTGTTCAAGATCGCTTGGGCGAACATCGGCGCGGTCGGTACGATGCGGATATTCGCGCAGGCGCGCACGGCGGCGTTGGGGGCGATTGTGTCGGTGATCACCAGCGATTTCATCACGGATTTGGATATCCGGTCCACGGCAGGGCCGGACAGCACGCCATGCGTGATATAGGAATGCACTTCGCGCGCGCCGTTGTCCATCAGCACCTCGGCGGCTTTGCACAGGGTGCCGGCGGTATCGACGATGTCATCGACGATGACGCAGACCTTGTCTTTCACTTCGCCGATCACGGTCATTTCAGCGACTTCACCCGGTTTGCCGCGCCGTTTGTCCACGATCGACAAAGGCGCATCCAGCCGCTGCGCCAGATCGCGCGCGCGGGCCACGCCGCCGACATCGGGCGACACGACCATCACATCATCCATCACGTCGCGGAAATGGTGTTTGGCATCCAGCGCATAGATCGGCGAGGCATAAAGGTTATCGACCGGAATATCGAAAAAACCCTGAATCTGCGTGGCATGCAAATCCAGGGTCAGGATACGTTCGATACCAGCCTCGACCAGCATATTGGCCACCAGTTTCGCGGTGATCGGCGTGCGCGCCTTGGACCTGCGGTCCTGGCGGGCATAACCGAAATAGGGGATCACGGCGGTGATCCGCGCGGCAGACGACCGGCGCAGCGCATCGGCGATGATCAGCAGTTCCATCAGATTGTCATTGGCGGGGTTCGATGTGGGCTGGATGATGAACATATCCTCGCCACGGACGTTTTCGAACACTTCGACGAAAATCTCGCCGTCGTTGAACCGTTCGACTCGGGCGTCAACCAGACTAACCTCTCGGCCACGGTGCATCGTCATCCGGCGGGCGATGGCGGTGGCCAGCGGCAGGTTCGCATTCCCGCTGATTAATTTGGGTTCCATTATCATCGGCATGGGAAAGGTCCTTTGGCAGCTGGGCAGACTGGTCCGTGATCGATTCGGAGCGTTGACACCGCCTAGCACAGGCGTACCGTCGCGCATAGATTCCGCTAGCCAAGGATAGCCAAATTGCCACATATCGACTGCTACTTTGCCACCATGTCGCCTTATACCTATCTGTGCGGCCTGCGCCCCGCTGATATTGCCCGCAAACATGGCGCAACGATCACATATAAACCGCTGGATATCATGGCCTTGTTCGCGCGCACGGGGGGTGTTCCGCCCAAGGACCGGCACCCGAACAGGCAGGCCTACCGTCTGCAAGACCTTGAACGCCGCGCCAAAGTCGCGGGTCTGCCGCTGAGCGTGAAACCCGCATTCTGGCCCACGAATCCAGCGCCGTCGTCTTTTGCGATCATTGCGGCACAGAATACCGGTGCCGATGTCGGCGGTTTGGTTCATGCGTTCACCCGTGCTTGCTGGGCCGAAGATCGTGATATCAGCCAGGATGACGTGATCCGCGATTGCCTGAAGGCCGAAGGCTTTGATCCTGCCCTTGTCGACCGTGACATGATGACCAGCGCCGATACCTATGCGCAGAACCTTGAACATGCGGTGCTGGCGGGGGCCTTTGGCGCACCGTTCTTTATCACCGATACCGACGCCCGTTTCTGGGGCGAGGATCGCCTGACCGATCTGGATCTGCACCTGTCCGGCAAGATCTGATGCATAAGGTCACTACCGGCCATGGCGCGCCTGTCGTCATGGTCCATTGCATGCTGGCGCGGCATGAAAGCCTGTTGCCGCTGGCGGCTGTCATCGGCGGGCATGCGACATTGTTCGATCTGCCGGGCCATGGGCGCAGCCCTGACTGGGATGGTGCGCAGGATTACCAGACGCAGGCCGTGGCTTGGGCCGCTGCCTGTTGCGACGGTCCGGCCCATCTGATCGGTCATTCCTTTGGTGCGACGGTGGCCCTGCGGCTGGCGGTGGACCGGCCCGATCTGGTCAGCCGCCTGACCCTGATCGAACCAGTCTATTTCGCCGCCGCCCGTGGCACGCCCGCCCATGCCGATCACGCCGCCGGTTTCCGCCCGTTTCTGGAGGCGATGGCTGCGGATGATCAATCCTGTGCGGCGGCCCGTTTCAACGCTGTTTGGGGTGCGCAGCCTTGGGACGCGCTGCCGCCACGGACCCAAGGCTATCTGATGGACCGTATCCATCTTGTCACGGCCAGCGGCCGCGCGATCGAGGATGATCCGGCGGGGATCACGACAGCGGCCTGTCTGGCGCAGGTGACGGTGCCGGTGGCGCTGATCCGCGGGGCGGACAGCCCGCCGGTGATTGCCGCGATCCATGCAGCCTTGGCACACCGCTTACCGGATGCGGTGGATCACGTCGTGGCGGGGGCAGGGCATATGCTGCCGCTAAGCCATACTGCCGGTGTGGCCGCCCTTATCCGTGCAGCAGGTCAAGAAACCGGCTGACACCATCCGCCGTCATCGACCAGTCGGTGACCAGACGCGCGGTCAGCATTTCATCGGGATCGCCGTGGTCGGGATCGCCGGACATGACGTAATAGACAGCTCCCGCCGCCAGCATCCGCTGATGATCGCGGCGGGGCATGTCGAAAAAGATGATATTGGCGGCCGGGTCGAACAGCATCCGCGCGGTGTTGTGCTGGCGCAGCCCTTCGGCCAGTTGCACGCAACGCGCATTGGCCGCGCGGGCCATGTCCAGCCACAACCCGTCCGCCAGATAGGCCTGCATCTGTGCCGACAGATAACGGTGCTTGGACAACAGATGTCCGCCACGTTTGCGGCGCAGCTCGAATTCCCAGGCAAGCTTGGGGTCAAAGATCACACAAGCCTCGACGCCCAATGCGCCATTCTTGGTGCCACCGAAACTGACCGCGTCAATGCCTGCTTTCCATGTCATTTCCGCAGGGGTGCAGCCCAAAGCGACCAGCGCATTGGCAAAACGCGCGCCGTCCAGATGGGTGGGCAGGCCGTATTCCTGCGCGACATCGGTCAGCGCCTTGATTTCATCCAAGGTATAAACGGTGCCTTTTTCCGTCACCTGTGTCACCGACACAGGCCCCCGCTGCGGCCCGTGGACGCCGCGCGTTTCCTCGGCCTTGATTCTGGCGCGCAGGGCGTCCGCCGTCATTTTGCCCGCCGTGGCAGGGACCAGTGACAGCTTGGCCTGCGTGTAGAATTCAGGTGCGTTGCATTCGTCTTCGTGGATATGCGCGACATCGGTGCAGAAAATTGCCTGCCACGGCTGGCACATGGTCGCCAGCAACAGCGCATTGGCGGATGTGCCGTTGATGACCAGATAGACCGCCGCCTCGGGGGATTCGAACGCATCGCGGATCTGTTGGCGGACCTCGGTCATGATCGGGTCGGCGCCATAGCCCATGGCATAGCCGGTGTTGGCCTTGACCAAGGCATCCATCACCTTGGGATGCGCGGGGCCTGCGTTGTCAGAGGCGAAAAACATCTACAGCGGCTCCTCGATGATGTGGTCTTCCCAGTCGTCTTCATCGACCTCGAATTCGGGGATCGTCATGCCCTGCACCGATACGCCTGCGCGATGCACCGACCCCGGATCGCCTGACACCAGCGGATGCCAGTCGTACAGGTCGCGCCCTTCGGCGACGAGGCGGTAGGCACAGGTCTGCGGCAGCCAATACATGTTGTCGGCCAAGGTTTTGGGCGTCAGCACGATACATTCGGGCACAAACTGGTGCCGGATCGCGTAATTGGCGCAAAGGCAGCTTTCGTTATCCAGCAGGCGGCAGGCGATGCGGGTCATTGCAACCTCGCCGGTGTCTTCGTCTTCGAGCTTGTTCAGGCAGCATTTGCCGCAGCCGTCGCAAAGCGCCTCCCATTCCGCGCGGTTCAGCTTGTCCATCGGCTTTTTCGCCCAGAACCGGGGCGCAAGGCCCGTGCGGGCGATATCAGCGCACATCGGTCAGGATGTCCCGTGCCTGCGCGCAATCGGCGCCCATCTGGGTGATCAGCGCGTCAAGGCTGTCGAATTTCAGTTCCGGCCGCAGGAAATCGACCAAGGCGACCGACAGATGCGTGCCGTAAAGATCGCCCTTGAAATCAAAGATGAAAGTTTCGCAATTCGGTACGTTTCCCCCGAACATCGGGCGCACGCCGATGGATGCGGCACCGGAATACGTGCCTTTGAACGCCCCTTCCAGCACATCGACCTTGACCGCATAGACCCCGAATTTCGGCGGATGCAGCCCAGAGATCGACATATTGGCGGTCGGATAGCCGAGTTCGCGCCCACGCTGGTCGCCACGAATGACCGCGCCTTCGATCCGGTGCCAATGGCCCAGCATGGCGGCGGCATCGCGCGGGCGACCGTCTGTCAGCGCGGCCCTGATCGCGGTGGATGAAATATTCGCCCCCGCGATGGCGATGATCGGGGCGATGGTCACGCCAAACCCCATTTCCGCGCCAAAGGTCTGCAGGTCAGCGACCGTGCCTTTGCGGTCCTTGCCGAAACAGAAATCGGCACCGACAACGACATGGACCAGCCCTAGCTGGTCACGAATGATCTTTTGCGCGAAATCGCGGGGTGTCAGGCTGGCAAGGGCAGTGTTGAACGGCACTTCATACAGTTTTTCCACGCCCAGTTTGGCCAGACGGTTGGCGCGTGCTTCGGCATTCATCAGGCGGAACGGGCCGGTATCGCGGGCGAAATAGCTGCGCGGATGCGGCTCGAACGTCATGATCCCCAAAGGCGCCTTGGCCGCATCAGCCGCAGCACGGGCGATATCGATCACCGCACGGTGCCCGATATGCACACCGTCAAAATTGCCAATGGCCGCGGCGGCACCACGGTCGGCAGGATCAATGAAAACGCTGTCACGGATGATACGCATAAGGCTGCGTATCCCGACCGGCAGGGTCGTGCAAGATCAGTCGAACTTGCGCGATGGTGCCAGCACGGTGGCATCCCCCGTCAGCACCTTTTTGTTGTTGACGATGCAGCGCGTGTTCATCGTCACGCGGCGGCGGGAATGGTCGATATCTGTCACCTCGACCTCGGCCGTGACCAGATCACCGGGGCGGACGGGGGCAAGGAATTTCAGGCTTTGCCCCAGATAAACCGTGCCATGGCCGGGCAATTGTTCCCCGATCACGGCCGACACCAGCCCCGCCGTCAGCATCCCATGTGCGATGCGCCCGCCAAAGATGGTGTCTTGTGCGTAATCTTCGTCCAGATGCACAGGGTTCCGGTCGGTCGACACCTCTGCAAACAGTGCGATGTCACGGTCGGTGATGACCTTGGACAAAGACCGGATCATGCCGATTTCAATGTCTTCGATGCAGATCGTGCCGCGCGGTGCGTTGTCCAACATGCCCAGTCCTTAAGTAACAAAAAGCCATATAAAGGATGTATATTGAAACTTTATTACTTTGCGGATGCAGAAAGATCAAGAGGTTTAGCGCAGGAAACCGATGGCATAGGTGGCCGATGTCTGCGCGGTTTCCAGAAAACGCGCCAAAGCTGCGGGTTCCGGCTGTGTTATCGTGCGGGTTTCATGCGCCGCCAGACCGCCGGTGATGAACAGCGAATCAATCTCTTCCTGCATCGCGCCCAGAATATCGGTATGCACACCGTCGCCGATGGCGATGATGCGCGGGTCTGCGGGCAGGTCGGCGAGTTTGGCCATCCTGCGCCGTGCCAGATCATAGATCGGCGGATGCGGCTTGCCGAAATACAGGCTCTCGCCGCCCATTTCGGTGTAAAGCGCGGCCAGCGCGCCTGCGCACCATTCGCGCACCTCGCCCCTGTCCACGACGATATCGGGATTGGCGCAGAGCAGTTTCAGGCCTTTTGTTTTCGCATAAAGAAAATCGGCGCGGTTCACGGCGATATCGGCAAGCGGGTCGAACGGGCCGCAGCAGACGATACCTTCGGCCTGATCAAGCGGGACGGTTTCAATCGTCACCGGATTGTCGATGATCCGCAGGGGCGTGAAAAATTCGTCATCCCGCGGGCTTTCGCCCATGAAATAGACCTTTTGCCCGACAATCCCGCGAAACATCGCCGCGCGTGCGCTGTCGCCCGATGTGGCGATGGCGTCCCAGCAATCCTCGGACACGCCCATCGCCGAAATCTGCCGCGCCACCGATTCCCACGGGCGCGGCGAATTGGTGACCAGCACGACCTTGCCGCCGCCCGCGCGAAAGGCGCGCATCGCAGCGACGGCGTCAGGAAACGCAGTGATCCCGTTGTGCATGCATCCCCAGAGATCGACAAAAGCCACATCATATTGGTCCGCGATTGCGGCGAAGTTGTCGATAATCCGGGTCATGGCGGGCCTTTACAGGGTCAGGGCAGGAATGATCTGCAGTTTGCGGCTCATGATGCCGGGCAGAACGACAGTGTCGCCGTCCACGGTTGCGCCGAATGATTTTTCCGCCAGCGTCTTGGTCAGGTCATTGGGGACCAGCATGGTGGCTTCTTCGTTCAGGATATCGACGATAAACAACAGCACCTGATCGACGCCATCGGCAGTGGCGACGGCGGGCATGGCGGCCATCAGGCTGTCCTTGCGGTCCAGCAGCACGCGCGGCGATGTGGTTTCCAGAACCGAGACACGGAACTTGGTGCCGGCGACGGCATATTCCTTGCTGTCCATGCGCAGCAATTCTGCGTCGGAAAAGGCCGAGACATCCGATTTGGCCGCGAACATTTCATCGGCATAGCCGTTCAGGTCGATCCCCAGATCAGCGGCCAGTTGTACCGCCAGATCCTTGTCCACCGGCGTCGTCGTGGGCGACCGGAAGGCCAGCGTGTCCGACAGGATGCAGGACAGCATCAGCCCCTTGACGCCTTCGGGCATATGGCCTGCGTGATCGCCCATCATCTGGTGCATGATTGTCGCGGTGCAGGCCAGCGGGCGGATGGTGATATTGATCGGCGCCTTGGTTTCCAAGCCCCCGACCAGTTTATGATGGTCGATGATTGCCACGACATCGGCGGCGTTGATGCTGGCGGGCAATTCGGCTGGGTTGTTGGTGTCCACGATCACGCATTTCTGGCCTGCTTCTACATCGGTGATGATCTCGGGCAGATCGAAACCCCAGCGTTTGGCGACAAAGGCAGCCTCGGTATTCGGGGTGCCCAGCAGGACGGCCGTGGCGCTGATGCCGGTATGGTTCAGGAACCAGTCCCAGATCAGCGGTGATCCGGTGCTGTCGGTGTCAGGGGATTTATGGCCAAAAACGAGCGTTGTCATGAACAGAACTTTCATAGGATACGGATTTGGCCCGTATATAGAAGCGACGGCAGGCAGTGTCACCCCATGCAATCCTTGTTATAGGGGCGTTTGATGACAGTTGTGCAGGTGTCCGCCATGTCCCCCACCGCCCCGCGAGAGGCCGATCTTTACCCCCCCGTCAAAGCCTATCTTCAGGCGCGCGGCTATGACGTCAAAGGCGAGGTGGGGGCTGCCGATATCGTCGCACGGCGCGGCGATGATCTGCTGATCGTCGAATTGAAACGCGGCTTTACCTTGGGGCTGTTCCATCAGGCGGTGGACAGGCTGGCGCTGACCGATCTGGTTTATGTGGCGGTGCCTGCGGGCGGGCAGGCCAAGGCGCTGGCGGCGAATGTCAAACTGGCGCGCCGGATCGGGTTCGGGGTGATGACGGTGCGCTTGCGCGACGGGTTCGTCGCGGTGCTGGCCGACCCCGGCCCCTATGCCGCGCGTCTGTCAAAGCCCAAGCGCGCGCGCCTGTTGCGGGCCTTTGACCGCTTGCAGGGCGATCCGAATGCAGGCGGTGCCACGCGCCACGGCCTTGTGACCGGTTACCGGCAGGATGCCTTGCGCTGTGCGCGGTTTCTGGCGGTGCATGGCCCGTCACAGGGCGCCAAGGTCAAGACATGGGCCGAGGTACCACAGGCCACGCGGATCATGGCCGACAATCATTACGGCTGGTTTGACCGCGTGGCGCGCGGCGTGTTCGACCTGACGCCAGCGGGGCGCAAGGGTCTGGCCGATTATGGTGATGAACTGGATGATCCGGTCAGTAGCGCCTGACCAGATCCCAGCCGTCGTTTTCCAGCAATTGCAACACGCCGAAATCGCCGATCAGATGCGCGGCCCCAAAGGCCACGACGATGGTGTCGGTCCCGGCAATCGCATCCGCGATCACCGGCATCCAGTTGCGGTTGCGCTGGACCAGCAGCACATCCTCCATCCCGGCAAAGATCGCGGCGCCGGTTGCAGGGTCAAGCCCGGGTGTTTCGGCCACCGCAAGGCGCGACATTTCCCACAACCGCCCGACATCATTGCTGAAATAGCTGTCCAGCATGGCAACGAACATCTGTTGTTGCATGTCCGGACTGACAAGGCTGAGGCGCAGCATGTCGATCTGGTCGTCCATGGTGCCGGACTGGAAAACCTCGAACACGGTGGTAAAGGATTCCAGCGACTGCATCGGAATGTTGTTTTCGCTGGCAAGATCGCTGATCATTGCGTCCAGCCCTGCCATTCCTTTTGCCAGATCCATCATTGCGCAGGGCGGGATAGCCAGCAGCAGCGACAGGTACCAAGGCTGCATCTGTGCCACCATGAACCCCGGCACGCCCCGGTCGCTGGCGGCACTGGACAGGGTCGCCCATGTGTCCGCGTCCAGAAGGTCGGGCAGGGTCGGCCCGTCTGTGATCAGGAACATGTCAGGCTCGGTGGCCAGCATCGCTTCGAGCGCGCGCTGGTCGTCGGGGGTGGCTTCGAGAAGGACAATATCCGCGGCCAGCACATCATCCGCGATCATGTCAAAGATCGGGTCAAGGCGGGCGTCATAGATATGCATCGTGCCGACCAGGGTGATCGCCTTGCCGTCGCGCGTGGCATCCCAGATCAGCCCGTTCGCATAGGGCAGATCGGCTGTGGCCTGATCCAGTTGCAGGCGCTGGTCCTTAGTCAGCATGTCGAAATAGCTGGTGCCGACGCATTGCGCCGCCGCATGGCTGGCGGTCAGCAGCAGGACCGCAGCGGCAAAAACGTGTCGCAGCATCGTGTCATCCCCCAAGGTTGTGTGGTGGGTACTTTAAAAGACGCGCGGGCGGGGTCAATCATCCCGCGCGTTAGCCAGTTTGTGATATTTTCCGCCAAGCCGATTGCATGCATAGCCATCATCATGAATGATAGGTTATCCGCTGTTTGGGCATGAACCTGACTGCAAGCACCCAGACTGGCATCACAAGTGCGAAGTAAGTTATGCGTATTCTTTTGGTTGAAGACGAGCCTGTGCTCGCGCAGCAGATCAACACCGTTCTTGTGACCGAAGGCTACGCCGTCGATATTGCCGATGACGGGATCGCAGCAGAGGCGCTCGGGGTCTCGCAGCCCTATGATACAATCTTGCTGGATATGGGATTGCCCGGGCGCGACGGGATGCAGGTCCTCAAGAACTGGCGCGCTGCTGGTATGCGCGCACCCGTGCTGATCCTGTCGGCCCGCGATGGCTGGACCGAACGGGTCGACGGGCTGGACGCCGGTGCCGATGATTATCTGATCAAGCCGTTTCACATGCCCGAACTATCCGCGCGGCTGCGGGCGATGATCCGGCGCAAATCCGAACAGGCCAGTCCCGTGTTCGAGCGCGATGATGTGGTGTTCGATTCGCGAATCAATCAGGTCATGGTCGCCGGACAGGGCATCAGCCTGACGGCGCAGGAAATGGCGGTTCTGTCCTATCTTTTCCATCATGCAGGCCGGCTGGTGTCGCGGACCGAATTGTCGCAGCACATCTATCATCACGATGGCGCGCGCGAATCGAACACGATCGCCGTCTTTATCAACCGGCTGCGCAAGAAACTGGGTGACAGCCTGATCGATACGGTGCGTGGGCGGGGCTATATGATCAAAGCGCCAGAATGACTTCGCTGCGCGGTCGGGCCGTGATCGGCGGCATTCTATGGGCGGCAGTGACGATCTTGCTGGGGTTCGCGGGGCTGCAATCCTTTGTCGACCAGGGCGCGGAAGAGCGGTTTGACGAATTGCTGCTGACCCGCCTGTCACAGGTGGTCACGGCTGTTGAAAATGTCGCCGCCACCAACCCCGAGGCGATTGCGGGCGCGGTGGGGGACCCGGTTTTCATGCGCTCGATGTCAGGGCTGTATTGGCAGGTCGAAAACGATTCTGGTCAGGTGTTCCGGTCGGCGTCGCTGGACGATCACGTTCTGCCCCGCCCGCGGCTGCTGGTCGACGCGGCGCCGAATGACAGGTTTCTAGGGCCGATGGGCGACCCCGTGCGCGCGATGTCCCGCTATCTGACGCTGGATGGTGGCAGCCTGTGGCATGTGCAGGTGGCCAAGTCGATACGCGGTCTGCAGCAGGAACTGGCCCAACTGCGCGAGATCATGTTGACCGCCTTTACCTTTGTGATCGTGATCGGTGTCGTCGGTGCATTGTTGCAGGTCACTGTCGCGCTGCGCCCGATCGAAAAGCTGCGCCGCGACGTGCAGCAACGCTGGACCAGCGAAGGCGGGCTTGACCACGGCAAATACCCCGAAGAAGTCGCCCCGCTGGTCTATGACATCGACACGCTGCTGACCCGCAACCGCGAAATCGTGCAGCAATCGCGCAAACAGGCGGCTGATCTTGGCCATGCGATCAAGACACCGGCCGCGATCATGCGCAACGAACTGGACGCGCTTGCGCGCGCGGGCCAGCCCGTGGGCGAGGCGATTGCCGCGCTGGACCGGCTGGATGCCCAGCTGAAACGGGCCTTTGGCCGGATGCGCGCACAAACCGGCATCGCCGCCCTGCCCGCCGTCACCGAGATGGACCGGTCACTGGGGCGGATGGTCTGCGCCTTTGGCGATATGGCCGCACAGCGCAACCTGACCCTGACCGCGGACTATCCCCCCGGTCAGCGGTTGCGAATGGACCCCACCGATCTGGAAGAAGTGTTGGGTAACCTGCTCGACAATGCGCTGAAATGGGCCAGCACCGCGATCCGGCTGACAGCCATACCGCAGGCGTGTGGCGTCACCATCACGATCGAGGATGACGGGCCCGGCATCCCGCCTGACCAGATCGCGCTGGCGATGGGCAGTGGCCAACGGCTTGACATTGCCAAGCCCGGCACCGGTCTTGGCCTGTCGATCACGGCGGACCTGTTGCAAGCCCATGGCAGCGCGCTGCTGCTGGATCAATCGGCGGATCTGGGCGGTCTGCGCGCGCGGTTCCGCCTGCAAAGCGTTCAGGCACAGGGTTGACAAGCGGGCGTTTTGCCCTTGCATGGCCCAACCCATAGAACGGAGACTGGCCATGTACCGCCTGACCATGATCGTGATCTTGGCCGTGCTGCTTTTCAGCGGTTACTGGTTCGCAGGATCGCAGTTGTTGCAAGCCGCACCCGACAGGACGGCACGCCTTTTGGCGGCCGAAGGTGTCGATCTGCAGGTCGGGTCCGTTGCGACAACCGGCTTTCCCGCGCGGTTTGACACGGGTCTGACCGATCTGCGGCTGACGCATCCCGCATGGGCGTGGCAGGGCGCGCGGCTGGATATCCAGGCTGACAGCCTGCGCCCGCTGGCGGCGACCGTCACCTTTCCGTCAGAACAGACGCTGCGCATTGCGGGCCAGTCGCTGCGCGTGACCAGCCAGGATTGGCAGATCAGTGCCGCACTACAGCCCACGACACGGCTGGCCTTTGATCGCGGCAGTCTACGGATGGCCAATTCCGAGGTCGTGTCGGATGCTGGATGGCAAACGGGTCTGGGCGGGTTGGTCGCGACCATCGCATTGGCCGCGGATCAAGAGGCGATCTATGATATGACGCTGACGGCGGACGACATCACCTTTCCCCGTCTGCTGCGTGACCAGATCGACCCGCAAGGCACGCTTGGCCCGCAATTGGACGCGGTGCGCGGCGCCGCGCGCCTGACACTGGCCCGCCCGCTTGATCGCAACCTGCAGGGGCGCTTGCCCGATCTGGACCATGTCGCGCTGGACGATCTGCAGATCGACTGGGGGCCGGTCACCTTGCAGATGTCGGGCGATATCACGATTGATGCGGCCGGTATGCCCACAGGCGTGATCATGCTGCGCACGCGGCAATGGCAAACGGTGATTGATCTGCTGATCACCTCTGGCACCATCGACGCAGGTCTAGCCCAGACGGTCACCAGACTGGCGGGGTTCTTGGTGGATGGCAACGGGGTGCTGAACATTCCCTTGGCGTTTCAGGACGGGATCATGCTGGCTGGTCCGATGCCGATCGGGCCTGTGCCGCGCCTGCGTTAACTGGTGCCGAACAGCCCGGTCAGCGCACGCCGGACCAAGGCGGTGACGGACGGGCGCGGGCTGGTGTGAAACGGCAGCGGGCGGCAAACCTCGATCGCGGCAACACCGACACGGGCGGTCAGGGCGCCGTTCACGACGCCTTCGCCAAAGCGGCGTGATACCTTGGCCAGCAGACCGCCGCCCGCGATGGTCCCGATCAGATCATCCCCCACGGCCAGCGCGCCTGTCGCCACCAGATGCGCCAGCACCCCGCGCGTCAGCCGCCAACTGCCCAAGGTGCCTGACCGCCCACCATAGATTTCCGCGATCCGCCGGATCATCCGCAAATTCGCGGTCAGCGCGGTGATCAGATCGGCCAGTGCCAGCGGGACAAAGGCTGTGACCATCGCAACCTGCCTTGCGGCGGCCTCGACCTCGCGCAGGGCGCTCTGGTCCAAGGGGTACAGCACTGTGGTTTCCGCCAGCCCCAACAGCGCATCGGCATCCAGCATATCGCCTTGGCGCTGCGCCAGTTCCGCCTTGCCCCATGCGGTATCGTCGCGTCCGGCATAAAGCCTTTCCAGCGCCTCGATCACCTGCCGCGCGCCTTTCAGGTCGTTGCTGACCAACGCATCCCGCGCGCTGATCTGCAGCGCATCCAGTTTGCGCAACCGGCGAAAGGCCGACACTTCGCGCAGGCCGATGATGACCAGAACCAGCAGCAACAGACCCACCAGGACGGTCGCGATCCAGCCCAGCACAGGCGCGCGCGCCAGCAATCCGGTGACATAATCCCACGCGGCCAGCGACACGACAAAACCTGTCAGCAGCAGGGCAAGCCCCCAGAACCAGCGCGCCAGCGGCGATGGTGCGCGACTGGCCACTGCGGCAAGGCGTTGCATCGCGGCGCCCTGCGCCTCGTCCGGGACGGCGGGGGCGGTGTCGGGGCGGGCCATATCCTGCCCGTCAAGATCAATCAGAACCGGTCTGCGGGTCATAGCCTGTCCCCCAGCAAAAACTGCACCGCCCGGTCCAGCCGGATATGCGGCGGCCCGTCGCCTGGGCGCAGTGTCAGGCGGGCGGGGGCGAAATTCATCACGCTGTAATCGGCATCGAGCCACTTGTCCGCGCCTTCACGCGCGGGGGCCAGCAGATGCGCAGGATCATCGGGCAGTTTGCCCGGATAGAACGCCGCCTGCTTGCCCCCGTCCAGCAACCGGCCGCGCACGACATCCAGCGGGCCATCTGCGTGATCGACGGTGTCTTCGACCGTGGTGCGCAGGGCGGCAATCGCCATCGCGGCGGTCTGTGCGCCTGCGAAATCGGCACGGTCGCGCGCATCGCGCAGCAATGCCTGCGTGATCGCGGTCAGTTGCGGGTGCTGGGCATGGTGCAGATGATCGGCTTTGGTCGCGGCGAACAGGATCTTTTCCACGCGCCGCCCTTTGAAAATCCGCGTTAGAAACGCGTTGCGCCCCGGTTTGAACGCCGACAGGACAGCGGCCATCGCGCGGCGCAGATCCTCTAGCGCGGCGGGACCGGCATGGATCGCGCCCAGCACATCGACCAGCACGATCTGGCGGTCGATTTTCGCGAAATGGTCACGAAAGAACGGGCGCACGATATGGGCCTTGTAGCTGTCGAACCGCCGCGCCATTTCGCGGCCCAGCGATTTGCGCGCGAACCCATCGCCCGGCAGCGGCGCAAAGGTCAGCACGGGCGATCCGGCCAGATCACCGGGCAACAGGAACCGCCCCGGCGTGCAGTCGGAAAACCCTGCATCGCGCGCGGCGTTCAGATGCGCGGTAAAGGCTGTGGCAAGGCTGGCTGCCTGCGGTTCCGACAAAGGCGCGTTGGCATCGGTTTGCTGCGCCAGCGCCAGATAGGCGTCACCGCCGGGGCGGCCCTTGGCACGATCAAGTGCCGCCTTGGACCATTGCGCATAGGTCAGGTCCAGCAGCCCAAGGTCCAGCAACCATTCCCCCGGATAATCCACGATGTCGATATGCACCACACGCGGCCCTGACAGCCCCGACAGCAATCCGGCAGGCTGCACCCGCAATGACAGGCGCAATTCGCTGATCTGGCGGGTGCCTTCGGGCCAGCTTGGGTCCGGCGCAGTCAGGCGGGCAAGGTGGGTTTCATAGGCAAAGCGTGGCACGGTATCGTCGGGCTGCGGTTGCAGAAAGGCGGTCTTGATCGCGCCATTCGCGGCGGCGGTCAGTTGCGGCATCCGCCCGCGGTCCAGCAGATTGGCCACCAGCGAGGTGATGAACACGGTCTTGCCCGCCCGCGACAGGCCGGTCACACCGAGCCGGATCACGGGGTCGGTGAAAGGCGCAGTCAGCGTGCTGGTCACGCCTTCGACGCTGCGTGTGATCTGATCGGCGATTGCGGCGATACCCAAGGCTGGCCCTTTCGTTGTTGATATCCAGATAAGCACGGCGCGGGCCGATGTGTAGGGATTGATTTTGTGCGTCTGCCCGCCTAATCGGGAACGCATGCCGCGTTATGCCCTTCTTGTTGAATATCACGGCGCGCCGTTTGCGGGATGGCAGCGGCAGACCAGCCTGCCGTCCGTGCAGGGCGCGATCGAGGCGGCATTGGCGAAACTTTCACCCGGCCCCCATACCATCGCCGCCGCAGGCCGCACTGATGCGGGGGTCCATGCGACAGGACAGGTGGCGCATTGCGATCTGCCCGGCGATTGGGACCCGTTTCGTCTGTCCGAGGCGCTGAATTATCATCTGAAACCTGATCCGGTGGCGATCCTTGATTGCGCGCTGGTCGCGGATGATTGGCACGCGCGGTTCGATGCGGTGGAACGGCAGTACCTGTTCCGGCTGATATCGCGCCGCGCGCCGCTGACATCAGAGGCGGGGCAGATGTGGCGGGTGAACCATGATCTGGACGCGCAGGCGATGCAGGCGGGGGCCGATTACCTGCTGGGGCAGCATGATTTCACCACCTTCCGGTCGTCGATCTGTCAGGCGAAAAGCCCGGTCAAGACGCTGGACGCATTGCGCATCGAGGTTGTGCCGCGCGCGATCGGCACCGAATACCGGTTCCATGTGCGGGCGCGGTCGTTTCTGCACAATCAGGTCCGCAGCTTTGTCGGCACGCTGGAACGGGTCGGCGCGGGGGCATGGCAGCCGGGTGATGTCGCCCGCGCACTGGCCGCGCGGGACCGTGCCGCTTGCGGGCCGGTCTGTCCGCCGCAGGGGCTGTATCTGGCGGGGGTGCGCTATCCCACCGACCCTTTCGCGCGGGGCTAGGCGGTGCCGGAACCAAAGCGTCCAGCGGACGTTTGCTTGGGGGATTGGTCAAGCCGGACCCGTTGGGTTAGATCTATCGTCAAAGGCGACCAAAGCTTTGAGAAAGGCGCTGCGTGAAAAGCAAGCTCTGGATAGCAATTGCCCTTATTCTTGGCGCAAGCGGGGCCTTGGCGCAGGACATCCGCCTTGTTGCGACCACGGCGCGCGAGGCGCTGAACAATGCGTCGCTGTTGCGCGCGCTGGATGATACCGCCGTGCCGCAGGACTATATCGCCGCCGCGCGCGCGGATTACCGCCGCCTGCTGACAGCGCTTTATGCCCAAGGGTATTATGGCGGCACCATTTCCATCACGATCGACGGGGCAGAGGCGGCGAACCTTGCGCCGCTGGCCGCCCCAGCCAGTATCGGGGAGATCGTCATCACGGTGGATGCGGGTATGCGGTTCACCTTTGGCGAGGTCGCCATTGCGCCTTTGCCGCCCGCTGCTGATATCCCCGCCGATCTTGGCCCGCGCGAAACCGCACGGTCGGGGGTGATCCGGACTGCGGCGCAGCAATCTTTGCGCAGCTGGCGTGAACTGGGCTATCCGCTGGCGCAGGTGAACAGCCAGCAAATCGTCGCCCGGCATGCGGATCAAAAGCTGGATGTGACCATCGGGCTTGATCCCGGACCACAGCTGCGGTTCAGCGCGCTGGAGGTGTCGGGCAACCGGCGGGTGCGCAGCGAACGGGTGCGTGCCATCGCGGGGCTGCCCGAAGGTGCGATTTATTCCCCCGCCGCCGTGGACAGGGCGCAGGCGCGTTTGCGCCGGACAGGGACGTTCAACAGCGTATCATTGACCACCGCCGATCAGGCCGGACCGGATGGCACCATCGGATTGCGCGCGCAGCTGGACGAAGCCAAAAGGCGGCGGATCGGCTTTGGTCTGGAGCTGTCTTCGGTCGAAGGGGTGACGGTGTCCAGCTTTTGGCTGCATCGCAATCTGCTGGGCGGGGCGGAACGGCTGCGCGTCGAAGCGGTCGTGTCGCAGATCAATGCCGATGCGGATGGTGTGGATTATGCCCTGCGCGGCAGCTTTGGCCGCCCCGCGACATTGGGCCCCGACACCGATTTCTATATCAACACCGAGATTGCGCGGCAGGATGAAGACAGCTTTTTGATCGATTCCATCGAGGTTGAAACCGGCCTGACGCGGCATCTGCGCGATGATCTGACCCTGCAGGGCGGGATCGGTCTGCTGACCGCGCGCGAAGACAGCGATCTGGGCAAACGCGATTATACGCTGTTGATCCTGCCGTTGCGCGCCACGCTGGACCGGCGCAATGATGCGTCTGCCGCTAGTGCGGGATATTATCTTGATGCGCGGGCGACACCCTTTGCCAGCGCTGACCGCGATCTGGATGGCGCCCGCCTTTATGGCGATGCGCGCATCTATCGGTCGTTCGGGGTGGATGACGGGTTCACCCTTGCCGCGCGCGGTCTTCTCGGCAGCTTGCTGGGCGCGCCGACTGCCGAGGCTCCGGCGGATTTTCTGTTTTATTCGGGCGGTGGCGGCACGGTCCGGGGCCAGCCTTATCAATCGCTTGGCGTGCAGACGCAGGTTGGCGGGCAGACTGTCACAACGGGCGGTGCGTCCTTTCTGGCGGCCCAGCTAGAGGCGCGCTATGCGATCCGCGACAATATCGCGCTTGTCGGTTTTTACGATACTGGTTTTGTCGGCGACACCGCCATGCCGGGCGAAAGCGGCGCATGGCATGCGGGGGCGGGCGTCGGGCTGCGCTACGCCACCGGCATCGGCCCGATCCGGCTGGACCTTGGCACACCTGCCAGCGGCGATGATGCGGGCGACAGCCTGCAGGTCTATATCGGGATAGGACAAGCGTTTTGAGGATGATCTGGCTGATCCTGCTGCTGCTTTTGCCCGCGCCTCTGATCGCTCAGAGCGCAGACGACGACCGTGGCTATCTGACCAATCTGATCGAAAGTAGTCTATCGGGCGCGGATCGCACCGTCACGATCACCGGCTTTGAAGGCGCGCTGCGGTCCGAGGCGCGGATCGCGCAGATGACCATTGCCGATGCCGAAGGTGTCTGGCTGACGCTGGAGGATCTGGTGCTGCAATGGAACCGCGCATCGCTGTTGCGCGGCGCGATCAGCGTCCAGCAATTGCGCGCGGGCCGGATGATCTTGTCGCGCGCGCCTGTGGGCGGTGACAGCGGCCCGTCGCCCGAAGCGCGGCCGTTTTCATTGCCGGACTTGCCTGTCAGCGTGTCAATCGGTGCGCTGGACATCGCGCGCATCGAGATCGACCAAAGCTTTCTGGGCGAAGCGGTTGTTGCAAGCGTGCAAGGCGCGGCGTCGCTGGCGAGCGGGCAAGGCATGGCAAACCTGCTGGTGACGCGGCTGGACGGCGCGCCCGGTTCTTTGCGGATTGATGGCAGTTATTCCAATGAAACCGATATTCTGGCCCTTCTGCTTGATCTGGACGAAGGCCCTGACGGGATCGCCGCGCGCCTGCTTGGCCTGCCGGGGCGGCCTGCGGTCAAGCTGGTCGTGCAGGGCGATGCGCCGCTGGATGATTTTTCCGCCACGCTGGCGCTGGCCACCGACGGGCAGGACCGTCTGACAGGTGACTTCGTGCTGGCAACGGTGGATGGCCGCCAGCAGGTCCGGCTGGATGCCGGTGGGGATATTTCGGCGCTTTTCGCGCCGGAATACCGCGATTTCTTTGGCAATGATGCGCAGTTGCAGGTCGCGTTCAACCGTGCTGCGGACGGGCGGATTGATATCCCGCAGATCACGCTGGACGCGGCGCGCGCGCGCCTGTCCGGCGCGATCCGGATTGGCCCGCAGGGCTGGCCCGAACAGGTCAGCATCACAGGGGCGATCACGCCCGTGGGTGGCGCGCCTGTCCTGCTGCCCGTGTCGGGGCCGCGCACCTTTGTCGATGATGTGACCCTTGATCTGGCGTTTGACGCGGCCGTTTCCGACAGATGGGTGCTGGATCTGACGGTCAACGGGCTGGACCGTCCGGGTCTGTCCATTGCCAGCCTTGGCCTGCGCGGTGGCGGTGTCCTGCAATCGGGTGAAGGCGATCAGGACGGGCGTGTGACCGCCAACCTGACCTATGGCGCGCAGGGTCTGCAGCTGGATGATACCGGTGCGGCGCAGGCACTGGGCGATGCGGTCAGCGGCGTGCTGGTGATCGACCGGGCCGAAGGCAGCCCGACGGCCCTGCGGCGCTGGTCGCTGTCGGGTGCCGGTATCGAAATCTTGGCCGAGGCCCAGATCGCCGGCGCCCGCCAAGGGTTCCAGACCACGGCGGCAGCGACGCTGGATGTCGTCGGTTTGCAGCGGTTTTCAACCCTTGCAGGGCAGAATCTGGGGGGGGCCGCCGCGTTCGACATCACCGCCGATCTGACCCCGTTGGACGGGCTGTTCACGATCGACCTGACGGGCACCACCGATGATCTGCGCATCGGGATCGCGCAGGCCGATGCTGTGCTGGCGGGCGATGGCCGCGTCGCGGCGACAGTGGTGCGCGATACCGCCGGCACGCGGCTGCAAGACCTGCGCGTGGCCACCGATGCGGCAGAGATCAGCGCCACCGCCGCCCTGACCAGCGCCGGATCGGTTGCCGAAGTCACCGCCCGCCTGCGGGATGTGTCGGTCGTGCTGCCCGCGCTGTCGGGTCCGGCCACGACGACAGGGCAGGTGACAATGTCTGCGGATGACCGGATCGCATTCACCTTGTCCGGTGACGCGCCCGCCGCATTCTATACCCTGACCGGCACGGTGGCCCCGTTGCCCGATGACGGGCGGACTGTGACCATCGACCTTGCTGCCGATGTGACCGACCTGTCGCGTTATGCCGGTGTCGCGGGGCGCCCGCTGGCGGGGGCTGCAGCGCTGCGCGTGCAAGGCTTTGTGCGGGGGGATGGGTTACGGTTCGCGCTGGATGTGCAGGGCGAGACAAGCGATCTTGTGACCGGTATCGCGCGGTTGGACCCGTTGTTGGCGGGCGCGGGGGAAATTGCCGCACAGATCGCGCGTCCGGCGGATGATGCGCTGCGGATTTCGGATCTTGCGGTGCAGACCGATGCGATTGACCTGCGCGGCGCGGCTGATGTGCGACTGGACGGGCCGATGACGGCCGATCTTGCGCTGCGGATTGCCGATGCGCGCCTTGTCGATCCTGCGCTAGCGGGGCCATTGACCCTGATGCTGGATGCGGCACCGGACGCGCAGGGGCAGACCAGCGCGCTGGTGCAGATCACTGGCCCTGATACCGCGTTGCGGTTGGAGGCGACCGTCGCGGGCCGACAGGCCGGTTTCGCCATGACCGGCGATCTAAGCGCGCAGGTCGCGGATCTTGCGCCCTATGCGGGGCTGGCGGGGCGGCCCCTGCGCGGCAGTATCGACCTGACGGCAGCGGGCCGTTTGATCCCAGATCTGAGCGCGTTTGATGCGCAGGTCAGTCTGCGCAGCGAAGGTCTGGGCATCGGCAATCCGACGGCAGATGCGCTGTTGGCCGGAACCGGCCGGATCACCGCCGATGTCGGCCGCGAGGATGGGCTGCTGGTGGTCCGCACGCTGGAGGTATCGACGCCGCAAGTGTCCTTTGTCGGCGCGCTGAACAGCAATGCCGGTTTCCGGCAAGGCCGGTTCAACGCCAGTCTGCGCGATGTCGGCCTGTTGACTGACCAGATCAGCGGGCCGGTGCGTGCCACCGGCAGCGCATCGCTGGACGCTGCGGGCAATTGGGGGGTGGATGCCACCGGCACCGGACCCGGCGGGCTGACCGCGCAGGTGCAGGGGGCTGTTGCGCAAACGGGGACACTTGATCTGGCGATCACGGGGGCGGCGCCCTTGGCCCTGCTCAATACCGCGATCGAGCCGCGCCGATTAAGCGGGATTGCCAATTTTAACCTGCGTGCCGATGGGGCGCCGGGGCTGGATGCGCTGAGTGGGCAGATCACCTTTGCCAATGGGCGGCTTGCCGCGCCAACGCTGGGGCAGGCGCTCAGCGGGATCACGGGGGCTGTGCGTTTGGGCAGCGGGACGGCGCAGGTCGATCTGCGATCCGGCGTCGAGGCAGGGGGCAGCCTTGCGATCAGCGGGCCTATCGGCCTTGGGGATGGCAATCCCGCCGATGTCACGATCCGGCTGGATAATGTCGTGCTGCAAGACACCCAGCTTTACCTTGCGAACATTGGTGGCACGATCACCGTGCAAGGGCCGTTGCAGGGCGGGGCGCGGATCGACGGACAGCTGTTGCTGGGTCAGACCGATGTGCGGGTGCCATCCTCGACCATCAGCAGCGTGGGCGCCTTGCCCGATGTGGTCCATCTGCAGCCTGACCGCGCGGTTGTGACCACGCTGGCCCGCGCGGGCCTGTTGCCAAGCGGGGCGCCGATCAATGGTGGCAGCACCGGTACGCGGCGCGCATTCCCGCTGAACATCGTGATTGACGCCCCGTCGCGGATTTTCGTCCGGGGCCGCGGGCTGGATGCGGAACTGGGTGGCCGGCTGACCATCGGGGGCACAAGTGCGGATGTTATCCCTGTCGGGCGGTTCGATCTTTTGCGTGGGCGCATCGACATTCTGCAACAACGGTTTGACCTGACCGAAGGCAGCGCATCCTTGCAGGGGGAATTCGAACCCTACATCCGGCTGGTTGCCGCGACGACCAGCGCGACCGGCACGCAGGTCAGCATCGTTGTCGACGGGCCTGCCAGCGAACCGCAGGTCAGTTTCGACTCCGTGCCGGACCTGCCGCAGGACGAGATATTGGCGCAGTTGATCTTTGGCCGCGATCTGCAAAGCATCAGCCCCTTGCAGGCCGTGCAGCTGGCGGGGGCGATCAGCACGCTGGCGGGCGGTGGCAACGGGGCGGTGGACCAGCTGCGCCAGAACCTTGGTCTGGATGATTTCGATGTGACCACGGACGAGCAAGGCAATGCCGCCCTGCGCGCGGGGCGCTATCTGTCCGAAAATGTCTATACCGATGTCACCGTCAGCAGCAATGGCGGCACCGAGATCAACCTCAACCTTGATATCACGGATGAAATCGTGGCCAAGGGTGGCGTCGATCAAGAAGGCAACACTGGCATCGGGATATTCTTCGAGCGTGATTATTAGCAACCGTGCGTGCCTGCCGGACCAGACCTGCGCCTGCGAACAGGGCTGGGACTGGTCAGCGCGGCGCGCAGGTATTAGCTGTCTTGAATGCCAAAAGGAAATACCGATGTCAGATGAACTCGCCCTGATCAGCCGTGAAAAACTGCCCGATGCCCTGCGCGTGCTGCTGGCGGATTACCCGCGCGACGCATGGCAGAATGACCCCGGTTTCGACGGGCTGATCCGGTTCTGGCTGGATCGGCACCTGATGTTCCGCCGCCTGATGGCCGAGATGGGCAGCGTCACCGACAAGCTGCTGGACCGCAAGCTGACCCCCGACCAGTTTGCCGCGAACCTGTCGCGCTATGGCGGCATGTTCGTCAACGGCCTGCATGAACACCACACGATCGAGGACAGCGTCTATTTCCCCAAGCTGATGCAAAAGGACAAACGGATCAGCCGCGGTTTCGACATCCTTGACGCTGACCATCACGCGCTGGACGAATTTCTGGCCTCTTTTGTCACCACCGCCAATGGCGTGTTGCAGGCGTCTGGCCCGCGCGATGCCTTGCAGGACAAGGCAGGCGCGTTTCAGGCAGAGCTGGCCCGTCTGGAAAAGCTGTTGAACCGGCATCTGGTGGACGAAGAAGAATTGGTCGTGCCGGTGCTGCTGCGCTACGGCAGTCGTGATTTTGGCTGATTATTGCAACCGAAAGGCCGCAGACCGGCCAGCGCCCTGATCCACGGTGAACCGGATCAGGTCGTCGTTGATTTCGACCAGCTGGCAATTATAGGGGATCAGCGACCCGCCCCAGTAAAGCTCGCGGCAGAAATAGCCGTCCTGCCAGCTCCATGTGCCTTCGACACCCCAGCCGATCGCGCTGCCGATGACTTGTCCGGTATCCAGAACATTCAGCGTGATCCCGTAAAACCGATGGCGCAATTGCTTGCCTTCGACCAGTGACAGGAACGTGTCCTCGTCCATCACCGGCACATAGCTGGCAAGGGCTGCGCCCGCCGTCAGCGATAGGCCAAGGGCCAAAATCAATGTCTTCATGATCAACCTTCGGTTTATTTGATGCTTTTACGCACAGACAACAGGGTCGGTTCAATTGCCCCGTTGATTTCGGCTGATTCTGGCCTGCACCGCGCGTTACAGCCCCAGCACATCCATCATGTCATAGGCCCCCGGTGCCTTGTCCTGCCCCCAAAGTGCCGCCTTGAGCGCGCCGCGCGCAAAGATCGCACGGTCCGTCGCCAGATGGCGCAGCACGATCCGTTCACCGGCGGCGGCAAAGATCACGTCATGTTCGCCGACGATGTCACCGCCCCTGATCGCGGAAAACCCGATATCGCCACGTGTGCGTGCGCCGGTCACGCCGTCGCGGCCTGCGTCGCGCACATCGGCCAATGTCACGCCGCGCCCCGTGGCTGCAGCCTCGCCCAGCATCAGTGCGGTGCCGGAAGGTGCATCGACCTTTTGATTGTGATGCGCCTCGACGATCTCGATGTCGAAATCGGGGTCAAGGGCGGCGGCAACGGTTTGCGTCAGCTTGACCAGCAGGTTGACGCCAAGCGACATATTCCCCGCCCGCACGATCACGGCATGACGCGCGGCGGCATCAATCGCCTTGATGTCGGCGTCCGACAGGCCCGTGGTGCCGATCACATGCACCGCGCGGGCCTGTGCGGCAAGGGCAGCAAAGCCCACGGTCGCCGCAGGTGCGGTGAAATCGATCACGGCCTGCGCGCGGGCGAAAGCCTCTAGCGCGTCATCGGTCACGGTGACGCCCACAGGCTGGCCGCCCATGGCTGTGCCGATATCCTGCCCGATCCAGCCGTGGCCCGTCCGTTCCAGCACGCCCGCCAGATGGCATTTGTCGGACGCCAGCACCGCCTTGACCAGCATCTGGCCCATGCGCCCTGATCCGCCTGTGATCACGATTCCCGGTGTGTCGGTCATATCCGCCCCTTTGCTTACTTGCCCCGTCTTAGCGGCGCTTTGTGCCTGACGCAAAGCCTTGCTTGGCTTTGTCGCCCACAGTGATTAAATGCAGCACATGGCAAAGAACACACAACGCGATGGCAAGGCCCCGACGCAGCGCATGTTGCGCGTGGGCGAGATGATCCGCCGGACCCTGTCCGAAATCCTGCAACGGGGCGAGGTGCATGACCCCGACCTTGCGCGCATGTCGATCACCGTGGGCGAGGTGCGCATGTCGCCCGACCTGCGGATCGCGACGGCGTTCATCCTGCCCTTGGGCGGGATCGGCAAGGAAGAGGCGCTGGACGCCCTGCGCCGCAACGGTCACGAGGTCCGGCATCTGGTGGTCAAGGGCGGGTCGATGAAATTCGCCCCCGAACTGCGGTTCCAGCTGGATGGCACCTTTGACCAGATGGACGCGACCCGCGCCCTGCTGGCCGAGGATCACGTCAGGCAGGATCTGGACGAGTGAGGCTGACGCTGGTTTTGCCGGTAATCTGGCTGGCCCTGCCTGCGGCGGCTGTCACCTGCGAAGACGTCAGCTATCTGGGCAAAAGCTATACCGCCTGCACGGTCGATCCGGCGGCGGATGATCTGCGCCTGTTTCACAAGAACGGCGACAGCATCCTTGGCAGTTTCCGCGCCATCGAAGGCTTGCCCGATGTCACCGCCCTGCCGTTTGCGATGAATGCGGGCATGTATCACGCCGACCGCGCGCCCGTGGGCCATTACATCGAAAACGGGGTCGAGGTGATGCGCATCATCCCCAATGCCGGCCCCGGCAATTTCGGCCTGCTGCCCAATGGCGTGCTTTGCATCACTGACACGTCTGCCCGCGTGATCGAAACGCTGCGCTATGTGGACGAATCCCCCGCCTGCCGCGATGCGACGCAATCAGGCCCGATGCTGGTGATCGACGGCGCGCTGCATCCACGGTTTCTGCCCGACGGCACATCGCGGTTTTTGCGCAATGGTGTCGGCACGACCGCAGACGGGGATCGCGCGGTTTTCGTGATTTCCAACGATGCGGTCAGTTTCCACGAATTCGCCAGCTTTTTCCGCGACCACCTGCAACTGCCCGATGCGCTGTATTTCGATGGCAAGGTGTCGCGGCTGCATGCGCCCGCGCTGGGCCGGTCTGATTTCGGCGCTCAGATGGGGCCGATGGTCGGCGTGGTCGAATAGGCCAGCGCGATGATCCGGTCCACATCCGCGCTGGTAGGCAGCGACGCCACATCGGTCACAGCGATCCAGCCCGCGTCTGACACGTCATCGGCGGCGACAGGCGTGCCGCTGACATAATCGCACAGCACCACCGCCAGCAGGAAATGAAACTGCAATTCACCCGCAGGGTCATGCAGGATGATGTCAAGATTGGTCAGATACCGGACAGGGCGCGCGATCACGCCGGTTTCCTCGGCCAGTTCGCGGGCGGCGGCGTCCAGCGCTGTTTCGCCCGCATCCACATGCCCGCCCGGAAACCCCCAAAGCCCCGCATCGGGCGGGTTTTTTCGCCGCACCAGCAGGACCTTGCCTTGATGCAGCACAACGGCGATGGCCCCCAGACGGGGCAGGGCGGGACGGGCTGTGGTTTCCATAAGGGGCAGCCTATGCCGGCAGCTGCCCAAGCGAAAGTGTCATTGCCCCTTGGCGCAGGCCGCTTTTGCCCACATATATGCCCCAACCCGTTAAAGGAGACCGCGATGCTGGAACTGAACGCCAAACCGACCCCCCCTGTGGATGTCATCAAGGACGGCACCGATGCCAGTTTCCCGCAAGACGTGATCGCGGCGTCGCAGGATGTGCCGGTGATCGTCGATTTCTGGGCGCCGTGGTGCGGCCCGTGCAAAACCCTTGGCCCCGCGATCGAAGCCGCCGTGACCAAGGCAGGCGGGCGCGTCAAGCTCGTCAAGATCGACGTGGACCGCAACCCCGGCTATGCGGGCCAATTGCGGGTGCAGTCGATCCCCACGGTCTATGCATTTTATCAGGGCCGTCCCGTGGACGGGTTCCAAGGCGCGCTGCCCCCGTCCGAGATCAACGCCTTTGTCGAAAAGATCGCAGCCCTTGCCGGTGAACCCGACGATGGTCTGGCCGGCGCCATCGCGGCTGCTGAACAGATGCTGACCGAAGGTGCCGTGACCGACGCCGCCGAAACTTTTGCCGCGGTCCTGCAAGAAGACCCCGCCAATGCCAGCGCCTATGCCGGTCTGGTGCGCTGCTATCTTGCCTTGGACGATATAGATCAGGCCGAGGCGATCCTGAACGGCGCACCTGCCGAAATCTCGACCGACCCCGCGCTGGAGGCGTTGCACGCCCAGATCACCCTGCTGCGCGAGGCGGCGAATGCCGGACCCGTGGGTGAATTGCAGGCGCTGGTCGATGCCGACCCCGCCAACCATCAGGCGCGGTTCGATCTGGCGGTGGCGTTGCATGCCAACGGGCAGGTCGAAGAGGCGGTGAACGAGTTGCTGGACCTGTTCCGGCGGGATCGGGACTGGAACGACGGGGCCGCAAAAACCCAGCTGTTCAAGATTTTCGACGCCCGCGATGCCAAGGACCCGATCGTGCTGACCGGACGGCGCCGGTTGTCGTCGATGATATTTGCCTGAGGGCAAAGGCGGACTATGTCATGCCAATGATATCATCAACTGATCTGCCGGACACCATTCCGGTATTCCCCCTGCCCGGCGCGCTGCTTTTGCCGCGTTCGCGCTTGCCGTTGCACCTGTTCGAGCCGCGCTATCTTGCGATGCTGGACGATGTGATGAAAACATCCTCGCGGCTGATCGGGATGGTGCAACCCTATGACGCCCCCGGTGCGGCAGGCAAGCTGCACAGCATCGGCTGCGCGGGCAAGCTGACGGCGTTTTCCGAAACCGAGGACGGCCGCTACATGGTCACCCTGTCCGGTGCGTCCCGTTTCCGTATCGTCGAAGAGATCGAAGGTTTCACCCCCTACCGCCGCTGCAAGGTCAGCTGGCAAGGGTTTTCGCGCGATCTGGGGCCGGTGGAAAAAGACGACAACTTTGACCGCGACAGTTTCATGAAGGCGTTGAACCGCTTTCTGGTGGATCAGGGCCTGTCCACCGATTGGGACAGCCTGAGCGAGGCAGAGGATGAACTCCTGATCAATTCGCTGTCGATGCTTTGCCCTTTCACGCCGGAAGACAAACAGGCCCTGCTGGAAGCCCCGTCGCTGTCCACACGGCGCGAAACCCTGCTGACGCTGATGGAATATGCCCTGCGCGGCGGCAACGGAGAAGGTGTGATGCAATGACAGAGTCCGGTTTCGACCCCAAGATGCTGGAGGCTTTGGTCTGCCCCATTACCCACGCAACCCTACGGTATGATGCTGACAGGCAGGAACTGGTCAGCGAAAACGCCCATCTGGCATTCCCGATCCGCAACGGAATACCCGTGATGCTGGTAGACGAGGCGCGGCAGGTGGAGTGAGCGGCGGACGATGTCGTTGACAATCGGTGCTGCCTGTCCATAGACCTACGACCAGTATTTGCTGTTGTGTCAGGGTTAAGGTTGTGGATTTCCAAGTTGCGAGTTTCTGGTTCGGATCGCCGTTGTCCTGTGTTGAAAGAGTGTGTATCCAGTCTTTCCTAGATCACGGTTACACGTTCAATCTTTATGTTCTCGACCTGACCATGGACGTGCCAGGCGGTGTGATCTTGCATGATGCAAGGAGCATCTATTCCGACGAAGAGTTTCAAAAACACCCTTCCTCACGGCGTCATGCGGCGATTTATTCCGATATCTTTCGCATACATCTTTTGCAAAAGACGGATCACGTTTGGGTCGATCTGGACATCTATTGCGTCAATCCTTTGGCTCTTTCGTCGGACTATCTGTTCGGCGTTGTCTGGCGCAATAAAGCGGTCAACAACTGTGTGCTGCGCCTGCCAAAAAAATCGCTGGCGTTGAAGCTGATCCTTGAATTTCTGTCGTCCGAAGTCCCGCTGCCGCATTGGCTGGGTGCTGACAGGATCAAGGGTCTTGTCAGCAAATATGAGACCGAAGGACAGATTTCGCTTTATGATCTGCCGTGGACGACAACCGGTCCAAGCGTCACCCGCTGGGCGCTAAGCAGCACTGGTGAAATCAGTCGCGGTCAGCATTGGCATACATATTGGCCAGCAAGGGGTTTTCTGGATCCTGAGCGAGCCATTGAAAGCTATGAACAACCTTGGGTGCGGTTTCACCATTTCCAAGGCGAGACACGCGGTGATCTGCGCAAACATTTCTCTGGTGTCCCACCGCGCGGAAGCTACATCGATGTGATCTGTCAGCGGCACAAGATCGATGTCGATCGGTACCCCGTCATCTAACCCTGCATCAACCTTGGCAAATCCCCGTTCAGCCCTGCCGCCTGCCGCATGAAGCCGCGGCGCAGGCGCGGGGCGCTGTTGACCAGCCCCATGCCGATATCGCGGGCGACGCGGATCAGCGGGTTGTCGTTGGAAAACAGCCGGTTGAACGTGTCGGTGGCCAGCGCCAGTGTCGCCGTGTCGAACCGCCGCCATTCCTGATAGCGCTGCAAGGTCTGGGCGCTGCCGATATCCTCGCCGCGGCTGCGTGCGGTGGTCAGCACATCGGCAAGCGCCGCCACATCGCGCAGACCGGCGTTCAGCCCTTGCCCTGCAATCGGGTGGATGCCGTGGGCCGCGTCCCCAACCAGCACCACACGGCTTGCCGTCAGGCTATTGGCTAGCGTCAGGTTCAAAGGATAGCTGAAGCGCGCGCCGGTCAGGCTGATCTGCCCGAGGAAACTGCCAAAGGCGGGTTTCAGTGCGTTCAGGAACGCCGCATCATCCATTGCGACCAGGTCCTGCGCGCGGGCGCGCCGTTCGCTCCAGACGATGGAACTGCGGTTCTCCGTCAGCGGCAGGATCGCAAGCGGGCCTGCGGGCATGAAGAACTGATGCGCGATCCCGCCATGCGGTTTGTCATGTGCGACGGCGCAGACCACGGCGGTCTGCCCATAGTCCCAGCCGGTGCGCTTGATCCCTGCGCGTTCGGCGGTGCCGGATTTGCGCCCGTCCGATCCGACCAGCAGCTGCGCGTCCAGCAGCTCGCCACTGGCCAGCGTCACCTGCACGCCGCCTGCCGTCACTGTCTGCGCCACAACGGTCTGTCCTGCCAGATGGGTGATCCGGTTGTCCGCTGCCAGCGCGTCCAGAAAGGCGCGGCGCAGGTGCCGGTCCTCGACCAGATAGCCCATCGGGCCTTCTTCGATCTCGGCATGGTCGAAATGCATCATCCAGGGGCTGGGGCCTTCGCCTGCGCGCCCGTCAGTGACCTTGATTTCAAGCATTGGTTGGGCGTGGTCGGCGACCACTGGCCAGATGCCGATCCCGCGCAGCAGCCGTGTAGAGGTCAGCGCGAGCGCATAGGACCGCCCGTCAAAAGCTGGGTCTTTGTGGACCGGCACAGGTTGGCTGTCGATCACTGTTACGGTGAATCCTGCTTGTGCCGCCGCCAAGGCCAAGGCGGGGCCGTTCAGCCCGCCGCCCACGATGATGATATCTGTTTTCATGCTGGGCAATATGGCCCCTCGCGCGGGATTGTCCATGCGCCTTTGCGCCGCTAGGGTCCGCCCGAAAAGGAGAATGACACATGCAGGACTGGCGCTGGATGACGGCCGCGGATCTGGGGCGCGGGATTGCTGCGGGGGTGATCGACCCTGTGGATTTGACCGAGGTCTACCTTGCCGCCATCGACGCGCATGAACACCGTGACCGGATTTATGCCCGCGTCACCCATGACCGCGCGCGTGCCGAAGCCAAAGCCGCCGCCGCGCGCGCCGCATCAGGGTTCCGGCGTGGCCCGTTGGACGGTGTGCCGGTGTCGTGGAAAGACCTGTTCGACAGCGCGGGTATCGGGACAGAGGCAGGCACCGCCCTGTTGGCAGGCCGCGTGCCGATGCGTGATGCAAAGGTGCTGGAAACCGCGACGGCGGCGGGGCTGGTCTGTCTGGGCAAGACCCATATGTCCGAAATCGCCTTTTCCGGGCTGGGTCTGAACCCGATTACCGCGACGCCACCTTGTGTGAATGACGCGGGCGCCGTGGCGGGCGGGTCGTCGTCGGGGGCGGCGGCGTCTGTCGCGTTCGGCCTTGCGGCGGCGGGGATTGGCACGGATACCGGCGGGTCGGTGCGGATCCCTGCGGCCTGGAATGATCTGGTGGGGCTGAAAACCAGCCATGGGCGGTTGTCGCTGGAAGGTGTCGTGCCGCTTTGCCTGACTTTTGATACCGTTGGCCCCTTGTGCCGGTCGGTCGAGGATGCGGCGCTGTTGCTGGCCGTGCTGGAAGGGTCGCGCCCCGTCGATCTGGGTGGCGCCGATCTGGCCGGTATACGGCTGATGGTGCTGGACACGATCGTGCCCGAGGATGTGCGCGATGCCCCCCGTGCGGCGTTCGCGGCCAGCGTGGCAAAACTGCAAGCGGCAGGCGCGCAGATCGAACATCGCTATTTTTCCCAGCTATTCGATGCGTTCAACGTCGCGGGCAATCTTTATGCCGCAGAAAGCTATGGCTGGTGGCGCGATCTGGTCGAGGCGCATCCCGAAAAGATGTTTCCCCAGATTCTCGAACGGGTCCGCGGTGGGAAAACCGTATCGGGGCCTGATTTCGTGGCCGGCTGGAATATTCTGCGCCAGATCCGCAAGGAATATGCGGCTGAAACCGCGCAGTTTGACGCCGTCATCATGCCGACCGCGCCTTTGCTGCCCCCCGATGCCGCGCGCCTGTTGACGGATGATGCCTATTATAAATCCGAAAACCTGCTGGCCCTGCGCAACACCCGCGTGGCGAACCTGCTGGATGTCTGTTCGATCACCCTGCCCACGGGTGTCGCGTCCTGCGGGATCATGTTCAACGGCCTGACCGGGGGCGAGGCCGGTCTACTGCGGCTGGCGGCAGCGGCGGCGCGGGCGTTGCGATAACAGATGTTGGGATAAAAGATTCTGGCCTCCGGCGGGGATATTTAGGCTCGGAAGATGGGCTGGACCGTCTGAAAAGCCACAAATTCCCCACAAAGCATGGCGGGCGCTGGACAGGCGCGCCTCTGCTGCGCTAGTTTGTGTTCGAAGTGGGGCGAAATGATCCCGCGAATTGAGGCAGTTATGGATTTTCCCGCGCGGTTTTCGGACCTTCCGGTTGCGACTTGGCCACGCCTGCGTGCGCTTTTGGACGTGCCGACCGAGGCCACCGACGTCATCAACATGACGATCGGCGAGCCGCGCCATGCCTTTCCTGCCTTTGTCGGGCCGTTGCTGGAACAGCATCTTGGCGGCTTCAACAGCTATCCCAGCAACGAAGGCCAGGCCGATCTGCTGGCGGCGATGGCGGGGTTTTTGCAGCGCCGTTACGGGCTGGATGTGCCGAACGACCGCATCATCGCGCTGAATGGCACGCGCGAGGGGCTCTATAACGCCGCGATGGCGCTGTGTCCTGAAACCAAGAATGGCAAACGGCCTGTCGTGCTGATGCCCAATCCGTTTTATCCGGTTTACGGCGTCGCGGCCATGTCGGTCGGGGCCGAGCCTGTCTATGTCGCTGCGACATCCGCCACCGGCCATCTGCCCGATTTTGTCAGCCTGCCTGCCGAGACGCTGGACCGCACGGCGATTGCCTATATCTGTTCGCCTGCCAACCCGCAGGGGGCTGTGGCGTCCGAGGCCTATTGGCGCGATCTGATCGGGCTGGCGGAAAAGCATGATTTCATGATTTTCGCCGATGAATGCTATTCCGAGATCTACCGCGATGCGCCCCCACCCGGCGCGTTGGAGATTGCGGCGGCGATGGGTGCTGACCCTGACCGCGTGCTGATTTTCCAATCCCTGTCGAAACGGTCCAACCTGCCCGGGCTGCGCTGCGGTTTTGCGGCGGGTGGTGCGACATCGATCGCGCGCCTGCGTCAGTTGCGTGCTTTTGCCGGTGCGCCTTTGGCTGGTCCGCTGCAATCGGTCGCAGCGGCGGTCTGGGCGGATGAAGCGCATGTGGTGGAAAACCGCGCGCTTTATGGCCGCAAATTCGATATTGCCGATGACATCCTTGGCCATGTGCCGGGTTATCAGTCGCCGCAGGCTGGGTTTTTCCTGTGGCTGCCGGTGCCGGATGGCGCGGCGGCGGCGGTTACGCTGTGGCAACAGACCGGCGTGCGGGTTCTGCCGGGCGCGTATCTGAGCCGCGATGTCGCGGGCGAGAACCCCGGTCATGGTTATATCAGGGTCGCCATGGTGGCCCCGACCCAAGAAATGCAGCGCGGTCTGACACTGATCCGCGACTGTCTATATAGATAGGAGATACCAGATGGCATCTTACCAGTCCCGCCAGCGCGATCCGCTTTTTGACAGCACCACGCAGGCTGCGTTGGAAAAACGCAGCCGCGAATTGGTCGGTCTTGCGCTGATCGTGACGGGGGCCTTGTTTGCTGTCGTGATCGGGACCTATTCGCCCGATGACCCAAGCTGGATTTCCGCCACCGATGCGCCGGTGCAGAACTGGCTGGGCCATTTCGGGGCCTCGGTCGCCGCGCCCTTGATGATGGTGATCGGGCTGGGGTCTTGGGTCATTGCCGCCACGCTGATCGCGGCAGGCGCGCGGTTCGTGTTTCATTACGGCCAGGACCGCGTGATCGGCCGCGCGATGTTTGCCCCCGTGGTGATGGTGGTGGCCTCTGTCTATGCGGCGACGCTGGCACCGGCGCAGGACTGGCCTGCCAATTTTGGCATGGGCGGGTTGTTCGGCGATACCGTACTGGGCGTTTTGCTGACGATCCTGCCGTTCGGCACTGTGTTCGGGGTCAAGCTCTTGTCTTTTCTGGCCGCCGTTTTGCTGGTCGCTCTGCTGACGTTTCTGTTGGGCTTCACCCGCCCCGAATTGCGCAGGGGGCTGCGGTTCGTGATGCTGGGCACGGTGTTGATCTATGATTTCGTGCTGCGGATGATGGGCAGGGGGGCCGCTCTTTCGGCGCAAGGCGCGCATGTGGCGACAGCGGCTGTGCAAGCCCGTCGTGCGCAAAGCCGGATGTTTGCCGATCCGCAGGTGACCGAGGATATCGTCAGCCGGCCACAGCCCGTTGTCTCCTCTGATTTCGAAAGCCGCCTGCGCGCGGCGGCCGTGGTGCGCGCGCGCCCTGCCTTTGGGTCCGAGGAACCGCCTGTAACCACCGGCCAGATCCCTGCCGCGCCGCCACCGCTGACTGCCCCGATGCGCAATATGGCCTCGGAACCAGCGCCCAGCACGGGCGGTTTTCTGTCCGGCCTGTTGCGCCGCAACGACCCGATGCCGCAACCCGAACTTGTCACCCCTGAACCGCGCCTGACAGATGCCGAACCCGTGGCCGACACCGCCCGCGTCAGCGCGCGCATCGCCGATGCCATCCGCAGCCGGACGACGCCACCATCGCCCACCGGCGTGCGGATTGAACCATCCGTGACCGCAGGGCGCGGGCCAAAGCCGCTGGTTTATGCGCCTTACCCGCCGCTGGTCACGCCGGAACCGCAGCAGGACGATGCCATTTTCGAAGATGACGATAACGATGACGACGATGATGCGCCCTATCTGGCCGCCCCGCATATGCCGATTCCGTCAGTGCCGTCCTTTGTCGAACCGCGCACAGTTGTGCAGCATCCGCCCAAGCGCGCGATCCAACCGTCGCGTCAGGCCGTGGCCGAGGCGCAGCCTGCGCTGAAATTCGACGATCCCTACGCGGATTACGAACGCCCGCCACTGTCGTTGCTGACCAACCCGGTCGAGATCACGCGCCATCACCTGAGCGACGAATCGCTGAGCGAAAACGCCCGCATGCTGGAAAGCGTGCTGGATGATTACGGCGTCAAGGGTGACATCATCGCCGTGCGTCCCGGCCCTGTTGTCACCATGTACGAACTTGAACCGGCACCGGGTCTCAAGGCCAGCCGCGTCATCGGTCTGTCCGATGATATCGCGCGGTCAATGTCGGCCTTGTCGGCGCGTGTGTCCACCGTGCCGGGCCGGTCGGTGATCGGGATCGAACTGCCCAACGAGAACCGCGAAAAGGTTGTGCTGCGCGAAATCCTGTCGCACCGCGATTTCGGCGACGGCAACCAGAAACTGCCGCTGGCTTTGGGCAAGGATATTGGTGGCGAGCCGATCATCGCAAACCTTGCCAAGATGCCGCATTTGCTGATCGCGGGGACCACGGGGTCGGGAAAATCGGTGGCCATCAACACGATGATCCTGTCGCTGCTGTATAAACTGACGCCGCAGGAATGCCGGATGATCATGATCGACCCCAAGATGCTGGAACTGTCCGTCTATGACGGTATCCCGCATCTGTTGTCGCCCGTTGTCACCGACCCCAAAAAGGCTGTCGTCGCCCTAAAATGGGTCGTGGGCGAGATGGAAGAACGTTATCGCAAGATGTCCAAGATGGGCGTGCGCAATATCGACGGCTTTAACGGTCGCGTGAAAGAAGCGTTGAGCAAAGGCGAGATGTTCAGCCGCACCGTCCAGACCGGTTTTGACGACGAAACCGGCGATCCGATCTTCGAGACCGAGGAATTCCAGCCCGAAGTCCTGCCCTATATCGTCGTCATCGTGGACGAGATGGCCGATCTGATGATGGTCGCCGGCAAGGAAATCGAGGCCTGTATCCAGCGCCTTGCACAGATGGCGCGGGCCTCGGGGATCCACCTGATCATGGCCACGCAGCGCCCGTCGGTCGATGTCATCACCGGCACGATCAAGGCCAATTTCCCGACACGGATTTCGTTTCAGGTAACGTCGAAAATCGACAGCCGGACGATTCTGGGTGAAATGGGTGCCGAACAACTGCTGGGCATGGGGGACATGCTCTATATGGCGGGCGGGTCCAAGATCATGCGCGTCCACGGCCCCTTTGTCAGCGATGAAGAGGTTGAGGAAATCGTGAACCACCTCAAAGGCTTTGGTCCACCCGAATATATGTCCGGCGTGGTCGAAGGGCCGTCAGATGATCACGAATCCAGCATTGATCTGGTCCTCGGTCTCGGCGACGGGTCCGATCTGGAAAAGGCGCTTTATGATACGGCTGTGGCGATTGTGATCAAGGATCGCAAATGTTCCACCAGCTATATCCAGCGCAAACTGGCGATCGGGTATAACAAGGCCGCGCGTCTGGTCGAACAGATGGAAGACGAAGGCGTGGTCAGTTCCGCCAACCACGTCGGCAAACGCGAAGTGCTGGTGCCCGAGCAGCATTGAGGGGGCGTGGGTTGGCTAGCGGCTTTTTAGTGGGCGACTGCTAAGAGACCTGAGTGAATGATGCTGCCCCGCAGCGAACTGTTGGCCAGTTTTCGCTTTACAGGTTATCAGTCCTATGGCTGACTACCTCAAAAGTAGAAAGGCGCTTTCATGGATTTTCAAGTTTGGCTGGCGTTTGTTGCGGCGTCTTTAGCTCTTTTGCTCATTCCTGGACCAACGGTTTTGCTCGTTCTGAGTTATGCGATCAGCCAAGGCAAAAGGGTAGCCATTGCGACGGTCGGGGGCGTCGCTCTCGGCGACTTCATCGCAATGTCTGCTTCGTTGGCGGGACTAGGGGCCTTAGTTCTGGCTTCGGCGACGCTCTTCACTGTTCTGAAGTGGGTCGGAGCTGTCTATCTCATCTATCTAGGGATCAAACTTTTCCGTAGCGATTCAACGGCTTCGCTCGATAATCTGGAGAAGGTTACACAGACCAGTGCGTCAAGTGTCTTTGGTCATGCTACGGCAGTGACCGCGCTGAATCCGAAGTCCATCGTATTCTTCATTGCCTTCGTGCCGCAATTCATTGTGGTGGACAGCCCGCTTCTGCCTCAGTTCGCAATTCTGGTCGTTACCTTCGTCGGTTTGGCATCAATCAATGCTCTCGCATATGCTCTTTTTGCAGATAAGCTACGCGCTAAAATTGCAAAGCCTTCAGTTTTGACTTGGTTCTCTCGTCTTGGTGGTAGTGCGCTGATTGCGATGGGCGTCGCTACGGCCGCATTCAAGCGGTCGCAATGAAGATGAACTAGGGTTCGGTTTGCTCCGCAAAGCGGCCCTCCGCAAATTCTAGGCTACCCACTGTGGCCCCACATCTGACGATGCCCCCCCAACAAAAAACCCCCGCTGCTTGCGCAATCGGGGGTCAATCGTTTCAACAATCGGGGATGCTTTACAGCATGCCTTCGCGTTGCAGCTTTTTCCGGGCCAGCTTGCGCTGACGGCGGATCGCTTCGGCCTTTTCACGGGCCTTGCGGATCGACGGCTTTTCGAAATGCTGCTTGAGCTTCATTTCACGAAAAACGCCTTCACGCTGAAGTTTTTTCTTCAGAGCACGCAACGCCTGATCGACGTTGTTATCACGAACACTTACCTGCATGTGGTTTTCACCACCTCTCTAAGTTGGATTTGCAAAATTGCAGGAGTTGGCCAGATAGCAAAGATGGGCTAGTTTGTCCAGTATCGACAAGACAGGAGCCCCGATCATGTCACAAACCCCACTCGACCCCGTCAAACAGCAATTGCTGGATGCGATCATCCCCCATGTGGCCTTTGACAGTTGGGCGCCTGTGGCCTTCACTGCGGCGATTGCGGATGCGGGTGTGGACCCTGCCGTGGCGCGCACGATCTGCCCGCGCGGTGCGATTGATCTGGCGATTGCCTTTCACGAACAGGGTGACGCGGCGATGGTGGCTGCATTGGATGCCGCCGACCTGACAGGCATGCGGTTTCGCGACAAGGTGGCCCATGCGATCCGCCTGCGTATCCGCGCGATCCCCGACAAAGAAGCGGTGCGCCGCGGCACGGCCCTGTTCGCCTTGCCGCATATGGCCGCCGATGGGGCGCGGCTGGTCTGGGGCACGGCGGATGCGATCTGGACGGCGCTGGGCGATACATCCGAGGATGCAAACTGGTATACCAAGCGGCTGACCCTGTCGGGGGTCTATGCCGCGGTCGTGCTGTATTGGCTGGGCGACGACAGCACTGGCGCGCAGGCGACGGATTCGTTCATTGACCGGCGGATCGACGGCGTGATGCAGTTTGAAAAGGTCAAGGCGCAGCTGCGCGACAACGCCCTGTTGAAACCGCTGACAACTCCTTTTGCGCGGTTGATGGCGGGCATCAAGGCGCCGCGCCGCGATATGGACCCTGACCTGCCGGGCGTCTGGCGCGACCCGACATGATGCAGGCGGTCGAGATTACGCAGCCGGGCGGGCCAGAGGTGCTGGCCCTGACCGAACGGCCGATGCCGGAACCGGCCCACGATCAGGTGGTGATCAAGGTCGCCTATGCCGGTGTGAACCGCCCCGATGCGTTGCAGCGCGCGGGGCTGTACAACCCGCCTGCCGGTGCCAGCGATCTGCCGGGGCTGGAAGCCGCGGGCGAGATTGCGGCCCTGGGCGCGGGTGTGACCGATTGGAAAATCGGCGACCGTATCTGCGCCTTGCTGCCGGGGGGTGGGTATGCCGCCTATGTCGCGACCCCTGCCGCGCATTGCCTGCCTGTGCCCCATGGCATGTCGTTGGCACAGGCGGCCTGCCTGCCCGAGACGTTTTTCACCGTCTGGTCCAATGTGTTCCTGCGCGGTGGTTTGCAGGCGGGTGAACGGTTTCTGGTCCATGGCGGCAGTTCCGGCATTGGCACCACGGCGATCCAGCTTGCGCATGTGTTTGGTGCGCGGGTGTTCACCATGGCCGGATCGGACGATAAATGCGCCGCCTGCCTGGCGTTGGGCGCAGAGGCGGCGTTCAACTATCGCGAGACGGATTACGTCGAGAAAATGAAAGACCTGGGCGGCGCTGACCTGATCCTTGATATGGTTGGCGGCCCGTATATCCAGCGTAATATCGCGGCTTTGGCGGATGACGGTCGGCTGGTCCAGATTGCATTTCTGCAAGGCCCAAAGGTGGAATTGAACCTGACCCAGATGATGACCCGCCGCTTGACGATCACCGGATCGACGCTGCGCCCGCAATCGGACCTTGCCAAGGCGCGGATCGCGCAGGACTTGCGCCAGCATGTCTGGCCGCTGATCGCCGCGGGGCGGGTGCGGCCAGTGATGGACCAGACATTCGCGCTGGCCGATGCTGCCGCTGCCCATGCGCGGATGGAAAGCAGCGCGCATATCGGCAAGATCGTGTTGGAGGTGGCGGGGGGGCGGTAAAATTTCCCGCCTGCGGCGCATCACTGCCGCTTTATCAAACCATGATCGGCGTCAGGGCTTGTAGGGTGCCATGCCCGCGCGGGCCAGTTCATCGGCGCGTTCGTTTTCGACATGGCCCGCATGGCCCTTGACCCATTCCCAACGGACCTGATGCTGAGCGACTGCGCTGTCCAGACGCCGCCACAGGTCTTCGTTCTTGACGGGCTTGTTTGCGGATGTTTTCCAGCCACGCTTTTTCCAGCCGTGAATCCAGCTGGTGATCCCATCTTTGACATAGGCGCTATCGGTCACGATGGTGATCGCCGTGGCGCGACCCAGTGTTTCCAGCGCCGAAATCGCGGCCAGCAGTTCCATGCGGTTGTTGGTGGTGTCTGCTTCACCGCCTGACAGGGCGCGTTCCTTGACTACTTTGTCACCGTCGCGCGCGATCAGCAGCGCGCCCCAGCCGCCGGGGCCGGGATTGCCCGAACAGGCCCCGTCGGTATAGGCGTAAAGTTCCGCCATCACAGCACCAGCGGCAGGAATGACAGCACGACCAGCGCCGTCAGCAACCCGCGCAGATGCATCCACCATTTCGGCGCAAGGCCCATCTGCCAGAAATGCCAATCCAGCAGCAACAGCCCAAGGAACCCCGCGATCAGGTTCACCGCCGCCCCGGTCGGCCCACCGCCTGTCATGAAAAACGCCCAAAGCGCGGGAATGACCGACAAGATGTAACCCGCCGTTGCGGCACGCCCGCGTGCTTTGGTGGCAAAGCCCCACAGCACGCCTGACATGAATGACAGGATCACCGCGCCATAGAACAGTTGCACATAGGGTCCGATGAACCGCGGCCCGAATGTCGCGGCCCCCCAAAGGCCAAGGTCAGGGCGCAGCACTGTCAGCGCGCCCCAGAAAAACGGGATCAGCCCAGCAAGGCCAAGCCACAGGGCGGAACGGGGAATGGCCTGCATCAGATCACACCGGTTCGCGCAGCACGCGTGGCACTTTGAATTCAACGTCTTCCTTGGCGGTTTCCACCATTTCCACCGTCACGTCATAGCGGTCGCGGAAGGCGTCGATCACTTCGTTGATCAGCACTTCGGGGGCAGAAGCCCCGGCAGTGATGCCCATTGAGGCGATCCCATCCAGCGCGCGCCAGTCGATATCGGCTGCGCGCTGCACCAATTGGGAATAATTGCATCCCGCCCGCGCACCGACCTCGACCAAACGGCGCGAGTTGGACGAATTGGGCGCGCCCACGACCAGCATCGCGTCGCATTTGGGGGCCATCACCTTGACCGCTTCTTGGCGGTTGGTGGTAGCATAGCAGATATCCTCTTTATGCGGGCCGATGATCGCGGGGAAACGGGCCTGCAAGGCGGCGACGATATCCGCCGTGTCATCGACCGACAGCGTGGTCTGCGTCACGAAGGCAAGGCGCGCCGGGTCACGGACCTGCACGGTCGCCACATCCGCGACGGTTTCGACCAGCAGCACCTCGCCCTCGGGCAGTTGCCCCATGGTGCCGATGGTTTCGGGATGGCCTTCATGGCCGATCATGATCATCTGGAGCCCGTTGTCGGCATGGCGCTGCGCCTCGATATGGACTTTGCTGACCAGCGGGCAGGTGGCATCGACATAAATCATCTCGCGCTTGGCGGCGGCGGCTGGCACGGCCTTTGGCACGCCATGCGCGGAAAAGATCACGGGGCGGTCATCGGGGCAATCATCCAGTTCCTCGACGAAAATGGCCCCTTGGTCGCGCAGCGCATCGACGACGAATTTGTTATGCACGATCTCGTGGCGCACATAGACCGGCGCGCCCCATTTCTGGATCGCCATTTCGACGATCTTGATGGCGCGGTCCACACCGGCGCAAAAGCCGCGGGGCGCTGCCAGATAAAGGGTAAGGGGCGGTTTGGTCATCGCGTTCTCCTGCTGGGGCCAGAGGTAAAGCCTGACGCCGCGCGGGTCCAGCCCCTGCCGCGCGCAATCAGCGATTTGCCGCAGCGGTCAGCCGCCAGAACCGCCACGGCAGGATGATGGCGACAAGGGCGATCCCGATCCCGTAACCGGCCCAGACGCCCAGCGGCCCAAGCCCCGCCCAGAACCCCAGCACTGCCGCCAGCGGCAAGGCGAACAGCCAATAGCTGAGCAGGGTCAACCGCGTCGGCCAGACGAAATCCATGATCCCGCGCAATGCGCCAAGCGCGGTCGATTGCACCCCGTCCGCGACCTGGATCAGCGCCACGATCACGAACATCGCGGTGGCAAGCGCGACAACGCCGCTGTCGTCGGACAATGCAGCGGCGATCCGGCCGCCCAAAAGGATCAGCGTGATCGTGACCGCGACCATCCAGATCGTGACCACGCCGATCGCGGCCACGGCGATGGGGCGCAGGCGGGCCGGATCACCGGACCCGCTGGCCTGTCCGATGCGGATGGCCACGGCCGCCGCCATGCCAAGCGGCAGCATATAAAGAACACCGCCCACCGCCTGCACGATCTGGTTGGCGGCCAAGGCGGTGGCGCCAAAGATGCCCAGCATCAGCCCGATCACGGCAAAGGCGGCCCCTTCGCCGGTATAGCCGATGGCCAGCGGCAAGCCGCCCCGGGCCAGTCTGCGGCGCAGGGCCGTATCGGGCCGCGCGCGCAGCAGGCGATGCCGCGCCAGCCAGATGACGGCGACCAGCAAGGCCAGTGTTTCCGCGATCAGGCTGGCCAGCCCCGCGCCCACCAGCCCCAGCCCCGGCCAATCGCCGATGCCCCAGATCAGCAGATAGTTCAGCGGGATGTTCAGAATGACAGCCAGAAAGGCGAACCCTGCCGCTGTCCATGGCCTGTCCATCGCATTCAGCACCTGTGCGATCACCATCAACAGCGCGACAGGCACCAGCACGGCCGCCATCGCCAACCAATAGGGGGTGATGATCGCCAGCACCTCGGGCGGTTGGCCGATCAGTGGCAGGATCAACAGGATCAGCACCATCAACAGCGCCGCCACCAAGCCCGCCAGCGGGGCTAGACCCAGCCCCGCACGCAGGGCCGCGGCCACGGCATCCGCCTGTGCGCCGCCATGCCGATGCGCGGCCTCGACACCAACGGCGGACACGAAACCATAGATCGCCGAATAAAAGATAATCATCGCCGCCGTCGTCAGCGACGCCGCCGCCAAGGGCAATGTGCCCAAAGGCGCGATCATGACCGTATCCACCACGCCGATCAGCGTGGATGCGGCCAGCCCCGCCACGATCGGAAGCGCCAGACGCAGCAAAGGCGCGATTTCGGCGCGCGCGGTGGCGGGGATGGGCGTGGTCGCCATGGTGCAGGTCCAATATGCAAGACAGGGGCATGTTCTGGCGATACCGCAGAAACATGCAAGGTGCGGGCGCAAGAATGGCCCCGGATTGCGCTGCCAACGTGACAGCGCGCTTTGCGCGGCGGCAGCCAGGGTGCCTGCCGCCACGCCTATGGCTGATCTGGACCGGTGATCCTAGCTGTCGGCCTCTGCCATATCGGTGCGTGCTTCGCGCGTGGGTCTGCCGATAACGTCGCGCAATTCGTCAAGCTCGATGAAATTGTCGGCCTGACGGCGCAGTTCATCGGCGATCATCGGTGGCTGGCTGCGGATCGTGGACACAACGGACACGCGCACGCCCTTGCGCTGCAAGGCTTCGATCAGGGGGCGGAAATCGCCGTCGCCGGAAAAGATCACGGCGTGATCCAGATACGGGGCAAGTTCCATCGCATCCACGGCCAGTTCGATGTCCATGTTGCCCTTGACCTTGCGGCGGCCCAGACTGTCGGTGAATTCCTTGGCCGGTTTGGTGACCATGGAATAGCCGTTGTAATGCAGCCAATCGACCAGCGGGCGGATCGGCGAATATTCGTCGTTTTCCAACAAGGCGGTATAGTAGAACGCGCGCAGCAGCTTTCCGCGCCGCATGAATTCTTGGCGCAATAACTTGTAATCTATGTCGAACCCCAGCGCGCGCGCTGCTGCATAAAGATTCGACCCATCAATAAAGAGCGCCAGACGCTCGTCCCGGTAAAACATGAAACACCTTTCGACAATTACCCTTGATCGTCCTTGCGCAACAAGCGGAGTGTGATCAAGTAGACACCTATATTATGCTGTGGTTGTCGGGGAACAAGGGGCGCTTTGTGATATGATTGGTCAGATTGCGCTTATTGCTCTTGGCAGCAACGACGGGTCATTTCGCGGTGATGTGGCGGAAAATGTTGCTTGGGCTGTGGAGCGCGTTGGCGCTTTGGCCCACGGGGCCGTGCGCGTCAGCCCGTTCTACGCGACGCCTGCCTATCCCGCTGGCGCAGGTCCTGATTTCGTCAATGCGGCGATGGCATTTGCCACTGATCTGGACGCTGCTGTCCTGCTTGCGCAGCTGCATGCGATCGAGGCAGAGGCAGGGCGCATCCGCAGGGTCCGCTGGGGGCAGCGCAGCCTTGATCTTGATCTGATCGCGCTGGGCGGTCAGGTGCTGCCCGATGCCGCGACACAGGTCCATTGGCGCAACCTGCCAGCCGATGTGCAGGCGCTGGCTGCGCCAGACCGGCTGATCCTGCCGCATCCGCGCCTGCAGGACCGCAGTTTCGTGCTGGTGCCGCTGGCTGAGGTGGCCCCCGATTGGCGCCATCCGCTGCTGGGGCTGAGCGTGGCGCAAATGCTGGACCGGCTGTCTGATGCCGACCGCGCGGGGGTTGTGCGGCTGGAACGGCCATCGGCAAAATGCTGAAAATGCGGGCAATCCGCCGCCGCTGGCCCTTGTCAATCCCTTTTGAACGCACTAGGGATGCAGCTTCCGAAGATTCCTGTCCGGAGATCCGTCATGGCCCGCGTTACCGTCGAAGATTGCGTTGATAAAGTCCCAAACCGTTTCGAGCTTGTCATGCTTGCAGCACATCGTGCGCGTGAAATCGCTGCCGGTTCGCCGATCACTGTGGCCCGCGACAACGACAAAAACCCTGTCGTGTCGCTGCGCGAAATCGCGGAAGAAACGCAACAGGCCGACGACCTTCGCGAACGCATGATCGAAGCCAACCAGACCCAGATCGAGATCGACGAACCCGAAGAGGACAGCATGTCCTTGCTGATGAGTGCCGATGCCGACCGTCCGGTCGAAGACGACATGTCCGAGGAAAAATTGCTGCGCGCGCTGATGGAAGCGCAAGGCCAGCGCTAGGGCGGGCTATTCAGCCTGCCAATGATAGGCGCGGAACCAGATGACGAATGCTGATAGTCTGATCTCTCTGGTTCGCGCCTATAATCCAAAAACAAACCAAGCCTTGCTGCGCGATGCCTTTGCCTTTGGTGCCGATATGCACGAAGGCCAGTTTCGCCATTCCGGCGAGCCGTATTTCACCCATCCCGTCGCCGTCGCCCATATCCTTGCCTTGCAGCAGATGGATGACGCGACGCTGGTCACCGCCCTGCTGCATGACACGATCGAGGATACCAAGGCCTCTTTCGCCGTGGTGGAAACACGATTCGGCCGTGAAATCGCCGAACTCGTGGATGGCGTCACCAAGCTGACCAATCTGCAGCTGACCTCGACCCAGACCAAACAGGCGGAAAATTTCCGCAAATTGTTCATGGCGACCAGCCGCGATTTGCGCGTGACCTTGGTGAAACTGGCCGACCGTTTGCACAACATGCGCACGATCAAATCCATGCGCCCCGAAAAGCAGGCCCAGAAAGCCCGCGAGACGATGGAAATTTTTGCCCCTCTTGCCGGTCGCATGGGCATGCAATGGATGCGCGAGGAATTAGAGGATCTGTCGTTCCGCGTCCTGAACCCAGAGGCGCGCAATTCCATCATTCGGCGTTTCATCACGCTGCAGCGTGAAACCGGCGATGTGGTCCAGAGAATCACCTCTGATATGCGGGTGGAGCTGGAAAAATCCAACATCTTGGCCGATGTCGCAGGCCGCGCCAAGAAACCCTATTCGATCTGGCGCAAGATGCAGGAAAAGGATCAGGGTTTCAGCCGCCTGTCCGACATCTACGGGTTTCGCGTCATCGTCGCGACCGAGGCTGATTGCTATCGCGTGCTGGGCACGATCCACCAGCGCTGGCGCGCCGTGCCGGGGCGGTTCAAGGATTACATCAGCCAGCCGAAATCCAACGGTTACCGGTCGATCCATACCACAGTGTCGGGCCGTGACGGCAAACGGGTCGAGGTCCAGATCCGCACCCGCGAAATGCACGAGGTCGCCGAAACCGGTGTCGCGGCGCATTGGTCCTACAAGAACGGCGAACGGGTCGAAAACCGCTTTGCCGTTGATCCGGTGCGCTGGATTGCGTCATTGACCGACCGGCTGGATGACGACCAGAACCACGAAGAATTCCTCGAGGCGGTCAAGCTCGAGATGTATCAGGATCAGGTGTTCTGTTTCACCCCCAAGGGCGAGGTGATCAAACTGCCGCGCGGGGCGACGCCCATTGATTTCGCCTATGCGATCCACACATGGATCGGGTCGGCCTGTGTGGGCGCCAAGGTGGACGGGCTGCGCGTCCCGCTGTGGACCCGGCTGAAAAACGGCCAATCGGTCGAGATTATCACCGCCGAAGGCCAGACCCCGCAGGCCACATGGATTGATATCGCCGTGACGGGCCGCGCCAAAACCGCGATCCGGCGATCCCTGCGCGAAGAAGACCGCGAACGCTATGTCCGGCTGGGGCGCGAATTGGCGCGCGTGGCGTTTGAAAACGTGCGCAAGAAATCCACCGAAAAGGCGCTGCGCACCGCCGCCAAGGCGCTGGCCATCGACAGTGTCGATGAATTGCTGGCCCGTCTGGGCAGCGCCGAGGTGACGGGCCGCGATGTGGTGCGCGCGATCTATCCCGAACTGGCCCATGTCACCGGTGACGAGGTCGATCAAGGCCGTGCCGTCGTGGGCCTGAGCGCCGATCAGGTGCATAAACGCGGGGCCTGCTGTCAGCCGGTGCCAGGCGAACGTATTCTGGGCATCACGTTCCGCGGGCAGGGGGTAACGATCCATGCCATCGATTGCGCCGCATTGGTTGATTACGAAGAACAGCCCGAACGCTGGATCGACCTGAATTGGCAAGAAGGCACGCATGCTGCCGTCAATACCGTGACCTTTGATGCGACAATTACCAATGATACGGGCGTGTTGGGGCGTATTTGCACATTGATCGGCGAACAGAACGCCAATATCTCTGACCTCAAGTTCATTGACCGCAAGCCAGATTATTTCCGCCTGTTGATCGATGTCGATCTGCGGGATGCCGAACATTTGCACCGCGTGATGACGGCGCTCGAGGCGGAAAGCAACGTGTCGTCCATCGTGCGGCATCGTGATCCGGGCCTTGCGGGGACAATGCGTGGCTGACAGGCCAGAAGGGAAGTCGTGTTTTGGTATTCAAGCGCAGGGATAGGCGGCCGATCTGGAAGATCGTGCTGGACTTCGTCTATCCGCGCGGCGGCTGGGCGCGGGCATTCGGCTATGTGAAACACCGGCTGCGGCGGTTGCCCGATACGCCTGAAAAAATCTCTCGCGGGATCGCGGTGGGTGTGTTCGCGGCCTTTACACCGTTCTACGGGCTGCATTTCGTGATCGCGATCCTGCTGGCGCGGGTTGCGCGGGGCAATATCCTTGCCGCGCTGCTGGGGACATTCGCGGGCAATCCGCTGACCTATATCCCCATCGGTATCGCATCCTTGGGGACAGGCTATTGGCTGCTGGGACGCCCGTTCAACGCGACCCTGTTCGGGCTCGATGGCAGCGCCTCGGCCGATTACTGCACGCTTGGGTGCCAGTTCAGCAATGCGTTTTCGGACATCATCTATAATTTCGCGGCGATCTTTACGGTTGCCACCGCCGACTGGACTGGCCTGATCGCCTTTTATCACGAGGTTTTCGTGCCATACCTGATCGGGGGCATCGCGCCGGGCTTGTTCTTTGCCTGGCTCAGCTACTATCTATTCGTGCCAATTATCGCGGCCTATCAAAAACGGCGCCGCAAGGTGTTGCAGGCCAAGCTGGAACAATTGAAGAAATGACATCTTTCGCCTGAAAGGGGAAACCATGACCAATCTGCGGCTCGGCGTGAATATCGACCATGTGGCGACGGTGCGCAACGCGCGCGGCGGGGATGTGCCTGATCCGGTGCGCGCCGCGCTGATGGCGCAGGATGCGGGTGCCGATGGCATTACTGCGCATCTGCGCGAGGATCGCCGGCACATCATCGACAGTGACATCGAACGCCTGATGGCAGCGCTGCGCGTGCCGCTGAACTTTGAAATGGCGGCGACGGCGGAAATGCAGGCGATTGCCCTGCGCCACAAGCCGCATGCTGTTTGTCTGGTCCCCGAAAAGCGCGAAGAACGTACCACCGAAGGCGGGCTGGAAGTCGCAGGACAGGAAAGCGCGCTGGCCGCCTATATCGCGCCCTTGCGCGATGCCGGGTGCCGCGTGTCGCTGTTCATCGCCGCCGACGAGGCGCAGATCAAGGCCGCCCACCGCATCGGCGCGCCGGTGATCGAATTGCATTCGGGTGCCTATGCCGATGCTTGGGCGGAAGGCGACTGGCAGATGCGCGATGATGAATTGCGCAAGATCACCGACATGACCGCCTTTGCCACCGATCTGGGGCTGGAGGTGCATGTGGGCCACGGGCTGACCTATGAGTGCGTCACGCCCATCGCTGCCTTGCCGCAGGTGGCGGAATTGAACATCGGGCATTTCCTGATTGGTGAATCCATCTTTCGCGGGCTTGGCCCCGCGATTGCCGAAATGCGCCGCCTGATGGATGCCGCGCGCGCATGATCCTTGGCATCGGCACTGACCTTGCGAATATCGACCGGATCGCGGCGACGCTGGACCGGTTCGGTGATAGGTTCCGCAACCGTGTCTTTACGCCCGTCGAACAGGCCAAGGCCGAGGCCCGCCATGACACCCCCGGCACCTATGCCAAACGCTGGGCCGCGAAAGAAGCCTGTTCCAAGGCGCTGGGCACCGGTTTGCGGATGGGGATCGCGTGGAAAGACATGGCGGTCTCGAACCTGCACACCGGCCAGCCCGTCATGGCCGTGACCGGCTGGGCGCGCGACAGGCTGGACCAGATGACGCCAGCAGGGCACGAGGCGATCATCCATGTCACGCTGACCGATGATCACCCTTGGGCGCAAGCCTTTGTGGTGATCGAGGCGCGGCCCGTCGCTTGACTCCACCCCGTTGCGCGATCATGTAGCGTCAAACCTTAAAAGGAACGGAAAATGGCCGAAAATACGGGCTTTGTCAGCAGCGTGAAAGAGACGATCAAGACGATCTTTTGGGCGCTGATCATCGCGGGCGTGTTTCGCACCCTGTTCTTTCAACCGTTCTGGATTCCGTCGGGGTCGATGAAAGACACCTTGCTGATCGGGGATTTCCTGTTCGTCAACAAGATGGCTTACGGCTATTCCTATGCGTCCTGCCCGTCGATCCGTGTGCCTGCCGTGGGGGTCGACATCGGTGCGGATGATTTCTGTGGCTGGTTTGACGATAGCAATGACCGGCTGTTCGGGTCCGACCCCGCACGCGGTGATGTCGTCGTGTTCCGGCATCCGGTGACCGGCATGGATTTTATCAAGCGCCTGATCGGTGAACCGGGCGACCGGATCCAGATGATCGACGGCGTGCTGCATATCAACGACACTGCTGTCGGGCTGGCCGATGCCGGCACCTTTACCGAGATCATGGAACCCCAAGGGCCGATGGGCGGCCGCCCGATGTGCGCCAATGGTCCGGTTGGCGTCGGGGCTGAATGTCTGAAACCACGCCAGACCGAAACGCTGCCCAATGGCACCAGCCATGCCATTTTGAATATCGCCACGCGGGCGACCGACAATACTGGCGTCTATACGGTGCCTGCGGATCATTTCTTTTTCATGGGTGACAACCGCGACAATTCTGTTGACAGCCGCGTGCCGCAAACGCTGGGCGGGGTGGGTTTTGTCCCGCGCAAGGATATCGTGGGCCGTGCTGATCGTGTGATGTTCTCGTCGGCTGGCCGGTCGATGCTGGCCTTCTGGACGTGGCGCAGCGACCGTTTCTTCAAGGCGGTCGAGTGAAACTGTCCGCTGATCTTGCCAGCTTTTCGCAGCGTCTTGGCTATAGCTTCGTCAGGCCGGACTTGCTGGTGCGGGCGGTGACCCATTCGTCCATGGTCAGCGTCCACCGTGATGACAACCAGCGGCTTGAATTTCTGGGCGACCGCGTGCTGGGTCTGGTGATGGCCGAGGCTTTGCTCAAGGCTGATCCCTCTGCCCCCGAAGGGCTGCTTGCGCCGCGCTACAACGCGCTGGTGCGCCGTGAAACCTGCGCCGATGTGGCCCGCGAGGTCGACCTTGGTGCCGTGATTAAACTAGGCCGGTCCGAGATGAAATCGGGTGGCCGCCGCAAAGAGGCCTTGCTTGCCGATGCGATGGAGGCGGTGATTGCCGCGATCTATCAGGATGGCGGGTTCGATGCTGCGCGCAAGGTCGTGCTGCATCTGTGGGGTGCGCGCATCACGAATGTCGCCGACGATGCCCGCGACGCCAAGACCGCCTTGCAGGAATGGGCGCAGGCGCGTGGCGAAGCGCCCCCCAGCTATATCGAGACGGCGCGCACTGGACCTGACCACCAGCCTGCCTTTACCATTGCCGTGACGCTGGAATCCGGCCAGACCGAAACAGCGACCGCAGGGTCGAAACGGCAGGCAGAACAAGCCGCAGCCGCCGCCCTTTTGAAGAAAGTTGACCGATGAATGATGCGCCGACCAAAGCGGGCTTTGTCGCCCTGATCGGGGAACCGAACGCCGGTAAATCGACGCTGCTGAACCGGATGGTTGGCGCCAAGGTGTCCATCGTCACCCATAAGGTCCAGACCACACGCGCCCGTATTCGCGGTGTGGCGATGGACGGGCAGGCGCAGCTGATTTTCATCGACACGCCCGGCCTGTTCAAACCCCGCCGCAGGCTGGACCGCGCGATGGTTGCCGCTGCGTGGGGTGGCGCCGCCGATGCCGATGTTGTCGTGCTGATGATCGAGGCCCATCGCGGCATGAGCGAAGGGGTTAAAGCAATCCTTGCCAATCTGCCCGACCGCATGGGCAAGACCAAGGTCGCACTGGCGATCAACAAGATCGACAAGGTGAAATCCGAAGGTCTGCTGGCCCTGACCCGCGACATGAACGAGGCCTTTCCTTTTGCCGAAACCTTCATGATCTCTGCCGAACGCGGGCATGGCTGCGACGCTTTGCGCAAATGGCTGGTGGACCAGGTCCCCGAAGGCCCGTGGCTGTACCCCGAGGACCAGATTGCCGATCTGCCGATGCGCATGATCGCGGCCGAAATGACCCGCGAGAAACTGACCCTGCGGCTGCATCAGGAACTGCCCTATGAATTGACCGTCGAGACCGAGAATTGGGAAGAACGCCCCGACGGGTCCGCCCGCATCGACCAGCTGATCTATGTCGCGCGTGACGGCCACAAAGGCATCGTGCTGGGCAAGGGCGGCGAGACGATCAAACAGGTCAGTCAGGCCGCCCGTGCCGAGATCATGGAGTTTGTGGGCCGTCCCGTGCATTTGTTCCTGCAGGTCAAGGTGCGGCCAAACTGGCTGGAAGAAAAAGAGCGTTATTCTGAAATGGGGCTGGATTTCAAAGACGGCAACGCATGAGATTGACCGCCGACATCTGGGTGTCGGCCTATCTGACGCGGCTGCGGCTGGCGGCGATCCCCGCCTTTGTCGTCGCGCGTGGCGATGCCACGGCGGGGGCGGTGATGGTCAAGCTCAATACGCTTGACGGGCGCGCCTGCTGTTACCAGCGCAGTTTCGATCTGATGACGGGTGACCGCAGCTGGGTTATCTTGGCCCAAGGCGCAGAGACGGATGTGGATCAATCGGTCCAGCGCCAGCGTGGCTATGATCCTGATCTATGGGTGATCGAGGTCGAGGACAGGCAGGGCCGTCATTTGCTGGACGAGGACGGGTTGTCATGACTTTTATGCCTCCGGCGGGAGTATTTTGGGAAATAAGAAGGTGCTGGCCCGATGATATCGTGGCGCGATGACGCCGCTATTCTGGCGATGCGCGCTTTTGGCGAAAGCAGCGCCATTATCGAGGTGTTCAGCGCCAGTCATGGCCGCCATGCTGGTGTGGTCCGCGGCGGGGCCAGCCGCAAGATCGCGCCGCTGATCCAGCCCGGGGCGCAGGTCACGGTCACATGGGCCGCGCGGCTGGACGATCATCTGGGCAGTTTTACGGTGGAACCGGTCCGGTCGCGCAATGCGGCGGCGATGGCGGACCGGCTGTCCCTGGCGGGGTTGAACGCGGTTTGCGCCTTGTTGTTGATGGTCTTGCCCGAACGCGAAAGCCACCCCCTGTTGTATCAGCGCAGCATCGCCTTGCTGGATTTGCTGGGCCAGCGCGCGGTATGGCCTTTGGCCTATTTACGCTGGGAACAGGCCCTGCTGGAGGAGATGGGCTTTGGTCTGGACCTGTCGGCCTGTGCCGCCAGCGGCGTGAACGAGGATCTGGCCTTTGTGTCGCCCAAGTCGGGCCGCGCGGTCAGCCGCGATGCGGCGGGGGTCTGGGCGGATCGGTTGCTGCCGCTGCCCCCCGTTCTGGCGGGGAAAGGCGATGCCTCGGGGGCAGAGATCGCCAAGGCGCTGGGCACGACGGGGTTCTTCATCGAAAACCGCCTGATCAAGGGCTTGGGCGACCGCCCTATGCCTGCCGCCCGCGCCCGTTTGATCGACGCGATTATGCGGGCGGATGGCTAGGCCAGACGTGGGCCGCCGGCACGTTACCCCAGCAAGCGCCGCGCGATGACCTGCGCCTGTATTTCTGCCGCCCCTTCAAAGATGTTCAGGATGCGGGCATCACACAGGATGCGGCTGATCTTGTATTCCAGCGCGAAACCGTTGCCGCCGTGGATTTGCAGCGCATTGTCCGCACAGGCCCATGCGACCCGCGCGCCCAAGAGCTTGGCCATCCCCGCCTCGAGGTCGCAGCGCCGGTCATTGTCTTTTTCATGCGCGCTGAAATAGGTCAGTTGCCGTGCGATGGTGATTTCCACCGCCATCATCGCGAGCTTGCCTGCCACGCGCGGAAAGTCGATCAGCGCCGCGCCGAATTGCTTGCGGTCTTGGGCATATTGCATGCCGACATCCAGCGCCGATTGCGCCACGCCGACGGCGCGCGCGGCGGTCTGGATGCGGGCGGATTCGAAGGTCTGCATCAGCTGCTTGAACCCTTTGCCGGTCTCGCCGCCCAAAAGGTTGTCACCCTTGACCATGAACCCGTCAAAGGCCAGTTCGTATTCTTTCATGCCGCGATAGCCCAGCACCTCGATCTCGCCGCCGGTCATGCCTTGGGTCGGGAAGGGGTTTTCTTCTGTGCCGGGGGTCTTTTCAGCCAGAAACATCGACAGGCCGCTGTAATCGGTCGTCGCGCGATCGGTGCGCGCCAGCAGCGTCATCACATGGGTGCGGGTGGCATGGGTGATCCATGTCTTGTTGCCGGTGATTTCCCAATCATCGCCCTTTTTGACCGCGCGGGTGCGCAACGATCCAAGGTCTGACCCTGTATTGGGTTCGGTGAACACGGCGGTCGGCAGGATTTCGGCCGAGGCAAGGCCGGGCAGCCAGTGCTGTTTCTGCTCTTCGGTGCCGCCGCAGAGGATCAGTTCCGCCGCGATTTCGGTGCGTGTGGCCAGTGACCCGACGCCGATATACCCGCGCGACAGTTCCTCGGACACCACGCACATCGACGCTTTGGACAGGCCGAAACCGCCGTATTCTTCGGGGATGGTCAGGCCGAAGACGCCCATTTCGGCCATCTCGTCGATGATCGACAGCGGGATCAATTCGTCCTTGAGGTGCCAGTCATGCGCATGGGGTTCGACCTTTTCGAGGCTGAAACGCCGGAATTGTGCGCGGATCATTTCCAATTCGTCTTCAAGGCCAGAGGCCCCGACGGTCAGATTTGCCGCCTGATCCTGCATCAGGTCCACAAGGCGCATCCGTGCGGCCTGTGTATTGCCTTGCTCGCAAAGCGTGGCGACGGCGGGGACCATCATCGCACGCATGTCGTCCTGTGACAGGCCGATGTCCTGAGGGCGCATGATCTCGCCCTGGCTCATCGGGATGCCGCCGTAGATTTGCCAGAGGTATTCGCCGAAAGCGATCTGGTGGATCAGCTGTTCTACCTCGCCGAATTTGCCGTCAGCTTGCAAACGCAGCGCCCAGTCCTGCATCTGGTGCAAGGATTGCGCATATGTTGCAAGCCAGGCCAGACCATGTGCTGCCGTCTGATGCTGGTCGATCAGCGCGCCGGAAACGCGGCCATCGTGGCTGACCTTGGCGCGCAGGATATCCTTGGCCAGCGCCAGCACCGTATCGACCGCAGGCAAGGCCGCGCCTGTCAGATCCAGCAGGTTGGCAAGGAGCGGGCTAGAGGTCAGATGCAGGTCCTGTCCGTCATGTGGCATGGCGAGTCTCCGGTTCATGTGCAAGTGCAGAGATAATCACTTTGCAGTCGCAGCGCAATATTAATTCGCCGGCTGCTTTTCCGGTGAACGAAAGTGTCGCATCCGATTTGGTGATGCCAAGCCTTCAAGAACGGCATATGACGCAGCATGTCACATTTTTTCGCTGTCATCACGCCTGAATTGTTTCTTTTCGCCTGTGCCGTCACGTTCCTTGGCGGGTTCGTGAAAGGTGCGGTGGGTTTCGCCATGCCGCTGATCATGGTGTCGGGCATGGGAATCGCCATCGCGCCTGAATTGATCATCGCGGGGATTGTCCTGCCGATTGTTGTCAGCAATATTTTGCAGGTCGGGCGCGCCGGTTTGGGGCAGGCGCGCGACGCAGTGGTCGAACATTGGCGCTATATCGTGGCGGTCTGCGTGATGATTCTGGTCTCGGCGCAATTTCTGCGGCGCATCCCGACCGATATTCTGTTCATCGTGCTGGGCGTGCCGGTGGTGATTCTTTGCCTGATCCAGATTGCGGGCTGGCGTCCGGTTATTGCGGCGCGGATGCGGCGTCCGGTGGAATATGCGGCTGGGTTCCTGTCGGGCATGCTCGGTGGGCTGACTGGCACCTGGGGGCCACCCACGGTGCTGTATCTGCTGGCGCTAGGCACGCCGCGCGACCGGCAGATGTCGGTGCAGGGGGTGATTTATGGGCTGGGGTCGGTGATGCTGTTTCTGGGCCATGTGCAATCAGGCGTGCTGAATGCGCAGACATGGCCGTTTTTGGCGGCGCTGGTGGTGCCGGGGATGCTGGGCATGTGGGTCGGGTTCCGGCTGGGGGATCGTTTTGATGCCGACAGGTTCCGGCAGGTCACGCTGTGGGTACTGGTGATCGCGGGGGTCAACCTGATCCGGCGCGGGGTGATGGGCTAGGACAGCAGATCGCGGTACCCGCAAGCCTCGGCCAGGCCGGGCAATGCCTGTGGCGGGACCACATCGAAAGCGACCGAGAACAGTTCCGCATCGTCCAGCACGGCCGTAAAGGTCCATGTGCCGGTGACGCGTTGGTAATCTTCGTCGAACTGGTAAAAGGTTGGCGATGGTTCTGTCCCGCTGATCCAGGATTGATAGCTTTGCTGGGTCACCCCCGCGACGCCCATCGGCGGGTGGGTCACGATCATTGTCACATCGGACAGCCCCTCGGGGTCCAGCGCCTGCGCCATGACGCCAAAGCCGATGCCGATGACTGCGGGAACCTGCGTGATTTCGGCGATGAAGGGCGGGGTTTCTGCGATCAGATGCGTGCTGCCTGCGATCGTGTCGGGTGCAGGCGAGGAGCCAATGACAGGCGGTCCGCATACGACGCCGACGCGCAGCGAGGCGATAGCGTCTTGCGCGGCAGCTATGGGCGGCAGCGACGTGCAGATCAGAAAGGCAAGCATCAGGCGCATGGTGCAACCATAGCCTGCTGCGCCGTGATGTCGAGATTGGTGTAAGGTGGAACTGGCTCCACCTTACCCGTGTCAGCCAATCGCCGCTGCTTTGACATCGTCGTCGATGAAGGGGACGTATTTTGCGAAATTGTCGCTGAACATGCCAACCAGCTTGGCCGCCTGCGCGTCATAGGCCGCCGCATCCGCCCAGGTCGCGCGCGGATCAAGCAGTGTTGCATCCAGACCTTCGACCGCCACCGGCACTTCGAACCCGAAATGCGGGTCCTTGCGGAAGGTGCTTTCAATCAGCGTGCCGTCCAGCGCCGCCGCCAGCAGGGCGCGCGTCGCCTTGATCGGCATCCTGCTGCCGGTGCCATAGGCGCCGCCGGTCCAGCCGGTGTTCACCAGCCAGCAGGTGGCACCATGGCTGGCGATCTTGGACCGCAGCAGGTTGCCATACACTTCTGGCCTGCGCGGCATGAAGGGCGCGCCGAAACATGTGCTGAAGGTCGGTTCCGGTTCGGTCACGCCGCGTTCGGTGCCCGCCACCTTGGACGTGAAGCCCGACAGGAAATGATACATCGCCTGCGCCGGTGTCAGCCGCGCGATGGGCGGCAGCACGCCAAAGGCGTCGCAGGTCAGCATGATGATATTCTTGGGGTGCCCGCCAAGGGCTGTGTCGGATGCGTTGGCGATGTAATTCAGCGGATAGGCGCAGCGCATATTCGCGGTCAGGCTGTCATCCTCGAAATCCAGCTCCAGCGTTTCGGGATCGAACACCATGTTTTCGATCACCGTATGCGGCATGAAACAGGTGGCATAGATATCCGGCTCTGCCTCGGCGCTGAGGTTGATGGTCTTGGCATAACAGCCGCCTTCGAAATTGAAGGTGCCGCGATCCGACCAGCCATGTTCGTCATCGCCGATCAGCACGCGGGATGGATCAGCCGACAGCGTGGTCTTGCCGGTGCCGGACAGGCCAAAGAAGACGGCTGTATCGACAGGATTGCCGGGCGCATGGTTGGCGCTGCAATGCATCGGCATGATGCCCTTTTCGGGCAGCAGGTAGTTCAACAGCGTGAAGACGGATTTCTTGTTCTCGCCCGCATATTCGGTGCCGCCGATCAGAATCAGCTTGCGGTCAAAATTCATCGCGATCACGGTATCGGTCCGGCAGCCATGGCGCACAGGATCAGCCTTGAAGGTCGGGCAGTTGATGATCGTGAAAGCGGGGGCAAAGCTGGCCAGTTCCGCCGCATCGGGACGACGCAGCAAATGCCGTATGAACAGACCATGCCATGCCAGTTCGGTGACAACGCGCACATCCAGCCGGTGCGCAGGGTCCGCCCCGCCGAACAGGTCCTGCACATGATAGGTGCCGCCCTGCATATGCGCGACCATATCGGCGTAAAGCACGTCGAAATGCGCCGGGTCCATCGGGGCGTTGTTGTCCCACCAGATCGTGTCTTCGACCAGCGGGGTGCGCACGACGAATTTATCCTTGGGCGACCGGCCCGTATGCTTGCCCGTGGTGACAAGCAGGCTGCCGCCCTTGCCGGTCACACCTTCGCCAGCCGCGATAGCCGCGTCATGCAATTGTGCCGCAGAGCAGTTGTAATAGACGTAACCCAGCCCGGTGATGCCTTGGTGCTCAAGTTTCATCTGCGGGTTGACCGTACCTTGGTCCATGGGTTTGCTCCTTTTCGAATGGGCAATTCTGCCCGCGATGGGTTTGCATACCACCAAGCTTTCCTGCCTTGATAGGGGGTCAGGGAGACGTTAGCGCAACCAAATGCATGTTAGCGCAACCAAATGCACGCCGCGCATGGCAACAGGGGGGAATGGTAAATTTGGTGCGATGATGGCGATCCTGTGGCGGGCACAGCTTTGGGGATTGATTCGGCCCGATAAACAGCAGAAAATCGGCGCGTTGTTATGAGTTCGCTAAATACATAGAGGTAGCACGTACATGTCGAGAATTGCCTTGGTTGACGATGACCGAAACATCCTGACATCGGTGGCGATGACGCTGGAAGCGGAAGGGTTCGAAGTCGAAACCTACAACGACGGGCAAGCGGCATGGGACGCGTTCAATAAGCGTATGCCGGATATGGCCGTTCTGGATATCAAGATGCCGCGGATGGACGGGATGGATCTGTTGCAGCGCCTGCGCCAAAGGTCATCGATGCCGGTCATCTTTCTGACATCGAAAGACGATGAAATCGACGAGGTTCTGGGCCTGCGCATGGGGGCCGACGATTACGTCAAGAAACCTTTTTCACAGCGTCTGCTGGTCGAACGAATCCGGTCACTTTTGCGCCGACAGGACGCGATTGCAGGCGAAGAGATCGAGGAAACCGAAGACACCAAGGTGATGGTGCGCGGTGATCTGGTGATGGACCCGCTGCGCCACGCCGTGAAATGGAAAGGCCATGACGTTTCATTGACGGTCACCGAATTTCTGCTGTTGCAGGCTCTTGCGCAGCGCCCCGGCTTTGTCAAAAGTCGGGATCAGTTGATGGACGTGGCTTATGATGATCAGGTCTATGTCGATGATCGTACCATCGACAGCCATATCAAGCGCCTTCGCAAGAAGATGCGCAACACCGATGACGAGTTTTCCGCGATCGAGACATTATATGGTATCGGCTACCGCTATAACGAAGACTAGGGGATGACGTCCGCCCCAGAGATTGACGTGCGCGACCTCAAGTCGGTGCGCCGGGCGACGATGCCACCCGATATCGTTTTGGGCGAGGATTGGGTCGATCCAGAGGTCACGCGCGGTGGCGTGACCGATCTGGATGTACCCAAACGCGGCATCATCGCGCTGCGCAAATCCCCCATCGCGCGTAAGATCGTCGTTTTCAACCTGATCGCGATGTTCGTCATGATTGCGGGGGTTTTGTTCCTTAACGTGTCGCGCGACAATCTTGCCTTTCAGCGCGCGAATGGCCTGATCTACGAAGCCCAGCTGATCGCTGATGTATTCGAGATACAATTGCCCAGCCGCGCCACCGTGAACCTGGTCACGGCGCAGGGGATAGATGCCGCTGCAACGCTGGCCAGCCTGAACCTGCGTGGTGGTATGGAAGTGTCGGTCTTTGCCCCCGATGCCACGCTGGTCGCGCGCACGACCGGCGCGTTTGCTGAAACGGCCGTCGCGGATCTTGACGCTGTGATCGGCCGGACATTCATCAGTGATTTTCTTGGCGCGGTGACAGGCGGGTTGTTTGGCCTGTTCAACTGGGCAGAGGCGGCACCGGGCCAACAGATACTTGCCACAGCGACGCCCGAACTGATCGCGATCGCGCTTCAGGGCAAAACGCGGCTTGATATGACACAGGTGCGGGGTAGCGTGGTGCTGGTCGTCGTCACGCCGATCATGCGCGACGACGAACCGGTCGGCGTGATCGCAGCGGCCACGGCGGCAGGCGAGGTGGACAGCCTTGTGCGCCGCGAACGCGAAGAAGTCTTACGCCTGCTGCTGGTCGGGATTGCGGTCAGTATCGGGCTTAGCCTTGTGCTGGCCTCGACTATTGCCAATCCTTTGGCAGATTTGGCCACCGCCGCCGAAGCCAGCCATCAAAAGAACGCCCGCAAATTGGCTCCGGTCCGCGTGCGCATCCCCGATCTGACCGCCCGCCCTGACGAAATAGGCCGTCTGTCAGGGGCGCTGCGCGGGATGGTATCGGCGCTTTACGACCGGATCGAAAGCAACGAACAGTTCGCCGCTGATGTTGCCCATGAAATCAAGAATCCGCTGGCGTCGCTGCGCTCTGCCATCGGAACCATGCGCATCGCCAAGCAGGACGATCAGCGCGAACGCATGCTTGATCTGATCGAACATGATGTCAAACGCCTCGACCGTCTGATCAGCGACATTTCCAGCGCGTCGCGTCTGGACAGCGAATTGGTCAAGGAAAAAGAAGAAACCTTTGACCTGATTGCGATGCTGCACAACGTGAACGACCATCTTGGCCGAGAGGCAGAAGCCCGTGGCATCAGCTTTATCGCCGATGTGCCGCGCAGGCCGATCATGGTCCAAGGGCTGGAAGGCCGGCTGGCGCAGGTCTTTGTCAACCTGATCAGCAATGCGATTTCGTTCTGCGAACAGGGCGATGCGATCCGCGTCTGGACCCGTACCCGCGAAAACCGCGTGCTGGTTGTCGTCGAAGACACCGGCCCCGGCGTTCCCGATGGCGCGCTGCGCAAGATATTTCAGCGATTCTATTCTGAACGTCCCGCTGCGCAGTTTGGCAATAATTCCGGCCTTGGCCTTGCGATTTCCAAACAGATCGTCGAGGCACATGGCGGCGTGATCTGGGCCGAGAATATCCGCCCCACCTATGCCGACCCCACATCCGAACCGGCCGGTGCCAGGTTTGTCGTCGGGCTGCCGCTGTAATGGGCCGCCATCATGCCGCCTGAAACACATCACGCCACCTGCGTCGCGCTGGGCGACCGCGCAGTGTTGATCCTTGGCGCTGCGGGGCGCGGCAAATCCACGCTTGGCCTGCAAGTGATGGCGCTGGGCGGTCTGCTGGTGGCCGATGACAGGGTTTTGTTGCGGGCCGATGGTGACCGGCTGCTGGCGGAATGCCCGCCCGCCATCCTGGGCCTGATCGAGGCGCGCGGCGTCGGCATCTTGCACGCTGCCTATCAGGCGCGCGCGCAGGTGGCTTTGGTCGTCGATCTGGATCAATCCGAAGACCGGCGCCTGCCGGAACGCGCATATACGCGCCTATGTGGTTGCGATATTCCCTTGATAAAACGTATCGACGGGCCACATTTCCCAGCAATCATTGTACAAATCCTCAAGGCCGGCTGGAGCGACCGATGACAGATACCCCCCGCACAATCCCCACGACCGTCCTTGTGACCGGGCCGTCGGGTGCGGGCCGGTCCACCGCGATCAACGCGCTCGAGGATCTGGGATACGAAGTGATCGACAACCTGCCACTGTCGCTATTGCCGCGCCTGCTGGATGGCCCACCACCCGGCCGCCCGTTGGCTTTGGGCCTTGATGTGCGCAACCGTGATTTCGGCACCGATGCGCTGATCGCAACCATTGATCAACTGGCCGCGCGCAGCGACCATGTCATGCAAGTGCTGTATCTGGATGCCGCCGAGGAAGAGCTCGTCAAACGTTACTCCGAAACCCGCAGACGGCATCCGCTGGCCCCCGCGGGTCCCCCGATGGCGGGGATCGCGCGCGAACGCGACCTGCTGGTGCCGGTGCGCAGCCGCGCCGATGTTCTGATCGACACAACGGGACTGTCGCCGCATGACCTGCGCGCCGAAATAGACCGCTGGTTCGGCACCGCCGAAGGGCGCAATCTGGGGGTCACGCTGCATTCGTTTTCCTACAAACGCGGGCTGCCGCGCGGAATGGATATCGTCATGGATTGTCGTTTCCTGCGCAACCCGCATTGGGACGCGGATCTGCGCGCACGCGACGGGCGCGACGGCGATGTCGCGGCCTATGTCGCGGCCGATCCGCGATTCGCGGATTTCTTTGACCGGGTGAAGGCGTTGATCGATCTGGTCCTGCCCGCGCATAAGGTGGAAGGCAAAAGCCACCTGTCCATCGGTTTTGGCTGTACCGGAGGGCAACACCGTTCCGTCATGATTGTCGAACAGATGGCACAGGCCCTTGCGAAAGACGGGTGGCATGTGTCTAAACGGCATCGAGAGATGGAAAGGCACGACACATTGGCCAGTAAGGAACGACAGGGGTGATCGGGATCGTCATCGTCGCACATGGCGGTCTGGCGCAGGAATACCTGTCCGCCGTCGAACATGTCGTAGGGCACCAGCCGGGGATGGTCAGCATCGCCATCGGGCCGGATGATGACCGCGCGCTCAAACAGGCCGAAATCTGCGATGCCGCCGATGCGGTCGATATGGGGGCCGGTGTGATCATCGTGACCGACATGTTCGGTGGATCACCGTCCAACCTGTCGCTGCGGGCCTGCAGCCCCGCCAACCGCAAGATTCTTTACGGGGCGAACTTGCCGATGCTGATCAAATTGGCCAAATCGCGCAAACGCTCTGTGCCCGATGCTGCCGAAGCCGCGATTGCAGCGGCGCATAAATATATCAACAGCCACAACGGCGGCATATCCCAATGACGACAGCGGTCCTGAAAATCGAAAATATCAAGGGCCTGCACGCCCGTGCCTCTGCCAAGCTGGTCGAGGTCGTCGAAAGCTTCGACGCCGATGCCACCGTGCGCCGCGATGGCGAAACCGCCAGCGGCGACAGCATCATGGGGCTGTTGATGCTGGCCGCGTCCATCGGCACCTGTATCGAGGTCGAAACCCGCGGCCCCGATGCCGAACCGCTGCTGGCGGCGATCACGGCACTTGTCGCGGATAAATTCGGCGAAGGCGACTGACGCCACCCCGACCATCATCTTCCGAGCATAAATATCCCCGCCGGAGGCATAGAATCTTTTCTGCAACGGCGCGGTTCAGCGCGTCGGCACCGGTGTCTCGCCACGGTAATCATAGAACCCGCGCTGCGTCTTGCGGCCCAGCCAGCCTGCCTCGACATATTTGGTCAGCAGGGGGCAGGGGCGGTATTTGGTATCGGCCAGCCCGTCGTGCAGTACGTTCATGATCGCCAAACAGGTATCCAGCCCGATGAAATCCGCCAGTTCCAGCGGCCCCATCGGGTGGTTCGCGCCCAGTTTCAGCGATGTGTCGATGGATTGCACCGATCCGACGCCTTCATACAGGGTATAGATCGCCTCGTTGATCATCGGCATCAGGATGCGGTTGACGATGAAACCGGGGAAATCCTCGGATGCGGTGCTGGTCTTGCCCAGCCGTTCCACGACCTGCTGACAGGCGCGAAAGGTGGGTTCATCCGTGGCGATCCCGCGGATCAGTTCAACCAGCTGCATGATCGGCACGGGGTTCATGAAATGGAACCCCATGAACCGTTCGGGCCGGTCGGTGCGCGACGCCAGCCGTGTGATCGATATGGACGAGGTATTTGACGTCAGGATCGTATGTGGTTTCAGATGCGGCACGAGGTCTTCAAAAATCGCGGCCTTGATCGTTTCGCGTTCGGTTGCAGCCTCGATGATCAGGTCGCTGTCGCCCAGATGGATGAGCGTCTGGGTCGTTGATATCCGGCGCATCGCCTGTGCCTTGGTATCGGCGCTGATCAGGTCGCGCGTGACTTGCCGTTCAAGGTTACGGTCGATCTGGGCCAGTGCAGCGGCCAGCGCATCGGCGCTGACATCTGTCAACAGTACGTCATAGCCCGCAACGGCAAAGACATGGGCGATGCCATTGCCCATTTGCCCCGCACCCACAATTCCCACACGTTCGATCGCCATGATTTTTCCTTTACAGGTTCCGCCGTACCATAGGCCGCTGCATGGGCAGGCTTCAAGCCGGACAGATGCAGCAAATTTGTCAGAAATCCAAGCATTAGCCTTTTGGCAAAACTATTGCGCGACGCTGATGGCGCGTAGCAACGGGTTCACAGATGCGGCAAGACTCGATTGATATGGGCGATTTGTCCTATTCGCCCTGCCGATACGGCAATTCACGGATCCTGTTCCGCGGGCCGCGCAGGCCGCTTGACCGGCCCTATCTTGCCTTTATCGGCGGCACCGAAACCTATGGCAAATTCATCGAAAAACCGTTCCCGACGCTGGTGGAAACCGCGCTGCGGCAGCCCTGCGTGAATTTCGGCTGCCTGAACGCCGGTATCGACGCTTTTGCCAATGACCCCACGATCATGGAAATCTGCAACGGCGCGGATATGACGGTGGTGCAGGTGCTGGGGGCCAACAACCTGTCAAACAGGTTCTATGCGGTGCATCCGCGCCGCAACGACAGGTTTCTGCGCGCCGCGACCGTGTTGCAGGCGATCTATCCCGAGGTTGAATTCAACGATTGTGCCTTTACCGGTCAATTGCTGGCGCGGCTGTTTGAAACATCGCCAGACAGGTTCGATATCGTCGTGCATGAATTGCGTCAGGCATGGCTGGCGCGGATGCAGACCATGCTGCGCCAGATCGGTCCGAATTGCATGTTGCTGTGGTTCTCGGATGAACCGCTGGACAATGCGGATTGGGCGGCGCGTCCGGCCCAGTTGCGCGCTGCCCCCTTGTTCGTCACCGCCAGCATGATCGACACGCTGCGCCCCTTGGTACGGGCGGTGGTGACGGCCATTCCGTCCGAACAGGCATTGGCGCAAGGCACGACGGGCATGCAATACCCGCCATCCCAGCAATCCATCGCCGCCGCAATGCTGGGCCCGCGCTGCCATGTCGAAGCCGCGTCAAAACTGGTCATGGCCCTGCGCGACGACATGTTTTCGATCTGAAACGCACAAGGGCCGGCGTTGCCACCGGCCCTTGCAACGGATTGGTGCGCAGCAGTTACAATTTGCCAGTCAGTTCCGGCAGTGCCACGAAAAGATCGGCAACAAGGCCGAAATCGGCGACCTGGAAAATCGGTGCTTCTTCGTCTTTGTTGATGGCGACGATGATCTTGCTGTCCTTCATCCCGGCAAGGTGCTGGATCGCACCGGAAATGCCGACGGCGACGTACAGATCAGGGGCGACGACCTTGCCGGTCTGCCCGACCTGCCAGTCATTGGGCGCATAGCCGCTGTCCACGGCGGCGCGCGATGCACCGACAGCGGCACCCAGCTTGTCCGCCAGTTTTTCGATCAGGGCGAAATCGGCCAGCGATCCCAGCCCGCGCCCGCCAGACACGACAACGCCTGCCGATGTCAGCTCTGGCCGGTCAGAGGCCGCAACCTTGTCTTCGATCCATTCGGACAGGCCGGGGTTGTTGGCCGCGCCGATCATCTCGACCGCGGCGGACCCGCCCATGCCAGCGGCATCAAAGCCCGCGGTGCGGATCGTCATCACCTTGGTCGCATCGGTGGATTTGACGGTCTGGATCGCATTGCCCGCATAGATCGGGCGTTCAAACGTGTCGGCATCCACGATGCCGGTCACTTCGGAAATCACCATCACATCGAGCAAGGCCGCGACGCGCGGCATCACGTTTTTCGCATCCGCCGTGCCGGGGGCGGCGATATGGGTGTAATCGCCCGCCAGTGACACGATCAATGCGGCTGTTGGTTCGGCCAGACGGTGGCCAAGGGCCGCGTCTTCGGCACAAAGCACGCGCGCCACGCCGTCGATTTTTGCGGCCTCATCCGCCGCTGCGCGCGCCGAGGCACCGGCGCACAGGACGGTCACATCACCCAGCGCCTTGGCGGCGGTCACGGCCTTTGCGGTCGCATCGACGGCAAGGATGCCATCGGTCACTTCACCAATCAACAAAACAGCCATTACACAGCCCCCGCTTCTTTGAGTTTCTCGACCAGTTCATCCACGGATTTGACAATGATCCCAGCCTTGCGCGTGCCGGGTTCGACGGTTTTCACAACGCTCAGGCGGGGCGTGACATCGACACCGTAATCGGCAGGGGTTTTCTCGTCCAAAGGCTTTTTCTTGGCCTTCATGATATTAGGCAAGGACGCATAGCGCGGTTCGTTCAGCCGCAGATCGACGCTGATGATCGTGGGCATCTTGACCTTGATGGTCTGCAAACCGCCGTCCACTTCACGCGTGACGGTGGCATGGTCGCCGTCGATGCTGACCTCGGATGCAAAGGTCGCCTGCGACCAGCCCAGCAGCGCCGACAGCATCTGTCCCGTGGCGTTCATGTCGTTGTCGATGGCCTGCTTGCCGCAGATCACCAGACCGGGGTTTTCGTCCTTGACGATCGCGGCTAGGATTTTCGCAACGGCCAGGGGTTCGATATCCTGATGCACGTCCTCGCTGGCGACAACCAGAATGGCGCGGTCAGCCCCCATGGCCAGCGCCGTGCGCAAGGTTTCCTGCGCTTGCTTGACGCCGATGGACACGGCCACGACCTCTTCGACCTTGCCAGCCTCGCGCAGGCGGATCGCCTCTTCGACGGCGATTTCGTCGAAAGGGTTCATGGACATTTTGACATTGGCAAGATCGACACCGGAACCATCCGCCTTGACGCGGACCTTCACGTTATAGTCGATCACGCGCTTGACAGGTACGAGCACCTTCATCTGCGTTTCTCCCATAGAATTCATCATGCGGTCTGATGCAGTAACTAGCGACTACCACCCGATGACAACAGTGCAAAATCGACGCGGCAAGTGTCAGGGACGCCACGTTTATGACCGAGGGGTCAGGTAAGGTGGGTTTTAACCCACCCTACGTCAGCGGTTTGCCCCCGGAATCCACAAAACATCGGCCCGTCCGTCGTCATTGGTGATGCGCGATGCCTGAAAAAACCAGTCTGACAACCGGTTGAGATATTTTGCCGCTGCCGGATTGACCGCCTCGGCCCCGGCCAGTTCGACCGTCAGCCGTTCGGCGCGCCGTGATACGGTCCGGCACAGATGCAGATGCGCCGCCAGCGCCGATCCACCCGGCAACACGAAACTGCGCAGGGGTTCGACCTTGGCGGTCATCGCGTCGATCTGGCTTTCCAGCCGCGCGACCTGTGCATCGCTCATGCGCAGCACGGAATATCCGGCCTCGCCGTCCTTTGCCATGTCGGGGCGACACAGGTCCGCGCCCAGATCGAACAGATCGTTCTGGATCATCGCAAGATAGGCGTCCATTTCGCCCGTGGCATGCACGCGCGCCATGCCAACGGTCGCATTGGTTTCATCGACCGTGCCATAGGCATTCACCCGCAGCGCGTATTTCGCAACGCGGTCACCATTGCCCAGTGCCGTTTGCCCGGCATCACCGGTTTTCGTGTAGATCTTGTTCAGCACCACCATGTGGTCAGCCCCCTTGTCTGCGAAGATAAACGAATAGCACGATCAGGATCACCGCGACGAATTGCGCACCGATCCGCCAGCGCATGATCTTGTTGGCATTCTTGCGATAAAAATCGCCGCCTTTGCCAAAAGACCCGATGCCCAGCAACAAAATGCCAAGCACCAGCAGCACCGCAACAGCCACAAGCCAGAAAAGAGGGTCGTTTGCCATGATGGTCTTCCTTTGGTCGTGTCAGCGCGACCTAGCGCCGCGCGCACCGATAGCAAACCCCTATCCGCGCAGCAGCACCGCATCAAGCAATCGCGTCGGCAACAGCCGCCGCATCAGCCCCGCCAGATAGGTGGGCCGCGTGACATAATAGCGCGGTTTCGGCTTGGCCGCCGTCACCGCATGCAACAGTTTCGCGGTCACGGCACTGGCGGGCAGTTCAAACCGGTCCGGCCCGCTGTCGGTATAAAGCCGCGCGAGCAGCGTCTTGTACTCATCCGCGCGCGCCGATCCTTGCCAATCGATCCAGCGTTCGAAATGGGGAATCGCGTTCTTGCGGATGTCTGACGTGATTGGCCCGGGTTCGATCAGGATCACCTTGATGCCGGTGCCGGCCATTTCCAGCCGCAGCACATCGGTCAACCCTTCCAGCGCGAACTTGCTGGCGACATAGGCCCCCCGCCACGGGATACCGACCAGCCCCAGCACGGAGGAACAATTCACGATCCGCCCATGCCCCTGCGCGCGCATCACGGGGATCACCGCGCGGGTCAGCGCGTGCCAGCCAAAGAAATTCGTCTCGAACACCGCGCGCAATCCGTCAACCGGCAGATCCTCGACAGCGCCCGGCAGCGCATAGGCGCCGTTGTTGTACAGCGCATCCAGCGTGCCACCCGTTGCGGCCAGCACCTCGGCCAGACCTGCGATGATGCTGGCCTCATCGGTGTAATCAATGCGCGGGCTGTCAAACCCCAGCGCCGCCAGACGCGCGCAATCCTCGGCGTTGCGGCAAGATGCGAACACGCGCCAGCCCGCCGCGCGCAAGCCCTGCGCCGCGTCAAACCCGATGCCCGACGAGGCACCCGTGATCAGGATGGATTTCTGCACCATGGCGCAGCTTTGGCGAAACCCGCGCAAAAGGGCAAGCAGCCCCGCATCCCCAATTCCCCGCTTTACGGGTGAATCCTTGATCGCTACACGACAGACCATGAGTGATGAGAACGAGACAGCCCCCGGCCCCAATGACGTAACCGAATCGCTGCGCAGTGCGATCGGCGACCGCTATCTGACCTATGCGCTGTCCACGATCATGCACCGTGCGCTGCCCGATGCGCGCGACGGGCTGAAGCCGGTCCACCGCCGTATCCTTTATGCGATGTCGCGGCTGCGGCTGTCGCCCACGGGCGGTTTTCTGAAATCCGCCAAGATCAGCGGCGACACGATGGGTGATTTCCATCCCCACGGCGACGCCGCGATCTATGACGCGATGGCGCGTCTGGCGCAGGATTTCAACGTCCGCTATCCGCTGGTGGACGGGCAGGGCAATTTCGGCAATATCGATGGCGATAACCCCGCCGCCTCTCGCTATACCGAGGCGCGGATGACCGCCGCCGCCGAGGCGCTGCTGGAAGGTCTGTCCGAAGATTCCGTCGATTTTCGTGACAATTACGATGGCCGCCTGACCGAACCATCGGTGCTGCCCGCCAGTTTCCCCAACCTGCTGGCCAACGGGTCCAGCGGCATCGCCGTCGGCATGGCCACGAATATCCCGCCGCATAACCTGCATGAATTGATCGACGCCTGCCTGCATCTGATCAAATCGCCGGGGGCGGCCGATGACAGCCTGCTGACCCATATCCTTGGCCCCGACTTTCCCACCGGCGGTGTGATTGTGGAACCACCCGAGAATATGGCCGAGGCCTATCGCACCGGCCGCGGGTCGTTCCGCCTGCGCGCGAAATGGGAGGTCGAGGATCTGGGCCGTGGCCAATGGCAGATCGTCGTGACCGAGATCCCCTATCAGGTGCAGAAATCGAAACTGATCGAAAAACTGGCCGAGGTGATCCAGACCAAAAAGGTCCCGCTGCTGGCCGATGTCCGCGACGAAAGCGCCGAGGATGTGCGCGTCGTGCTGGAACCACGCGCGCGGTCGGTCGACCCTGATATGCTGATGGGCATGCTGTTTCGCAATTCCGATCTGGAAATCCGGTTCAGCCTGAACATGAACGTGCTGATCGACGGGCTGACGCCACGCGTCTGTTCCCTGAAAGAAGTGTTGCGCGCCTTTCTGGACCACCGGCGCGATGTGCTGGTGCGCCGCTCGCGCCACCGGCTGGGCAAGATCGACCACCGGCTGGAGGTGCTCGAAGGTTTCATCATCGCCTTTCTGCATCTGGACCGCGTGATCGACATCATCCGTTACGACGACGACCCCAAATCCGCCCTGATGGCCGAAGATTGGGCGCATCCGCACATCCGCGCGACATCCGAAAAGGATTATGTCGGGCCAAAAGCCACTGACCCTGAAACCGCCCTGACCGAAGTGCAGGCCGAAGCGATCCTGAACATGCGCCTGCGGTCGTTGCGGCGGCTTGAAGAACTCGAACTGATCGCTGAACGTGATGCTTTGACGGCGGAACGGCAGGGGATCATGGCGCTCTTGGCTGACGAGGCGCTGCAATGGGCGCGTATCGCGGATGAATTGCGCGAGACCCGCAAGCAATTCGGCCGCACCAGCCCCGGCGGCGCGCGGCGCACGCAATTCGCGTTGGCCGCCGATGTCGCCGATGTCCCGATCGAGGCGATGATCGACCGCGAACCGATCACCGTGGTTTGTTCGCAGATGGGCTGGGTGCGCGCGATGACCGGCCATATCGACCTGACGCGCGACTTGAAATTCAAGGACGGCGATGCCGCCCGTTTCACCTTTCACGCCGAAACCACCGACAAATTGCTGGTCTTTGGTGCCAACGGACGGTTCTACACTGTATCCGCCGCCAACCTGCCCGGCGGGCGCGGTATGGGCGAACCGCTGCGCCTGATGATCGACCTGCCGAACGAGGCGGAAATCATCGACATCCTGATCCATAAACCGGGTGAAAAGCTGCTGGTCGCATCAACCGACGGCAACGGCTTTGTCGTGCCCGAGGCCGAGGTTCTGGCCCAGACGCGCGCCGGTAAACAGGTGCTGAACCTTGGCGCCAGCACCGCGCGGCTGTGCAAACGGATCACCGGCGATCACGTTGCTGTGGTGGGCGAAAACCGCAAGGTCTTGGTCTTTGGCATCGACGAGCTGCCCGAAATGACCCGTGGCAAAGGCGTGCGCCTGCAAAAATACAAGGACGGCGGGCTGTCGGATGCCACGACCTTCACCTTGGCGGACGGGCTGACATGGCTGGACCCCGCGGGGCGGACGCGCACGCAATCCGAGCTTGATGAATGGATTGGCAAACGCGCCACTGCGGGGCGGATGGCGCCACGCGGTTTTCCGCGCGTTAACCGCTTTACCTGATTTTTTCTGCCGCGTGTCACATCGCTGAGAAGAATCACCTTTACTCCCTTTGGTCGAAATCAACGCCAGCAAGGAGTGCGCGCCATGAAAGATATCGACACAAAGACCCTGTCTTGGGATGAATGGGATGAATTGCAGCGTCCCGCACCTGCCACAACCGATTTTGATGCCGTCGTTGACACCGCCTTGTCGCGGCGCGGCTTTCTGGGCGGCGTCTTGGCCTTTGGGTCTGGCGCGGCAGTGATGGGAACGGGCTTGCTGTCGGGCACCTCGGCACAGGCACAGGCGACCCACCGTTTCGGGTTCAACGCTATTCCAATCGCAACGGATTTCACCGTGCATGTGCCTGAAGGCTATACTTGGCAGCCGGTCGCCAAATGGGGCCAGCCGCTGTTTTCAGATGCCGCCCCGCTGAACCAGCAAACCGGTGTCGATCTGGCCAGTTCCGATCGCGTGTTCGGTGAAAACACCGACGGCATGGAATTGTTCAGCATCGGCGGCCGTCAGGTTATCGCGGTGAACCATGAATATGTGAACCCTGACATCAACCTGCCCCATACCGGCGGTGAAACCACCAGTGCCGACGATGCGCGCATCCTGCAGAACATGCAGGGCGTGACAGTGATGGAAGTCGCCGAAGGCGCGAACGGTTGGGACATTGTCGTTGATAGCCCGTTCAACCGCCGCATCACCCAGAACACACCGATGACGTTCTCTGGCCCTGCGGCGGGTCATCCGCTGTTGCAGACGGCGGCAGACCCCGAAGGCATGACCGTGCTGGGCACGTTCAACAATTGTGGATCGGGCAAAACCCCTTGGGGGACCTACCTGACCTGCGAGGAAAACTTTAACGGCTATTTCGGATCTACCGACGCTGCCTTTGCACGGCCTGATGACTACGTCCGCTACGGGATCGGGCTGGAAAGCCGCTACGGCTATGAAAAGTTCGACGCCCGTTTCGATGTCAGCCAGAACGTCAACGAACCGCGCCGTCAGGGCTATGTGGTCGAGATTGACCCGTCTGACGCGACATCCACACCCGTGAAACACACTGCACTGGGCCGTTTCAAGCACGAGAACGCCGCCGTTGTCGTCGCGCGTGACGGGCGCGTCGTTGTCTATATGGGCGACGACGAGCGTGGTGAATTTCTGTACAAGTTCGTTTCTGCCGGTGTTTACACGCCCGGTGGGGACACAAGCAGCCTGCTGTCGGATGGCCAGCTTTATGTTGCCCGTTTCGCCACTGACATGGCCGGTGAATGGGTGGCGCTGACCCCACAGGCAACTGGGATGGATGCTGCCGAAATCGCCATCTATACGCGCGTCGCCGCGTCCCGCGTCGGAGCAACCACGATGGACCGCCCGGAATGGGTCGCCGTTAACCCCGTCGCAATCGAGGGGTATTGCGCCTTGACCAACAATTCACGGCGCGGCGCTGACGCGACCAATGCCGGTGGCGATGCGATGCAGGCGGTGGAAAATTCGCCTAATCCGCGCGAAGCCAACCGGTATGGCCAGATCCTGCGCTGGTTCCCCGATGCAGAGGATCACGCCGCGACGACCTTTGGCTGGGACCTTTATGTCATGGCGGGCAATCCCACCGTGCATCAGGACGCAAATGCCGGGTCGGCGAATATCAACGAAGGCAACCTGTTCAACTCGCCTGATGGGATGATGTTCGACAGCTCTGGTCTGTTGTGGATCCAAACCGACGGTGATGACAGCAACGAAGAAGGTTTTGCCGGCATGGGCAACAACCAGATGCTGGCAGGTGATCCGGTCACGGGCGAAATTGCGCGTTTCCTGACCGGCCCGAACGGGTCCGAGGTGACAGGTCTGACATGGTCTGCGGACCGTCGCACCATGTTCGTCGGTATTCAGCACCCCGCTGCGCCGTTCCCTGACGGTGACGGCAAGCTGGCGCGTTCGACCGTCATCGCCGTGAAAAAGGCCGATGGTGCCGTGATCGGCTGATCTGACGGGCGCGGGCGGGTCTGTCCCGCCCGCCTCTGCCCTGCGGCTTTGCAGGGCTGGTAAACAAAACCGCGAAAAGCCCAGCAGTGGCCGCATTGCGCTTGATTTCCCGTCCGTTTCCAAATACATCGCCCGCGATGCTGAAACGGGTCACCTCGGCCCCTCTGAAATTAAGGTCCTGAAGAATGGCAAAGGCAAAGTTCGAACGCACCAAACCGCACGTGAACATCGGCACGATCGGTCACGTTGACCACGGCAAGACGACGCTGACTGCAGCGATCACGAAGTATTTCGGCGAATTCCGCGCCTATGACCAGATCGACGGCGCGCCCGAAGAAAAGGCCCGCGGGATCACGATCTCGACTGCCCACGTGGAATACGAATCCGAAAACCGCCACTATGCGCACGTCGATTGCCCCGGCCACGCTGACTATGTGAAGAACATGATCACCGGTGCTGCCCAGATGGACGGCGCGATCCTGGTTGTGAACGCTGCTGACGGCCCGATGCCGCAGACCCGCGAACACATCCTGCTGGGCCGTCAGGTCGGCATTCCCTATATGGTCGTCTATATGAACAAGGTCGACCAGGTGGATGACGCCGAGCTGCTGGAACTGGTCGAGATGGAAATCCGCGAACTGCTGTCCAAATACGACTATCCCGGCGACGATATCCCCGTCATCCCCGGCTCGGCGCTGCATGCGATGAACGGCACCCAGCCTGAAATCGGTGAGGAGTCGATCCGCAAGCTGATCGCGGCTGTGGACGAATACATCCCGACACCAGCACGCGCGGTTGACCTGCCGTTCCTGATGCCGATCGAGGACGTGTTCTCGATCTCTGGCCGTGGTACGGTTGTGACCGGTCGTGTGGAACGCGGTGTTGTGAACGTGGGCGACGAGATTGAAATCGTCGGTATCCGCGACACCAAGAAGACCATCTGTACCGGTGTGGAAATGTTCCGCAAACTGCTGGACAGCGGCCAGGCTGGCGACAACATCGGCGCGCTGCTGCGCGGTGTGGATCGTGAAGGTGTTGAGCGTGGGCAGATTCTGTGCAAGCCCGGTTCGGTCAAGCCGCACACCAAGTTCGAAGCCGAAGCCTATATTCTGACCAAGGAAGAAGGCGGTCGTCACACGCCGTTCTTTGCGAACTACCGTCCGCAGTTCTATTTCCGTACAACGGACGTGACCGGCACGGTTGTTCTGCCAGAAGGCACCGAGATGGTGATGCCCGGCGACAACCTGAAGTTCGAAGTTGAACTGATCGCGCCGATCGCGATGGAAGAAGGCCTGCGTTTCGCGATCCGCGAAGGCGGCCGGACCGTCGGCGCCGGCGTTGTGTCGAAGATCCTGCTGTAAAAAGCACAGGCAAGGTAGGGTGGGTCTTGACCCACCCTACGCCAGACAAAAGGCCGCCCCGACACGGGCGGCCTTTTGCGTTTCACCGCAGTTTATGGCCTCTAGCGGCTGATCAGCCTGTCGGCCTGGGCCGTTGTCGCGTCCATGAAACGGCGCATCTGCTCGCGCAGATCGGTGCGCGTGGCGTCGTCCGGCTTACGCGGGACCGTACCCTCGAACCGCGCAAACACCACGGCACCATGCCCAAACAGGCGCGGCACCAGCATCCGGTCCCATGTGTCCAACCGCAGCCCACGCGTTGTGGCAAAAGCATAACAAAATACCGGCACGCCGGTGACACGCGCCCATTCCAGCGGCGCATCCTTGACCTGACCCGCAGGGCCAAGCGGCCCGTCAGCGGTCATGCCGATACTGATGCCCTCGTGGACCCGTTTCAGCACGATCCGCGATGCGGCAAGATTGGTCGTCTGGCGCGACATCTGAATGGCTCGCAGGCCGACACGGCGTTGCAGCGCACCCGACACGCGGCCGATGGGCGAGGCATCGTAAAGGCTGGTCAGCGGGCCATCGGCAACCGGCCAATGCAACGCCGCCATTACCGACCGGCTGTGCCACATCACCAGCAGGACAGGGCCCTGCGCCAGAGCGGCACGCAGGTCATCCAACCCTGAGACCTGCCAACGGGTCGTGCGGTTACACAGCGCCAGATAGCTACCGGCCAAACTGGCCAGTAGCGAGGCTAGTCTTTGTGATTGTTCGATCCGTCTGCGCAGGGACAAGGGCGGCCTTTCGGGCTTGGTTCGTCTTCTGTTTCGACATTTCTGCCGCCGAAGACAAGTCTGCGCGACCTTGGCACTTGATCCTACCCCGATTTGCGACTAATCCGGCAAGCGGCCATAGGGGTATAGCTCAGTTGGTAGAGCGACGGTCTCCAAAACCGTAGGTCTGGAGTTCGAGTCTCCATGCCCCTGCCAGGCCCTCGATCGGAACGGCCCGCGCCGAAGGATCAGCCAGTTCATGTCCAGCTTTGCATTCTCTGTAGCTTTCCACATCGGGGCGCATAAGACGGCAACGTCGCATCTGCAGCGGTCCATCGGCGCACAGGCGGACGCGCTTGCCGCGCGCGGGGTGCATTGGTTCGGCCCCCGCTACCTGCGCAAATGGGACCAGACGCTGCCCGATCTGGCGCGCCTGGGGGTTGGCCAAGCCCCATCAGGCCCGTTGGGATCGCTGTTGCAGACAGCGCAGCGCGTGGTCTTGAGCGAAGAAAACCATATCGGCGTGCTGAACGATCCGCGCCGCAGGCCCGTGACCTGCCGCTATCCCAAAGCGGCGCAACGGATCGGCGCGGTGGCACAGGGTCTTGGCCGCGATGTCGATGTCTTTCTGGCGATCCGGCGACCGACCGGTTTTGTGAACGCGGCCTATTGCCAGCAATTGATGGGCGGCAAGGTGATGCCGATGGCGCAATATCGCAAAATCAACCCGACGGAATCGGTCGATTGGGCCGATCTGGTCGCGCGGCTGCGCGCCGCTGCCGGCGTCGGGCAGCTAGTCGTGTGGTGCTATGAAGATTACGCCATACATTTCGCCGCGATCTGCGCGGATTTGCTGGGGCCTGCCGCTGCGGGTTTGGTGCAACCGATTGACCAATATATCCACCGCAGCCTGTCCGCCCCCGCCGTGGCCGAGATTTTGCATCGCCATGCCTTGGGCGGGGCGGGCGATCTGGGGACAAATGTACGCGCGCTTTTGCCGGTCGAAGACGGCTATCCGCCGTTTGACGGTTTCACCCCGGCGGACCATGCCGCGGGCGACATGGCCTATCGCGCCCAGATTGCTGCAATCGGGGCCATCCGAGGGGTGACATTGCTGGATCCGCTGTGGGCGGGTGGCGCCATGCGGGCTTGAATTCGGCCCCATGACCCCGTATGTCGCACACAGTTTCGATAAAGGACCGTGCCGATGGCCATCGCCAATCCCGTGAAGTTCATTCAAGAAGTCCGCGCCGAGGTGGCCAAGGTCGTCTGGCCCACCCGCCGCGAGGTGGTGCTGACCACGATCATGGTCTTTATCCTTGCCGCGCTGACTGCGGTGTTTTTCTCGCTGGTTGATTTCGTGATCCGTTTCGGGCTGTCCGGCGTGCTGGGCTATTTCGGCGGCTAAGGCCGGCGTGCTTATTCTGCCCGCCCCTCTTGAAAACGGGTGGTGGCGGCGGTAAAGGCAGGCAACTTCGGAAATATGGCGTGCGGCGAATCGAGTTGCGCGCCGCTTTTATTTTCGACACCGGCGCAGGCGTCGGATCAATTTGAACCAGGGGCCGGTGCGGTCTCGTGACGACAAGGTGCTCTGACAGATGGCTAAACGCTGGTATTCGGTAAGCGTTCTTTCGAACTTCGAAAAGAAGATCGCAGAGGCAATCCGCGCAAAAGCGGAAGAAAAAGGCCTGTCCGACCAGATCGACGAAGTCTTGGTGCCAACCGAAGAAGTGATCGAAGTCCGTCGCAACAAAAAAGTGACGACCGAACGCCGTTTCATGCCCGGCTATGTGCTGGTGCATATGGAAATGTCGGATGAAGGCTATCACCTGATCAATTCGATCAACCGCGTCACTGGATTTTTGGGGCCACAGGGCCGCCCGATGCCGATGCGTGACGCCGAAGTGCAGGCCATCCTTGGCCGCGTTCAGGAAGGCGAGGACAGCCCGCGCACCCTGATCCATTTCGAGATCGGCGAAAAGGTCAAGGTCAACGACGGCCCGTTCGAGGATTTCGACGGCATGGTCGAATATGTCGACGAAGAACACCAGCGCCTCAAGGTCACGGTGTCGATCTTTGGCCGGGCCACCCCGGTCGAGTTGGAATTCACGCAGGTTTCCAAACAGTAACCTTGCGTGTTCAGACGTGGGAGGCACCGGATGACGTCCGGACCGAACCACGGCATCACCGCCCTTCGGGGCAAATGTAGGGTGGGATCCATCCCACCGCTGAAAAAGGAGAGGCCAGATGGCCAAGAAAGTCATGGGCATGCTCAAGCTGCAAGTTGCAGCTGGCAATGCCAAACCAAGCCCACCCGTCGGTCCCGCATTGGGTCAGCGCGGCATCAACATCATGGAATTCTGCAAGGCGTTCAACGCCAAGACAGCCGACATGGAAAAAGATGCGCCTTGCCCGACCGTGATCACCTATTACGCGGACAAGTCCTTCACCTTCGAGATCAAGACGCCCCCCGCGTCCTATTACATCAAGAAGGCGGCCAAGCTGGCGTCCGGGTCCAAGACCCCCGGCCGTGCATCTGCCGGTTCGATCACCGCCAAGCAGGTGCGTGAAATTGCCGAAGCCAAGATGAAAGACCTCAATGCGACATCCATTGAAGGTGCAATGCAGATCATCATGGGCTCTGCCCGTTCGATGGGCGTGGAGGTCAAGTAATGGCAAAATTTGGTAAGCGCACAACCGCAGCCCGTGCCGCATTTGACGGCAAGACCAATGTGTCGGTCGCCGAAGCCATTGCTTTGGTCAAAGGCAGCGCCACAGCAAAATTCGACGAAACCGTCGAAATTTCGATGCAGCTGGGTGTCGATCCACGCCACGCCGACCAGATGGTCCGTGGCACCGTGACCCTGCCAAACGGCACTGGCAAAACTGTCCGCGTGGCCGTTTTCGCCCGTGGCGACAAGGCTGACGAAGCCAAGGCAGCAGGCGCCGATATCGTCGGTGCAGAGGACCTGATGGAAACCATCCAGTCCGGCAAGATCGATTTCGACCGTTGCATCGCGACACCTGACATGATGGCCATCGTCGGTCGTCTGGGCAAGGTGCTTGGCCCGCGTAACCTGATGCCAAACCCGCGCGTCGGCACCGTGACCATGGATGTCAAGGAAGCTGTCGAAGCGGCCAAGGGCGGCCAGGTTCAGTTCAAGGCTGAAAAAGCAGGCGTCGTGCATGCCGGTATCGGCAAGGCGTCTTTCTCGGCTGAACAGCTGCAGGAAAACATGCGCGCCTTCGTGGATGCCGTCGGCAAGGCCCGTCCATCGGGTGCCAAAGGCACCTATATGAAAAAGATCGCTGTCAGCTCGACCATGGGCCCAGGCGTGACTGTCGACGTTGCCTCGGCGACCGGCAACGCTTGACCCGGCTTTCGGTTTACAAGCAAAACGGCAGGCCATCACGGCCTGCCGTTTTTGTTTTTGTTGCCATCTTTTGGCGCGACATGAATGCGATGAAAGCTGCTTCCTGTAGCGGTGGGGCGAGTACGTTACCCTGATAATAGACGCAGCCGATGTCACGAACGGCGGCAATGTCCTTGGCCGATTCGACGCCTTCGGCGGTTGCGGCAATGCCCAAGGCGCGGGTCATTTCAAGGATCGCTGCGATGACCTTGGATTTGCGCGGATCGCGCAGCGCCGTGCGGATCATCCGGCATTCGATCTTGAGCCGGTCCGGCTGTACCTTCAGCAACCCGACGATCGACGCCCGCCCGCTACCAAAATCATCCGAATGTATTTCGACCCCCATGTCGCGCAGCTGCTGTAGATTCTCCTTGATCTGGGGGACTTCGCGCCTGTCGTCCAGATAGATCGTTTCCAGCAATTTGATTGACAGCCCGCATCTGCGGTCTGTCCACGTGCTGGCCACATCATCAGGCAGGCGCGGATCCATCAGGCGCGGTGCGCTGATATTCACCGATATCGACGGCAGGTTAAGCCCGCGCGCCTGCAATTTATCGACCACCGCCAGCGCAAGGCGCAGCACCTGCCTGTCGATATCTTCGATCAGGCCCATTTCGGCGGCGATATCCAGAAAGTCGGCCGGTTGCAGCAACCCGCATTCGGGGTGATGCCAGCGCACCAGCGCCTCTGCGCCGACGATCTCGCCGGTCTCAATATCGGCCTGCGGTTGGAAATAGGCGGTAAACTCGCCCCGTTCGAGCGCGCCGGGAATTGTGGCTGCGATCTGGCGCTTGATCTGCATCCGTTTGGTGATCTGCGGCGTGATCTGACAAACCTGATTGCGCCCATTGCGTTTCGCCTCATAGAGCGCGACATCGGCATGGGCGATCACCGTTGCGGCGGTATCCTGCCCCGCACTGCCGGTGGCGATCCCGATGCTGATGCCGATGGTGACCTGCCGTTGTGCGAGATCTATGGGGCGTGTCAGGGCCGTGACGATCGCGGTCCCTGTTTGATGGGCAAGATTGGCCGAGATGCCCTGCGTGAGAAGCACCATGAATTCGTCGCCGCCAACACGATAGGTCTGCCCCCCGTCTCCCACCGCCGCCGAGATCCGTTGCGCGGCGGTCACCAGCACGGCATCGCCGCTTTGGTGGCCCAAGGTGTCATTCACCCATTTGAACCTGTCCAGATCAAGGTGCAGCAAGGCTACTTGTCCGTCTGCCGTGCCAAGACAGTGTTCCAGCGCCCGCTCAAAGGCGCGCTGGTTCGGCAGCCCTGTCAGCGTATCGTGATACGCCGCCTGTTCCAGCGCCTGCCGCGCCTCGTCAAGTTCGCGGTTTCTGATCGCTAGCGCGGCATTGCTTTGTTCCAGCTGCATCATCGCGACCTTTTCACGGGTGACATCATGCCCTGTGCCGCGATAGCCGGTAAATGCGCCGGCCTGATCGAACTGCGGCTCGCCTGCGATGCGCAGCCACATCACCGACCCGTCCGTTGGCCGGATGACGCGATATTCAAAATTGCGAAATGCGCGATGCGCCTGCAGGTCATCCAGATGCGCCTGCCATGCCGGACCTGACTGGTCCACCGCGAAAATTTCAAGCCCATGGCCCAGCACATCTGCTCTGCTGATCTTTGTGACTTGTTCCATCCGGTTCGAAAAATAGATGAACCGATGCTGATGGTCGGTTTCCCAGAACCAGTCAGAGGCGATTCCTGCAAAATCTTCGAGGTTGCGGAAATGGGGTCGGTTCTGCGATGTCATGCGCCTTGTCTTACTGGGTATTTCTTGAACAAAGGTTTACCCCGCACGGGCACCGGCAGCGCTGTCCGGCTCAAATCGGCCCTTGGCAAAGTGCCGTGCAGGCGATAACCACCATTCAGGCCCGAAAGATTGATTCGTTCGGGCCTTTATTCGTCCGAGACGGTGGGTTAGTCGCAAGACTGTTAATTCCTGCCTGAGACGGGATAGACCAGAATTTTTCGAGGCTCTCCTCGGTTCAACTTGGCTCGCCCCGTTTATGTGGACACCGACTGTCGGGTGGTCCGCTGCCCGGCAAAAACGAGAGCCGGTGCCAGACTATTTGGTACCTTAATTGGAGTGAAACTGTGGATAGAGCACAAAAAGAACAATTGGTCGATGAACTCGGCCAGATCTTTGAAAGCTCTGGCGTTGTAGTGGTCGCCCACTACGAAGGCATGACAGTTGCTGAAATGCAGGACCTGCGGGCGCGTATGCGCGATGCTGGTGGGGCCGTACGCGTTGCCAAGAACAAGCTCGCCAAGATCGCTCTTGAAGGTAAGCCATGCGAAAGCATCGCCACTTACCTGATGGGCATGACCGTGATCGCCTATTCCGAAGATCCTGTCGCTGCGGCGAAAGTGATTGATGCCTATGCCAAGACGAACGAGAAATTGGTCGTACTGGGCGGGGCAATGGGTGACACGGCACTGGATCCAGCCGGTGTGAAAGCCGTTGCCGGGATGCCAAGCCGCGAGGAGCTTATCGCTTCTATCGTGGGTTGCATCGCAGCACCTGCCGCAAACATCGCCGGGGCCATTGGCGCGCCTGCTTCGAACATCGCGAGCATTCTTTCGACCATCGAAGAGAAAGCTGCGTGAAGCATCTGAATTGACTTGGGGCTGCCGCCTCACGTTGGAACACACTTAAATCGAACGGAAAGCATAAAATGGCTGATCTGAAAAAACTCGCTGAAGAAATCGTTGGTCTGACCCTTCTTCAAGCACAAGAACTGAAAACCATCCTCAAGGATGAGTACGGCATCGAGCCCGCTGCTGGCGGCGCTGTGATGATGGCCGGTCCTGCTGCAACAGCAGAAGCCGCCGAAGAAAAGACCGAATTCGACGTCGTCCTGAAAGACGCCGGCGCACAGAAGATCAACGTGATCAAAGAAGTGCGCGGCATCACCGGTCTGGGCCTGAAAGAAGCCAAAGATCTGGTCGAAGCTGGCGGCAAGGTCAAAGAAGGCGCTTCCAAAGCCGAAGCCGACGAAATCAAAGCCAAGCTGGAAGCAGCTGGCGCGACCGTCGAACTGGCATAAGGCGGGGTTTACCCCGCCCTTCGGTGATTTTCGATCATCGTGGGCGTTTGAACGCGGCTGGACCTGCATTTGCGGGTCCAGCCAAACCTGTCTTAGCGGTCGGCCATGCGTGGCCCACCCCTTGGGCTAGGTTGAAAAGTCGGGAGGCAGCCGGTGGGACGGCAGCCAGGAATAGACTTGAAACCCCCGGTCAAATGGATGTGGCGGCGCAGCCCGGGCGCCGCACGTTCGAGAGACAAACAAAAGGTGATATCGCACATGGCTTCCTCCTTCCTTGGTCAGAAACGCCTGCGCAAGTATTACGGCAAAATCCGTGAAGTGCTTGAAATGCCGAACCTCATCGAGGTTCAGAAATCTTCCTATGATCTGTTCCTGCGTTCCGGCGACAGTGCAACACCGCTTGACGGCGAAGGCATCAAGGGTGTGTTCCAGTCGGTTTTCCCGATCAAGGACTTCAACGAGACCGCCGTGCTGGAGTTCGTGAAATACGAGCTGGAAAAGCCAAAGTACGACGTCGAAGAATGTATGCAGCGCGACATGACCTATGCCGCACCGCTGAAGGTGACGCTGCGCCTGATCGTGTTCGAAGTGGACGAGGACACGGGGTCCAAATCCGTCAAGGACATCAAGGAACAAGACGTGTTCATGGGTGACATGCCCCTGATGACCCCGAACGGCACCTTTGTCGTGAACGGCACCGAGCGCGTGATCGTGTCCCAGATGCACCGGTCGCCCGGCGTGTTCTTTGACCACGACAAGGGCAAGACCCATTCATCGGGCAAATTGCTGTTCGCCTGCCGGATCATTCCTTACCGTGGCAGCTGGCTCGATTTCGAATTCGACGCCAAGGACCTTGTGTTCTGCCGGATCGACCGTCGTCGTAAATTGCCCGTGACCACCCTGCTTTATGCGCTGGGGCTGGACCAGGAAGGCATCATGAATGCCTATTACAACACCGTCGATTACGCGCTGGACAAAAAGACCAACGCCTGGACGACCAAGTTCTTCCCAGAACGCGTCCGCGGCACCCGGCCAACCTATGACCTTGTCGATGCCGACACCGGCGAGATCATCGCAAAGGCTGGCGAAAAGGTAACCCCACGGTCGGTCAAAAAGATGATCGACGACGGCAAGGTCAAGAACCTGCTGGTCCCTTACGAGCATATCGTCGGCAAATATGTCGCCCGTGACATGATCAACGAAGACACCGGCGCGATCTATGTCGAAGCTGGTGACGAACTGACGCTGGAAATGGACAAGACGGGCGCTGTCACAGGTGGCACGTTGCGGGACTTGATCGACGCGGGTATCACCTCGATCCCCGTCCTCGACATCGACAACATATCTGTGGGTGGCTACATCCGCAGCACGATGGCGGCGGACAAGAACATGAACCGCGAAACCGCGCTCATGGATATCTACCGCGTTATGCGCCCCGGTGAACCACCGACCGTCGATTCCGCATCGGCGCTGTTCGATACGCTGTTCTTTGACGGTGAACGCTATGACCTGTCCGCCGTGGGCCGCGTCAAGATGAACATGCGTCTGGACCTTGATGCCGATGACACGATCCGCACATTGCGCCGTGAAGATATCGTCTCGTGTATCAAGGCGCTGACCGAATTGCGCGACGGCAAGGGCGATATCGACGACATCGACCACCTTGGCAACCGCCGCGTCCGGTCTGTGGGCGAATTGATGGAGAACCAGTATCGCGTTGGCCTGCTGCGCATGGAGCGCGCGATCAAGGAACGCATGTCATCTGTCGAAATCGACACGGTGATGCCGCAGGACCTGATCAACGCGAAACCTGCTGCTGCGGCTGTGCGCGAATTCTTCGGCTCCAGCCAGCTGTCGCAGTTCATGGACCAGACCAACCCCTTGTCCGAAGTGACGCACAAGCGCCGCCTGTCGGCCCTTGGGCCCGGCGGTCTGACCCGCGAACGTGCCGGTTTCGAAGTGCGCGATGTCCACCCGACCCATTATGGCCGGATGTGCCCGATTGAAACGCCCGAAGGGCCGAACATCGGTCTGATCAACTCGCTGGCGACCTTCGCCCGCGTGAACAAGTACGGTTTCATCGAAACACCCTACCGCAAGGTCGTGGACGGCAAGGTGACTGATGATGTGCAATACATGTCCGCGACCGAAGAAATGCGCCACACCGTGGCACAGGCCAACGCGTCGATGAACCCTGACGGATCGTTCAAGAATGATCTGGTCTCGACCCGCGTGAACGGCGATTACACGCTGGCCCCGCGTGAAAACGTGGACCTGATCGACGTGTCGCCGAAACAGCTGGTTTCGGTCGCCGCATCGCTGATCCCGTTCCTTGAAAACGACGACGCCAACCGTGCGCTGATGGGGTCAAACATGCAGCGTCAGGCCGTGCCTTTGCTGCAGGCCGAAGCCCCATTGGTCGGCACCGGCATCGAAGAAGTCGTGGCGCGCGATAGCGGCGCTGCGATCATGGCAAAACGTGCCGGCGTCATCGACCAGGTCGATGCGCAGCGGATCGTGATCCGCGCGACGTCCGATCTGGAATTGGGTGATGCGGGCGTCGATATCTACCGCATGCGCAAATTCCAGCGGTCCAACCAGAACACCTGTATCAACCAGCGTCCGCTGGTGAAGGTGGGGGATCTGGTCCAGAAAGGTCAGGTCATCGCCGATGGTCCGTCCACCGATCTGGGAGAGCTGGCGCTTGGCAAGAACGTGGTCGTCGCCTTCATGCCGTGGAACGGTTACAACTATGAAGACTCGATCCTGATCTCCGAACGCATCGTGCGCGACGACGTCTTCACCTCGATCCATATCGAGGAATTCGAAGTCGCCGCCCGTGACACCAAGCTTGGGCCAGAGGAAATCACCCGCGACATCCCCAATGTTGGCGAGGAAGCCCTGCGCAACCTTGACGAAGCGGGCATCGTCTATATCGGGGCCGAGGTTGGGCCTGCGGATATTCTGGTCGGCAAGATCACACCAAAAGGCGAAAGCCCGATGACGCCAGAAGAAAAGCTGCTGCGCGCCATCTTTGGTGAAAAGGCATCCGACGTGCGTGACACATCTTTGCGCCTGCCGCCCGGTGACTATGGCACCGTGGTCGAGGTGCGCGTGTTCAACCGTCATGGCGTGGAAAAAGACGAACGCGCGCTGCAGATCGAGCGTGAAGAAGTCGAACGCCTGTCGCGCGACCGTGACGACGAACGTGCGATCCTTGACCGCAACATCTATGCACGTCTGTGGGACATCATCGGCGGCAAGACAGCAGCCAAGGGGCCAAAAGGCTTCAAGGCTGGCGCTGTCGTCACCGAGGAAAGTGTCTCTGACCTGAGCCGCGGCCAGTGGTGGCAATTGGCAATGGAAGACGAGGATGACGCGAAAATCGTCGAGGCGTTAAACCAGCAATACGAAATCCAGAAACGGGCAATGGATGCACGGTTCGAGGACAAGGTTGAAAAGGTCCGTCGCGGCGATGATCTGCCCCCCGGCGTGATGAAGATGGTCAAAGTGTTCGTCGCGGTAAAGCGCAAGCTGCAACCGGGCGACAAGATGGCCGGTCGTCACGGCAACAAGGGCGTCATTTCCAAGGTTGTTCCGATGGAAGACATGCCGTTCCTTGCAGACGGGACACCGGTGGATTTCTGTTTGAACCCGCTGGGCGTGCCATCGCGCATGAACGTCGGTCAGATCCTTGAAACCCACATGGGTTGGGCCGCGCGCGGTCTGGGTATCCAGATTGATGAAGCCTTGGGTGAATACCGCCGGTCCGGCGACCTGACCCCCGTGCGCGAAGCGATGAAAATCGCCTATGGCGATGATGTCTACGAAGAAGGCATCGTCGGTATGAACGAGGCTGATCTGGTCGAAGCAGCGGGTCATGTCACCCGTGGTGTGCCGATCGCGACGCCTGTGTTCGACGGCGCGAAAGAGGCTGACGTGAACGATGCGCTGCGGCGTGCCGGTTTCGACACCTCGGGCCAGTCGATCCTGTTCGACGGGCGCACCGGTGAACAGTTCAGCCGCAAAGTGACGGTGGGTGTCAAATACCTGCTGAAACTGCATCACTTGGTTGACGACAAGATCCACGCACGGTCCACCGGGCCTTACAGCCTTGTCACGCAGCAGCCTCTGGGTGGTAAAGCCCAGTTCGGCGGTCAGCGTTTCGGGGAAATGGAAGTCTGGGCACTGGAAGCTTATGGCGCGGCCTACACCCTGCAGGAAATGCTGACTGTGAAGTCGGATGACGTCGCAGGGCGGACGAAAGTCTATGAAAGCATCGTCAAGGGCGAGGACAACTTCGAGGCCGGCGTGCCAGAATCGTTCAACGTGCTCGTGAAAGAAGTCCGGGGTCTCGGCCTCAACATGGAACTCCTGGATGCGGAGGATGAGGAATAGGGCGGATCAGTCGGGCGAGCCCCGACCAAAAACGCCCGTAGGGCGGGGTTAACCCCGCCTTACCCCTCGCACTTGCGCACCCCAATTCAAGGAATTGAAGATGAACCAGGAACTGACAAACAACCCGTTCAACCCGGTTGCTCCGGCAAAGACGTTTGACGAAATCAAGGTGTCTCTGGCATCGCCCGAACGGATCCTGTCGTGGTCCTTTGGCGAGATCAAGAAGCCCGAAACCATCAACTACCGCACGTTCAAGCCTGAACGGGACGGTCTGTTCTGCGCGCGGATCTTTGGCCCGATCAAGGATTACGAATGCCTGTGCGGCAAATACAAGCGGATGAAATACCGCGGCGTTGTCTGCGAAAAATGCGGCGTGGAAGTGACCCTGCAAAAGGTCCGCCGCGAACGTATGGGCCATATCGAACTGGCCGCACCTGTCGCGCATATCTGGTTCCTGAAATCGCTGCCAAGCCGCATCGGCCTGATGCTGGACATGACCCTGCGCGATCTGGAACGCATTCTGTATTTCGAAAACTATGTCGTGATCGAACCCGGCCTGACCGACCTGACCTATGGCCAGTTGATGACCGAGGAGGAATTCAACGACGCGCAGGACCTTTACGGCATGGACGCGTTCCAGGCCAATATCGGCGCCGAAGCGATCCGTGAAATGCTGGCTCAGATTGACCTTGAATCCGAAGCCGAACAGCTGCGCGCCGATCTGAAAGTGGCGACAGGCGAGTTGAAGCCCAAGAAGATCATCAAGCGTCTGAAGATCGTCGAAAACTTCCTTGAATCTGGCAACCGCCCGGAATGGATGGTCCTGACCGTGATCCCCGTGATCCCGCCGGAACTGCGCCCGCTGGTCCCGCTGGATGGTGGCCGTTTCGCGACCTCCGATCTGAACGATCTGTACCGTCGCGTCATCAACCGCAACAACCGCCTGAAGCGCCTGATTGAACTGCGCGCGCCCGACATCATCGTGCGCAACGAAAAGCGGATGTTGCAGGAATCCGTCGATGCCTTGTTCGACAACGGCCGTCGTGGTCGGGTGATTACAGGTGCCAACAAGCGTCCGCTGAAATCCTTGTCTGACATGCTCAAGGGCAAGCAGGGTCGTTTCCGCCAGAACCTTTTGGGCAAGCGGGTCGACTTTTCTGGTCGTTCGGTCATCGTGACCGGTCCGGAACTGAAACTGCACCAGTGCGGGTTGCCCAAGAAAATGGCGCTCGAACTGTTCAAGCCGTTCATCTATTCGCGGCTGGAGGCCAAGGGCCTGTCCAGCACCGTGAAACAGGCCAAGAAACTGGTCGAAAAAGAACGGCCCGAAGTCTGGGATATCCTGGATGAGGTGATCCGCGAACACCCCGTCATGCTGAACCGTGCGCCAACCTTGCACCGTTTGGGCATTCAGGCGTTCGAACCCGTCCTGATCGAAGGCAAGGCGATCCAGCTGCACCCGCTGGTCTGTACCGCGTTCAACGCCGACTTTGATGGCGACCAGATGGCTGTGCACGTTCCCCTGAGCCTTGAGGCACAGCTGGAAGCCCGCGTTCTGATGATGTCCACGAACAACGTGCTGTCGCCTGCCAACGGCGCGCCGATTATCGTGCCATCGCAGGATATGATCCTTGGCCTGTACTACACGACCATCATGCGCGAAGGCATGAAGGGCGAAGGCATGTCGTTCAGCAACATCGACGAAGTTGAACATGCGCTGGCCGCGGGCGAGGTGCATCTGCACGCCAAGATCACGGCGCGGATGATCCAGATCGACGGTGAAGGCAACGAAGTGCTGGAACGGTTCGAAACGACACCGGGCCGTCTGCGTCTGGGCGTGCTGTTGCCGCTGAACGCCAAGGCACCTTTCGCGCTGGTCAACCGTTTGCTGCGCAAGAAAGAAGTCCAGCAGATCATCGACACCGTCTACCGCTATTGCGGTCAGAAGGAATCGGTCATCTTCTGCGACCAGATCATGACCATGGGCTTCCGCGAGGCGTTCAAGGCGGGCATTTCGTTCGGCAAGGACGATATGGTCGTGCCCGACACCAAATGGGCGCTGGTCGATGAAACCCGCGAACAGGTCAAGGATTTCGAGCAGCAGTATATGGACGGCCTGATCACCCAGGGTGAAAAGTACAACAAGGTCGTCGATGCATGGTCGAAAGCCAACGACAAGGTCACCGAGGCGATGATGACCACCATTTCCACCGCCGGCCGCGATGCCGACGGATCGGAAAGCGAGCCGAACTCGGTCTATATGATGGCCCATTCCGGTGCGCGTGGCTCGGTCACACAGATGAAGCAGCTGGGCGGGATGCGCGGCCTGATGGCCAAGCCGAACGGCGAGATCATCGAGACGCCGATCATCTCGAACTTCAAGGAAGGTCTGACCGTTCTTGAATACTTCAACTCGACCCACGGCGCCCGCAAGGGTCTGTCGGATACGGCGCTCAAGACAGCGAACTCTGGCTATCTGACACGCCGTCTGGTGGATGTCGCTCAGGATTGCATCGTCCGTCAGGTCGATTGCGGCACTGACCGTGCGATCACCGCCGAAGCTGCGGTCAATGATGGCGAGGTTGTGTCGTCGCTGGCAGAACGTGTGCTGGGCCGTGTCTCTGCCGATGACGTTATTCGTCCCGGCACCGACGAGGTGATCGTGCATGCAGGCGAGCTGATCGACGAACGCAAGGCCGACATGATCGACGCCGCAGCCATCGGCAAGATGCGTATCCGCAGCCCGCTGACCTGCGAGGCCGAAGATGGCGTTTGTGCGATGTGTTACGGTCGTGATCTGGCGCGCGGTACCCGCGTGAACATCGGTGAAGCGGTCGGCATCATCGCCGCCCAATCCATTGGTGAACCCGGTACACAGCTGACGATGCGGACCTTCCACATCGGCGGCGTGGCACAGGGTGGGCAGCAGTCCTTCCTCGAAGCATCGCAGCCCGGCAAGGTCACGTTCCGCAATGCCATGTTGCTGGAAAACGCCGCTGGCGAAAACGTCGTCATGGGCCGGAACATGGTCATCGCGATCGTCGGCCCCGAGGGCGAGGATCGTGCGACCCACAAGGTCGGTTATGGTTCCAAGGTGCTGGTCAAAGAAGGCCAGGACATCCTGCGCGGCGACAAGATCTTTGAATGGGACCCCTATACCCTGCCGATCATCGCCGAAAAGTCGGGAACCGCGAAATACGTAGATCTGATCAACGGTATCGCCATGCGTGAAGACACTGATGATGCGACGGGCATGACCCAGCGTATCGTGTCCGACTGGCGCGCGGCCCCCAAGGGCAACGAGCTGGCGCCCAAGATCATCGTGATCGGCGCGGATGGTGAAGTCGTTCTGAAGGACGATGGCAACCCGGTGTCCTATGGTATGTCGGTTGACGCAGTTCTGTCCGTCGAAGACGGCCAAGAGGTAAAAGCCGGTGACGTGATCGCGCGTATCCCGCGTGAAGGTGCCAAGACCAAGGACATCACCGGCGGTCTGCCGCGTGTGGCCGAATTGTTCGAAGCCCGTCGCCCCAAGGATCACGCGATCATCGCCGAAATCGATGGCTATGTGCGCTTTGGCAAGGACTACAAGAACAAGCGCCGCATCGCGATCGAAAGCGCGGAAGACCCGGACGTCAAGGTCGAATACATGGTGCCCAAGGGCAAGCACATTCCTGTCGTGGAAGGTGATTTTGTCCAGAAGGGTGATTACATCATGGATGGCAACCCAGCCCCGCACGATATTCTTGCGGTCATGGGTGTCGAGGCTTTGGCAGTCTATATGATCGACGAAGTGCAGGACGTGTACCGTTTGCAGGGCGTCAAGATCAACGACAAGCACATCGAAGTCATCGTGCGCCAGATGCTCCAGAAATGGGAAATCCAGGACAGCGGTGACACGGTTCTGCTGAAAGGCGAAACGGTCGATAAGGCTGAGTTCGACGAAGCCAATGCCAAGGCGATCAAGCGCGGCGACCGTCCGGCAACGGGCGAGCCGATCCTTTTGGGGATCACCAAGGCATCGCTGCAGACCCGGTCGTTCATCTCGGCGGCATCGTTCCAGGAAACCACGCGCGTGCTGACCGAAGCATCGGTGCAGGGCAAGCGGGACAAGCTGATCGGGCTGAAGGAAAACGTCATCGTCGGCCGTCTGATCCCGGCTGGTACCGGTGGGGCAACCCAGCAGATGCGCAAGATTGCAGCGGATCGCGACAATGTCGTGATCGAAGCACGCCGCGAAGAAGCCGCGCAGGCGGCGGCGCTGGTAGCACCCGTGCGCAGCGAAGAAACCGATGTCTTTGGTGCGCGCACCGAAGCACCGGAAGACAACGACGCGTAATCGATTGAAATAATTTAAAAAAAGGCCCTCGGTTTCGGGGGCCTTTTTTGTTTGTAAAAGAATATGGCTGACGCCTGTGTAATCTCGCTGGTCGTGATGATGCCGCACTGATACCTGCCTGTCATGGCGGTGATGTCTGACAATATCCGAGGCGCGTTATTGATGACGGGGGGCATGTGTGCCTTTACCGTCAATGATGCGTTCATGAAATCCTTGTCCGGCGATATCCCGCTGTTTCAGGCCGTCCTGTTGCGCGGGATCGTCGCAATCATCTGCCTGACCATCATGTGCCGGGTGATGGACCAGCTGCATTTCAACCTGCCACGGCGCGACTGGGGGCTGATCCTGTTGCGCACGCTGGGCGAGGTCGGTGGCACCTATTTCTTTCTGACGGCGCTGTTTCATATGCCCATCGCCAATGTCAGCGCGATTTTGCAGGCGCTACCGCTGGCGGTCAGCCTTGCCGCGACGCTGTTTCTGGGCGAGGCATTGGGCTGGCGCAGGTTCGCGGCCATCGCCATCGGCTTTGTGGGCGTGGTGCTGATCATCCAGCCGGGCGGCGCGGATTTCAGCAGCTACAGCATCTATGCGCTGATTGCGGTCGCCTGCATCACATTGCGCGATCTGGCGGTGCGGCGCATGTCGGTGCAGGTGCCGGTTGTTTTCGTGGCGCTGATCGCGGCCATCGGGGTGACGGCATTGGGGGCAATCGGGTCATTGCTCATCACATGGCAGCCGATGTCCGCCACCTCGGCCATGCAGATCGGCGGGGCCACGATATGCCTGATCTTTGGCTATATCTTTTCGGTCAGCGCGATGCGGTCGGGCGAGATCAGCTTTGTCGCGCCGTTCCGCTATACCAGCCTGCTGGTCGCGCTGATCCTTGGGATGGCGGTGTTCAATGAATGGCCCAATGTCCTGACGGTCCTTGGGGCGTCCATCGTGGTTGCCACCGGCCTGTTCACGCTGTGGCGCGAAAGACGGCTGCGGATCCGGCACAATCTGTCACCGGATCGCATCCGCTAGAATCGCTGTGCCACAGGCTGTGCCGCGGGCGTCGGGCGGGGCAGGGCGACCGCGTCATAACCTATTTTTATGGGCTATTGGTGCGTCTACCGGCAGGGTCCGGCCCTGTTGACAGCCCCAGCGCAACGGCCTATACGCCCCACATCCGGGCGGGGTTTTTCCCATTTGTCCCGATATCACATCTGTCGTGGCCAAGAACCGGGCGATTATTGCCTTGTTCCTCTGGATACAGACCGCACCGAACCTCCGGTAAGGGTTCGACGCGGAATTTTTGTGCTTTTCACAGGTGAAAGGCATGTTTTGAAACCCGCGTTTGCCGGACGCATACAAGTGAATAGATGGGAACATCACACGATGCCAACGATTCAGCAGCTGATCCGCAAGCCGCGCCAGCCAAAAATTGTCAAATCCAAATCCCAGCATTTGGAATCCTGCCCTCAGAAACGCGGCGTCTGCACGCGCGTTTACACCACCACACCAAAGAAACCGAACTCGGCCATGCGGAAAGTCGCCAAAGTGCGTCTGACCAACGGCTTTGAGGTAATCTCTTACATCCCCGGTGAAAGCCACAACCTTCAGGAACACTCTGTCGTCCTGATCCGTGGCGGCCGCGTAAAAGACCTTCCCGGTGTGCGTTATCACGTCCTGCGCGGTGTTCTGGATACCCAAGGCGTCAAGAACCGCAAACAGCGCCGTTCCAAATATGGCGCGAAGCGTCCGAAGTAAGGGAAAGATCACATGTCACGTCGTCACGCCGCTGAGAAGCGCCAAGTTCTGCCAGACGCCAAGTTTGGTGATACCGTTCTGACCAAGTTCATGAACAACCTGATGGTTGACGGCAAAAAAGCCGTTGCCGAACGCATCGTCTATAACGCGTTTGATCGCGTTGAAGGCAAGCTGAAGAAATCGCCCGTGGAAGTGTTTCACGAGTGTCTGGACAACATCAAACCATCCGTCGAAGTGCGTTCGCGCCGCGTCGGTGGTGCGACTTACCAGGTACCCGTCGAAGTCCGCCCCGAGCGCCGCGAAGCGCTGGCAATCCGCTGGCTGATCGCTGCTGCGAAAAAGCGCAATGAAAACACCATGGAAGAACGGCTTGCAGGCGAATTGCTTGACGCTGTCCAGGGTCGCGGCACCGCCGTGAAAAAGCGCGAAGACACCCACAAGATGGCCGACGCGAACAAAGCGTTCAGCCATTACCGCTGGTAATAGGGACGATCTGACATGGCACGCGACTACCCACTCAACCGTTACCGCAACTTCGGTATCATGGCGCATATCGATGCGGGTAAAACAACCTGCACCGAGCGGATCCTGTATTACACTGGCAAATCCCACAACATCGGCGAAGTGCATGATGGCGCGGCGACGATGGACTGGATGGAGCAGGAACAGGAACGTGGCATCACGATCACGTCCGCTGCGACCACCACATTCTGGCAGCGTCAGGAAGACCCGTCCGCGGACGGCATTTCTGACGACAAGGTCCGGATGAACATCATCGACACCCCCGGCCACGTTGACTTCACGATCGAAGTCGAACGTTCGCTGGCCGTTCTTGACGGCGCGATCTGCTTGCTGGACGCCAACGCAGGTGTTGAACCGCAGACCGAAACCGTCTGGCGTCAGGCCGACCGGTACAAGGTGCCGCGGATCGTGTTCGTCAACAAGATGGACAAGATCGGCGCTGACTTCTTCAACTGCGTCAAGATGATTGCTGACCGCACTGGTGCGGTGCCTGCACCTATCCAGCTGCCCATCGGTGCCGAGACCGAGCTTGAAGGCATCATCGACCTCGTGACGATGGAAGAATGGGTTTATCAGGGCGAAGATCTGGGCGCGTCCTGGATCCGTCAACCGATCCGTGCCAGCCTGAACGACATGGCGCTGGAATGGCGCGGCAAGCTGATCGAGCTGGCCGTCGACATGGATGACGACGCGATGGAAGCCTACCTCGAAGGGCAAGAGCCTGACGTGGACGCGCTGCGCGTCTTGATCCGCAAAGGCACTTTGGCGATGAAATTCGTTCCTGTTCTGGCTGGCTCTGCCTTCAAGAACAAAGGCGTGCAGCCATTGCTGAACGCTGTGATCGACTATCTGCCAAGCCCGATGGACGTTGTCGATTACATGGGCTTCAAACCCGGTGACGAAACCGAAACACGGTCCATCCCGCGCCGCGCCGATGACAACATGCCGTTCTCGGGTCTTGCGTTCAAGATCATGAACGACCCTTTTGTGGGGTCCTTGACCTTTACCCGGATCTATTCGGGCAAGCTGGCCAAGGGCGATGCGATGCTGAACTCTACCAAGGGTGGCAAGGAACGTGTCGGTCGCATGATGATGATGCACGCCATCAACCGCGAAGAAATCGACGAAGCCTGGGCCGGTGACATCATCGCGCTGGGTGGTCTGAAGAACACGACAACCGGCGACACCCTGTGTGATCCGTCCGATCCTGTTGTGCTGGAAACGATGACCTTCCCAGAACCCGTGATCGAAATCGCGGTCGAGCCGAAAACCAAGGCCGACCAAGAGAAGATGGGCATCGCGCTGGCACGTCTGGCGGCAGAAGATCCATCCTTCCGCGTGGAAACTGACTTTGAATCCGGTCAGACCATCATGAAGGGCATGGGCGAATTGCACCTCGACATTCTGGTCGACCGTATGCGCCGTGAATTCAAGGTCGAGGCCAACATTGGTGCGCCACAAGTGGCCTACCGCGAAACCATCGGTCACGAAGTCGAACACACCTATACCCACAAGAAACAATCCGGTGGGTCGGGCCAGTTCGGTGAAGTGAAGCTGTTGATCCAGCCCACAGCCCCCGGCGAAGGCTATTCGTTCGAATCCCGCGTTGTCGGTGGTTCGGTGCCAAAGGAATACGTCCCCGGCGTCGAAAAAGGGATCAAGTCGGTTATGGACTCCGGTCCATTGGCAGGTTTCCCGGTGATCGACTTCAAAGTGGCCTTGCTGGAAGGCAAGTATCACGATGTGGACTCCTCGGTCCTCGCGTTCGAGATCGCAGCACGGATGTGTATGCGTGAAGGGATGCGCAAGGCCGGTGCGAAACTGCTGGAACCGATCATGAAAGTCGAAGTCGTGACACCCGAGGAATATACCGGCGGGATCATCGGCGACCTGACATCGCGTCGGGGCATGGTGCAGGGCCAAGACAGCCGCGGCAATGCCAACGTGATCGAGGCTTTCGTGCCGCTGGCCAACATGTTCGGCTACATCAACACCCTGCGGTCGATGTCGTCTGGTCGTGCCAATTTCACGATGATCTTTGATCATTATGAACCGGTGCCGCAGAACATCAGCGACGAGATCCAGAAGAAATACGCTTAACGGTGCGGCGGGGATAACCCCGCCCTACCACTCCCCATAGGGCGGGGTTATCCCCGCCGCCCAAACACAAAAATTCAAGGAGCCACACAATGGCAAAGGCAAAGTTCGAACGCACCAAACCGCATGTGAACATCGGCACGATCGGCCACGTTGACCACGGCAAGACGACGCTGACCGCAGCGATCACGAAGTATTTCGGCGAATTCCGCGCCTATGACCAGATCGACGGCGCGCCCGAAGAAAAGGCCCGCGGGATCACGATCTCGACTGCCCACGTGGAATACGAATCCGAAAACCGCCACTATGCGCACGTCGATTGCCCCGGCCACGCTGACTATGTGAAGAACATGATCACCGGTGCTGCCCAGATGGACGGCGCGATCCTGGTTGTGAACGCTGCTGACGGCCCGATGCCGCAGACCCGCGAACACATCCTGCTGGGCCGTCAGGTCGGCATTCCCTATATGGTCGTCTATATGAACAAGGTCGACCAGGTGGATGACGCCGAGCTGCTGGAACTGGTCGAGATGGAAATCCGCGAACTGCTGTCCAAATACGACTATCCCGGCGACGATATCCCCGTCATCCCCGGCTCGGCGCTGCATGCGATGAACGGCACCCAGCCTGAAATCGGTGAGGAGTCGATCCGCAAGCTGATCGCGGCTGTGGACGAATACATCCCGACACCAGCACGCGCGGTTGACCTGCCGTTCCTGATGCCGATCGAGGACGTGTTCTCGATCTCTGGCCGTGGTACGGTTGTGACCGGTCGTGTGGAACGCGGTGTTGTGAACGTGGGCGACGAGATTGAAATCGTCGGTATCCGCGACACCAAGAAGACCATCTGTACCGGTGTGGAAATGTTCCGCAAACTGCTGGACAGCGGCCAGGCTGGCGACAACATCGGCGCGCTGCTGCGCGGTGTGGATCGTGAAGGTGTTGAGCGTGGGCAGATTCTGTGCAAGCCCGGTTCGGTCAAGCCGCACACCAAGTTCGAAGCCGAAGCCTATATTCTGACCAAGGAAGAAGGCGGTCGTCACACGCCGTTCTTTGCGAACTACCGTCCGCAGTTCTATTTCCGTACAACGGACGTGACCGGCACGGTTGTTCTGCCAGAAGGCACCGAGATGGTGATGCCCGGCGACAACCTGAAGTTCGAAGTTGAACTGATCGCGCCGATCGCGATGGAAGAAGGCCTGCGTTTCGCGATCCGCGAAGGCGGCCGGACCGTCGGCGCCGGCGTTGTGTCGAAGATCCTGCTGTAAAAAGCACAGGCAAGGTAGGGTGGGTCTTGACCCACCCTACGCCAGACAAAAGGCCGCCCCGACACGGGCGGCCTTTTGCGTTTCACCGCAGTTTGTGGCCTTTGACATCATCCAAGACGGGTGTGATCGCAGCCGCAACCAGCGCCGCGGCAAGCGGTATCGTTGCCGCATAGCCCAATGTCTGGAACCCGATTGCGCCAGCCAAGCCGCCGACGAAAAACGACACCAACAAGGTGCCGAGCATCACACCACGTTTTGGGCGCGGTACAAAATCTTTATTCCGTGCGAGATTGCAAAACAGCCACCGGCCCAGATCAATCCCCAGATCGGTCGCGATGCCAGTGACATGCGTGGTCCGAATGACAGCGCCAGAAATTTTGGTGATGACCGCATTCTGTAACCCCATGACAAAGCACAAAAGCAAAATTGTGATAGAGACGACACCGCCCTGCATGGTGCCGTGTTGTGCGCCCAGAATACCGAAGGCCATCAGCAGTGATGCTTCGACCAGCAGGGGGATCGCATATTCGCTTTGCAGCTGGCGGCTGCGCGCGTAATTCACCAAGACGGCCGTGCATGCGGCGCCCGCGATGAAGGTTGCCAGACAGGCGAGCCCGAACAACGCAATCCGGTATTGCCCCAAGGCAATCAGATCGGCCATTTCGGACACGATTCCGGTCATATGCGATGTATACTGCTGCACAGCGAGGAACCCGCCCGCGTTGATTGCGCCGGCCACAAATGCAAGCAGATAGCCCAGCCCACGATTGCCCGATTCGGTGCGCGATGCTCCGGTCAGATGCCGCGACAGATTGCTGGCCATGGTGGTGCCTTTCATGCTGCATTGGACTATGGAAACTGGCCGTATGCGGGGAAATAGCACCACCAATGGGGGTGAAACACAAGGCCGCGTGGATCGGCCGGATTTGTGTAATCAGCCCTTGCCAGCTTGGGTGCAACCCCCTATACGGCCCCAATCCGACAAGGGTGCGCCATGCGTGCCCTTTTTATGTTGGTGCAAAAGACGCGATGAGGGTTCTGGATGAGCCATGATCCTCCTCTCAGGTCTAGACCCTATTCAAAAAGGGTGATGAAATGGCAGGTAGCCAAACCATCCGTATCCGCCTCAAGGCGTTTGATTTCCGCGTGCTTGACGCAAGCACCGCAGAAATCGTCAGCACAGCAAAGCGCACTGGCGCATCTGTGCGCGGCCCGATTCCTTTGCCGAACAAGATTGAAAAATTCACTGTTCTGCGCGGCCCGCATATCGACAAGAAATCCCGCGACCAGTTCGAGATCCGCACGCATAAGCGCCTTCTCGACATCGTTGACCCGACACCGCAGACCGTGGACGCGCTGATGAAGCTCGACCTGGCCGCTGGCGTCGACGTCCAGATTTCCGTGTAAGGAGGATTATCAATGCTCCGTACAGGACTTATCGCTAAGAAACTGGGCATGACCCGTTTGTTCATGGAAGACGGCCGGCAAGTGCCGGTGACCGTTCTGGCCTTGGTAAACCTGCAGGTTGTCGCGCAGCGTACTGTTGAAAAGGACGGCTATGTCGCTGTTCAGCTGGGTGCTGGTGCTGCCAAAGCAAAGCGCACAAGCCAGGCCATGCGCGGCCATTTCGCCGCCGCAAAGGTCGAACCAAAGCGCAAGGTCGCCGAATTCCGCGTCGCCCCCGAAAACATGATCAACGTTGGTGAAACCATCACCGCGAACCATTATTTCGAAGGTCAATATGTGGACGTGTCCGGCACATCCATCGGTAAAGGTTTTGCCGGTGCGATGAAGCGGCACAACTTTGGCGGTCTGCGTGCATCGCACGGTGTGTCCGTCAGCCACCGTTCGCACGGTTCGACTGGCCAGTGTCAGGATCCGGGCAAGGTGTTCAAAGGCAAGAAAATGGCCGGCCACATGGGTTCTGCCCGCGTGACCACCCAGAACTTGCAAGTTGTGCGCACCGATGCTGACCGTGGCCTGATCATGGTCAAGGGTGCAGTTCCCGGATCGCGTGGCGGTTGGGTGACGTTGAAGGATGCGGTCAAGAAACCGACCCCTGAAAACGTGATCTATCCTGCTGGCTTGAAATCCATGGATGAAGAAGCCGCGCGTTTGGCCGAAGAAGCCGCCGCCGCAGCAGCAGCCGCTGAAGCCGCCGCAGCAAAAGCCGCTGCCGAAGCAGAACAGGCCGCGCTGGAAGCTGCTGAAGCCGCCGCAAACGAAGCCCCGGCTGATGCCGATACGACAGAGGGTGATAAAAATGAAGGCTGATGCAATCAATCTGGAAGGCGCAAAGGCCGGTTCCGTCGAGTTGAACGACGCGATCTTTGGCCTTGAGCCGCGCAAGGACATCCTGCACCGCGTCGTCCGTTGGCAGCGCAACAAGGCCATGGCAGGCACACACGACGTGCTTGGCCGGTCGGAAGTGTCCTATTCCACCAAGAAGATCTATCGCCAAAAAGGCACCGGTGGCGCACGTCACGGGTCCAAGGGCGCGCCGATTTTCCGTCACGGTGGTACCTACAAGGGCCCGACCCCACGCAGCCACGCGCATGAGCTGACCAAAAAGTTCCGTGCGCTGGGTCTCAAGCATGCTCTGTCGGCAAAAGTCGCGGCAGGCGAGCTGGTGATCGTGGACAGCATCGATGTCAAAGACGCGAAAACATCCGTGCTGGCCAAAATGGTCGGTTCCTTGGGTTGGAAGCGCGCGCTGATCATCGACGGTGCCGAAGTGAACGAAAACTTCCTCCGCGCAGCCGCCAATATCGAAACCATTAACGTTCTCCCATCCATGGGTGCCAACGTTTACGACATCCTGAAGTCGGACACGCTTGTCCTGACCAAAGCAGGCGTCGCAGCACTGGAGGCTCGTTTGTCATGAGCGTGAAAGCCGAACATTACGACGTGATCCGCAAGCCGATCATCACCGAGAAAGCGACGATGGCCTCCGAGTCCAACGCTGTCGTTTTCGAAGTCGCGATCGACGCCAACAAACCCCAGATCAAACAGGCCGTCGAGGCGCTGTTCGGTGTGAAGGTCAAGGCCGTGAACACGACGATCACCAAAGGCAAGGTCAAGCGTTTCCGCGGTGCCCTGGGTACCCGCAAGGACGTGAAAAAGGCCTACGTGACCCTGGAAGCAGGCAACACGATTGATATCTCCACCGGGCTTTAAGGCTTAGGTGAGGTTGAAGACAGAAAGGCCCTCGCGGGAACGCGGGGGCTTTTTTTGTTGGGTTCGCATTCTGCGCATCGATGGGGACGGTTGGTGCACAGAATGCGCACCCTACCTCTTGCCACCCCCCGACCTGCCCGCTATACGCCACCAATCACGGCCTCGGATTCGTTCCGGGGCCTTGTCTCTTGTGCGTATGCCAGGGTTTACTCCGGCAATCGTAGGTCGGGGTTCATCCCGACAACCCTTCACTTGGGGACCTTCGGGGCCCTGTAAACCATAGTCCCGGACCTGTCCGGGACGCCAAGCAAACGGAAGAAGCTAACATGGCATTAAAGTCGTACAAACCGACGACGCCAGGCCAGCGCGGGCTGGTGCTGATCGACCGTTCGGAGCTTTGGAAAGGTCGCCCTGTCAAGGCCCTCACAGAGGGTCTGACGAAATCGGGCGGACGGAACAACACCGGACGGATCACAATGCGTCGCATTGGTGGGGGCGCAAAGCGTCTTTACCGCATCGTCGATTTCAAGCGCAACAAGCTGGACATGACAGCCGTTGTCGCACGTATCGAATACGATCCGAACCGGACAGCATTCATTGCGCTGATCCAGTACGAAGACGGCACCCAGACCTATATTCTGGCGCCGCAGCGTCTGGCGATCGGTGACAAGGTCATCGCCTCGGCCAAGGCTGACATCAAGCCGGGCAACGCGATGCCTTTCTCGGGCATGCCCATCGGGACAATCGTCCACAACATCGAACTCAAGGCAGGCAAAGGCGGCCAGATCGCCCGTGCAGCCGGCACCTATGCCCAGTTCGTCGGTCGCGATGGCGGCTATGCGCAGATCCGCCTGTCTTCGGGTGAATTGCGTCTGGTCCGTCAGGAATGCATGGCCACCGTTGGTGCCGTGTCCAACCCCGACAACAGCAACCAGAACATCGGTAAAGCCGGTCGCAACCGTCACAAGGGCATCCGCCCATCCGTGCGCGGTGTCGCGATGAACCCGGTCGACCACCCACACGGTGGTGGTGAAGGCCGGACATCCGGTGGTCGGACGCCTGTGACCCCATGGGGTAAGGATACCAAAGGTACCCGTACCCGTAACAAGAACAAAGCATCGCAGCGCCTGATCGTGCGTTCGCGTCATGCCAAGAAGAAGGGTCGGTAATAATGGCTCGTTCCGTCTGGAAAGGCCCGTTCGTCGACGCCTATGTCTTGAAAAAGGCAGAAGCAACGCGCGAAAGCGGCCGCAACGAAGTGATCAAGATCTGGTCGCGTCGTTCCACTATCCTGCCTCAGTTCGTTGGCCTGACCTTCGCGGTCTACAACGGCAAGAAGCATATCCCTGTCAACGTCACGGAAGACATGATTGGTCAGAAGTTCGGTGAATATTCACCGACACGGACCTATTACGGTCACGCCGCCGACAAAAAAGCGAAGCGGAAATAAGCCATGAGCAAGGATAAGAATCCCCGCCGCGTGGCTGATAACGAAGCAATGGCAAAACTGCGCATGCTGCGTACTTCCCCGCAGAAACTGAACCTCGTGGCTGCGCTGATCCGTGGCAAGAAAGTCGAAAAGGCCCTGCAGGACCTGACTTTCTCCAAAAAGCGGATCTCGGACGATGTGAAGAAATGTCTTCAGTCGGCCATCGCCAATGCCGAAAACAACCATAACCTGGATGTTGACGCGCTGGTTGTCGCAGAGGCTTATGTCGGCAAGAACCTGATCATGAAGCGGGGCCGCCCCCGGGCGCGTGGCCGTTTCGGCAAGATCGTCAAGCCGTTTTCAGAACTGACCATCAAGGTGCGTCAAGTTGAGGAGCAGTCATAATGGGTAACAAAGTCAACCCAATCGGGATGCGTCTTCAGGTCAACCGCACCTGGGACAGCCGCTGGTTCGCCAATACCCGCGAATACGGCGATCTGTTGTTGGAAGACCTCAAGATCAAGGCGTTCATCCGCAAGGAATGTGCGCAGTCCGGCGTCAGCCGCGTGATCATCGAACGTCCGCACAAAAAGTGCCGCGTCACGATCCATGCGGCCCGCCCCGGTGTGATCATCGGCAAGAAAGGTGCAGACATCGAAGGTCTGCGTCAGAAGCTGGCGAACCTGACCAAATCGGAATTGCACCTCAACATCGTTGAAGTCCGCAAGCCCGAACTGGACGCAGCGCTGGTCGCTGAATCCATCGGTCAGCAGCTGGAACGCCGGGTATCTTTCCGTCGTGCGATGAAACGTGCTGTGCAGAACGCCATGCGCATGGGCGCCCTGGGTATCCGGGTCAACCTTGCCGGTCGTCTGGGCGGTGCCGAAATCGCGCGGACCGAATGGTACCGTGAAGGTCGCGTGCCGCTGCATACGCTGCGTGCGGACATCGACTATGCGCTTTTCGAGGCGATGACGCCCTATGGCATCATCGGCATCAAGGTCTTCATCTACAAGGGTGAGATCATGGAGCATGACCCGCAAGGCCACGACCGTAAACATGCCGAGCTTCAGGAAGGCGCTATCCCGCGCGGTCCTGGCGGCCCGCGTCGCGACAGGTAAGGAGTAGAGAAGATGCTGCAACCAAAGCGCACGAAACACCGCAAGCTGCACAAAGGCCGTATTCGTGGTGAAGCAAAGGGCGGGTCTGACCTGAACTTTGGCACCTACGGTCTGAAAGCGACCGAGCCAGAGCGGATCACCGCACGCCAGATCGAAGCCGCACGTCGCGCCATGACACGTCACATGAAGCGTCAGGGTCGCGTCTGGATCCGGATTTTCCCGGATCTGCCCGTGACCTCCAAGCCCATCGAAGTACGGATGGGTAAAGGTAAAGGTTCGATCGACTTCTGGGCATGCAAGGTCAAACCAGGCCGCGTGATGTTTGAAATCGACGGCGTCAGCGAAGAAGTCGCACGCGAGGCCCTGCGCCTTGCCGCGATGAAACTGCCGATCAAGACCCGCACCGTGGTGCGCGAAGACTGGTAAGTCGGGGTTAACCCCGACCTACGCCAAAGTTCAAAGCCCCTGCCGAGAAATCGGTGGGGGCTTTTTTTGGTATAGTTGGTTGGGGTGGGTGGGATCCGTTTCCGCGATCAGACGCGCGGCGTGCCGCGATCCTGCAGAAACGCGGCCCGTGTGCGCCTGAACGCGGCGATCAACCGTTCGTCATTGCGGCAGATTTCTTGCACTTGCTGCGCAAAGGCATCGTCTGACTGCCCATAAAACGCCTCTGCGGCGCGGTCTGCTTCGGTGTTGCGGTGATCTGGTTGCATTGTCAGGCTCCTCACGCGGGCTTTTGGCGTCGCATTGCGCTGACCGACAGTCGATCATAGGCAAAACACCAAAAGATTAACGCGCGGATGACCTGCCGCGAAGATATCTATAGTTAACCCCAAGCGTAGTTAAAGCTGACGCTGATACGCTCTTCTTCTTCGGCCATGTTCATGGGGACTTCGTGGCGCAGCCAGCTTTCCCATAACAACACGTCACCGACGGCGGGGGCGACATAGACGAACTGGCGCAATTCCTCGCGCGCGGTTTTCTGGCGGGGTGGGGCGGCCATCATCATGGCCAGACGCGGGTCTTCGAATTTGATCGCGCTGGCCCCTTCGGGCATCGCCACATAGGTGGTGCCGCTGATCACGGCATGGGGGTGGATATGGCCGGTGTGGATGCCACCGGGGGGCAGGATGTTGATCCAGATATCTTCGAGCTTCAGCGCCTTGTCGCCCAGATCGAAATCCAGATCCTGCACGAAAGCCGCCACATGTTTATCCAGTACGGCGACCAGATCCTTGAAGATCGGAAACCGCCACGGCAGGTCGGACAGCGATGCATAGGATGTGTAACCGGGATAGCCCTGGTCTTCGCACCACTGCTGGCCGGCCTCGTCGTCATCGGCGATGACAAGGCAAGAGTTTTCCAGCTCGCCCGGATCAATCGCGCCATGGGCGGACAGCGGGGCGTGATACAGGCGGGTGGCGAACAGCGATTTGATATTGGTCATGCCGCTGTCTTACCCGCTTTGCCCAGAGTGGTATAGAGCAGGCGTCGCCGGCCGCACCAAGATTGCCGACATTCGCGCAAAGCGCTGCGCCACAAGGGGTTGCTTTATCGCGGAATGGGGGCTAGACGGCGCACTTCTACCCCCACTCCATCGGGAATCGGGTAACGCTTTGCGCGGCCTGCCGATGATGTTGAAAAGGAAAATGGCATGGATGCCAATGAACTGCGGGCCAAAACGCCCGATCAGCTCCGTGAAGAGCTGGTGAAACTGAAAAAAGAATCGTTCAACCTGCGCTTTCAGCAGGCGACCGGCCAGTTGGAAAACACCGCCGGTTTCCGCGCTGCACGCCGCAATGCTGCACGCGTCAAAACAATTCTGAACGAAAAGGCCGCGTCTGCGGCTTCGGAGGCTTAAGAGAATGCCTAAGCGTATCCTTCAAGGTGTTGTCACAAGCAACCAGAACACCCAGACCGTGACCGTTCAGGTCGAGCGTCGTTTCAAGCACCCATTGCTGCAGAAAACCGTCCGTAAGTCCAAGAAGTACCGGGCGCACGACGAAAACAATGCATTCAACGTTGGCGACCAGGTCCGTATCCAGGAATGTGCGCCAAAATCGAAAACCAAACGCTGGGAAGTTATTGCTTCTTAAGCAGTAACCCAACAGTTCAACGAAACCCTGGGGCTCCGGTCGGAAATCGGAAATTCCCCAAAGGTCGGAAGGAAACCAAATGATCCAGATGCAGACCAATCTGGATGTAGCTGACAACAGCGGCGCTCGCCGTGTTCAGTGCATCAAGGTTCTGGGTGGTTCCCATCGTCGTTACGCAAGTGTCGGTGACATTATCGTCGTATCGGTGAAAGAAGCCATCCCGCGCGGTCGCGTGAAAAAGGGCGACGTCCGCAAGGCCGTTGTCGTGCGCACCGCCAAAGAAGTGTTCCGCGAAGATGGCACCGCCATCCGCTTTGACAGCAACGCCGCTGTCATCCTCAACAACAACAACGAGCCTGTTGGCACACGTATCTTCGGGCCAGTTGTTCGCGAGCTGCGCGCAAAGAACTTCATGAAAATCATCTCGCTTGCTCCGGAGGTGCTGTAACCATGGCTGCGAAACTCCGTAAAGGCGACGACGTGATCGTTCTTGCCGGCAAAGACAAAGGGATGAAGGGCACGATTGCTGCCGTTGATCCAAAGTCTGGCAAAGCCGTTGTTGATGGTATCAACATGGCGATCCGTCACCAGAAGCAATCCCAGACAACACAGGGTGGCCGCACGCCAAAAGCGATGCCGATCCAGCTGTCGAACCTGGCGATCGTTGACAAGAATGGCAAACCGACCCGCGTTGGTTTCCGCATGGATGGCGAAAACAAAGTGCGCTTCGCCAAGACGACAGGGGATGTGATCTGATGCTTGACGCTGCAAACTACACCCCCCGCCTGAAGGCCGATTATGTTTCCCGCATTCGCGCCGCGATGAAGGAAGAATTCGGCTACAAGAACGAAATGCAGATCCCGCGTCTGGACAAGATCGTCCTGAACATCGGCTGCGGCGCAGAAGCTGTCCGTGACAGCAAGAAAGCCAAATCCGCACAGGAAGACCTGACAACCATCGCCGGTCAAAAAGCAATGACCACGAAGGCCAAGAAATCCATCGCTGGTTTCCGCGTGCGTGAAGACATGCCATTGGGCGCGAAAGTCACCCTGCGCGGTGACCGGATGTATGAATTCCTTGATCGCCTGATCACGGTCGCCATGCCCCGTATCCGCGACTTTCGTGGTGTCTCTGGTAAGTCCTTTGACGGTCGCGGCAACTATGCCACCGGCCTGAAGGAACATATCGTATTTCCCGAAATCAACTTCGACAAGATCGATGAGATGTGGGGAATGGACATCGTTATCTGCACCACAGCGAACACTGACGCTGAAGCAAAGGCATTGTTGAAGCTCTTCAACATGCCATTCAACAGCTAAGCGTTAGGGAGATTTGACAAATGGCTAAGAAATCCATGATCGAGCGCGAAAAGAAGCGCGAAAAGCTGGTGGCGCAATATGCTGTGAAGCGTGCAGCGCTGAAGGCAATCATCAACGACCAGTCCAAGCCGGTCGAAGAGCGTTTTAAGGCGACGATGCAACTTGCAAAGCTGCCGCGCAATTCCTCGGCTGTGCGTCTGCACAACCGTTGCCAGCTCACCGGGCGTCCACATGCCTATTACCGCAAACTCAAGATCAGCCGGATCGCGCTGCGGAACCTTGGTTCCAATGGCGAAATCCCCGGCATGGTCAAGTCGAGCTGGTAAGGAGAATTTGATATGAACGATCCTATCGGTGATATGCTGACACGCATCCGTAACGGCCAGATGCGCGGTAAGGCAGCGGTGGAAACACCGGCGTCCAAACTGCGTGCTTGGGTGTTGGACGTGCTGGTCGCAGAAGGCTACATCCGCGGTTACGCAAAGAAGGACGGCAAAGACGGCCATCCTGCTTTCAATATCGAACTGAAATATTACGAAGGCACACCAGTCATTCGCGAAGTGAAACGGGTTTCGAAACCCGGTCGTCGCGTGTATCTGGGCGCCAATGACCTCCCATCCGTCCGTCAGGGCCTGGGTGTGTCGATTGTCTCCACCTCCAAGGGTGTGATGACGGACGCGAATGCACGGGCGGCCAAAATCGGCGGCGAAGTGCTTTGCACAGTGTTCTAAGGGGAAAACATGTCTCGTATTGGTAAAAAACCGGTTGAGCTGCCCTCTGGCGTCACTGCGTCGGTGTCCGGTCAAACCGTGGAAGTCAAAGGCCCAAAGGGGACCCGCAGCTTCAAGGCGACTGACGATGTCACCATCACCGTTGATGGCAATGTTGTCACCGTCAAACCACGTGGCACGTCCAAGCGGGCGCGCCAGCAGTGGGGCATGTCGCGCAGCCAGGTCGAAAACCTGGTGACCGGCGTGACCACTGGTTTCAAGAAAGAGCTTGAAATCACTGGTGTGGGTTATCGCGCCACGATGCAGGGCGATGTCCTGAAACTGGCATTGGGCTATAGCCATGATGTGAACTTCGAAGTGCCGGCCGGCGTCACCGTGACAGCCCCAAAGCAGACCGAAATCATCGTGGAAGGGATCGACCAGCAGCTTGTTGGCCAGGTCGCGGCGAATATCCGTGAATGGCGCAAACCCGAGCCGTATAAAGGCAAGGGCATCAGGTACAAAGGCGAATTCATCTTCCGCAAAGAAGGCAAGAAGAAGTAAGGAACGCACAAATGGCAAACAGCAAAAGAACACTGTTTCTGAAGCGCCGTATGCGCGTTCGGAACAAACTGCGGGGCATCACTGCCAACGTAGGACGCGCGCGTCTTTCGGTACATCGCAGCAACAAGAACATCAGCGCCCAGCTGATCGACGATGTGAACGGCGTGACGCTTGCGTCTGCATCGTCACTCGAAAAAGATCTGGGCGTTGTCGGCAAGAACAATGTCGAAGCCGCTGCCAAGGTGGGTGCTGCAATTGCAGCCCGCGCCAAGGCTGCCGGCATCGAACAGGCCTTTTTCGACCGTGGCGGTTTTCTGTTCCATGGCAAGATCAAGGCGCTTGCAGATGCGGCCCGCGAAGGCGGGTTGAAGATCTAATGTGGTGGTGCGCAGGAATGCGCACCCTACAAGCACTGTAGGCTGTGCCTCGGGCGCACCCTCGATGATCCGGCTTCGACCGCGATTGGACAACGCCCTCGGGCAACAAGACAAGGACGCCAGCTATGGCAGAACGTGATAACAACCGGGGTGGCAACAACCGTCGCCCCCGCGAAGAACAAGCACCCGAGTTTGCCGACCGTCTGGTCGCCATCAACCGCGTGTCCAAGACGGTCAAGGGTGGTAAGCGGTTCGGCTTTGCCGCGCTTGTCGTTGTTGGTGACCAAAAAGGCCGCGTCGGTTTCGGCAAAGGTAAAGCCAAAGAAGTCCCCGAAGCGATCCGCAAGGCGACCGAACAGGCGAAACGCCAGATGATCCGCGTCGCCCTGCGTGACGGCCGCACTCTGCACCACGACATCGAAGGTCGCCATGGCGCTGGCCGTGTTGTGATGCGGTCGGCACCAGCCGGTACCGGCATCATCGCCGGTGGTCCAATGCGCGCTGTGTTCGAGATGCTGGGCGTGCAGGACGTTGTGTCGAAGTCGATCGGTTCGCAGAACCCGTATAACATGATCCGCGCCACGATGGACGGTCTGTTGAAAGAACAGTCGCCGCGCAACGTGGCCCAGCGTCGTGGTAAAAAGGTTGCCGACATTCTGCCCAAGCGGGAAGATGCAGCCGACACATCCGCACAAGTCGTCGAGGAGGCTTAAACCATGGCAAAAACCATCGTCGTCAAGCAGATCGGCTCTCCGATCCGTCGCCCTGAAAAGCAGCGTGCCACGCTGATCGGTCTGGGGCTGAACAAAATGAACCGTACCAAGGAACTGGAAGACACGCCTTCCGTCCGTGGCATGGTCAACAGCATCCCGCACCTCGTGACCATCATCGAAGAGCGCGGCTAAGCCACAGGTAAGGTGGATCACGATCCACCCTACGACATTTAAAACGCCCTCGGGAAACCGGGGGCGTTTTTGTTTGGGCCTGCGCCAACCTGTGCGCTGCACAGCGGCCATAAGCAGATCACCCGCAAAGCCTGAACCTTCCTTGACCAACCCCGGCCCCGCGTTTATACGCCGCAAGTCGGCACCTTTGGTCCGACTCGATTGTAACGCCGTGTTTGGCCACTCCCGTCGCTGGGGGCCAGTTCCGGCAAAAGGAGTAGCGACATGAAACTGAATGAACTTTCCGACAACCCAGGCGCCACCCAGCGTAAGAAGCGCATTGGCCGTGGTCCCGGTTCCGGCATGGGTAAGACCGGTGGCCGTGGTATCAAGGGTCAGAAATCCCGCTCGGGCGTGGCGATCAAGGGTTACGAAGGCGGCCAGATGCCTTTGTACCAGCGTCTGCCAAAGCGTGGCTTTAACAAGCCGAACCGCAAGGCATACTCGGTTGTTAACCTTGGCCTGATCCAGAAATTCATCGACGAAGGCAAGATCGACATCAAGGCCGACATCACCGAAGACGCGCTGATCGCCTCCGGTCTGGTCCGTCGCAAAAAGGACGGTATCCGCGTTCTGGCAAAGGGTGAATTCACATCCAAAGCCACGATCAGCGTCACAGGTGCATCGCAGGGTGCCGTTGATGCCGTGGCCAAGGCGGGCGGTTCACTGACCGTCAAGCCATCGGCAGTCAAGACATCGGCAGCGGCTGAGTAAGACCTTGTGAGCGGCGACACCGTCGCTTAGATGATCTTGCAAGTTTTCCCAAACGCCGCTGATCGGGGAACCGTTCAGCGGCGTTTATCATGAAAAGAGACTCACATGGCTTCTGCAGCAGAGCAAATGGCAGCCAACGTCAGTTGGAGCGCCTTCGGCAAGGCAACTGAACTGCGCCAACGCATCTTTTTCACGATCGGTCTGTTGATGATCTATCGTCTGGGCACCTTTATTCCGGTTCCCGGGATCGACGGCATTGCCCTGCAGCAATTCATGGAAGAGGCACAGGCCGGGATCGGCGGCATCCTGTCGATGTTCACCGGTGGTGCGTTGTCGCGGATGGCGATCTTTACGCTGGGGATTATGCCTTATATCTCGGCGTCGATTGTTATGCAGTTGCTGGGCTCCATGTGGGAGCCACTGAAGAACCTCAAGAAAGAGGGCGAGGCAGGCCGCCGCAAGCTGAACCAATATACCCGCTACGGCACTGTCGTGCTGGCGACGGCGCAGGCTTATGGTCTTGCTGTCAGTCTCGAAGCGGGCGGTCTGGCCTCTGACCCCGGGTTCTTTTTCCGCGCGGCTTGCGTGATTACCATCGTCGGTGGCACGATGTTCCTGATGTGGCTGGGTGAACAGATCACCGCGCGCGGTATCGGAAACGGCATTTCGCTGATCATCTTTGTCGGGATCATTGCGGAAATCCCTGCCGCGCTCGCACAATTCCTCAGCCAGGGCCGGACCGGCGCGATCAGCCCTTTCGTGATCATCGGCATCCTGCTGATGGTGATTGTGGTGCTGACCTTCGTGGTGTTCATGGAACGGTCGTTGCGCAAGATCCATATCCAGTATCCCCGCCAGCAGCGCGGTATGAAAATCTATGACGGATCATCCAGCCATCTGCCGATCAAGGTGAACCCTGCGGGCGTCATCCCTGCGATCTTTGCATCTGCTTTGCTGTTGCTGCCGACGACGATCAGCACGTTCAGCGGCGGCACCAGCGGGCCTGTCATGTCCACGATTCTGGCGCTGTTCGGTCCGGGCCAGCCGCTGTACCTGATCTTTTTCGGCGGCATGATCGTGTTCTTCACCTATTTCTACACCCGCGAAGTCGCCTTCAAGACCGAGGATGTGGCTGAGAACCTTAAGAACCAGAACGGTTTTGTGCCCGGCATCCGCCCCGGCAAACGGACCGAGGAATATCTGGATTACGTGGTCACGCGTATTCTGGTGCTGGGGTCGGGGTATCTGGCATTGGTCGCCTTGCTGCCGGAAATCATCCGCGCTGAATTGTCGATCCCGTTCTATTTCGGCGGCACATCCGTGCTGATCATCGTGTCGGTTGGCATGGATACGATCCAGCAGGTGCAGTCACATCTGGTTGCCCATCAATACGAGGGGCTTATCGAAAAATCGCAGCTGCGCGGCAAACGCAGCACGACCAAGAAAAAAGGTCCGTCGCGCCGATGAACATCATTCTGCTTGGACCACCGGGCGCTGGCAAAGGGACACAGGCCCGCAAGCTGGTAGACGATCGCAACATGATCCAGCTTAGCACCGGCGATATGCTACGTGCGGCGCGGACCAGCGGCACCGCGATGGGTAAGACCGTCGCCGCTGTCATGGACAGGGGCGAATTGGTCACTGATGAAATCGTGATCGGTCTGATCCGTGAACAGCTTGAATCAGGCGGCGATCATGGTGGTTTCATCTTTGACGGCTTTCCGCGCACTTTGGCGCAGGCAGATGCCCTTGGTGATTTGCTGGCGGACATGGGGCAGAGCCTTGATCATGTGATCGAATTGCAGGTCAATGATGACGTGCTGGTCGAACGTGTGCTGGGCCGCGCCGCCGAAACGGTCGCATCCGGTGGCCAGGCCCGTGCCGATGACAATGCCGACAGCCTGCGGACGCGTCTTTTGGCCTATTACAAACAGACAAGCCCGCTGATCGGCTATTACCATGCCAAGGGCGATCTGACATCGCTTGACGGGCTGGCAAGCGTGGATGTGGTCGCCGACAGCATCGCCGCGGTCCTTGGCTGACCGCTTGCGGTCTATTGACGCTGCGGGCGTTGCCCCCTAAACAGCGCCATCCCGCAAGGGAATCAATGCGCAGGTGCGGGGTCGCACCCTTCATCCTGCGGTTTACCTGATATGACGCAGCCCGGTGCCTGATGCTCCGGGCTTCCGTTGTGAAAAAAGGGTCTGGCATCACGGACCCGCAACGAAAAGGAATACCAAACGTGGCACGTATTGCCGGCGTCAACATCCCGACTGCAAAGCGGGTTCCAATCGCCCTGACCTATATCACCGGTATTGGCCCCGCCATTGCCGAACAGATTTGCGAAGCAACCAACATCGACCGCGCCCGCCGCGTGAACGATCTGTCGGATGCAGAGATTCTTACGATCCGTGAATTCATTGACGCAAACCTCACCGTCGAAGGTGACCTGCGCCGTGAAACCCAGATGAACATCAAGCGCCTGATGGACCTTGGCTGCTACCGTGGCCTGCGCCACCGTCGCAACCTGCCGGTGCGTGGTCAGCGGACCCACACCAACGCGCGCACTCGCAAAGGCCCTGCAAAGGCCATTGCTGGCAAGAAGAAATAAGGGGACCTGACAGATGGCACGCGATACCAAACGCACCAAAAAGAAGGTTTCCAAGAACATCGCCGCTGGCGTTGCTCATGTGAATTCTTCGTTTAACAACACCAAGATCCTGATTTCTGACGTGCAGGGCAATGCGATCGCATGGTCGTCCGCTGGCACGATGGGTTTCAAAGGATCGCGGAAATCCACACCTTACGCAGCCCAGATGGCTGCCGAAGACGCGGGCAAGAAAGCACAGGACCACGGCGTCAAGACGCTGGAAGTCGAAGTGCAGGGTCCAGGTTCCGGCCGCGAATCCGCGCTGCGCGCGCTGGCTGCTGCCGGGTTCAACATCACTTCAATCCGTGATGTGACCCCGATGGCGCATAACGGCTGCCGCCCGCCAAAGCGCCGCCGCGTCTAAACCACTCCGAACGCATTGGGGTCGTGCATCTTTTTGCACGGCCCCAATCCGTCATTTTGAAACCTCGGGCGTTTGCCTTTTTGGACATGAAGGCAAACAAGGATGGAGGGACATATGATCCACAAAAACTGGGCTGAATTGATCAAGCCGATGCAGTTGGACGTCAAGCCGGGCAATGACCCGATGCGTCAAGCGACGATGGTCGCCGAACCGCTGGAACGCGGCTTTGGTCTGACACTTGGCAACGCGCTGCGCCGTATCCTGATGTCGTCGCTGCAAGGTGCCGCCATTACTGCCGTGCAGATCGACAACGTGCTGCATGAATTTTCGTCCGTGCCGGGCGTGCGTGAAGACGTCACCGACATCGTGCTGAACCTCAAGGGCGTCGCCATCCGTATGGAAGTCGACGGTCCCAAGCGTTTGTCCGTGCAAGCCAAAGGGCCGGGCGTCGTGACCGCCGCTGATATTTCGGAAACTGCGGGTATCGAGATCCTGAACAAGGACCATGTGATCTGCCACCTTGATGATGGTGCCGATCTTTACATGGAACTGACCGTCAACACCGGCAAAGGTTACGTTGCCGCTGACAAGAACAAGCCTGAAGATGCCCCCATCGGCATGATCATCATCGACGCGATATTCTCGCCGGTGAAAAAGGTGTCTTATGACGTGCAGCCGACCCGCGAAGGTCAGGTGCTGGACTACGACAAGCTGACAATGAAGGTGGAAACCGACGGGTCGCTGTCGCCTGACGATGCTGTGGCTTATGCTGCGCGTATTCTGCAGGATCAGCTGTCGATCTTCGTCAACTTTGACGAGCCTGAATCGGCCTCTGCCGGTTCCGATGATGACGGGCTGGAATTCAATCCGCTGCTGCTCAAGAAGGTGGACGAGCTGGAATTGTCGGTGCGTTCGGCAAACTGCCTCAAGAACGACAATATCGTCTATATCGGCGATCTGATCCAGAAAACCGAAGCAGAAATGCTGCGCACCCCGAACTTTGGCCGCAAATCCTTGAACGAAATCAAGGAAGTGTTGTCGGGTATGGGTCTGCACCTTGGCATGGACGTCGAGGATTGGCCGCCGGACAATATCGAAGATCTGGCCAAGAAATTCGAAGATCAGTTTTGATTTTCATGGGGTGCGCAAAATGCGCACCCGCCATACGACCCTGGGCAATCCCGCCCCAATAATACGGCTGGCACGCATCAGACCGTTGGACAAAGTATAAATCTGAAGGAGACACCAAATGCGTCACGCAAGCGGCTACCGCAAGCTGAACCGGACCCACGAGCACCGCAAGGCGATGTTCGCCAACATGGCCGGCGCTCTGATCGAACACGAACAGATCAAGACGACCCTGCCAAAGGCCAAAGAACTGCGCCGTATCGTCGAAAAGCTGGTCACCCTTGGCAAGCGCGGCGATCTGCATGCCCGCCGTCAGGCCGATGCCCAGCTCAAGCAAGATATCCACACAGCCAAGCTGTTTGAAATCATCGGCCCACGTTATGCCGAACGTCAGGGCGGCTATGTGCGTATCATGAAAGCCGGTTTCCGGTATGGTGATATGGCCCCGATGGCGATCATCGAATTCGTCGATCGCGACGTGAATGCCAAAGGCGCGGCTGACAAGGCCCGTCTGGCCGAGTTCGAGGCGATGGAGGATTAATTTCCCCGCCACGACCTGATTTTTTGCAAAGCCCTGCCAGATTGGCGGGGCTTTCGCTTTTTCACGGAAAGCCTATCATCACGCTATGCCCGACCTGTTCGACAGCGCCCCAAATACCGCCCCCGCCGGCCCCCGCCCGCTGGCGGACCGGCTGCGCCCAAAGCGGCTGGCAGAGGTGATTGGCCAGCAACAGGTGCTTGGCGCCGATGCGCCCTTGGGCACGATGCTGGCGTCGGGGTCTTTATCGTCGCTGGTGTTCTGGGGGCCGCCCGGTGTGGGTAAGACCACGATCGCGCGGCTGCTGGCGGATGAAACCGACCTGCATTTCGTCCAGATCAGCGCGATTTTCACCGGCGTGCCGGAGCTGCGCAAAGTGTTCGAGGCCGCGAAGATGCGCCGCCAGAACGGCAAAGGCACATTGCTGTTTGTCGATGAAATCCACCGGTTCAACAAGGCACAGCAGGACGGTTTCCTGCCCTATATGGAAGACGGCACCATCCTGCTGGTCGGTGCGACGACCGAAAACCCCAGTTTCGAGTTGAATGCCGCATTGCTGAGCCGCGCGCAGGTGTTCATCCTGACCCGCCTGACGCTGGCCGATCTGGAATTGCTGGCGCAACGTGCCGAACAGGAACTGGGCCGCGCGCTCCCGCTGGATGGCCCCGCGCGCGAGGCGTTGCTGGACATGGCCGACGGCGATGGCCGCGCGTTGTTAAACCTGATCGAACAAGTGGCGGCGTGGAAAGCAGGTGCCAAACTGACCCGCGACGACCTGACCAAACGGTTGATGAAACGCGCGGTGAAATACGACAAGTCGGGTGATGAACATTACAACCTGATTTCCGCGCTGCACAAATCCGTGCGCGGGTCGGACCCTGATGCAGCACTTTACTGGTTCGCCCGCATGTTGGCGGGGGGCGAAGACCCGCGTTACCTTGCCCGCCGCATCACGCGCATGGCGGTCGAGGATATTGGCCTTGCCGATCCGCAGGCACAGGCGGTGTGTCTGCAAAGCTGGGAAACCTATGAACGGTTGGGGTCGCCAGAGGGGGAACTGGCGCTGGCGCAGGCGGTGACCTATCTGGCGCTCGCGCCGAAATCGAATGCGGCCTATGTCGCCTATAAGGCGGCACTGGCCGCCGCGAAACAGACAGGGTCGGAACCACCGCCTGCCCATATCATGAATGCACCGACCAAGTTGATGAAGGAACAGGGGTTCGGGGCGGGCTATGCCTATGACCATGACGCCGAGGACGGCTTCAGCGGGCAGAACTATTTCCCTCAGACGATGAAGCGCGGCATCTATTACCTGCCCGTGGATCGCGGGTTTGAACGCGAGTTGAAAAAGCGTGTCGATTTCTTTGCCGGATTGCGCGCCAAGCGGGGCAAGAATTGACATCCCCGCGCCGACAGGCCAAGGCAGGCCGATGATGACACCTGTGATCTTTGTGGCTTTTGGCGGCGCTTTGGGCGCTGTGCTGCGCTATCTGGTCGGATCGGTGCTGGCCTTTCCGATGGGCACGCTTGCGGTGAATGTCGCGGGGTCTTTTGCCATTGGGCTGGTCTGGGTTTTGCTGGCCGCGCGCGGTTTGCAGGGCTGGGCGCCTTTCGTGATGACGGGCGTGTTGGGCGGGTTCACGACGTTTTCGGCCTTTTCGCTGGATACGCTGCGGCTGGTCGAGGCGGGGCGCATCATGGCGGCGGGCGGCTATGTGCTGGCCTCGGTGGTTTTATCAATTGCGGCCTGCGGATTGGGCCTGTGGCTTGCCAAAGGAATGACGACATGAGCGGTGTACACACCAGAACCATCGGCCCCGACGACGGCGATCAGCGGCTGGACCGCTATCTGCGCCGCCTGTTCCCGCATCTGACCCAAGGGCGCATCGAAAAGCTGTGCCGCAAGGGTGAATTGCGCGTCGATGGCGGGCGGGTGAAAACCAGTACGCGGCTCGAAGTTGGCCAGAAAGTCCGCATCCCGCCCTTGCCGACCGAAGAAGAGGCGGCCGCCGCCGCCACCCTGGCCCGCCACGGCGTGACCAAGGCGGATGCAAAGCTGATCCAGTCCTGCGTGATCTACCGCGACGACCATATCATCGCGATCAACAAACCGCATGGTCTGGCCACGCAGGGCGGCACCAACACCACCCGCCATGTCGATGGCATGGCCGAGGCGCTGATGTTCGGCTATGACGAAAAACCGCGTCTGGTGCATCGGCTTGACCGCGACACATCGGGCGTGCTGTTGCTGGCGCGCACGCGGATGATGGCCAAGCAATTGACCGAGAACCTCAAGCACCGCGAGACGCGCAAGATTTACTGGGCCGCTGTCGCCGGTGTCCCGCATCCGCGCGCGGGAACGATCAAATACGGTCTGGTCAAGGCCCCCGGCCACGGCAAGGGTGGCGAGAATGAAAAGATGCGCTGTATCCACCCCAACGAGATCGCCAGCACCGAAGGCGCGAAACGCGCGACATCCGATTATGCCGTGATGGATACGCTGGCCAGCCGTGCCGCGTGGTGCGCGCTGGTGCCGATCACGGGGCGCACCCATCAGCTGCGCGCGCATATGGCCGAAATCGGGCATCCGATCATCGGCGATGGTAAATATGGCGGGTCGGGGCAGGAAAACCTTGGCGATGGCTGGGGTGCCAGCATGGGCAGCGAGATCGGGCGCAAGATGCATCTGCATGCCCGCAGCCTGACCATCGAACACCCCGCCACCGGCAAGACGCTGCATCTGACCGCAGATCTGCCAGAGCATATGCAGAACACGTGGGATTTTGTGGGCTGGATCGTCGGCCACGCCCCCGTTGATCCGTTCAACATGCCCGATGCGTGACCTGCGCCTTGTGATATTCGACGTGGACGGCACGCTGGTTGATAGCCAGGCCGAGATCGTCGCCGCCATGACTGCCGCCTTTGCCGCCGAAGGTCTGGTGCTGCCCGACCGCCAGCGGCTGTTGTCGATTGTCGGCCTGTCGCTGGATGTGGCGATGCTGCGGCTTTGCCCGGACGAAGCCCCCGACAGGCACCCCCGTTTGGTTCAGGGGTATAAGGATGCATACATGGACCTGCGCGGTGCTGATGGAAAAGGCGAGCTAAGCCCGCTTTACCCCGGTGCGCGGGTGGCGCTGGACGCTTTGGCCGGGCAGGATAACACGCTGCTGGCCGTGGCCACCGGCAAATCACGGCGCGGCCTCGACAAGATTCTGGAACGCCACGGATTGCGCGGCATGTTCCACAGCGAACAGGTGGCCGATGATCACCCGTCCAAGCCAAACCCGTCGATGATTCTGACCGCGCTGAACGAAACTGGCACCGATGCGCGCGCCGCTGTGATGATCGGTGATACGACCTTTGACATGGATATGGGACGTGCTGCGGGCGTGCGCACCATCGGTGTGTCCTGGGGCTATCACGATGCCGACAGCCTGCGTCCCGATCTGCTGATCGACCAATTTGCCGACCTTTTGCCTGCCATCGACCAACTGACCGGATCAAGATCATGAGCGACTGGAAACCGAAACGATTCTGGAAAGCCGCCACGCCCCAGGCCTGCGACGGCGGCTTTACCGTGACTTTGGACGGCCGTCCGGTGAAAACACCGGCCAAGGCCGCTTTGATCGTGCCGACCCTGCCCATGGCCGAAGCCGTGGCGCAGGAATGGGATGCGCAGACCGGTCTTGTCGATCCGCGCACCATGCCTGTGACCCGCAGCGCCAATGCCGCGATCGACAAGGTCCGCACACAAAGGGCCGAGGTGATCGGCCTGTTGTCGGAATACGGCGGCAGCGATCTTTTGTGTTACCGCGCGCCCGCGCCGGACGGGTTGGTCCTGCGCCAGCGGCAGGTCTGGGATCCGCTGCTGGACTGGGCGGCGCGCGATCTGGGTGTGACGCTGACCATTGGCGAAGGCGTCGTTCCGGTGCCGCAACCCGCTGAAAGCCTTGATATCTTGCAGCGCGAACTGGACTATGTCGATGATTTCGGACTGGCAGCGGCGCATGATCTGATCAGCCTGTCCGGGTCGCTGATTCTGGCTTTTGCCGTGATGCGTGGCCATCTGGACGCCGCGCGCGCTTGGGATGTGTCGCGCGTTGATGAGGACTGGCAGATCAGCCAATGGGGCGCGGATGAAGACGCCACTGCGGCCGCTGCGGTCAAGCGCGCGGCCTTTGTGCATGCGGAAAGATTCTACCATCTGTCGCGCCCTGATCAGAGGCGGCACTGATCTGTGCATTTGTCCTGTGTATTGCCTGTTTTGAGGGCATTTGCGTCGCTCGTGATGCGAGTTTCGCTTGACCGAGTGGTGTTTCATCGGACAATCTAGGCAAACTCGGACAAGGGCTATGCCTTTGTAAAAGTCGTCACCTGCAAAGGGTGGCATAAAAACTGGCTGCCGAATGAATCGGCGGAAACTCAGGAAGAGGTAAAAATGACAAAAACCGTATTTATCGGCGCGCTGGCCGTCGCTGGCTTGACCGCCGGTATCGCATCGGCAGCAACGCTGGATGACGTGAAGGCGCGCGGCTCTTTGAAGTGCGGATCGAACGAAGGTCTGGCCGGTTTCGCCGCACCTGATGCGAACGGCAACTGGGAAGGTTTCGACGTGTCGCTGTGCCGCGCGATCGCAGCCGCCGTTCTGGGTGACGGCCAAGCCGTCGAGTTCGTGCCACTGACAAGCCAGACCCGCTTTACCGCGCTGGCCGCTGGCGAAGTCGATGTGCTGGTCCGCAACTCGACCTGGACCTTCACACGCGACACCGATCTGGCGCTCGATTTCCCTGCGATCAACTATTACGACGGTCAGGGCTTCATGGTGCCACGCGCGCTGGGTGTGTCTTCGGCGTCCGAACTTGACGGCGCGACCGTCTGCATCCAGACCGGCACCACGACCGAACTGAACCTGGCCGACTATTTCCGCGCCAATGGTATCAGCTATGAGCCCGTGCCTGTCGCCACCAATGCCGAAGGTCAGCAGCAGTACCTTGCCGGTGCCTGTGACGTTTACACCACCGACATTTCGGGTCTTGCCGCGACGCGCGCAACATTTGAAGCCCCCGGTGACCACGTGATCCTGCCGGAAGTCGTTTCCAAAGAACCACTGGGCCCCGCAGTGCGCCACGGTGACAACGCATGGGGTGATATCGTTCGTTGGACAACCCACGCTCTGGTCGCTGCCGAAGAATACGGCGTGACAAAAGCGAACGTGGCTGAACTGGCTGCGGCACCAACCGACAACCCAGAGGTCAACCGCCTGCTGGGCACCGAAGGTGAACTGGGCGCGATGCTCGGCCTGGACGCCGATTGGGCCGTCAAGGTGCTGTCTGTCTCTGGCAACTACGGCGAAATCTTTGAAGCGAACATCGGTGAATCCACCGCTGTTGGTCTGGCACGCGGTCTGAACGCGCAGTGGACCGACGGTGGCCTGATGTATGGCGGCCCGTTCCGTTAATCGCTGATCGCTTGGGGTCCGGCCTTGGTCGGGCCCCTTTCTTCATCCAATCATCCGATATTCTGACCTTTGGCGGGCAAGATCTTTCTTGTTCCCCTGTTGTTGTATCCAGACAGAGGACTGCGCATGGCAGACATTTCTGATCACCCGCGCGAAACATTCCGCATCAGTATGTTACTTTACGATGCGCGCTACAGGTCGCTGACCATTCAGGTGGTCGCAGCCATGCTGATCATGCTGTTCCTGGCGCAACTGGTTGACAACACCGTCACCAACCTAGCTGTTCTGGGCAAGGACATCAGTTTCAATTTCCTGTGGTCCACAGCTGGCTATGACATCAACCAGCAAATCATCCCCTTCACATCGCAGGACACGCATGCGCGCGCCGCCTTGGTTGGGATTCTGAACACGCTGCTGGTGGCGGTGCTGGGCTGTATTCTGGCGACTGTGATCGGCGTTTTCGCAGGCGTGCTGCGCCTGTCCAAGAACTGGCTCGTGGCCCGCGTGATGACGTTTTACGTCGAATGCATGCGCAATACGCCGCTGCTAATCTGGATCCTGATCGTTTTCGCCGTGATGACCGAAGCCACACCGCAGCCGCGCGATTTCCGCGAAGGCGGGACTGCGGCCATGATCTTTGGAGACAGTGTTGCGGTCACCAATCGCGGCGTGTTTATTCCGAACCCAATCTGGGCCGACGGGTCGGGGATCGTTGTCGCCATTCTGATTCTGTCGATCATCGGAATTTTCGTGCTGCGCTATGTCGCCCGCAAACGCCAAGAAGACACGGGTCAGCAGCTGCCGGTGCTGCGATTGTCGCTGGCAATGTTGATTGTGCCTGTGACGCTGGCGTTCTTTGCGCTGGGCCGCCCCATCACGCTGGATTATCCGGTGCTGGGCGGTTTCAATTTTGAGGGCGGCTTGCAAGTACGCAATTCGTTCATCGCGCTGTGGCTTGCGCTGTCGCTTTATACATCTGCATTTATCGCGGAAATCGTGCGGTCCGGTATTCTGGCCGTGTCGAAAGGCCAGACAGAGGCCGCCTTTGCGCTGGGCATTCAGCCAAATCGCACCATGCAGCTGATCATCCTGCCGCAGGCGTTGCGCGTGATCATCCCGCCGCTGATTTCACAGTTCCTGAACCTGACCAAGAATTCGTCGCTGGCGCTGGCCGTGGGCTATATGGATGCGCGGTCCACCTTGGGCGGCATCACCGTCAACCAGACTGGACGCGAATTGGAAGGGATCTTGCTATTGGGTATATTCTATCTGATCACCAGCCTGATCATTTCATCGGCCATGAATTTCTATAATTCCGGCGTCAAGCTGAAGGAGCGCTGAGATGACCAGCACATCAAAAGTCGCCTTTGTCCGCGCCACTATGCTGCCCGAACAGGCACCGCCGCCGGGTGTAGCGGGTCCGGTGAAATGGCTGCGCGAGAACCTGTTCTCGGGGTGGTTCAATTCGCTGATGACGGTTCTGGCGATCTATATCGTCTGGTCGGTGCTGTCGGGCATGCTCCCCTGGGCCTTCAACGGGATCTGGGATGCAGGATCGTTGAACGAATGCCGTGAAATCCGCGATGCGCGCGGGCTGGAAAGCGCGGCATGCTGGGCTGTTGTCAACGAACGCTGGTTGCAGATGCTGTTTGGTTTCTATCCGACGGATAATCCGGTGCTGGCACGGCTGTTCTATGCCGAAGAACTGGCCGCGGCTGGCGGCGCAGAGGTCGTATTCGGCGGCGGTTTCAACGCGACCCAGCAAGTCGAATTCATTTCCGCGATGAAAGACGACGTCAGCAATGCGGCGATCTTTGTCTTTGGATATTGGCGGCCGCTGGCCGCGCTTGCCTTGCTGGTTGTTGCAGTGGCACCGGTCCTGTATTCCAACCTGCCACGCAGTCTGCTGATCTTTTCGCTGGTATATCCGTTCATTGCATTCTTCCTGCTGTGGGGCGGGTCTGTGTGGTTGCCGGTGCTGGTGGCGTTGGGCCTTTTGACGACGATCATGGCCGGGCGTTATGCCTCTGCCTTTGTCGGCAGTCTGGGCGGGCTGATCGTCTCGCTGGCGGTCTTTGCGATCATCTTCATGAACCCGCTGGGCGCGATTGGCATCGACGGGTTGTTCCCCTTGCTGCCGCAGCTGCGCGGGGCGCTGGATGGCGCCATGCCATGGGGTCTGCCCTATACCGCATCCGAGAATTTTGGTGGCTTCATGCTGGCCATCATCATCGGGACGTCCGGCATCGTGCTGTCGCTGCCCTTGGGCATCGCGCTGGCGCTGGGGCGGCAATCGTCGATGCCGCTGATCAAATGGGTCTGCGTGTCGTTCATCGAGGTGATCCGCGGCGTGCCGTTGATCGTCTGGCTGTTCACCGCATCGACGCTGCTGAACTATTTCCTGCCACCCGGCACCACGTTCGACCTGTTGTTGCGGGTGATCATCATGGTCACGCTGTTTGCCTCTGCCTATCTGGCCGAGGTGGTGCGCGGCGGTCTGGCGGCCCTGCCCAAAGGGCAATACGAGGCGGCAGATTCGCTGGGGCTGGATTACTGGAAATCCATGCGGCTGATCATCCTGCCACAGGCGCTGAAAATCTCGATCCCCGGGATCGTGAACACCTTTATCGGGCTGTTCAAGGATACCACGCTGGTCGTGTTCATCGGTCTGCGTGACCCGCTGGGCCTGACCAATGCGATCCGCGCCACCAGTGAATGGAACGGCATTTACTGGGAACTTTACATCTTTGTGGGGGGGCTGTTCTTCATGTTCTGTTTCTTCATGTCCCGTTATTCAATGTATCTGGAGCGTCGTCTCCGGACTGACCACCGCTGAGGAGAGACGATCATGGCCCAAGTTGAACTGGATAGCGTCGGGACCACCCGGCTTGCCGCGAATGTCTCTGACGAGGTGGCAATTGAAATCCGCAACATGAACAAATGGTACGGCACGTTCCACGTGTTGCGCGACATTGACCTGACGGTGCAGCGCGGCGAACGGATCGTCATTGCGGGGCCGTCGGGGTCTGGCAAATCGACGCTGATCCGCTGCATCAACGCGCTGGAAGAACATCAAAAAGGCCAGATCACCGTGGATGGCACGGTGCTGTCGTCCGACCTCAAGAATGTGGACCGGATCCGGTCCGAGGTCGGTATGGTGTTCCAGCATTTCAACCTGTTCCCGCATCTGACCATTCTGGAAAACTGCACGTTGGCCCCGATCTGGGTCCGCAAGATCCCCAAGCGCGAAGCCGAAGAGATCGCGATGCATTTCCTGACCAAGGTCAAGATCCCCGAACAGGCGCTGAAATACCCCGGCCAGTTGTCCGGCGGCCAGCAGCAGCGCGTCGCCATCGCACGGTCCTTGTGCATGCGCCCGCGCATCATGCTGTTTGACGAACCGACATCGGCGCTTGACCCTGAAATGATCAAGGAAGTGCTGGACACGATGGTCAGCCTTGCCGAGGATGGCATGACCATGCTGTGCGTCACGCATGAGATGGGTTTTGCCCGTCAGGTGGCGAACCGTGTGATTTTCATGGATCAGGGCCAGATCGTCGAACAGAACGAGCCTGAAGAGTTCTTCAACAATCCGCAGTCCGAACGGACCAAGCTGTTCCTGAGCCAGATCCTCGGGCATTGAGTGGTCGGATTAAGAAATTTCTAGCCTCCGGCGGGGATATTTAGGCTCTGAAGATGGGCAGGTCGGCGGGGGTTATGAAGGCGGTGCAGCTGCCGCTGTGGCGGGCGGCATTGCCCCAATCCGCGGTGTCGAAGGTGATCACGCAGGTGGCGCAGGTCGGGTAATCGCCAAACCGCGGATGCGCGGGGCGCTTTTCGATCATCCCGTCGGCGAACATGGCGATGCCCGGATTATGCCCGATCATCGCCACGCTACGCGCGGTCTGTTTGCGCAAAAGGTTCAGCATCATGTCGGGGCTGGCGTGGTAAAGCGCAGGCACCAATTGCAGCGTCGGTGTTGGCGTCAGATGCGGCAGGATCAGCGCCGCGGTTTCCTGCGTGCGGGCTGCATCGGAACACAGCATGACATCCGGCACATGCCCCTGCGCGGCCAGCCATGCGCCGATGGCAGGGGCCGCGCCGCGCCCGCGGTCGTTCAGCACCCTTGCGTGATCGTCCATGAAAGGATCGTCCCAGCTGGATTTCGCATGGCGGATCAGGATCAGCGTCAGGGTCATAGGAAAGACCTCATATGAAAGGCGGCATGGGCGGGCAAGCGGTTGCCTTGGCCCACGGGGCAGCTGCCACGTGCAGCGCAGCCTTGCGTCATGCAATCCCGTCCTGCTGGGCTGCGCAAGTGGTCCTTGCACGCTGTGACATCGTAGCTGTTGGCGAAGGCCCCGACAGGGCAGGCATTGGCGCAGGGCTGGTCTGTGCAGCTGTCGCAGGGGCGAGTGCCCGCGCCTGTCGCTGCGACCCAAGGCACCAGCAGCGCCATCCGGTAAGAGATGAACAGCCCACCCGTGTCATGGACCAGAAACCCGATGGGTGACGCCCAGGCCCGCCCCGACCGCAGCGCCCAGGTGTAGAACGGCAGGAACGGCGCGCCGCCGAACGGGTAAAGCGCCAGCGCGCCGAAATCCTGTGCCAGCGCATCACCGACCCGGCGCGACCAGCGGTCCATCGGGTCGGGCTGGCCGTCGCGGTATTCGGGGCTGGTGGTGAAGACCGGCCAGAACGCCGGTTCTGCGGGGCTGATCAGGACCAGTGAGCCGTCCTTGCGCGGTAATGCGTCATCCGGCTGGATCGGAAACGCGCCCGCGACATGCAGCCCGTGCAAGACAAGTGCATCGTCAAGCGCGCTGGCGGTCATCGTCAGCGCGGTTCGCGGATGATGGACCCTGCGCCATGTTCGGTGAACAATTCCAGCAGGCTGGCATTGGGTAGGCGACCATCAAGGATCACCACCGCGCGCACGCCCTGTTCGACCGCCATCAGCGCCGTTTCGGCCTTGGGGATCATGCCGCCGTTGATCGTGCCATCGGCGATCATCGCGCGGACCTGATCGGGGGTCAGCTGGGTCACAACCTCGCCGCTGGCATCCTTGATGCCGGGCACATCGGTCAGAAGCAGCAGCCGGTCCGCCTTGAGAGCGCCGGCAATGGCACCCGCCGCCGTGTCGCCGTTGACGTTGAAGGTTTCCAGCATATCCATGCCGGTGGCCACCGGAGCCACGACGGGAATAATGCCTGCGGCGTTCAGATCGCGCAGCACCTGCACGTTCATTTCCACAGGACGGCCGACAAAGCCCAGTTCGGGGTTCAGCGCCTCTGCGACCATCAGGTCGTCATCCTTGCCCGACAGGCCCACAGCGCGCCCGCCTTCGTCCATGATTGCCTGCACGATGCGTTTGTTGACAAGGCCGGTCAGCACCATTTCCACGACTTCGACCGTGTCCTTGTCGGTGACACGCTGGCCGCGCACGAATTCGGTCTTGATCCCTAGCTTGTCCAGCATCTGGTTGATCATTGGCCCACCACCATGCACGACGACGGGGTTCATGCCGACCTGTTTCATAAGCACGATATCGCGGGCGAATTCGGCCATCGCATCGGCGTCGCCCATGGCATTGCCGCCGAATTTCACCACGACGACAGCGCCGGAATAGCGTTGCAGATAGGGCAGGGCCTCGGACAGGGTGCGGGCGGTCGCGATCCAGTCACGGTTCATGTCGGGGGTCCTTTTCTTCATGATATCCCTGCGATGATGGCGCGCAATGTGGGGATGCCTTCGCCTTTTTCAGCCGAGGTCAGGATCAGCTCGGGATAGGCGGCGGGGTGTTTGACCAGTGCGGCGCGGGTCTTGGCCAGTGATTCTGCCAAGGCATCACCGCGCAATTTATCGACCTTGGTCATCACGACCTGAAAGGTCACGGCTGAGGCGTCAAGCAGCGACATGATTTCTTCATCGACCGCTTTGGCGCCATGGCGCGCGTCGATCAGCACGAAAACCCGCCGCAGGGTCTGGCGGCCTTGCAGGTATTGTTTCAGCAGGCGCTGCCATTTATCGACCACCGCGACCGGCGCATTGGCAAAACCATAGCCCGGCAAATCGACGACATAGATGGCGCCCGCGGTGAAAAAGTTGATTTCCTGCGTGCGTCCCGGGGTGTTCGACGCGCGCGCCAGCCCCTTGCGGCCGGTCAGCGCGTTGATCAGGGATGATTTCCCAACGTTGGACCGGCCTGCGAAACAGACCTCGATCCGGTCGGCGGGCGGCAGGCCGTCCATGGCGACGACACCTTTGACAAAGGTGGTTTCGCCCGCGAACAGCATGCGCCCAACCTCTATGCTGGCATCGTCAGGCGTGGCAGCCTCGGGAAAGCGCAGTTCCATATCGGTTCATCTATCCTATTTGTCAGACTTGATGTCCGCATCCGCCTTTTTGCGTTTCAGCCCCGATTTGATGTTGCCGAATACATCGGGTTTCGCCCCGTGGCTGCGCATAATCGCATATTGCTGCACGAAAGTGATGATGTTGTTGGCGATCCAGTACAGCACCAGACCGGATGCAAAACCACCCAGCATGAACATGAACACCCATGGCATCCAGGCAAAGATCATCTGTTGCGTAGGGTCGGTCGGGGCCGGGTTCAGTTTCTGTTGCATCCACATCGATATGCCCAGCAGGATCGGCAGCAGACCGATAAAGATCAGCGACAGGATTGATCCCGGATCGGGTGCCGCATAGGGCAACAGGCCAAACAGGTTGATGATCGAGGACGGGTCAGGTGCGCTCAGATCGTCGATCCAGCCGATCCACGGCGCATGGCGCAATTCGATCGTGACAAAGATCACCTTGTAGAGTGAGAAAAAGATCGGAATCTGCAACAGGATCGGCAGACAGCCCGCCGCCGGATTGACCTTGTTTTCCTTATACAGCTTCATCATGCCTTGCTGCATGGCCTGCCGGTCATCGCCGGCACGTTCCTTCAGCTTTTCCATCTCGGGCTGCAGTTCCTTCATCCGCGCCATCGAGACATAGGATTTATAGGCCAAGGGCAGCACCAGTGCCTTGAGGATCAGCGTCAGCGCCAGAATGGACCAGCCCATGTTGCCGATGATAATGTTCAGGTTATGAAGCAGCCAGAAAATCGGCTTGGTCAGGAAAAAGAACCAGCCCCAATCAATGCTGTCGATAAAGCGATCCACGCCGGTTTCGTTTTCATAATGGGTGATCGCCTCCCATTCCTTGGCGCCTGCGAACAAGCGTGTGGTGACGGTGGCGGTCTCACCGGCGGCTACGATACTGGGGGGCATCACGGCCTCGACCTGATAAAGATCGCGCGCTTCGAAATACTTGGACGTGGACCGGAACGGCGTGCCTGTCGCAGGGATCAGTGTGGTCATCCAGAAATGGTCGGTATAGCCGATCCAGCCGGATTGCTGCACTTCGATACGGTCAGCCAGCGTCCGTTCGCGTTCGTCGAATGTGTGATCAGTGATGTTGCTATAGCTGGTTTCTTCCAGCTCGCCATCGGACATCCGCACCAGACCTTCGTGCAGGATGAAGAACCGTTTCGCATCCGACGGCTCGCCATGCCGGCGCACAAGCCCGTAGGGCCGCGCGCTGACGGTATCGGTGCTGACGTTCTGTATGCTTTGCGCAAAGCTGAACATGAACTGGTCGTCGACCGAAATTTCGGTGCGGAAAATCTGGCCTGCGCCATTGTCCCAGACCAGCGTTACGGGCGTGGATGGCGTCAGCGTCTCGCCTGTTTCGACGGACCAGATCGTATCAGGGCCGGGGACTGCAGCGGGGTCAATGCCGTCGGTCGCGGTCCAGCCGAACGCCGCAAAATATGCATCAAGTTCGCCGACAGGGCGCAACAGGCGCACGATCGGCGCGCCCTCATCCAGCGTTTCGCGGTAATCGGTCAGCGCCAGATCGTCGATCCGCCCGCCCAGCATGGAAACCGACCCGGTCAGTTCGGGGGTTTCGATCGCGATACGCGCAACCTCGGCAGCTGTCTGATCGGCAGTCGTGGGCGCAGTGGCGTCGGGTGTTGCCGGATCGGCCAGCGGCACTGTCGGATCAACGGATTGGGTTGCAACCTGAGCCGCGGGATCGACAGCAATCTCTTCGGGCGGGAACAGCAGGGTCCACGTCATGATCACCGCGAAGCTGAGAAGCGTCGCAAGGATGAGGTTACGGTTCTGCTCGTTCATCTGAAAACACCTGTTTCCCACATCAATTATCAGCGCCGTTCAACCTGTCGGGGCGACAAAGGTCAAGCGGTTTTCAGGAAAAGGCAGCCCTTTGAGGGAACAGAACACGCAAGTTTGCACAAGCACCGGCCGGACGCATCCGCCGTGCCGGTGTTTCAGCTTTTCTTGCTACCCAGCACATCCCAGCCTGCAAGGGCAAGGGTGATCGCGGCGATTACTGCGATATCCAGCCTTTCCAGTTTGATAACAAGGATTGCAACGAAGCCGAAAAGCATGATGAAGGCGAAAATCGCCAAGCCGCGCTCAAACATTGGTCACTACTCCGCTCGTTTTTTTGAGTTCACTTGTCAACCACCGCGCCGTGCGCAGCAATCGGGCATCATTGCCCCGGCGACCCACCACCTGCAGACCCATCGGCAGGCCTGCCGAGTCCTCGAACAGTGGCAGCGTGACGACCGGTACGCCACACAGCGTCCACAACCCATTATACACCGCACTGCCGGTCGACGACAGCCCTGCAGGGGCAGATGTGGGCGTTGCGGGACAGATAATCGCGTCACAGCGGGCAAAGATTTCATCCAGCGCCGCGTTCAGCAGCTTGGGCCAGTCGAGCGCGGCGAGGTAGTCGCGCGCCAGCACGGCCTTGCCGGCGTCGATCGCGGCCAGCGTGATTTCAGATAGCTGTTGGCGCCCGCGCCGTTCATAACCGTAATAGCATTTCGCCATCTCGGCAAAGTTGATCCGTTCGCGGATCTCTGCGGCCTCGTCGAAGAGGATCGGCAGGGTCAGGGCAAAGGCATCCTCGCCCAGAAGATCCGACAGTTCCTGCATGGCGAGCGCCATATCCTCGGAAGGGGCCGTGTCACCGGGCATGTGGGCCATAAGTGCCAGCGTCGGCCGCACAGGCACGTCCGACAATGCGGTGGCAAGCAGGCGCGGTGGTGCCGATAGCGTGGTGGCGGGATCAGCGGGATCGTCCCCGCACAGCACATCGGCCAGCATCGCCACACCGGCCACACTGGTCGCAAAGACCCCGACAGTGTCGAGCGAGGGCGATTGCGACAGGATACCTGTGCGCGGGATCATCCCAAAGCTGGGTTTGAAGCCTACAACACCGCAATAGGCAGCTGGCCGGATGACCGATCCACCCGTTTGTGTGCCGATGGCAAGCGGCACCATGGCCGCACCGACCGCCGCCGCAGATCCCTGCGACGATCCGCCGGGCGTGTGGTCGGGATTGACGGGATTGCGGGTCTTGCCCGGCGCGATATAGGCCAGCTCGGTTGTGACTGTCTTGCCCATCACATAGGCACCCGCCGCCTTGAGCTTGCGCACAATCACAGCGTCTTCGGTCGGAACACGGCCTTTGTCGATAATCGTGCCGTTTTCGGTCGGTATGCCGTTGGTATCGATGATGTCTTTCAACGCCACTGGCAGGCCGTGCAAGGGGCCGACCGGATGGCCCGTCTTGCGCTGGGCATCCAGCCGCCCTGCCTGCGTCATCACGTGCTGTTCATCCAGCCAGGCCCAAGCCTGCACATCTGCTTCGCGCCGCTTGACCTGCTCGATACAGGCCGCCGCCAGATCAGCTGCACGCATGGCACCTGACGCCAGCCTGTCGCGCATGTCCAGCGGGTCAAGCGTGATCAAGCTGTCACCCAGCCGCGCCGTCGTGGCTTTACCGTGCGCCATAGATCGCATCCGGCAAAGAGAAGACCAGCGCAGGGAACTCATACATCAGGAACATGCAGATAAAGACCATGCCCAGATAGGGCATCACACCCTTGAAGATATGCGACAGCTGCACCGAAGGCGGGGCGATCCCTTTGAGGTAATAGGCCGACATCGCCATCGGCGGGGTCAGGAACGATGTCTGCAGGTTCAGCGCCACCAAGATGCCAAAGAACAGCGGGTCAACCCCGAACAGCGGCAAAAGCGGCAGGAAGATCGGCACGAAAATGATGATGATTTCTGACCATTCCAACGGCCAGCCCAGCAAAAAGATGATCAGCTGTGCAAGGATCAGGAACTGGAACGGTGTCAAATCGAACCCCATCACGAATTCCGAGATCAGGTGTTCACCGCCCAGATACGAAAACACCGCCGAAAAGGTGTATGACCCGACGAACAACCAACAGACCATCGCCGTGGTGCGCACCGTCAGATACACGCTTTCGCGCAGTTTCTGATAGCTCATCGCGCGATAGGCGGTTGCCAGCAACATCCCACCCAAGGCCCCGATCGACGCGGCCTCGGTCGGGGTGGCCAAACCGAACAGGATCGACCCCAACACGGCAAGGATCAGGAACGCCAGCGGGAAAATCGATGTCATCAGCATCCAGAGAAGTTCACCAAACGGGACGTCAGGCACTTCTTCCTTGGTCGGCTTGGGGGCCACGCTTGGCTGCAGGATCGACCGGCCGATGATATAGGTCAGGTAAAGCCCGACCAGCACCAGGCTGGGGTAGAGCGCGGCCGCATAAAGCCGGACAATCGACACGCCCGAGGCGGCGGCGTAGACGATCAACATGATCGATGGCGGAATAAGAATGCCCAGCGTGCCGCCCGCGCAGATAATACCGGACGCAAAGCTGGTGTCATAGCGCGCCTTGAGCATGGCAGGCAGCGCCAGCAGGCCCATCAGCGTCACGACCGCACCAACGATACCGGTTGACGTGGCGAACAAGGCGCAGGTCACAAGGGCTGCAACACCCATCGACCCCGGCATGCCCTTGGCGGCGATGTTCAAGGTTGTGAACAACTTGTCCACGATATTGGCGCGTTCGACGACATAGCCCATGAACAAGAACAAAGGCACGGCGGTCAGAACTTCGTTCGACATCACCGTATAGGTCTGGTTCACGAACAGATCGAAGATCCTGTTGTTATAGAACCCTTCGATCCAGGCGGTGAAGGATGTCCATCCATCTGCATCCTCTGTCAGCCGGTTGAAGGTGCGCCACATCCGATCTGGTTCGTAATAGGCGTAGTAGCCAAACCCGATCCCCATCGCCATAAGCGTGAATGCGATTGGAAAACCAAGAAAGACGAGGACAATGAAGATGCCAAGCATCATCAGGGCAACTTGCGGATCAGTCACTTGCTATACTCCGTAAAATGGGGACCTGGCGCCCTGAGCGCACTCACTGGCCTTGCGCCGCTTTTTCAGCGGCTTGTTTGATCAACAGATCTTCCGTTTCCATGACGTCCTCGGCGGCGCGGCGCCAATAGCCTTCGCGGATGGCGAGGATGCAGCGAAATACTTGCGCTACTCCCTGAAACAAAAGCAGGATGCCTGCGGCGACGATGATGGTCTTGAATTGATAGATCGGCACACCCGCAGGGCTGTTGATGCTGACCTCGGCATAGCTCCATGACCGCGCGGCATATTTCCAGCCTGCAAAGATCAGCGCCAGAACGCCGGGAAAGAAGAAGAGGATATAAAGCACAAGATCGACCTTGGCCTGTGTCTGCACTTTCCACAGCCGATAGATGAAATCGCCGCGGACATGGCCGCCGCGCGACAGGGTATAGGCCCCGCCCATCATGAACAGCGTGCCATACATGATGAATGACACGTCAAGCGCCCATGGTGTCGGCTTGTTCAAAAAGTATCGCATGAACACTTCAAAGCTCATGCCGAAGGTCATCATGATGATAAGCCAGGCAAAGGCCTTGCCGAAGTAACCCGACAACTTGTCGGCAAATTCAATATAGCGGATCATGATTGTTCCCCTTCATGTCGTGACAAACCGGGGGCGCATCGCACCCCCGGTTCTATCGTGGTTGTGATCCGTCGGATCAGATTGCGAGCTTGCCGGGGAAGTAATGCTCGTAGGCAAGCGCCAGATCAGGTGCGTTCATCAGCTCGTAATAGGCGACCTTGTCGACCCATGCGCGCTGGCTGTCCATAACCCGCTTGGAGAAATCGTCCTGTTCCAGCTCGGTGATCAGACCGTCCCAAGCGCTGAGCTGCGCCTGCAGAATGTCTTTGGAGGTCCGGTGAACGGTCACACCCAGCTCGTCGCGGATGCGCAGCAGGTCGTTGGAATACTGGTCCATCGCCAATGCTGTGTTCGCCGTCGACGCGGCCTCAACGCCGTAACGCAGGATTGCCTGAAGATCGTCGCCCAGGTCGGTATAGAAATCCTGGTTGATGATGAATTCAAAGCTTTCCGACGCCTGGTGATAGGACGACAGGTAATAGTTCTTTGCCACGTCAGGCGCGCCGAAACGCAAGTCAGACGATGGATTGTTGAACTCGAACGCGTCGATAACGCCACGTTCCATCGCGGGGACGATTTCGCCACCAGGAAGCTGCGCCACGGACATGCCCATCGACTGCAGCAGGTCGGCAGCCAGACCGACGGTCCGGTACTTGAAGCCTTGCAGATCAGCAGCGGTGTTCACTTCTTCCTTGAACCAACCAAATGGCTGCGCTGGCATTGGGAAACCCATAAAGCCAACAACGTTCAGACCAAGGATGTCCTGTGTCAGTTCGCGGTACAGTTCGGCACCGCCGCCCTGATAGAACCAGCCCAGCATGGTGTTAGCGGAACCGCCGAAGACAGGACCAGTGCCAAAGAACGAAGCGGCCTTGGATTTGCCGTACCAGTACACAGGCACGGTGTGGGCCATGTCGATCACGCCATCATTGACTGCATCCATCACCTGGAATGCGCCGACGACGGCACCAGCTGGCAGCAGGTCGATCGACAGACGTCCACCGGACATCGCCTCTACACGATCAATATATTGCTGCGCAAAATCCATCCAGATGTCCGATGCGGGCCAGGATGTCTGCATCCGTACCACCAGCGGCGCTTGTGCCAGAACGGCGGGCGCGCTCAGCGCGGCACCGGCGGCAACTGTTCCACCCAAGGCACCTTTACTCAAGAATGACCGGCGCGACAGCGCACTCGTGGTCTTCGGAGCCGTTTTCTCTGTCATTGTATCCTCCCAGATATGTTTCGCTGCCAAAAGACATCGAGCTGGTCAACTTTAATCACCAATTTTCGAAAAGCAAGTGTCGAAGCGCCCTTTGGCCATGCGTTTGCGCTAACACGTCAGAAAATTAAGATTTTATACAACTCAAAGGCGTTCAGTGGTGCGGCTGATGACACCCGAAGGCCAAGTTGATCACACCAGACGGTCAAGCGGTGCCGCCCCGGCAAAAAATGAATCAAGGTTGTCGAGCGCACGGAATCCCATCGCATCGCGCGTCTCGAATGTGGCAGATCCGATATGCGGCAGCATGAACACATTATCCAGCTGTGCCAGCGCGGGGTTGCCGCCCGGTTCGGTGCGGAACACATCAAGTCCCGCTGCGAACAACCGCCCGCTTTTCAGTGCTGCGACCAGCGCGTCTTCGTCCACCAGCGCGCCGCGTGCGGTATTCACCAGAATCGCCCGTTCCGGCAGCAGCGCCAATGTGCGGGCGTTGATCAGGCCGGTGGTGTCGGCACTGGCCGGACAATGCAGCGACAACACATCCGACACCGCCAGCAGGCTGTCGATCGTGTCGTGAAACACAGCGCCTTTTTCCTTGTCGGGGCTCAGGCGGCTGCGGTTGTGGTAATGGATTTCCATCCCGAAGCCGCGCGCGCGGTCAGCCGTGATCTGGCCGACACGGCCCATGCCCAGCACGCCGAACCGGCGTCCGGTGACCTGCCTGCCGACCATGAAAGACGGCGACCAGAAATTCCAGCGCCCTTCGCGCACCATCCGGTCGCCTTCGGACCCGCGCCGCGCGGCACCCAGCATGCACAGCATGGCAATTTCGGCAGTGGCATCTGACAGCACATCGGGCGTGTTCGTCACGACGATCCCGCGCGCCTTGGCGGCGGGCAGATCGACATGATCGACGCCGACGGAATGGTTGGCGATGATGCGCAGCCGGTCGGGCAGGGCGGCGATGACATCCGCGCTGAAATGTTCCGAATGGCAGGGCAGCACGGCGTCGACATTTTGGCAGGCGGCGATCAGTTCATCGCGCGTCAGGACATGGTCGTCCGCGTTCAGAATCACGTTATAGCTGTCACGCGCGCGGTCCAGCACGGCGTCGGCCAGCTTGCGGGGGATCAGCAGGGTGGGTTTGGTGGTCATGGCATCGTCTTTCCTAGGGGTCGTCCCATTGTGGGCGGAACCCGACGGGAAAAGAAACCCCGCAAACGCAGGGGCGCGTAAATGCCTGCCGCGCCTAATTGGCCACAAAGACTTGGCGCGGGCGTCGTTTCGTGTATAGCACGACCTGTAAACATGGACCCGGGGATGACCTCGGGTGGCTCTTCCGGCCGCCTATCCGCCGGACAACCTGTCAACACCAGAATTTGCCGGCGCGCTGTTGCCGGACAGGAAAGATTTACATGATGTCTCTCGATGCGTACCGCGCCCAATGGACGGGCAATATCCGCGCTGACCTGTTGGCGGGGCTGGTCGTCGCCCTTGCCCTGATCCCCGAGGCAATCGCCTTTTCGATCATCGCGGGCGTGGACCCCAAGGTCGGGCTTTACGCCAGCTTTTCCATCGCGGTGCTGACCGCGATCACGGGCGGACGGCCCGGCATGATCTCGGCCGCCACCGCAGCGACCGCCGTTCTGATGGTGACCTTGGTGCGCGATTACGGGCTGGAATATCTGCTGGCCGCGACCGTGCTGGCGGGACTGATCCAGATCGGCGCGGGTATCCTGCGGCTGGGCTTTGTGATGCGCTATGTGTCGAAATCGGTAATGACAGGTTTTGTGAACGCGCTGGCGATTCTGATCTTCATGGCGCAATTGCCCGAGCTTGACCCCGGCGTCGTGACATGGCTGACCTATGTGCTGGTGGCAGGCGGCCTTGCGATCATCTATCTGTTCCCGCTGATCACCAAGGCCATCCCTTCACCTCTGGTCACCATCGTGGTGCTGACCGCGCTGGTGATGGTCTTCGGTTGGGACGTGCGCACCGTGGGCGATATGGGTGATCTGCCCGATACGCTGCCGGTGTTCCTGATCCCGCAGATCCCGCTGACGCTGGAGACGCTGATGATCATCCTGCCCTATTCCATCGCGGTCGCCATCGTGGGCCTGCTGGAAAGCCTGTTGACACAGAACATCGTCGACGACCTGACCGACACGAAATCCAACCGCAATCAGGAATGTATCGGCCAAGGCATCGCCAACACCGCAACGGGGTTCATCGGCGGCATGGCGGGCTGCGCGATGATCGGCCAGTCGATCATCAACGTCAAATCCGGCGGGCGCGGGCGGTTGTCCTGTTTTGCCGCAGGTGTGATCCTGCTGATCATGGTGGTGGGTCTGGGCGATCTGGTCAGCCAGATCCCGATGGCGGCATTGGTCGCGATCATGATCATGGTCAGCATTGGCACCTTTTCTTGGTCCTCGATCAAGGCGCTGCGCACACATCCGCAATCGTCGTCCATCGTGATGATCGCCACGGTGGTGACGGTGGTCTATACCCACAACCTTGCCATCGGGGTGCTGGTCGGCGTGCTGCTTTCGGGGATATTCTTTGCCGGCAAGATCGCGCAATTGTTCAAGGTCACGACGACGGTTTCGAAGGACGGGCGCGAACGGACCTATGTCGTCGAAGGCCAGCTGTTCTATGGCTCGGTCGAAGATTTCATGAACGCCTTCGACTTCAAAGAGGCGCTGGACAGGGTCGTGATCGACGTCAGCCGCGCGCATATCTGGGACATCAGTTCCGTGCAGGCGCTGGACATGGCGGTGCTGAAATTCCGCCGCGACGGGGCCGAGGTGGATATCGTCGGCATGAACGAAGCGACGGAAACCATCGTCGACAAGCTGGCCATCCACGACAAGCCGGGCGCGATAGACAAGTTGATGGCGCATTGAGGAGACGGATATGACACCGACACAAAAGATCGTGGCCTTCATCGACGGGTCGATTTATGCGCAAAGCGTCTGCCACCATGCCGCATGGATCGCGGATCGCACGGGGGCTGCGGTGGACCTGATCCATGTGCTGGGCCCGCGCGACACATCGGGCAAGCGTGACCATTCCGGCGCGATTTCGCTGGGCGCGCGCACGGCGCTGTTGCAGGAACTGGCCGAGCTTGACGCACAACGCTCCAAATTGATGAGCCAGCGTGGCCGTGCCATTCTGGACGATGCGCAGGCCATACTGGACAAGGACGGCGTCACCGACATCAGCACCCGCCTGCGCCACGGCGACGTGGTCGAAGCGGTTGCCGAAGTCGAAGGCGATGCCCGCGTCATCATCGTCGGCAAACGTGGCGAGGATGCGGATTTCGCCAAGGGCCATCTGGGGTCCAACCTAGAACGGATCGTGCGCACCAGCACGCGCCCCGTGTTCGTGGCCGCGCGCGCCTTCAAGCCGATTGCACGCGTGCTGGTCGCCTATGACGGCGGCGCATCCGCGATGAAAGCGGTGGATCACATCGCGCGCAGCCCGCTGTTTCAGGGGCTGGCGATTCATGTCGTCACCGTTGGCGCAGCCTCGGCCGAGGTGGACAAAGGCCTTGCCAATGCCAAGGCGATGCTGAAAGCCGCAGGGCTGAATGCTGAAACATCCGTCCTTCCGGGCCAGCCTGAAAAGGCACTGGCCGATCTGGTGGAGACCCAAGGTTTCGACATGCTGGTGATGGGGGCCTACGGGCACAGCCGGATTCGCAGCCTTGTGATCGGGTCCACCACCACGGCGATGATCCGCGCCTGCAAGGTGCCGGTCGTGCTGATGCGCTGACGCTTTCCCATCTTCCGAGCCCAAATATCCCCGCCGGAGGCATTGATCTTTTTTGACCGATGCCTCTGCCTGTCCGATGTGATGAATACCGCCGCCACGGCGGCTGTCCTTTGCCCCATTGCCGTCGGGATCGCGGCGAGCTTGGGTGTGAATCCCGACAGTTTCCTGATGGCGGTGGCGATTGGCGCGTCCTGCGCGTTGCTGGCGCCGATCGGGTACCAGAACAACACGCTGATCCTTGGCCCCCCGGGGGGGCGGTTTCGGCGATGACTGGCGTCTGGGCCTGCCGCTTGAACGGGTGGTTGTCGCGGTCAGTCTTCCGCTGTTGCTGGTGGTGTGGCCGCTGTGATATCCGCCAGCAGCCGTTCCGGCGCGATCCCGCGCTTTTCGGCGCTGGCGCGCACAGCCTGTTGCAACCTGTCGCTGCGCATGAGCAGGCGGCGGAACCGGTCCTCGTCCAGCACCAGCAGGGTGGATGGCGCAATCGCGCGCACAAGGGCGCGGCGGGGTTTCTGCATCAGGATCGCCATCTGGCCGAACATCTCGCCGGGGCCAAGCCGCCATGTCTGGCCCGCGACCTGCAATTCGACGGCACCCGTGGCGATAAAGAACACCCGTTTGGCGGCGTTATCCTTGCGGATCAGGATATCGTCGGCATTGGCATAGATCGTCTGAAAGGCGCGGCCCAGTCGTTTCAGCGTGGCGTCATCCAGATCGGCAAACAGCGGCAATTGCCGGACCAGATCGGACCTTTGCGGGGCTATGTCCAGCGGCGGGCGCGTTTCCGCCGCCGCCCTGCGCTGCGCCAGATCCTGTGCCAGCGTGGTATACACCTCGGCCCCGATCAGCCCGTCGTCGCGCATCGTGGCATATTCGCGTTCTTCCAGACGCAGCGCCGTGCGCCGGATGAACCGGCGTTCCAGCTCTTCGGCATAGCCCGGATATTGCAGGCGCAGCCCTTCCAGCGCGGTTTCCACCAGCTCGATCCGGCGGGCCAGCAGTTCCTGCAACAAATCCGCCACGCGACGGCCGTGAATGCGGCGGATACGCCCGTCGATGAACACGTCAAGATCGCGCAGGATCAGCCGTTGCGACAGCAGGTATTCGAACCTGTCCGCCGTCATCCGCGCCAGCGGCACCGACAGTTTCAGCCGGTTATGCAGGACCACCGCCGCGCGGAACGCTCGCCCATAGGTGACTGACCGTTTGGCCGCGCGCTGATAGCCGCTGCGCCCGCCCTGGCGCGCGCTTTCGATCAAGCGTTCGGCATCGGTCAGCACCTGTTCGGCCATCCGCGCCGAAATCGTCCTGTCGCGCACACGCTCGAGGATCGTGTCGCGTTCATGTCCCGCCAGCGCGATCAGCCCCAGCGTGATCCGGTCACGGTCCAGCAGATCGGCGCTTTCCTCGGCCTGTTTGACGGCATCATCCAGCCGTTCGCCGAACCGCTTTGCCTCTGACCGGACAATCTCGCGCGTGAGTTCGTAGTTTTCGGTGGTGCGCGCCACATCCTCGCGCACGGTCTGCAATGCAACGGCCACCACCTGCCGCGACAGCGCGTCGTCGATGGGCGACAGCCGGTCAAGGCCCAATCGCGCGATCACCCAGCGCAGGCTTGACCCCTGCACGATCAGCGTGAACAACGTGAAACCGGTGGCAAGAATGCCGACCAGGCGCTTGACCTCCAGCGGGACACGCGTGCTTTCGGTGACGGCCAGCGCCAGCGCCAGTGTCACCGCCCCGCGCAACCCGCCCCACAGGATCGCCACACGGTAAGGCCGGTCCACGGGCGGCGAGGCCCGCAGCAGTGTCAGCAGTGGCAGCAATCCGAACAGGATCACGACGCGCGCGGCGATGGCCGCCACGATGACGACGGCGATCAGGGCGAAATCGCTGGGGCGCGCCTCTTCCAGCAGACGCGGGATGAACAGCGCGGCAAGCACAAAGATCAGCGCCCCTGCCCAATGCGCCAGCAGCCCCCACACCTCGCGCAGGTTGGTCCATGATTGCGGCGGCAGGCGGCTGGGTCCGGTCAGGTTCAGTGTCAGCCCGGCTGTCACGACCGCGATCACGCCCGATGCACCGATCATCTGTTCCGCACCGATATAGGCCAGATAGGGCAGCGCCACGGATACCGAGATCTGCGCCAGTTCGAACCGCGCAAACAGCGCCATCAGCCAAACCGCGACCCGTGCCGCGAACCAGCCCGCCACGGCACCACCAAAGATCAGGACCGGAAACCGTGCCAGCGCCTCGCCCAGATTGGGGTCGGGGACGCCCAGCATGACAAAGCCCATGAACAGCCCGAACAGCGCGATGGCGGCGGCATCGTTCAGCAGGCTTTCGCCTTCGATGATCCGGCTCAGCCGCTGCGGTGCGGAAATCGACCGGAAATTCGACACCACCGCCGATGGATCGGTTGTCGAGACGATGGCCCCCACCAACAGGCAGGCGGCCAGCGGCAGGGCACTGACCACGGACAGCGCAAAGCCGACCGAGACTGTGGCCACAACCACCGCCACCACAGCCAGCACAAGGATCGGCACCCAGTCGTCCAGCATCCGCCGCAGGTTCATCCCCAAGGTCGCCTGAAACAGCAGGGTCGGCAGGAACACGTAAAGGAACACGTTGGACCGGATCGGCAGGCCAAGGATCGCCTCGGCCAGCGGGTTCAGCGCATTGGTCAGATCGGTGCGCAGGAAAAACAGCGCAGCGCTGGCGATGGCCACGCCCAGCAAGGCAAGGATCACCGTGAACGGCACGCGCAGCCGGTCGGCCAGCGGCTCTGCCACGCCGATCAGCAGAAACAGTGACGCGATCACCGTTGTGATGAGAATGATGTCCATGATCTTGAAATATCACACAGATCAGGAAACGCATGGGCAAACTTGGCTGCCTGGCGCGATCAACGCGGTTTTGCACCTTGGTTGGGCGGTTTATTTGTAATTCGCCCGCCTGTCACCGAATTCGCGCACACGTTTGCGCCACGCACGATAGCTGCCAGGTGCCAGTTCGCGGCGCATCAGCGCTTTGACCTGATCGGGGGACAGGCCGTGCAGATCGCGGATCTGGGCGAAACTGGTGTGATCGCTCAGCGCCATTTCGATGATCTCGCTGATCGTGGCAGGGTCCAGACCGGCGGGTGTGCCGGTCATGCGAACCGCGCCAGCACGACGCCCGCCAGCACGATATGCGCCAGCGTCACTGCCACGCTGAACCCGTGCAGCGCCTTGAACCGGCCTTTTGCGCCCGTGTCGGTGGCTGTATTGATCGCAGGCATCAGGATTTGCCGTGCCGGCACGGTTGTCACCGCGATCAGTGCCAGCAGCGCGGCACCCACGGGATCGTGCCAGACCAGAAATGCCGCAGCCAGCGTCGCTGATCCGATGACAAACAGATAAAAATGCGGAAACGCCTGCCGCAATGCGGCACTTGCCACAGGGCCGGGCAGGGCGGAAAATACAAAGGCCGCAAAGCCGAAGGAATACAGCACCATGCCGCCGAACAGCAGCGCGGTGGCAAGGATCGCAAGGGTCAGGGTCATGTCGTCTCCGGTTTGCGGGCATGGCCCATGTAAAGGATTGCTGTCAGCGGCAAGGGCCCAAAGGTCAGGTCAAGCCGCCGGTTTACCCCGCACGGTCCCAATCCGGTAAACCGCGAAGGCACCAACCCTGCCGCTTCCATCGCGGTGCGCAATTCGGCGGGCTTGATGAACATCGCCGGATCATGCGTGCCGCGCGGCAGCAGGCGCAGGATATCCTCGGCCACGGTGATTGTGGCCAGCCGCGCCAGCGGGTTACGGTTGATCGTGTCGAACAAAAACAGCCCGCCGGGGCGCAGCACGCGCGCGACCTCAAACATCACTTTTTGCAGGTCGGTCACATGTTCCAGCACATCGACGCAGACCACCGCATCGAAACCGGCGGCGTCATAGGGCAACGCCTCGCCCACGCCCACATCATAGGCGATGCGCAGCCCTTCGGCCTGTGCATGCTGGCGCGCGGCGGTGATCGCATCACTGGCAGGGTCGATGCCGGTGACCTGCGCGCCGCGTTTGGACAAAGCCTCGGCCATGAAACCACCCGCACAGCCCAGATCAAGGACATCCTTGCCCTGCCAGTCGATCAGGGTGTCGAAATGTTTCAACCGGCCGGGGACAAGGTTTTTCAGCGTCCTGACCCAGCGGATATCATCCGACCACCATTTGTCGGCATAGGTGTCATAGATCGTCAGGTCATTGCGCATGGGATTTGTCCTTTTTCAATCGCGGCAGCGCATAGGGCACATCCGCCTTGTAGCGCGCAAACTCCGCGCCATAGCGGCGCGCGAAGCGCCGTTCCTTCATCCGCGGGGCCAGCAGGCAATAGGCGGTATAGCTGACCGCCAGCACCAGTTGATCCGGCGTCCAGACCGGCACGGTCCACAGCGTCAGCGCGAAAGCCACATAGATCGGCTGGCGGATCAGCGCGAACAGGCCCCGCGTCGGCATGTCGGGAAACACCGGCCTGATCCGCGCCAGCAGCGACATCCAGCCAAGTGCGCCGGACTGCACCTCGGCACCGGCATCAAAGCTGGCTTTGATCAGCACCAGCCAGCTGGCGGCATAGGCGGCGCTGATCGCCCAGAAGGCCGCCCCTTCGGCGCGCCACCAGATGATCCCCGACGGTGTCCAAAGCGCAAAAAGCGCCAGCAATTGTGCCGATGCGATGATCGCATAGGTGGTCGTGGCCAGTGTCGCGCCATGCGGTCCGGGGATCAGGCGGGTCAGAAATTTGCTGCCCCGCAGGGTCAGAAAGAACGAATGCGCCAACGGGAATTGTGCGATCAGTGCGGCATTGGCCAATGCGGCCCAAGGCCACGGCACGGTGCCAAAACTTTCGCTGAGCCCAAAGAACATCGCCGCGATCATCGCCAGCACGGCGGCGGCGAACAGCAGATGGCACACAGCGCCCATCAACAGCGCAAGCATGATCCGCCCCGTCCCCGCAGGCGGTTGCAAGGCTGCACTGATCAGGGTGATCAGCCGTGCGATGCGCGGATCAGCCAGCATGCTGCGCTAACAGGTCATCGGCAATCGCGGTGCCGCTGGTCCATGCGTCTTCGACCTTTGGGCCAAGGCACCAGTCGCCGCCCAGATACAGCGTGCCGGTATCGTCGCGCAGGAACGCTTCGCCCAAGGCCTGCGTTACCTGCGAATACCGCCAGCGATGCGCAGCGGTGTAGCGGACCTGCGCCGCTGTCGCCCCCAGACGGTTCAGCAGCAAGGGCAGCATCAGATCGGCGATGGCATCCTTGTCCAGTTCCAGATGGGTTGCGCTGAACGCGGTGCTGGCTTGCGCCACCCAAGCCAGCGGCCCCTGCGGGCGGTCAGGTTTCGTGCTGTCCTGCGCGATCCATGCCAGATCGGCGTCAGGGTCGTGGGCGACAACGAAGGGCGCAGGCCCGTCGATCGCTGCCATCAGCGTCAGGTTCGGCGCATAGGCGACATCCGTCAGCCGTGCGATCAGCGGATGATCCGCACCGATGATCCCTGCCACCTGCGGTGTAGGGACAGTGCAGATCACTTGGGACGCTGCCAGCGTCTCATCCCCCAAATACACCCGCCAGCCATCGCCATCACGCGACAAGCCGGTGACCAGCGCCTCTTGCCGCAGGTCCAGCCCTGCGCCGATCCCCTTGGCCAGCGCCGACATGCCGGGGGTGCCGACGTGCCCGTCCTGCCATGTGCCGACATGGCCGGTGACCGTCAGTTCGCCCAAAAGTGCTGCAAAACCTGCGCCCCGCGCGCTGACATATTGTGCGCCATGGTCAAAATGCAGCCCCGCTGCCCGCCGTGTCGCCACACGCCCGCCGATGCCGCGGCCCTTGTCCAGCACCAGCACGGCGCGGCCAGCATCCGCCAGCCTGCGTGCAACGGTCAGTCCGGTGATGCCCGCGCCGATCACGATCACGGGGGGTTTGTCAGGGTCAGATGCCATCGTTTTGGGGTCCTGTGCGGTAATTTTCGAGCAAGGCGCGCAGATTGACCCGCGCGCGCAGTTTGGTGGCCAGCAGATACATGCCGCCGATCTTGCGATGCAGGAACAGCGTTTCAGCGGGGGGGACATGCATCAGGTCGCGGTCATTGCCGATCACCATCCCCATGTCGCGCAACCGTTCCAGCAGATCCGTTGCGCCGAAATCGAACGGCGCATCCTGCCGCAAAGGCACCATCGCGGTGTCGAACATCGCTTGGATCAGGTCCTGATGCTGCGGCGGCGTGGCCGTGCCGAAATAGCCGATATCCAGCATCGCCTGCCTGATCGCCACGCTGTCATCATCCAGCCCCGCGTTCATCAGGTTGCGGAACGTGGCCTGTTGCGTGGGATTTATCCCGCGCACCGCCCCGAAATCCAGCAGGACGATCCGGCCTGTCGCGTGGTCTACGCGGTAATTGGCAAGGTTGGGGTCGGTCTGCATCGCCCCAAAGGTGAAGAGTTCGCGCAGCACCAGATCGATCAGATCGCGCGCCGCACGGTCGCGGATATCCTGCGGCGCATCCACCAGCACATCGACGGGATCGGCCGTGATATAGGTCATCGCCAGCACCGCATCGGTGCTGAAATCATCCTGCACCTGCGGGACGATGAAATCCTTCGACCCTGCCAACAGGGCGCCAAAATGGCGCAAATGCGCGGCTTCGGCGCTGTAATCAGCCTCTTCATGCAACTGCTGTTTCGCAGCGGCCAGCAGCGGGGCGATATCCATGCCGCGCGGCAACAGGCCGGGTAGGCGCATCAGCCCTGCGATATTGCCCACATCGCTGTCGATACTGGCGCGCACGCCCGGATATTGCACCTTGATCGCCAGGTCGCGGCCATCATGCGTCGTGGCGCGATGCACCTGCCCGATGGACGCGGCGGCAAAGGGGCGCACATCGAACGCGGCAAAGCGTTTGCGCCAGCCTTCGCCCCATTGCGCGTTCAGCGCGGCTTGGAGCTGCTTGGGCGGCATGTGGCGGGCATCATCGCGCAACCGCGCCAGGATCGCGGTCAGTTCGGGCGACAACACGACGCCCGTATCCATCGACAGCATCTGCCCCATCTTCAGCGCGGCACCGCGCATCTGTGCCAGACCATCGGTCAGCCGCAGCGCATTGGCGGGGGTCAGCAACAGATCGGCCATGCCCGGGCGCTGTCCGCTGGCCAGACGCCGCAAGCCGCCTGACGCGACACCGCCCGCGATCCCTGCGGCGATCCCGCCCATACGCAAAAGGCGGTTCGCGCGGCCTGTCGGGACGGGCGTGCCGCGTAATCTGTCATCGGGTCGGGTCACTGTGCACCTTTGGTCTGCATCACCTGCTAAGTGGCGCGGCGCGCCGCTTCGTAAAGGGCGGCTGTCAGATCAGCGCGCGCTGTGGCCTGAGCCGCCGCGTCGGTCAGGCGCAGGATATAGGATGGATGCCATGTCACCAGCACCGGCCCGTTGTGCAGGCCCTGTTCGATCCTGCCCTGCCGGTCAGCTATCGGGGCGGCATTGCCGGTCAACGCATAGGCCGCCGTTGCACCCAGTGCGACCGTCAGTTGCGGCTGCACGAACCCCAGTTCCAGCCCCAGCCACCAGCGGCAATGGTCGATTTCCGCGCGGTCAGGCGATTGGTGGATGCGCCTTTTGCCGCGCGGGGTGAATTTGAAATGCTTGACCGCATTGGTCAGCCATGTGGCGGCTGGGTCTATCCCCGCCTCGGCCATCGCCTGCCGCAAGACCTGCCCCGCCGGGCCGACAAAGGGCTTGCCTTCCAGATCCTCGCGGTCGCCGGGCTGTTCGCCCACGATCATCAGCGCGGCATCCGGCGTACCTGTGCCCCAGACCGTCTGCGTCGCCTTTTCGCACAAACCGCAGCGGCGGCATTGCATGGCCGCCTCGCGCGCCTGATCCAAGCTGTCGGGTAAATCCACCGCCTGCGGCATCGCGGCACGGTAGCGGGTGGAAACTGCCGCCGCACCGGGGCGGGCTGGGGTGCTGCCAGCCGCGCGCATCCGCTGCACGCGGGCTTCGGCGTCTTTCAGCATCGCGGGGATCAGCGCGGTTTCGGGCAGGTTTTTCCAGTATTTCTTGGGCATCTCGGATCGCATCGCATCCAGCTTGATCCGCGCGGGGTTAAAAATATTGGCGAAATAGGTGGCCCAGAGGGATTCGGACGCATCATCCGGCAGATCGGGGCGGGCGGCGGCGGGGCCGAACCGTAGCTGACCGCCTTCGAAATGCGCGGTCAGGGCGGGCGTGGCGATCATCCAGTCCATATCGGCGAACCGTTTGGCAAAGAACGGCACACCGGGTTCCAATGTGTGGTGTTCCGGTTCGAACCATGCCGCGAAACGGCGGCGGGCGCTGTCGCCGGGCAATTCGCGGAACCGTACGAAGGCATGCATCTTGTGAATGTCGCGGCGCACGTTCTTGGCCAGCAGTTGCAACCGCCGCCCCAAAGGATCGGCGGCGGACAAAGGATCGCCATCGCGCCGGTCGATCCGCCAGAGAGCTTGATACAGCAACGCAGCACGGTCGGGCGATTTATGCCAGATCGCGGATTTGGCGATGTCGAAAAAGGCGGCAGGCACCTTGGCCTGATGCGGCCCTTGCTGGTCGGGCAGGGGGCTCGCCGCAAACAATCCGCCACCCCCCGACCAGTCGATCAGATCGGGCGCGATCCGGTGCGAAATGGCGATCCGTGCAGCATCACGCCATGCGTCCAGCGTGCCAAGATCGGGCAGCGCGACGGCATAGGTCAAATCAGCTGCAATTGCTGGGGCGGTGGCGCAAACCGCGCGCGCAAATCCACGCTGTCGGTCATCGCGGCAGGCGTCCAGCCGGGCATGGTGACGAACGCCTTGGCCTTTTTCATCAAGGCCCCCATGCGCACCAGATCTTCGTACCGCAAGGCGCCATTGCGCCGTGTCGCGATGATCCGGTCCACGATCCGCGTGCCGAACCCCGGAACGCGCAGCAGCATATCGCGGCTGGCGCGGTTCACATCGACCGGAAACTGCGCGCGGTGTTGTAGCGCCCAAGCCAGTTTCGGGTCCAGTTCCAGATCAAGATGGCCGGCGTTGGTGCCGGTCGCAATCTCCTCGGCGGTGAAGCCGTAGAACCGCAGCAGCCAATCCGCCTGATACAACCGGTGTTCGCGCACCAAGGGCGGCTGCACCAGCGGCAGCATGACGGATGCATCGGGGATCGGGGAAAAGGCCGAATAATAGACCCGCCGCAGTTTATAGCCGGAATAAAGCCGCGTCGCGCTGTTCAGGATCGTCACGTCATCGGTGCCATCGGCGCCCACGATCATCTGTGTGCTTTGGCCTGCGGGCGCAAACTTTGGCGGGCGTTTACCGGTGTGGGATTTGTCCTTGGCGGCCTCGCCTTCCAGCCGGACCTGCGCCATGCTGGCGCGGATGGTTTCGGGGCGCTTTTCGGGGGCGAATTTGCGCAAGGATGCATCCTGCGGCAGTTCCACATTGATCGACAGACGGTCGGCGTAAAGCCCCGCCTCCTTGATCAGTTCTGGCGCTGCATCGGGGATGGTTTTCAGGTGGATATACCCGCGAAACCCGTGATCCACCCGCAGGCTTTTCGCGATCCGCGCCATATCGCCCATGGTCTGGTCGGGCGACTTGATGATGCCCGAGGATAAAAACAGCCCTTCGATGTAATTGCGCCGGTAGAATTCCAGCGTCAGGGTCACGACCTCTTCGACAGAAAACCTTGCCCGTTCGACGTTCGACGACACGCGGTTGATGCAATAGGCGCAGTCGAAAATGCAGAAATTGGTCATCAGGATTTTCAGCAGCGAAATACACCGCCCGTCTGGCGTATAGGCGTGGCAAATACCCGCGCCGCCGGATGATCCAAGGCCGCCCTTGCGCGAATCCCGCCTTTCGCCTCCAGACGAGGCGCAGGAGGCATCATATTTCGCGGCATCCGACAGAATCGCGAGCTTGTTTTGCAGGGTCATTTTTACCATGACGCCACTTTAATGTTCTTCTTTTGTTCGTCAATGCTTCGCGCGTTGCATGGGCGATCTGCCGCAGTCAGTGCGCGCCGCTGCGCGTCATCCGCAAGGACCGGCCAGCGGTCATCGGCGGCGAGGATCCGAAATGGCCGTCGAGTATCCGCACCATCCGCCGATAGGCTGCACGGTGCCGGTTGCGCAGGGTGACACCGGCAAAGACCGGCTGGGTGATGACGGGCGCATCCGTCACCAGATGGCACTGGCCCGCCGCGATCAGCGCCTGTGCGGACGGGGCCAGCACATAGGCGCTGCCCGCCAGCGATGTGACCAGATCGACCATCGCCGCATTCTGCCCGATGGATAGCGATACATTGGTCAGATCGGGCAGCAGGGCCGCATGGCTTTGCGCAAAAGCGGGGGCGTAATTGGCAAGGATATAGCTGTCGGCGCGCAGCTCGCTCAGCCGGGCCGCATGGGTAGAGACCATCAGATAAGGCACCTCGCCCAAGGTCTGGAAATACAGATCGGGGTGAATTTTTGGCGTGTAAAGCACCGCCACATCCTGCGCCCCCGTCACCAGATCGGCGCACATCTGCGCGGAATAATCGGCCTCGAAGAAAAATACCGTATCGGGCAGGGCGGCGCGGAATTGCCCGATCAGCGCGCTGATCGCCATGCCGACAAGGTCGTGCTGCAACCCGATGCGCATGGTCACCCCCGCGATCCCGCTGTCGCGCGTCGCATTCAGCGCGGTGATCCAGCTGTGCCGCAGGCTGCGGGCATGGGGTTCGAACCGCAGCCCTTCGGTGGTCAGCGCCGTGCCTGCGCGTGAACGGGTGAACAGTGGCCGTCCAATCGCCTTTTCCAGCGCCTTGATCCGGCCCGAGATCGTGGATTGCGTCACCCCCAGCCGTTCGGCTGTCTGGTTGAAGCTGCGCGTTTCGCACAGATCAAGGAAGGTTTCGATCAATTCTATCTGCATGGAAATCACTCTGCCCTAATCGGTGATCCCGATCAATAACAACCGGAATGCCTGATTGCCAGATGTCCGGTTTGCGCGCAGGATCGCACAGTATCCCCTGTGGAGTTTCCCATGTCCGACACGATCCAGTTGAAATCCCGCAGCGGTGGCCGTGCCGCGCGGGTCGCCTTGCGTTCTGCACCCTTGGCCGAGGATAAACGCCCTGTGCGCGCGGGTATGCCCGGTGGCCGGCTCAAGGTTCTGACCGATGCCGAGGTGCTGCGCATCCACCACGCAGCCCTTGATGCGCTGGAACAGATCGGCCTGTCCCAAGCCCCGCAATCGGGAATCGAGATCATGACCCGCGCCGGTGCGATCCTTGGCGATGACGGGCGGCTGCGGTTTCCGCGTGCCTTGGTCGAGGATATGCTGGCCAAGGCCGCACGCGATATCACGCTGTTCGGCCGCGACTCGAAACACGACCTGCACCTGTCCGGCACCAACGTGCATTTCGGCACGGCGGGGGCGGCGGTGCATATCGTGGACCTTGCGACCAACACCTACCGTGACAGCACGGCGCAGGACCTGTTCGATGCGGCACGGATCACGCATAACCTTGATAACGTGCATTTCTTTCAGCGCGCCATGGTCTGCCGCGATGTTCTTGATAACCTCGAAATGGATCTGAACACGATCTATGCCTGCTGTTCAGGCACCACCAAACATGTCGGCACGTCCTTCAGCGACCCGTCGCATGTGGCCCCCGGTTTCGACATGATCCACCGGATCGCAGGGGGCGAGGCGGCATGGCGCGCGCGGCCGTTCATTTCCAATTCGAACTGCTTTGTCGTCCCGCCGATGAAATTCGCCGAGGAAAGCTGCATGGCGATGGAAAGCTGCATTCGCGGCGGGATGCCCGTGCTGCTGCTGTCCGCAGGGCAGGCGGGGGCGACAGCGCCCGCGCCCATCGCGCTGGCCATCGTGCAGGCAGTGGCGGAATGTCTGGCGGGTGTCGTCTATGTCAATGCCATGGCGCCGGGGCATCCGGCGATTTTCGGCACATGGCCGTTTGTGTCGGACCTGCGCACGGGGGCGATGTCGGGCGGATCGGCCGAACAGGCGCTGCTGACGGCGGGCTGCGCGCAGATGCATCATTTCTATGGCCTGCCGGGGGGGGCCGCTGCGGGGATTTCCGACAGCAAACTGCCCGACATGCAGGCTGGCTGGGAACAAGGGATCACCAATGTCCTTGCGGGCCTGTCGGGGCTGAACATGGTTTACGAGGCGGTGGGGATGCATGCATCCCTGCTGGGGTTCTGTCTGGAATCGCTGGTCTTGGGCGATGACATTCTGGGGCAGGTCATGCGCTGCGTGCGTGGGATCGACGTGACCGAAGACAGCACTTCGATCGAGGCGATGAAGGCGGTCTGCCTTGGCGGGCCGGGCCATTACCTTGGGTCCGACCAGACGCTGCAACTGATGCAGACGGAATATATCTATCCCGTGCTTGGCAACCGGATGAGCCCCAAGGAATGGGTCGAGGCGGACCGGCCCATGCTGCTGGACAAGGCCATCGCGCGCAAGAATACCATTCTGGCCAAGGCGGGGCGGCAGATCGACGTGGATGTCGATGCTGCGATCCGTGCGGATTACCGCATTTATTTCGAATAAGGGGCGCGCGATGCATTACGGCTATATCGGGCTGGGCAATCTGGGCGGGCATTGCGCCGCCAGCCTGCGGCGCGCAGGGATGGAGCTGACCGTCACCGACCTGAACCGCGCGGCGGGTGATGCGGTTTGCGCCGCCGGTGCCCAATGGGCCGACACGCCAGAGGCGGTGGCGGCATCGGTTGACCATGTGATCACCTGTCTGCCGTCGCCTGCCGTCACGGCACAGGTGCTGGCGCGCATCCTGCCCATGATGAAACCCGGCGCGCATTGGATCGAAATGTCCACGCTTGGCCGCGACGATGTGCTGGCTTTTGCGGATCAGGCGGCGGCATCCGGCGTGCGGATGATGGAACTGCCTGTCACCGGTGGCGTGCATCTGGCGGCGCAAGGCCAGATCACCATGCTGGCGGGGGGCGACAAGGATATGTTCGACCTGCATCTGCCCGCGCTGCAGGCCATCGGCAATCAGGTGTTCCACATGGGGCCTTTGGGGTCGGCGTCGATCATCAAGGTCATCACCAATATGCTGGCCTTTATCCATCTCAAAGCCTGCGGCGAGGCGCTGATGCTTGCCAAACGTGGTGGGCTTGACCTTGGGCAGGCGTGGCATGCGATCAAGGCATCGTCGGGCAATTCTTTCGTGCATGAAACCGAAGGGGCGCTGGTCTTGAACGGGTCCTATGACATCGCGTTCAACATTGATCTGGCGCTCAAGGATCTGGGCTTTGCGCTGGATTTCGGGCGCGAATTCGGCGTGCCGCTGGATCTGGCGGGGGCGACGGAACAGACCTATGTCGCCGCGCGCGCGGCCTATGGCGGCGATGCGCAATCTCCGATGATCGTGAAACTGCTGGAAGATCTGTTGCAGACCGATCTGCGCGCGCCGGGGTTTCCCGCGCGGCTGTGACCTAATGCGCGATCCTGTGCCACGATGCCAGGATCGCGCTGATTGCCGCGGTGTCATAGGTGAACAGGCCCGCCTCATCGCCCGTCACGGCGATGGCCACGCCGCGCCCGTCGCCCATGCTCTGGTCAAGACAGACCAAAAGCGGGCCGTCCTGATGCGCAAAGATCGCCTGTTGCCGTTTGCGGAACGTGGCGAACTGGTCGCGCCAGATCGGGTCCAGCTTGGTGCTATCGCCCTGCATGCCGGTGATCACCCCGGCGGTTGCGTGGATGAAAGCGAAAATCATCGGGCTATTCCCCACCAGAAACTGCGCCATCCGCGATTGTCCGGTGCCATGCTCAACCTCCTGCCACAGACCTGCAAGGCTGGCTGCGGGAATGCCCGCCTCGGACGGGGTGCCCAGCGGTTCGGCGGGGTGCGACCGCACGGTGACCTGCTGCGCGTCCTTGCACACGTCCGCCAAAAACGCGCCAAGCGTCTTTGTCGTGGCGATATCGTCTTGCGCCAGCACGCGGCCTGTCAGGGCTGTAGCCGATGGCGGGATACCCGCGATGTCGATCAGCCCGCGCAGGCGGCGACCCGCTACCGCCATGCGTAGCACGATGCCGTCGATGTCGAACACCAGCGTCCGTTCCAGCACGGTAGAGTCGATTTCCGTGATCATCGCCGTCAGGGCGCAGGCAATCCGGCCCGTGACAGGACGCGCGCGCCACCGACGAACACGCTGTCATCGGCGGCCAATGCCATCAGTCTGGTGACAAGCAGGCTGTGGTCAGTCACGGTCGGTGGTCCCTTGGTGGCCGGGGTCATGCGCCATTGCTGATCGTTTCCAGACAGGCGCGCGCCTCTTTGACAAAGCTGTCGATGGCGGTGTCATGCGCGCAGATGCAGCACAAGGCATCATCGGGGTCATGCGCAGAACGCAGATAGATCCGCAGGTGATCGCGGGTTGCGACAAATACTGTCATGGCGGCACTGTCGCCGATGGCCGGCCTGCCCTTGGTGCCAAAGGCAAGTGCTGCCTCGGCACAGAGCGAATCCAGCGTTTCGCGGCGGAACGCCGTCTGGGTATTGGTGATCAGGGCCATCTGCGTGGACAGATCGGCAAAGACCAGTGCCGCGCAGTCTGGATATCTGTCTTGCAATCTGTCCAGCGCCTTGGTGGCCATTGGGTCTGCCCATTGCTTTTGCCACGCCCTCAGACCGGCACTTTCGTGAAAGCGGGGGACACCCGCAGCGATGCTTTTACAAGGATGCCCGCACCGGATCATCCACGTCACCTGTGCCGGTTTGCGGCGCTTGGTGCATCTGCTGCACGCGGCGCGGCATGATCGTTGCGCGTACGGGGTCGGGGATCGCGGTGCCATTGGCGATATTGTAAAGCGGCTGGTCGGTGCGTGCCGCGACCTTGGTCAGGTTGTCGATCATATCGACCAGATGGGTGACAAAAGGGCCTGCGCCGCTTGCGTCCCATTTGTCGTAATCATCGCCCGCCTGCAACGCCTGCACCAAAGAGATCGGGAAACTGGCTGCAAACTGCCCGTCCGTTTCAAGTCGCACCCGCTGCAACACGCGGCGACGGTCGCTATCGCTGATCAGCTTGTCATAGCGGGTAATCAGCAGGATGGAAAAGTCACGCAGGGCATCGGGCATCATCGCCCAGACAGCGGCTTCTGACTGGCGCCAGGCCTGGGTCGCATGGGTACACCAGATCACGGCGTCCACCTCGGGCAGCATCCGTTCCCAGACTTCGGACGACATATTGGGGTCGGAAATCCCCGGAAAATCGATCAGATCGCAAAGGTCCAGAATATCGCATTCCATGAACAGCCGGATCACATGGGTCTGTGCAACCGGTATAGATTCAAGCCGGTCCAGCGACACAGGTTCGGTGCTGCCATCCACCAGCACGCGATAAGCTGGCGTGTCGCCATAAGACATCCACACCGGCGCAAGCCGTGTTGCCGTCACCTTTTCCGGCAGCGGGCGCGCGCCCAGCAGCAGGTTGGACAAGGTGCTTTTGCCCGCGCTGAATTCGCCCATCAGCGCGATCCGGGGTTTGCGGGGCGGGTGTGCGTCGGTCATTGGTCTGGTCCTTGCGGCGCGGCACGGGTCTGCGCGGTCAGTTCGTCGATGATATAGTCGAATATTTCGGCGCGTTCCTGCTGCGCGGTGATCCCGAAAATATCCTTCAGATCATCAAGGTGAAGGCTGGATTTTTCGCTGATGTCTGTCAGCAGGGCGCGCTGTTCGTCCAGAAATTCGCGCAATTCGCGTTCGGCCATGGCGCGGATGTCCATGGTCTGACGATCCTTGAGTTCTGCGATAATGGGGGCGGTTTCCGCCTCGATCAGGTCATAGAATCCACTGGCAAAGGCGCGATAGCCTTTGCGCCGTTTCCACCAGCCTTTCCACCACGATGTCTGCAGATCAAGCGCGATGGTCTGGCCCAGCGTGACAGGGGCGGGAATGTCGGGGGCGGCAGGTGGCGAGATCTTAAAGTTTTCAACCGCCACCCCGAACGCCGCGCGATAGGTTTCCGACAGATCGTCAGCGGTCGCCGCAAACACCTGATCACAGGCCGCCGTCGCGTTACGCCGCATCACCTGATAGCTGGTGCGCAGCAATATCCGCAGCCCGTCGGGGCTGTATTGCCAGACCGCGTCTTCACCCCTGCTTTCCAGATGTTGCAGCAAGGATTCAAGCGCACGGTCCAAAAACCGTCGATGCGATTGATCGACGCGCGATCCGAATTGCTGGAACACGCTGTCAAGACGGTCATTCAGCAGGTTGATCTGCGTCTGCGCGATCCTGTCCAGCCGCTGGACCAGCTGGCTATGCGGCATCACTGTGACCGTGTCACCCTCCAGACGCATCGACACGATAGACGATGACGCCCGCACGCCGCCGACAAGGTTCAGCGCCCGTTTGCGCGCCGTACTCAGGATTTCCGCGCCTTGCCCCTCGGTGATGCGGTCAGATATTGCGCCAAACAATGCGGGCAAACCGGACAGATGCCAGACCAGTTCCTTGGTCCCCATGCCTGCCGTTTGCGTGCTGAGCGAGGCTTCGGCCCAGTTGAACATTGCTTCGGCGCTATCCGCGACGATGGCGTCCAGATTATCCCCCAGTGCGAAATTTGCCCAATAGGCGCTGCCAAAAATCAACTCAGGCGTTTCGGGGCCGTTGTTGTCGATCAGCGTCTGCAAAATGCTGTCGCGGATTTCGGGGACCTGTTCGGCGGGATTGGCCAATTCGTCGATCCGGTTGACGAAAATCACAACCTCGCGGGATTTGACGTTCGAGATCAGACGGATCAGGCCCATGTCCATAGAGCTGAGCGCCTGATGCGCCGATAGCACGACCACGCAGATGCGGCTGTCGCGCAGCGCATTTATGGTGATCTGTTCGCGCATCATGAACGTGTCGTTCACGCCCGGCGTATCGCGCAGGCATAGCGGCATCGGGATTGTTGCGGCAGTCAGATAAATGTCGGCAGATTTGGTGATATCGGCAAAACGACCCTGTTGGCCTGATGCGTCAAGATCGTCAAAATCATCGCCCATACAGACGTAACGCTGCACCAATTCGTCGTTCAGTTCGGCATAATTGTGTTTCTGACCCAGCAAAAGTTCGAATTTGCGGCCAAGGCGGCGTTTGGTCTTGTCGCGCATTTCGGCGATTTGCAGGCGGATTTTCTCCATCTCTTCATCGGCACCGGCCCGTGCGGATAATTCGCCGATGCGTCCCCCATTTTCGATCAGATGATCCCATTCGTCCTTGTTGAAAAACTGGAAGGTCGCGGTCGGCGCATCCGCGGGCAAGGCCGCGTTCAGGTGCAGCGACGTGACGACCGATGTCCAGGGGTTCACGTCCGCAGGCAGCAGATCAGGGCGGCCGACCATGGCATTGACCAGCGATGTCTTGCCGGCTTTGATCTGGCCGATCATCGTGATGCTGGGCTCGAATGAGCGCAATTGTTTGATCAGCTTTGCCGATTTCTTTTCGCTATCCGGGCCGCCCAGTTTGACGACATCTTGCAATGTCGCCTCTAGGTCGGCGATTTCGGCATGAAACAGGTCCAGCTTTTCCAGCCCCAAACGCATGAATGGGTGATGTGCTGTCGGGACCTTGTAGCCGCCCACTTTTGCCAGCTCTTCCATCTTCATTCGGTTCCGTCCTTGGTCACGCGGTTTTTGCACTTTTTGCGGGAGTGCGTCCCAGCGCCAATTCATGCGGCAAAGCATGTTTTATTGCCGTTATGGAAACAAAATCACACCGCTCAACTATGACGGCATTGGCGCCGGTCATTCAACATCTTGTAACGCTCAAGCTGCAATCTGAACCTGCAACTCGCGCTTTACTTGCAACAACAGGCTGACGGCTTCGATCACGGCACTGTCGCGCCGTTCCATCTGCATAAGCTGCGCAAGGTCCGCTGCATCGAGAACGGTCGCACGCACATTCTGTAGCAAGGGGTCACTATCGCTATCGTTGCAAGACAAGTAATCGCACAACCATAGAAATTGTTCAACGGTCTGCGCCATAACCTTGGCGTGCATATCTCGGTCGCCTGATTGTGCGAGCTGCAACAGCGCCACACCGTGTTCGGTGATATGGTCGCGCGCAGTCTGATAGGCGGCTATGCCTGCCGAAGTCGGGGGCGGGGCAGGTCGGGTGGCGGCCTGTTCTGTCGGTCGCGCTTTGCCCAAATCGTCCCGTGCGGGCGCCGCTTGTGGTGCGATCACTGCCGCAAGGGCAGGTGCCGCGACTGTTTCAGGGTGCTGCGCCAGCAGCATATCGGCGGCGTCCACGGCTGATTGCTTGCCAGATTCGACCTGTTTCAGAACAGCGGTGATCAGGGCCAACCCGCCACTGTCGCGCATCTTGTCCTTGTCGACTGACCCGTCAGCCCTGCGCGCGGCGATGGCGTCCTGTGTCGCGATGGCAAGGATCTGGTTGAAATCGTCGCGGGCCACGGCGGCTGCGCGCGCCAGAACGCCGTCAAGCTGCCCTTTCGCGCGCAAGATGTCGGCCTTGGTGATCATCAGAAAACCGTGATCCTTGATCAGGTCGGGCATCTGCGTCCAGATCCGCTGGTCATGCGCATCAAACGATTGGCTGCACCACAAAACGACATCGGTCCGCTTGGCGGCCCATCGGCTGGCACGTTGCAGCGCGGCGGCATCATGGGGCGCGACGACTTCGAGCAGCGAAATTTTCCTCAGTGCAGGCAGGGGCAATTGCATTTCGACAAAGACGGGGGCAAGCGCCGCGATCCGGCGCAGGTCATCGCCGTTGACCGTGGTCTTGGTCCCGTCCGCCAAGGTGCAGATGATGCAGGGTGCCGCGCCATAGGTCAGTTCCAGCGTTGGCAGGCGCAGGTCGGTTGGCACCAGATCGGTTCCGACCAACAGGTTAAGCAACAATGATTTGCCCGTTTGCGGCTGGCCCAAAAGACCAAGGCGGACAGGTTTCGTGATCCGGTCCAGCAGCGTTTCGGCACGGGATTGGACTTGCGCGGGTAACCGCCCCGATGCCATCGC